>Ga0164318_10000201_pt1 | contig 39711 bp, 41 predicted proteins | sample GuaBasSedimGuay9_FD_113734 | JGI IMG/M metagenome (GOLD analysis project Ga0164318, IMG submission 113734) | Subseafloor sediment microbial communities from Guaymas Basin, Gulf of California, Mexico - Guay9, Core 4571-4, 0-3 cm | ecosystem: Environmental > Aquatic > Marine > Hydrothermal vents... | reverse complement strand
TAATTTCATTAATATATTTCATTGCTTCTTCTTCTAATTTCGATGTCAAATATTCGATATAAAATGACCCACCAAGCGGGTCGACCACATCAGGAATACCTGTTTCATAAGCTATAACCTGTTGGGTTCTTAGTGAAAGCCTGACAGATTCTTTAGTAGGAATTGCTAATGCTTCATCATATCCACAGGTATGTAGTGATTGTGTCCCTCCTAAAATAGCAGCTAACGCTTGTATTGCTACTCGGATAATATTCACCTCAGGTTGTTGCGCAGTTAATGTTCCGCCAGCAGTTTGGGTATGAAATCTTAACCTATAAGAATTTGGATCTTTAGCATTATATTTTTCTTTTATAATTTTAGCCCATAATCTTCTAGCAGCTCGTAATTTTGCTATTTCTTCGAAAAAATAATTATGAGTACAGAACATAAAAGACAACCTTGGAGCAAAATCATCGATTTTAATTCCTCGCTTTAATACCTCATTTATATAAGCGATACCATCAGCGAGCGTAAAAGCAATTTCTTGAACAGCATCAGAACCTGCTTCTCTAATATGATAGCCACAGATGCTTATAGTATTAAATTTAGGTAGATATTTAGAACAATATTCTATAACATCGGCAGTAAGTCTGAGTGCATGTTTAGGGGGAAAAATATAAGCTCCTCGAGCAACATATTCTTTTAAGATATCATTTTGAACAGTTCCCCTTAATTTTTCTTGCGGTACTCCCTGTTTTTCTCCGACGGCAATATACATTGCTAGAAGGACAACCGTAGGAGCATTTATTGTCATACTTGTCGATACTTGATCAAGGGGAATATCATTAAAGACTTCTTCAAAATCTTTTAATGAATTTATTGTAACTCCGACTCTTCCTACCTCCCCTTGACAGAGTTCGTTATCAGAATTATAGCCCATTTGTGTTGGTAAATCAAATGCCACTGATAGACCTTTCTGACCTTGTGACAATAAAAATTTAAACCGTTGATTAGTTTGTTTAGCGTCTGCAAATCCCGCATATTGCCGCATTGTCCATAATCGACCCCGATACATGGTCGGATAAACACCTCTGAGAAACGGAAAATCTCCAGGAAACCCCAAATCTTTAATATAATCAAGATTAGCGATATCTTCAGGAGTATAAATTTGTTTTAAAGAAATACCTGAAGGAGTTTCAAACTTTTCTTTTAATTCACCTTTTTTCAAATATTTTTTAAGAATATTGTCTTCCCATACTTTTCTTTTCTCTTTAATTTTAGAAATATCATCCATTGAAAACATTACTTAAATCCTCCTTTAAGTTATTGGTACAAAAATATAAGTATATATTTCTTTTCCATCTAAATCATCACAGATTTTCTCAAATTTTGGTTTTAATTTCATTCCAATTTGTAACCCTTTTTGCGATGATATCTGCCCCAGAGCTTTAATTCCATTCTCAAATTCTACTATCCCTAAAGCATAGGATTTTTTATCCCTAAATTCCATTGGAGGGGCATATAAGATAGTGTATGATATTAATGTAGGAGTGCCAACTACATTGATTTTTTCAAATTTATTGTTTTTACATTTGATACACCTTAAATGGCTTTTATATTGAATAAAGCCACATTTATTACATTTAATCCATTCAATCTTATTATCGTCCATTTAAATCACATTCTTTCCACTAAAATTGAAACAATATTATTACCAAATCCGCCAAAATTACAAGTTATACCAGTAGTAGCTCCAGAGACTTGTCTTTTTCCTGCTTCTTCTCTTAATTGCCAGAATAGTTCAACAACTTGAGCAACGCCTGTAGCGCCTAAAGGATGCCCCCTAGCTTTTAATCCTCCAGATGGGTTGATCGGTATTTTTCCACCAATTTGAGTAAGACCTTCACTTGCTGCTTTAGCACCTTCGCCCTTCTTAAAAAATCCAATATCTTCGCTTTCGACCACTTCTAAAATTTCAAAAGCGTCATGAAGTTCCGCAACATCAATGTCCTTTGGTGTTTTTTTTGCCATTTTATAAGCTAGATCTGAACAAGTTCGTAAAGCTTTTAAAGTAGTTATATCTTCCCGTTCATAAATAATATGAGTATCAGTAGCTTGTCCTATACCTTTAATTAATATAGGAGTATCACAATACTTTTTTGCAATTTCAGCATTACATAAAACTAATGCAGCAGCCCCATCAGAAATAGGACATATATGAAATAATCTTAGAGGGTCGGCTATTATAGGATTTCTTGAATTATCCTTTAGGAATTCTTTTATATTAGCCCAATTTCCTTTTCCTTTTTTAATTGCACTTTCCATAAATTCCTGGATGGTTTTTTGAAAATGAGCATAAGGATTTAAAGACCCATTTTTATGGTTTTTTATGGCAATATCATCAAGCCATTCTAATTTGGCATTATATTTATGAAGGTAGGCACGAGTCAGTAGTCCACCAAAGGATGGAAGAGAAACACCATGTAAACGCTCAGCTTCATGGTGCGTAATAGTGGCAACAATTGAAGTTATAAATCCGGGTGTTGTTATATGAGTCATTTTCTCGCCCCCAACAACTAAGACAAGATCGCTCATGCCCGAAGCAATAGCTTGATAACCTGCTTTAATTGCAGAACCACCACTTGCAGGGCCATTCTTTATATGGTCAGCAGCAGCGGGAATTAAATTTATTCTGTCTACAAGAGCACTTGCAATTCCAGTATAATTGTTAAATTTACCCGGACACATAGCCCCAACATAAACAGAATCGAAATTGTCAGCATATGTATTAGAATTTTCTAATGCTTGAAGTGAAGCATCACATAATAGTTCTAACAGGCCCTCTTTCGACCTACCAAACTTCGTGTGTCCTACTCCAATGATAGCTACGCTCTTCATATAAATCACTTAATTATAAGTTAAATATATAATAAGATTTTAATTTAATTGATTTGTGTTTAGTAATGTGAAATCAAAAAAGTTTTAAAAATAAAATAAGAATGAGGGTTATAGATGAGCGAGAAACCGAGAATTAGGTTTTATATGGCAAAACCCGGTCTGGACGGACATGACCGGGGTGCTAAAGTAGTGTCAATGGCACTAAGAGATGCGGGTATAGAAGTGATTTATTCTGGATTACATCAGACTCCATCTCAAATTGTCGAGGCAGCTATCCAAGAAGATGCCGATGTAATAGGACTGTCTATCCTTAGTGGTGCTCACATGACATTGATCCCCAAAATTATTGAATTAGCAAAGAAGAAAAAGTTTCTTGATGATAAAAGATTTATTTTAGCAGGTGGTACTATAGTATTACCAAAGGATATTAAAAAATTAAAAGAATTAGGAGTATCCGAAATATTTGGCCCTGGATCAAATACAAAAAAAATTGTTGAATATGTTTATAGCTTATTTAAAGGCAAATAATTTTACAATTTATATCTAATTATTATAATTTTATCTATTTTTGAATTTTATGAGGAAAATTCTTATAATTATATTCAAATACAATTGTGTTTCCAGAATTATAGCCAATTGATAAATTATATTTGAAAAAAATATTTAATTTGATTATATATTCAAGTAGTAAGAAATTTTTAATTATCTTTTTTAATGAAAAGGTTTGATATAAAAATGAATGAAAAATTCTTTTTAAGGTTTGTAATGGCGATATTAGGAACTGGTAATGATTTAAACGCTAAAGTAGTATCAATAGCATTTAGAGATAGTGGATTTGAAATAGTTTATCTAGGTGATAATAATACACCAGATGAAATAGTACGAGCCGCTTTACAAGAAGATGTAGATGCAATATATTTATCAGTTCCGGAGAAATCCAGCGTAAATTTAATTAAGGAGACCCTAGATATTGCAAAAAATAGTAATTTCTTTGATTCATCTAAGAAATTTATTTTTGCAGGAGGGGTTGACTTATCTAATGATGAAATTCAAAAATTGAAGGACTATGGATTAACTGAAATATATAGACCAAGTAAAAAAACTCATGAAATCGTTGAAAATATTTTAAAATTATTTGAAAACAATTGATAATATTAATAAATTAATAAATAATATAATAATAGGCGAAATTTATGTATAGAAATGATAATATTGATGAACTATTAAATAGATTTTTCAATAAAGATAGAATGGCATTGGCTAGAGTTATTACATATTTAGAAAGTTATCCCGATAAAGCTCATGAAATTCTTAAACGTATTTTCCCAAAATCAGGGAATACATATGTAATTGGACTAACAGGAGTGCCTGGAGCAGGTAAAAGCACGCTGATATCAAGGTTGGCTCAGGAAGTCCGAAAACGAGGCAAATCAGTGGGCGTTGTTTGTGTAGATCCTTCAAGTCCGTTTTCAGGGGGCGCATTTTTAGGCGATAGATGTAGAATGAATGCACAAGAATTAGTAAGTGATGATGGTATTTTTATTAGAAGTTTAGCATCAAGAGGACAGCTTGGAGGCTTATCTAGGGCAACTGACGATGTTGTAACAGCTTTTGATGCATTTGGAATGGATTATGTCATTGTAGAGACCGTAGGCGCGGGTCAATCAGAAGTATCAATTAAGGATTTAGCATATACCACAATTGTTGTTTTTGTCCCAAATCTTGGTGATTCTATTCAAGCTCAAAAAGCAGGGATTGTTGAGATCGGCGATATTCTTGTAATTAATAAATCAGATTTAGGCGGAGACCACTTAAAAGTTCAACTAGAACAAATGCTAGATACATATACAAGGCAAACAGGTTGGAGACCCCCAATTGTAAGGACTATTGCCGTTGAAAATAAGGGAATTAACGAGTTATTTGATGAAATTGAACGACATAAGAGACATATTGAATTATCAGGTATTCTCGAGAAAAAGTGGAAAGAACGATTTAAAAATAGATTTTATAATGCACTCGAATATAAAATATTAAAAGCATTTTATGATAAATATTCTCAAATCGATGAAATTAATGGTGAAATAAATAAAGTCTTAGACAAAAAAGAAGATCTATATTCTAGCGTTGATATTGTATTTAATAAAATAATAACAAAAATTAAAGAGGAATCATAATATGTCCGATAGAAAAAGGTTGTCAAAAGGCATCGTTCAAGTTTATTTCGGGACAGGTAAAGGAAAAACAACTACTGCTCTTGGACAAGGATTAAGATCTGCCGGCCATGGATTTAAAATCTATATGATCCAATTTATGAAAGGTAATGTAAAATATGGTGAATTAAATGCTGTTAAAAAATTCGATAATTTTACCATAGAACAATTTGGCAGCCCTGAATTAATAGCAGTCCCTGATGAATTTGATATGTCAGAAGGCGAGCGAGCATTGAAAAGAGCCGAAGAAATAATTACAAGTGACGATTATGATATAGTAATCTTGGACGAAGCCGGAGTTGCATGTGATATGGGAATAATTGATGTAGATAAACTTATTAACATTCTAGATAAAAAACCACCATTAGTGGAAGTAATAATTACTGGAAGAATGATGCACCCAAAACTTCTGGAATATGCAGACCTTGTTACAGAAATGCGGATGATTAAACATCCATATGTTTCTCAAGGCTTAGAAGCAAGATTTGGAATTGAACATTAAATAATTTAAAAAAAGCACACTTCAAAAAATAGCATTTTTTGGTCTGAAAATGAATATTAACCACGTAATTTTATTGATAATCGATGATTTTAGATATGACCACTTTATTTCTTTGTTAAAAGAAAATAAATTACCAAATCTTGGTAAACTTAAAAATAACGCAATTTGGGGGAAATCAATAACTACATTTCCTTCAGTAACAATTCCAGCACATCTGACAATTATGACTGGACTTTATCAAGATTCTTATAATATTCCATTAATGCAATGGTATGACAGAATTCAAAAAAAGATTAAAAATTATTCAGTTGGACTTCAAGCTTTTGAAATTTATGAAGATATTGGAGATATAGAAACTATTTTTGAAAAAATTAATGGAGCAACATGTAATATTTTTGAACCAATACATAGGGGCGCATTATATAATTATCCAGGAAAATTAAAAGCCATAGGAAAATATCTTTATTATAAATATATTAGTGATTTAAATAAGACCAATGAAATAATCACAAATAGAATCCTCAAGATATTTAAAAATCCACGAAAATTTTTTCCAAACAGCCAAGGATCCCCACCAATCTTTTGCGCGGGATGGTTTCTAGCTACAGATATGATTCTTCATACATTTGGAGTAGATTCTAAAGAATATTTGGCTAGTTTACAAAGTGTTGATAAGGCTATTGGTAAACTAATAACTGGTCTAAAAGAACTAAATTATTTGGATTCAACTGCAATAATAGTAGTTTCAGACCATGGAAATTATACGGCAAAAGAATTATATAATCCCCAACTGGATTTTAAAAGATACAATTTATTTCCTTTACAACCTAAAAAAGGTAAAGGCGATTATGATATTGCTGATGGCTCAATTTTAGCTCTTTATTTAAGTGGAGATAATGATAAAACTTTTAAAACTGAATCAAAACTCCGGAATTATAAAAACAAAATTGATGTAATTGAAGTAATTAAAAATTTAAAAGGTGTGAAATGGATAGCTTTTAGAAGTGATAACATCTCAAATACAAAAGGTACATATATTTTTTTGAGAAAAATTCGGGAAAAATGGGAAAAAGCCTATTTTCACTATAATGATATGAAGGTCCGATATGAACCTGAAAAATTGGACTTATTAGGTTATGACAAATCAAAAGAAAACCATAAATGGCTTGATTATGAAAAATATTATACTCTTGATGAATGGCTGAAATATACTCACGACCTTGATTTTCCAATGTTCCCAGACCAAATACATAGAAATTTTATGAATAAAAATTCATGTGATATCTTTATTTCAAGTATGGCCGAAATAGTTTATAATTCAGTCCATGGAAAAGTAAAAAATAATTACCATATCTATGCCCATGACGTTGCATTGTCTTGTTCTATGCAAGTTCCTTTATTAATTTATAACCCAAATTTAAAAGAGAAACAAATACCTTTTTCAAAAACTTCTGACCTAGTTCCAACTATATTAAAATTATTAAACTATAAAATAGACCCTAAATTACCCGGAATAGATCTAATTAACAAAAAATATAATTAATATTTCCTTCTTGATTTTGAAAAAAATTCATTTTTTCTATTTTAATTCTTTTTTTTGTTTTTTTTTCAAATTTTCATAGAAGTTATTTTGAGAACAATTAAATTTTTATAGTCATAAATTAATTTATTTTTATATAATATATCATAAAAAACTAATAATTTGGAGGTAATTTTTTCAATGGCTGAAAAAAGTGCTTTAGTAACTGGAGCAAGCGGACATTGTGGTACTTTTATGGTTAAATTATTAAAGGAAAAAGGTTGGCATGTTGTTGCTACAGATCTTAAGAAACAAGAGCAAGACCAATTATTTCAAGGCGCAAAAAAGTTTTTCGATAAGCAATTTTTGAGCACCTTTATGGACAAGGATGATGTATTTATCGAGGCTGATTTGACAAAAAAAGAAACGTTAAAACCCTTATTTGATTATGATTTTGATACCATTTTTTCAATTGCTTCGTTATATGATTATTTCGCACTATTAGACGATTTGATGCGCATTAATGTCGGTGGCTTGAAAAATTTAATTGAAATGACACTTGAAAAAGGTAATGTAAAACGATTTCTTCACTGGAGTACATGCGGTGTTTATGGAGAACCTAAATATAAAAAAGAGAAAGGATTCCCATTACCTGCTGATGAAACTGCGCCATATGATCCACCAAATAATTATTCAATTACAAAAGCAGAACAAGAGAAATTATTATACAAGTATTATGAAGAACAGAAACTTCCAATAATTATTATAAGACCGGCTCCAATTGTTGGGCCATATCAATCATATGGTGGTTTTCATACATTCTTTATACAATATGCAGTAGGGACAACGGTAATTCCTGCAATTTATCCAAGGAAAAAGAAGCTAAGATTTCCATGTATTCATGTAGAAGATTTAGTTAGAGCAGCATATCATTTAGCAACATATGAACCTGTAGATAAAGTCATTGGAGAACCTTTTAATGTAGTCCATGATTCTCCTTATGAAGAAGACTTTATTCAATTATGCGGAGATACTATGGGTTTGAGATATTTTCGAATTCCAATTTGGTTTCCAATGTATAAAGTATTTGCAAAATTAGCTCTCTTATGGAGTGAATACATTGAACATAAAGCAAGGAAACGAGGTGTAAGATCAAAAATAGATGTCCCAATGGTCAAATATATTACCCACAACTACTATTTCTCAAACAAAAAAATAAAAGATCTTGAATTTAGATTCAAATATACGTGGGATCAAGCAATTGTAGATACTATTAATTGGTACTATGACCACGGTTGGTTTGAACGCGGATTTTATAAAAGTTAAGGTGATTAAAATGATGTTATTGGGAATAATATTGTCAGTAATTTTTGGATTTATTAATACCTATATTGCAAAAAAACTTTACTATAGAAATAAGGAAGCATACATGTGGTTAACCTTTATTTTTATTGGTATTCTGTGGATATTAGCAATATTAGCTGCATTTAATATCTGGAATTATTATTGGTTTTTAGGTTATACAGAAGGAAATGATTTTCTATGGAATTGGCCCTTCAATACGTACGGCGGTGGGACAATCAATTTTGATTATACAGCATTATCAGGTTATGAAATATTATTAATTCTAAGTTATCCATTTTGGTATAAATTTGGAGCGACAAGATTTCATCAACTTTTTGGGAGAAGACCTTGGCAAAAAGGCGCAATATATCTATTAACAGTTCCTAAACGTCCTAAAGGTCTTAAAAAGGGTGAAAAAGCAGTACAAGCACCATTATTAGAATTCGATAAAAAAGAATCTAAAGGAATAGACCGAAAAATCGATATTTAATTTTTTTTATCTCTTTTTATTTTAAGTCTTTATTTTAAGAAAAATTGAGTTTTTACAAATTTCGCTACTCCATTGCAAATAATAAAATTATTAAAAATTCTGTTCTTATTTTAAAAATTACCAGAAAATTTTTCATTAATCACTGTAGATCTTCTCCAAATTTATTTTCTGTAGATTTAAAGAGTTTAAAAAGAATAACCAATAAAAATTTAACCAAAATATTTTTATAAAATAAATAATTTCATTATAGTGAAATATTTTTCTATAAGATAAAATTAAAAAATAAATTAAAAATAATAAGAGTAATATAAAACTGAATCGACATAGCAAAAAAATACTATAAATAAAAATTAAAATAATAACAAAAAAATAATAATTATTATTAAAATGGCTAGAAAAATGAAAAAAGATCCTAATTTAATTTTTCTTTTATTGGGTATGACATTAAATAATCTAAAATTAAATAATGAATATAATTTTAACGAATTAAGGAAAAAGGTGGGTATTCATTGGATCACTTTAAAGAAATATGCAAATTTAGTTGTATTTATCCAAAAATATTTTCCAAAAATAGATGTTAATAATAAAAGAAATACAATAAAAATAAATGAAATAAGTGAACGAATAAATGAATTTGATCCGCTAGAAAAACAATTATTAATTTTTTATTTATCCAAAGCTTTTGATGAAAAATCTGCATTAAACCTGGAATTTTATGATGATGAACAATTAAATTCAATTAATATTTTAAAAGAAATTGGTTTTATTAAAGAATATAATAATAAAGCCTATTTATCTTTAGAGGGACGAAATATGGGATATATTTTAATATCAGATATATATAATGAAATGGAAAAGATTATATTAGTCAAATCTGATCAAAAATCCATTACTGAAAAAAATTATACAAATAAATTAAATAAAATTAGAGAAGATATCAATAATTTAAAAATTTTAAATATATATCAAGGGAATGTTCAAAATTTGTCTCAAAATCTTATAATAAATTCGTGAAAGAATTAATAATTTTATTTAAATATTAACATTCTGATTTTAAAAGTTAATTGAAGATGATAAAAATTAGAGATCAATATAATTTTAGAAATAATAAAAGGAAAAAAAATAATATTATTATAAATATTATAAAATTTCAAATTGGAGATAATTTAGAAAATTTAAAAAAATTAGGAGTTATAGATGAATCTCAGGAGGAGATAGAACAAAAAATTATATATGATGGATTAATTTTTAAAAGAACTATTGAAAAATATTTTAAAAATCAGGAATTAAATATTATTTTGGAATTTATAAAAAATTATCCAAAAAAATTACCAATTTTTAATTCTTTAATAATAAAAATAATACTTTATTATCGATACAGTTTTTTTGATTTGTTTTATAAAAATTTAATAGATCTAATGAACTTTACATTAGAAAAATATTATTTATCTGATCAATTTCGCTCTAATGAACTAAATTTAAGAAAGATGCCCTTTAAATTAAGAATTTTAAGTAAGAATTTAATATACTATAGCAAAAAATTGTACAATATTTATCTAAATTTATACAAACAATTTGACTTATGGTATGAAAATCTCTCACATTTAGATGAATTTCTTAGAATAGAAGAATTAAACACTTCAAAAATGATTTTAAAATATATCAATAAAATAAGATTTAATTATATTTCATATATGATTGAAATTTATCATGGATTTTTAAATAAAAATATTGTTTCAAAAGAAAAAATAGAAATTATTAATAAAAGAATTAAAAATACCATAGAATATAATTTATTGAAAAAATATCGAGTTATATATACTAATTTTAAAGAAATAGAAGGAAAATTTGTGGAAATAAAAACATTAAATCCAGAGATTTACAATAATTTAAATATTATAAATAGAGAATTAAATAAAACTTCTAAAGGTATTAACACATTAATAAAAGAATTAAAGCAAAATGATCAAATATATTCCATTCTTGAAAATCTGAAGTTTATAGAAGACTTTGATAGTCCACTATCTTTTTATGAAAATCATTTTAAAAATAAATTGTTAACAAATAAGCCATCGATAAGATTATTAGATATTTTTGATATAAATTTATTAACTGATTTAAACAAACTTTTTGATATTATGAAATATAACTTAATAGTTTCTAAAAAAATAAGTACTTTTAATTTTAATTTTAAGAAAAAATTAATTAAAATAATTGAAAATTCAAAAATCAAAAATTTTTACACAAAACTAACTTTATTTTGTTTATATTTTTCAATATTTAATAAAGAAAAAGTTAGCTCGTTATTTATTGAAATTATTAATGAATTAATAATATCTGAAAAAAATATAGAAGAAATCATTAGTTCCCAAGATCTTTTTTTTAGATTATTTGATCAACAAAAATTATTTTTATTTAATAATGATTATAGACTAAATTTAAATATTATTCGATTAGAAAAAGAATTATTTAATGGTTTTATTAATGAAATTTTTTATCATATTGATAAAAGTCAAAAAAATTTAAATTTTCTTTACTCTATTTTTATTGAAACTTGTAGAAAATTATTTTTAGATAAAAAATTAATAATTTGTGCTAAAATAATAGGTTTTGCGTATAATTTAGGTATATTTAAAAATATTAAAAATAGTGAGGCATCATTCGTTTCTATTTTTAATAAGAAATTTTATGATGTTATAAAAATATTATCTGTTGATAAATCGGATTTTAAATTGGCATTAGAAAATTTAAAATGCTTAAAAGTTATTTCTAAATATACAAAAGATAATTCTTATTATGAAAATGCTTTACAAATAATCAAAGAAATTTGGGCAGAATATTTTATTGATGATAAATTAAATATATTATCAAAATCATAAATCTGAAATTAAAGGGTAAATTTTTATGGATAATACTAAATTTATTAGCTTAAGTTCTATTCGTGGTGGTTCTGGAAAAACTACAATTGCTTTAGGTCTATCGATTAATTTGACAAAATCAGGAAAAAAAGTATTACTTATAGATTTTGATTTGGCAGGACCGTTTCTAGATATAATTTTTAATTATAAACCAATATATACTTTAACTCATTATATTACAAGAAAAAATTTAGACATAGATTCGAAAATCTTGACTAAAAAGGAATTTAACTTGACATTAAAGCATATTATTAAAAATTTTAAAATAAACAACATTAATCTCGATGTAATATTCGCTGATAGAGAATTATATAATATGAAAACATGTTTAAAAATTTTGGAAACAAATGAAGGTCTTGAGTTCGTTTCCAACATTTTCAATGATTTAAAAGAAAATTATAATTATGATTATATTATAATTGATAATGGCCCAGGTATATTAGATACAAATTTAATTTCAAATTTTATATCAAACTTCGTTTTTTTTATATTAAGAAAAAGAAATTCTGAAATAAAAGATCTTGGATATTGGATAAATATTTTTAAAAATGCATTTTCCCAAAGCGATCAATTAATAGAGTGGGGGATTATATTTAATCAAAAAGTAAATAATAAAGTATTAATAAAAAATGACGAAATAAAAGATAAAATTATTTTAGAAATTCCATTTTATCAAGATTTTGGAAAAATTACGGATAATGAATTTAAATATCTGATGAATAACGAGGAACACCCGTTCTTCAAGGACTTAAATTTAATTTTAGATTTCATGAAAAAAGAAACTGAAATAATAGACAAAAATTTATTTTGTGTTAATTGTGGAAGTAAATTAAGATTTTTTAATAAGAATAGAAAAGATTATCAATATTTTTGCAAAAAATGTAATGCATGGGTAAAATCAAAAGGGAGTTAAAGATTTTAGAAAATAATATATCGATCATATAATCTGGATGTTTTCATAAATGGTTGAACTGACTATTATTGATAAAATTAAAGATGATATAAAACTAATGTATTATTTATATAAAATAGATAAAAATGATCATTATAATATGCCTAATTTTATTAATACAGGAAATTTAAAAAATAAACTAATTAAAATGGGTATAATTGAATTTGTATCAAAAAAAAAGCATTTACATGAAAAAACAATTCAAACAACAAAAAAAGGATCTTTAACCATTAGATTTTTAAAGGAAAATAAATATTTTGAGCCATTTGATTTAATTAGTTCAATAGATAATATCGAAACTTTTGAAAAAAAATATTATACTATTTTAGAAAAAAATAAATTAAAAAATGAATTATTAAGAATTCAGGATAATTTTTATTTTCTAAAACATTTAATAAATAAAAGACATAACAACGATAATTTAACTTTTAATATAGAAATTTATATTGCTGGTCATGAAATTTCTAAAAAAATTACATTAAAAATTTTACACATTAACGAATTAGATAATGAAATTTCTATGAAAATTCAGTTTTTTTGTCCGCGTTGCGAGAATACCGTTTTTGTAGAAGATTTAAATTTGAATGAATATAATTGTTATGATCAAAAAAAAATTAAATGTGATAAATGTAATGCTAATATTATTTTTACAAAAAATCTTGAAAGGTGGTACCTTTTAGATGGAGATTGAAATCCATTTTTATAATTTTGATCCATTTTAATAAAATTTAATAATACTACGAGTTATTTTAGAAAATATTTTTTAATATAAATATAATATTATTTATAATATTTCGGACATTCTATTTTAAATTTTTATAAATAGAGAGATTAAAGCAAAAAAGTAATCTTTAAGGAATTATAATTTTTCACAGATTCCACATAAAACCTAGCACCTTAATTCTTTATCTATAAGTAAAAAAATCCATTGAATTAATTTCAAGTTTTTATTAACAGCAATTTTTCCACTATGAAATATTGTAGAATAATATTAGACATGTTATTATATTAAAAAACAGATCAGAGCATATCTAATTTTTTAGACTAAAACTATTAATTTTTTTATGATATACAATTTAAAAAAAAACTCGAAAATTTAAAAATTTTCATTTAACAGATTTAATTTCATCTTTTTCGGTTTTTAGCACAAATTTAAAGATTAAACCTGAAACTAAAAGTGAACTACCTAAAATAGGGCATATAATATAAAAAGCATTTTCCATTCCGAAGAAAGATATTATAAAAAACATAATCATGGTACCAGTAGCGCCAGATAAATTCATAAAAATAGAGTTAACGCCCATATAAGAAGCTTCTTGCTTTTTCTTTATCAGGTCCATTACAATTGACATTGGAAATACGAATATAGCAGCAAGTCCAACAGCAATTAATACAATGAATATTAGTCCTTGTATAAGCATATAACCAAAAGACTTAGTAAAGTAAAATAAAGATCCAAATGGGAAAACTATTCCCATATAAATGAGAGCAAAGACCATTGTCCGTTTTTTACCCCATTTATCTCCTTTAACTAAATAAACCACAAAAAATATACCTATAATTCCGAGTAATAACCCTGCAAATGGCCCAAATTCTTCTTCAGTTGGTAGACCTAAAATGACTGCAGCAATTGGACCTAAAGCTGCCAGGACTAAATTAAAAGCCATATTCCAGAGAAATTGACAGATTTCAAAAATGATAAATTTTTTATTTTTAATTATTTCGATGAATGGAATTTTCTCTTCAGCAGGTTCAAATTGAGATTTAGGTTCTTTTATCATTAAAATTGTTATAAAATTTGAGATAATTAATATTATAGCATAGATTAAAGATACTATTAACCAAGATTTTACCAATAAAATTATAATAGGAGGTAATATTAACCCCAGTGCTGTACCAATTCCACCAAATAGTCCATAAGTTCCAGACATTTTAACTCTATTTTCAGGAAGTGTGATATCAGCCATTAATCCAAGATAGGGAGTATTAAGGGCATTAATGCAAACTGAATAAATAATATAAATTAGCATCAAATATATAATTGCATTATCATAATTGGTTGAGTATGGAAATGTAAGTAATATGAAAAAAATACCAGTTAGTGGCGAAGAGATAGCCATCCAAATTCGCCTTTTTCCCCATTTAGTCCTGGTTTTATCACTTAAATATCCAAAAAGAGGGCCAGCAAATATGCCAATTATTAAGCCAACAGAGATTAACAAAAACCTTATTGCATCTTCATTAAGTGTAAAGTTTAATCCGCCCTCTGAAATATCACCGGTAAGAAAATGAAACATATAAGTAGCAGGAAATGAAAATAAAAGAAAAATACCAAAATTCGAGATGGCATAAAAAATTTTATTCTGTTTCTCTTCCAATTATGAACACCAAATATAGATTTTTTATACAAAATAAAATATTGATTGTTTCTTAAATGTGATTTTGAATTTGTATGTTAATTCAAAAATAGGAAATTAATTTTTAAGTATATCTAATAAAAAATATTTTATTATTATTAAAATTTTCAAGAAACAACTTAAACTTATTTTAAGTATTTTTTACTGAAAAAATAATTTAAATCAAATAGAAATAGAGTCGATGCAAGCTATTTATAAAAAAATTTATAAAAGACAAAAATTTACTTAAATTATAAAAGCGAATGAATAAAAAATATCGATATAAAATTTTGGAATTTCTGCATCGGTTATAGGAATTTAAGATTTAAATTTAAAAACAAATTAACACTATTAAACAGCACGGACAATTTCTGAATTTTGCTATATATATGTCTGCGTGTACTTAATCTTCCAGTGTTAAGATTATAACTGTAGAATCTATAGAATATCAATTTGGTTTAAATAATAGTTTAAAATTTTATTCCCCACACTTCTTGGAGGTGCTAAGAATAAAAGGTGAGACATATGAATGCCCAAAATATTACCAATGGAGACACAACAATTTTCAAGAAGAAAAATTATTATCCAAAGTTTAAAATTTTTAAAGAGACATTCCTTTCTTTAATTTTTGATTTAGGTGGATTAATTGCTGGAGCCATTATGGGATATTATGTTAGCCTCATTTCGGTGAAAACATGGGCTATAGCGATTTATCCAATTGTTTTAACTGGGAGGGGGGCATTAAACGGTATTTTAGGCGGAAAACTTAGTACAGGACTTCATCTCGGATTGATTAATACAAATATTAAAAAAAACACGAAGTATTTTTATTCTTTATTAGCCTCATTATGTTTAATTTCTTTAATTACTAGTTTTATCGTAGGAATAATAGCTTTTATCATTACAGGTGCATTAATTGAAGATTTGTACACAATAGTCATTTCATGTATCGCAATTCAAGCTCTTACAATTTTAATAACGATACCGATCACATCAGTACTTGGTTTTATTACCTTCAAACGGGGCATTGACCCAGATATTGTTGTCTTCCCAATTTCATCTACAGTGGCAGATATTTGGGCAACAATTTCTTATTTAATTACGTTATCAATGGTTTTTTGGTTCGGTTCACTTGGTATGTCCATAATTTATTTTATAAGTTTATTTTTCATAATTTTTGTAATTGTCCTAGCATTTTTATTTAGAAGAGAACGGGAGTATTGGTACACTTTAAAAGAAGCACTATTCACGATACTCATAATAACATTAATTTCTGCAATATCGGGATTCTCTCTTTCAAAAATGAGAGATTATATCAAAAAAAGTCCAGGAATAATTGTGGTTTATCCAGCTCTAATTGATACACTGGGTGATGCAGCTGCAATTTTTGGATCGATTTCTACTACAAAATTATTTATAGGTTTTATTAAGTCAAAAATTGGTCAGATACGAAGACAAACAGGCATTCTATCACAGATTTTAATTGCTACCTTTCTATTTTATATAATATATGGTTTTATCGCATTTATTTACGAAAAAACTCTTATCTCCTTCTTTATGCCTATTTTTTCATTTTTATTATGTTTTCCGATAGTAATTATCATAACATTCATAATGGCTATTCTAACATTTACTAAAGGGATGAATCCAGATAATTTTGTAATACCTATTGAAACAGCTTTGACTGATGCTATTTTTACTGTTGTTATAGCCACTCTTATAATTCTACTTTATTAATTTCAAAAATAAAATCAAATAAAAAGTATTGTAATAGTAGGACTATCAGTTATCATTTTACTCGGATGCCCTTGATTCTTTTATTTATGTTAATTAAATATTATGAAGAGTTTGAATCGGAAATTTTATATCTAAAAAACCTTTACAATCAATATTTGTGAATTTTAGATAAAAAAAAGTAAATTAAGTAATTTAAAAATATGAATAAATTAATTATAAAACATATTTTATCGTTAGAATAGAGAAAAAAGATAAAGTTTTAACAAGTTCTTCTATTCTATTTTAAAATTAAAATTGTTTAGAGTTAGAATAAAAAAAATTAATGATTTATTTAAAATAAATTGTTAATTGGTCTAATAAGAATCTTCTAACATTTTTTCATATTTATCTTTTAACTTGAAGTAAATATATGCGGGAATAAAGCCGTTCCAAAATTGAAATTCGATGTTTCTTAATTTAGTTTTTATAGAATTGATGGTAATAGATGATTTTTTAAATATTGATTTGTTTGACTTAGTATTATTGGAGACAGGATCTTGGGTTATGATTTTTAGAAAAACTTCTTTACCATAATCACAATGAATACTTGATATCATTTGGTTAATTACATGTTTTGGTAATTTATCTTCTAAAATGGCATAGATTTTAGACAAAATTAATAATTGATTTTGATTTAAGATATTAGACCATCCTGGATCGTCTTTTCGAATAATACATAGAGATTTTTTAACATGATAATTTTTGAGTTTTTCTTTACAAGTTTTATTTTTATCACATTTTTCGCATATATAATGGTCATAAGAAACTTTTCCTGTAAAAATATTTATATTAAAAAGACCTTTTGCCGTTAAAATTTCAATTCTCTTATTATTTTTTATATTAAAACCGAGTTCCGTTAAAACTTCTTTAAACTTTTCATTTTGTTTCTTAATTTCTAAGTTCATTTCTCTTCGTTTTTCTAAAGTATAGCCAAAATAATCTAATGATAAATTACCAATTTGTTGGAAGAGATTATCTAAATTTAAATCATCTCTATTGATTTCATAATATATAGAATGATATAAATTGCAGATTTCATCTATTCGGTCATTCATAGCAGCGGAGATTTCTGCATCATCTAAAGTGTATCCAATTAAAAAGGTAGGAACTGGCCCCAATATATTTCTAGCTTCAATAATCCAATTGGGAAGATTATTTATGTCGTCCATTTTATTCATTTCAAAAAATAATAATATAGCACAAGAGCCGTGGTAAAATGAAGTTCTAAAAAATCTGAACCGTTCATTTGCCGAAATATCCCAAATAGAAAATGTTAATTCGTCATATTCTAACATTTCTTCTTTAATATAGATGTTGCACCCAATAACATTAGAATAATCCCGGTTAAAGCAACTGTGAAGATACTTTTTTAAAATAATACTTTTATTTTTACTGCCCAACACAATTACTTTAAATTTAAAAGAACCCAATTTGAAATATCTACCATTAATTTTTATTTTTTTTCTACTCTAATATATATAAAATTTAGAAAAATAAAAAAATTTGGTTTCAAATAGCAATTTTTATTTTTTATAGAGATAAATTAACACTAAATAAATTATAAAAAGAAACCCAATAACTATTGTGCCGAAATAAAATATTCTTAAATATTCTAGATGTAATTCAATTGGAACATCCCATTGTAAGAAATACAAGATAGGAATTATTATTTGAAAAAACGTTATGATATATGAAATAAAATAAGTTAAATTATCTTGATGAAATGGAAAATTACGATGATTATTTTTTGAGAATATTTTGTTTTCTATTTTTATAAGTGTAATCAAACCAACAGGGATAATAATTGGAAATCCTAAAAATACATTTCTATATACATCGGACGCTAATGCTATTTGAAAAACAAAAAATGGTACCATAATTGAAGAGTATTTTAAAAATGAGTCGTTATTTAGATTATGTGTTTTATATATGCTGGGTAAGACTAAAATCCAAATTAAGGAAAATGTAATTAACACACCAAAAACTGAATTCGGCCAATGCGCAATGTGATATCCAATCCAAATATTTTCGTATGTAGAGCCAGAGTAGGGAATAAAAGACCTTAAGAATAAATAAATTATGGTAGGAGGAATTGAAATAATAATAGTCTTAATTATTTTATATCCTTTATAACCTTTCGTAATCATAGCATAAATAGGAATTAAAAATATTATCGTTTCTTTATTGAGAATCCCAATACCCAAAATTAACATCATCAAAATTATTTCTTTTGTACCTTTAATTTTACCTCTGGAAATATTTAATAAAATAATACAACCAATTAAAAATAAAAGATATTGCAGTGGATCAACAAAAATTGTATAATAAAATAAATAAAAATTAGGTACTGAGACTAAAAAAATAATTGTACCTATTAAAGCATAGAAATTTTTGAAACCTAATAGTTTTAAATAGTGAAAAAACAATAATGCTGTTATAAAAATACAGATGAAAGTAAACAACCAATATCCAATCAATGGATCCAATGGAAGCAAATAAATAATTGATGGGGTCAATATTCGATAGCAAAAAGGAGCATCTATTGCAGAGTTAAATGGAAAAATGCTCATATAATAGTAATGCCAAGCATCACCCCAGGGATGACCTAATGTCCCGGGATAACCGCGGCTTATTAAATTTAAATGGAATGGGGCTGTTAATAACGCCATTGAAATGGTAATTAACAAAATAAAAAGATATATAGTAATTATTTTACTAAAATTTTTTAATTTGCCCATTAAACTCATCTAATAAATTTTAAGATTTAAGCCAGAATCTCTAGAATAATTTTACCTATTAAATAATTTCTTTAAATTATTCTTAACTTTTACTACATTTTCAAAAACTTTATCATCGTCATAAAAATGATGAGGTTCAATAATTATAAAAAGATTTGAGTTCGGAATTATATCTTTAAATTTTTCAAAATCATTACCAATATGCACCGCAATTAGACGATCTTTAAAATTTCTTAGAATTCTAAGACTATATCTCGCTGAATAATTTATACCATGTTCATAATCAAAAATGAATTTTAAATTTTGAAGGTCTGGATCGGAAAAAATCTGTTGTAAATAACCAATTTTTGATGTCATTCGAAAATCGCTATGGGTCATATTTTCAATTCCCATAGTTATTCCAATATCTTCACATTTTTTAATGAGCATTTTAAAAACATCAATCGTTCGCTTAAGTGCGACTTTTCTCTGTTTTAATTCAAATTTAGAATTTGACCTGAATGAATTTTGACCCCCATGAAATAAACAATATTCAATCTTGTCAAATTCGCTGGCAAAATCAATTGTACTTAATAAAATTTCAATAGATTTTTCTCGAATCCAAGGGTTGTAACTTGAAATATTAATGTCCTTGATAGGAGCATGAATTGAAATTTTAAAATTATAACTTTGAATAAGATCTAGTATATTTTTCTTAATTTTTGGAAATTTTTCAAATAATTCAGGATGTTCAGGTTGAATTTCAAGCCCATCTAAATTATTATTATTAAGTTCTTCGCATATTTTTTTAATAGAATATCCCCATGTGGCTCTATCTAATCCTAATAAGATTTTATGACGATTCATCATATATTTTAAGTATAGAATATATAATAAATTTATGTGTATGAATCAATGGCAGACTAGAAGAGAAAAATTAGTCGATTTATTGTCAAATGTGAATCGACCAATAGACATTAATCAAATCTCGGAGATTTTAGAAGTCTTAGATAAGAAAATTATTATTAATGACCTTGAACATATAGACAAAAGTATAGGATATTCAAATAAAAAATTAATTGTAATCAATCCTCAATGTAAAAACTGTGGGTTTATATTCAAAAAGAAATTTAAAATTCCATCAAAATGTCCAAGATGTAAAAAATCTAGGATTAGCTTACCACAATTTCAAATAGTATAGATTAAATTAAATGGAATTAATCAATATTATAAAGGTATTTTAAAACATTTTTTATATGCTTATAAAAATTTAATGAAAATTGCCCACAGCCCAACTTTTTTATATGAGGGTGCTCTTTTAAATAGTTTAAAATTGAAATATAATCTTCTTTTTCCAATAGATTATTGTTAAGTGAATTACGGATATTTGAAAATGCTTTAACTAAATTTAAATAAATTGTGTTCACTAAAATCTTAAAATTATTAATCTTCAAATATTTTATATGTTCACTATTTAATCTTTCATCAATTATAGCTAATAAAACAAATGCTTTTTGAGCATCATCTAAATTTATAAATCGTTTTATAGTAAATTCGTTATTAAATTCTTTTATTTCTTTCTCGTTAATTTTTATTATTTCGTCCATAATTTTTCTTATTTTTTTAATACGCTCATTATATGTATTTTCATTAATTAAAGTATTTTTTCTCATCCAATGTAAAATTTCTTGCATTATTTTCTCTGTTTCACTCCAATTTAACACGAAAATGACCTTTATCTTTTAATAATATAGATTTGCTTAAACATTTATAACAAGGTTTTTATACATTTTAATTAAAGATAAAACTATTCATAACATCATTTTTCTAAATTAGACTTTTATTTCATTTATTATTCATTTTAATATTAAAAGGTGTTATAAGTATCATTCAAAATGAATCAGAAAAATTAAGGTGGATAAAATCTATTAAAAAAACTCTTCGACGTGATGAAACACAAGTCATAAAATTTAAAGAACTCAGGACATACAATTATTTAACCAATGCAATAGAATTAATTAAAGAAATCCTTAAAGACGAAGAGAAAAAATGGATCCGAATCTCTAACTTACAAGATATCATAAAAAAGGAATATAAAATAAAAATCGCGCAACCTAGTATTAGAGGACTTATTAAAAGAGTTGTTGAAGACAAAAACTTTAAAATCTTTCCCCAAAAAAGAGATAAAAATTTTCCTAATGAACAATGGGTATCTTTTAGGGGGACATTAAAAAAAGCTAAATATCGTTGTGGTGTCTGCTATACACCAATAGATAAAATATTTTATACTATGGAGAGTTCAAGAGAAATTATTCGGGCTGAATGCCCAAACCCGGAATGTAATACATATTTAAAACCGAAACAATTTGGTCAGAATTTAATCCCATATGAAATAACAGAATGTCAATTTTGTAAAGAGAAAAAACCAATATATTTAACATGCCCTACTTGTAATTTATATTTATGTAAAAAATGTATAGTATACCACGAAAAAGTCTTGCACCTGCACCCAGAAATTCCGGTAGGTACTAGATGTAATGGGTGTCAATCATTATATATAGAATTACAATGTAGCATTTGTGAAAACTGGTATTGCGCCCGTTGTTTTCCTAAAAATCGAGAATATTTTGAATACTGGTATAAAGATGTTTACATTGATAACCCATTAAAAATTGACGAAAATTCAATTAAAAATTTATTAGATACAATATGCATAAAGTGTATTGATTTTTTATTTAATTGCGATAATTGTGATACTAAAAATGACCCAGAATCCTGTAAACAATGTATTATAAAATCAAGAATAAGAATTTATGACCTGGCAATAAAAAAGCTAGAAAAAGATTTAAAAAAATAAAAATGATGATGAATAAAATTGACAGACTCTTTGTTTAACAATTATGAAAAATTTGATGCTTATAATAAAAGAAACCTCAAAAGCTTATTAATTGGAATAATTCTAGCTATTTCTGGCTTTAGTATTTTAATTTACGATAAATTAAATTCATATTACTCTTATTATTCTGCTTTAATCTTTTTATCATTATTACTTATATGTACCAGTCCATTATTTATTTCTAATCTTTTTACAGAATTAAAATCAAGAAACATTGGAGAGATTGGAAATAGAATTAAAAATTTTATCATTTTGGAAGTAATATTTATTGCAATTTCTTTTAATTTAATTTTTATTTTTTAAATTAATCTCAAAAAATTCCATTATTTTTAAATTTTAGGACTTAAATTTAATCTTTAGGATGCCAATTATTATAGTAGATCTTGATAAATGTATTGGTTGTGGTAAATGTAGTGATATATGTATTAAAGCAGTATTCGAAACAATAAAACTTGAAAAATATAATTATATGACGAAATATTTTGCAGCTCACCCTGAAAATTGCCTTTTTTGTTGTTTATGTGTAGGAAGCTGTCCAGAATTAGCAATAACTCTTAAAAAGAAAACTTTTAATGAAATAAAGTCTTTTTAACTCTCAATGAATTTTTAATAAAAATTCAGATATTTAAAAGAAGAATTAATCAAATCTTGAATTCAATATATAATATTAAGGGAGAGTTTTTTTAATTTATTTAAAAGATAAATTTTAAAATATTTATAATTAATTTTATTTGACTTTTTTAGGTTATTTAATTAAATAATTAGATTTTTTAAAATTTAATTAAATCTTAGATATTATTAAAGAAAAATAAATGATAATGGAGATTATCATTATGAATTAAATTTTTTTCAAAAAAAGTTTAAATTATTTGAATATAGATAATTATTAATTAATTTCTTGGATTATTTGATAATTGAAATTTATTTTAGATATGAAATAAAATTGAGTATTTCATAAATAAGAAAGGTTACTAAAATTCGAGGCATTTTAATGATCAAGGAATACAAATTTAAAGTCGTTCTTTTAGGTGACCAAGGAGTAGGTAAAACAAGTATTATTGATAGATATGTCAATAACAGGTTTAAAGATAAATATCAGCCAACATTAGGGGTCGATTTTCTCATTAAGGATATTGAACTCAATGATGCTAAAATAAAATTAATTATTTGGGATATTGGGGGAGAAATTCAATGGAGAAATAAATTAAATCTGTATCTAAATGGAGCAGACAGCGCAATAATTGTTTTTGATTTGACGCGGGCAGATACATTTAAAAGTCTCAAATTTTGGCATGAAAAAGTCTTAAAAATTGCCGGCCGAATTCCTTATATTTTCGTAGGAAATAAAATGGACCTTGAGAAAAATCGAAATGTGAGTTTGTCCCAGGTTACGACATTTATTAAAAGGAAGAGTTATCCATTATATTTAGAAACATCGGCTAAATCTGGTGAAAAAATACAGAAATTATTTTTACGAATTACTGAAGAAATGCTGAGATTTAAAGAAAAAAAGAATAAATAAATAATTTTTAATGGTCTAGAATTATTTTTAAATCAATATAAAATATTTAAGAGTAAATTAAAAAAGGTTGAAAAAATTCAAATTTTAGAGTTGGTAGTATGACGTATAATGAATCAGATTTCGAGTTAATAAAAAAGTTGACGGAAACACCTGGTATTGCAGGGCATGAAGATGATATAAGAAAATTAATCTATGATGAAATTAAGGATTATTGTGATAAAATTATTGTTGATAAATTGGGGAATTTAATTTGTCTAAAAAAGGGCGTTGATAATGGGCCAAAAATAATGATTGCGGCTCATATGGACACAATCGGTTTTATGGTAAAATATATCGATAAGAATGGATTTATACGAATTGAACCGGTTGGTGGAATTGATTCTAGAATCACAATTGGTCAATCAGTTATAATTTTTCATAACAAAGAGAGAATAAATGGAGTAATTGCTGCGAAGCCAATTCATCTATTAGATTTAGAGGAAAGAAATAAAGTTAAAAAAATTAATGAACTCCATTTGGATATAGGGGCTAAGTCTAAGGAAGATGCTGAAAACTTAGTATCAATTGGCGATTTTTTAACCTTTAATTATAAATTTAAAAGGCTGGCAAATACTGTTTTTACTTCTGGAGGGCTTGATGATAGAGCTGGATGTATGGTATTAATACAAACGCTTAAATCTCTAAAAGACGTCAAGCATTTAAATGACCTTTATTTTGTATTTTGTTCACAAGAAGAAATAGGGACTCGAGGAGCCATTCCGTCAGCATTCAGAATAAACCCAGATATTGGATTTGTATGTGAGGTTACTCATGCAATTGACTTTCCAGAAATTAAAAAAGAAAAATATGGAGATATTAAACTTGGTGGTGGTCCAGTAATCGATATGGGGCCAAATATTAACCCAAAATTGTTTAAGAAAATTGTTAAAATAGCTAAAGATAAAAATATACCATTTCAATTAAAAGTAAGTGGCCGACCTACACCAACTGATTTGAGAAGTATCCAAATGACTCATGAGGGTGTTGCTACCGCATTAATTTCAATCCCACTTCGATATATGCACACAACAATCGAGGTAATGGATCTAGAAGATATTAACTCGACAATATCATTATTTACAAAATTACTTCCCATGCTAAAAAAGGACATCGATTTAAAATTATAAAATATATTTAATTACGTTTGTCAGACTCTCAGTAAATGGTTTGATATATTCATTGATCACCTTAACTGCATCGGGGTTATTGTTAAAGGTAACTAAATAAAAAATTTGATTTGATACTTTTAATGTCTTAAAAAAAAGCCATCCGTCCATTTGCGCCTGTATAAAATCAGGTACTTTCATTTTATAGGACCTTAATTTTTGTGCCATATTTGCGAAATAGGGGCCACAAACATGACAAATATTCAGTGATTCGTCATCTTTACTTGCTTCAGATAGAGCAAGAATATTATAATCTAAAAGAATTATTGATAATGAGTCTGTTTTTTCTAAAAACTCATTTAAATAATCATTTAATACATTCGATTTTGGAAATACATTCCTTAAGCTCTTTGAAAATACAAATAATAACTCTTCTCTATCAAAAATAGTAGTTTCATAAAATTTGAATTTTTGAGGCAAATCAGCAAATAAATTTTTCATTGTTTTCACATTTTTTCTAATTCTATCATTGTTCCTGATGTCGGGATCGCTCTTATGGAGAAAAAATGTGATTTGTGGTAAGGACTCCCTGTCCTTCTCTAATAGTTCCCAAATTTTTAGAAAATATTCTATTGAATCAATAAATCGGACATCATCTTGAATATCTATAACCCAAAAAATTTGGTTTGTATTCTCAAAATATTCTCTATGCTCCAAATATTTTTGTTGAAATTTTTTTTGACCGCCTAAATCCCAAACATAAATTGGTAGCCCAAGTATATTAAATAAACGTTTTGTTTCAAAACTTAAAGTTGGTTTTATATTTTCTATTTTATTGTAAGCATTTTCAAGCGCATATAAAATTGAGGTTTTTCCGCTATTGTCTAGGCCTATGAACATTATTTTTAGAATCTCTTTATCTGCATCCATTTTAGACACTTTCAAATAGAATTTAAAAAATGTAAATCGATATGAGTATCTTTTTTTAAATTATTAAATATTTATCCGTAAATTAAGATTTTAATTTTCCGAAAATTTTACAATTATTTTATATAATATTCCATTATTTTTAACTCATTTCGATATTTTCTTCATTAGTAAAACAAAATGGTAGAAGTAAAAAGCATTATTTCATTGATATTAATAAATTGGCATTCAAACATATTTTAAGATAAATTCAAGGTTATTTGAGAAAAGTTTCTTTAGAATATTTGGTCCTAAATTTTTAATTTAAAAAATTATTGTTTGAGATTAGGATAAATACGCTGTTATTCTTCTATAAAATTTTATTTTCTCAATTAATATTAATCGATAAAAAATATGAGTTTAAATATGAACCATTAGAAAAATTGGTAAATCATAGTAAATTAATCAAATTGCGTATAAAATTGAAATAATTTTATTAAATAATATTTAAAAAAAGGAATTAATTTGATTAGAAATTTAGAAGGGTCTCAAAATTTGGAACTTTCAATAGAAAAACAAGAAAATTATTTGCCTAACGAGAATTTAGCATTTGAAATCACAAAAAGGCTAGCATTTCCTAGATTAATTGGCTCAGATGGAGAAAAAAAAGCGATTTTTATTGTGAAAGACGAATTCAGAAAAATCGGACTTGAACCAATTAGTGAAAAATTTCAAACTTCATTTGCTAATTGGGTAATTATTAGATTATTGTTCTTAATTTTAGGGACAGGATTAATAGCGAGTTCAATAATGTTTTTCTATTATCCGTTTATAACATCTTTAATTTCCATTTTATATATTTTTATTTGTTTATATTTATCTAAATTGTCCGGCGTAATTGGTACATTTGGAAAAACATATATTACAGAAAATATCATCGGAAAATTAAATTCAAAACTTGCAAATGCGAATGTTGTCTTAATGGCACATTGGGATTCCAAAGGTCAGAAATTTTCAGGGTCAGTCAGAATTATTACAATGATAATTTCTTTATTTGGAGTAATAGTTATTTCCACATTATATTTAATATTCGGGGTTCTTTATTTACTGGGATTCTATAATTCACTAATAAACTATGGATTATTTATTGGGACAATTTGTGTAATTAGTATAAGTTTTATAAATGTATTAAATAAAATAACTAACTGTTCACCTGGAGCTATAGATAACGCAGCATCAGTGGCGTCTTTATTGACTTTAGCACGTTATTTCCATTATACTAATAATATTAAAAACCTTAATCTCTATTTTGTCGCTACAGGAAGTGAAGAACTTAATCTGGCAGGAGCTTCCTCATTTATAAAAAAACATAAACTGGAATTTGAAGAGATCCCCACTTATTTCATTAATTTTGACTTAATTGGTGGGAGTGAAAAATTATTAATGATAAATTCCTATGGTTTTCCCAAAAAAACTACCTCTTTATTTCTCTATAATTTATTTAAAATGGAAAGTAAAAAATTAAACATCCCTTTCAAAGCCATGTATCTTCCATTTGGAGCTTGGTGCGACTTAATGCCAATATTAAATGAAGGGTTCGATGGTTGTTGGATTGCATCAGAAGGTACATTTTCGTTAGCACATACAACTAATGACTCAATATATAATGTGTCAAAAAAAGGCTTGAAAAATGGTATAGACTTGACTATTGAAGTCATTAAAAAAATTGATCGAATTTACCAGAATTTTATCAAATAATTTTTCTATTTTTTTAATTTATAATTGAAATTTTTGTAGAAATTATCAATAAGCTTTATTTAACAACATTATTTTTTTCAAAGTTTTCAAATTTAATTTTAATATATCAATTTAGACCATAAAATTTGTCAACAAAATTATACTCTATTTTTCAAACTATTGATTTTACTACATATTTTATTAAAATAATTTATAGAAAAAATTAACTATGATCGTAATACATAAATCAATGCATCTCAATATCATTTATTTAGGTGATTTAGATATTATTTAAAAAAGATTGTCTGTTATTTGCTAAAGAAAAACCTGATTCTTACTATGAACTAATTATAGCGGACCCACCTTATAATGATTGTATTAAAGCGGAATGGGATAACCAATGGAAAGATGATAATGAATATTTAAACTGGTTAGAAGTTCGTATTAAAGAATTTAGTAGGATTCTAAAACCAAATGGAAACCTTCTAATGTACTGTAAACGGCAATTCAGTCATCATATTAAGATTATTCTAGACCAATATTTATACGAGCGGAGAATGATAATATGGGTTAGACGGAGAAATATGGACATAACTCGGGGTAAAACTTTAGCCAGTGGCTATGAACCTATTTTATGGTATAGTAAATCTGATCAATTTATTTTTAATTCAAAAGAAGCAAAAATTAAACCTCCAAAACGATTACTTCAAAGACCTGAATACCAAAAAGGTGGACGCTTGGAAAAGGGAATTTCTTTGACAGATGCCTGGACAGATATACCAGCATTACCCCATAATAGTAAAGAAAAAACGGAGCACCCAACGCAAAAACCCCTAAAAATTTCAAAAAGGATTGTAAAAATATTTTCAACCCCCAGTGGAACAGTCTATATACCATTTGCAGGTAGTGGTAGTGAGGTCTTGGCTTGTATTTTTTTAAATAGAAAATGGGACGCCACTGAAATCAACCCAACATATATAAATTTGATTAAAAAAAGGCTCAAAAATTGTCCTACAAGCATTGAACGATGGCTCCCCGTAAAAGAGAAAATTAATTGACTTTTAGCACCAAAAATTCATAATTAATTTAACGTTATTTTAGAATTTGAAATTTTATAGTTTTAAGATTTTTGATTAATAGATTAATGATATTCATCAATCCGCTTAAAAATAAAATAATTTAGTAGATTTTCTTTTTAATACCCAAATTAAGCTATCATTAGGTTATATCTATACGGTTATGATGCGCAGTATTTAAAAAATAACTTAATATGACCAATTTTCAGGTTAATTATATAATAACTGGAAAATATTAGAAAAAATGAGATATTGGAGAGAGTATTTAATGATCAAATAGTATAAATTAATTTAAATTACTGTGTATTACTAGGATAACAACTATTTCTGAATGATTTTATTTTAAAATGATATTTATATTCTTGATTATCTATAAAATATAATATATTAATTATTAAATATTAATCGTGATTATAGTGCATAGAGGAAGATCAAAAAAAAGAATAGCAATTACAATTATTTTTATAGTTTCTGCTTTTATATCAATGGGATCATTTGTTGGACTTTATTATTTTTATTTACTGGGGCTAATATATTTAGGAATTTCATTAATAATTATATCGGGAATTATTTTATTAATTAGTATTTGTCTATTTTTTTCGCAATCAAGGGAATCTGACATTTTTCTCTCAAGATTTGAAAAAAAAGAAGAACAAAAAATTGAGAAAGAAACTTTTGAAGCAAATAAAGATGAATACGAATATATTAAAAGATATTTTGAAGCTCCGCCCAAGAAGGCACCTTCAATAAAAGATCTTATTGAATATCTAAGTGAATTCGAAAAAATCTCAATAACAGACATTACTAACCACTTTTATCCAAGAGATTTAATAGAAAATAAGGCTATGTTTGGAAATGTTTCTTGGAAAATTAAAGAGAAAATTTGGGATAACTATAGAAAAATTAAAAATGTAATAGAATTGATGATCTCAGAAAAAAAAATAGAAGGGTTTTTACGATAATTGGATATAGAACTATATTATTTTAATCCAAATTATAATAAAAATTAAGAAATTTGAAAATAATTCTAAATTTTAATTGAAAATAAAATTCTAATAATAAATAAGGTGTGGGTATAGAAATTTTGCCAATTACTTTAAGAGAAAATTAATAGCAGTTGAGATTTAAATCGAGAATTTCAAAAATAATATTGTAGAGACGATTATTTTTAAATTATAAAATAAAAATGGAAAAAGTTAATTAATCTGAAAGAAAATAGGTTTTTTGGGCTATGAACGACAAAAAATTGGTTGAATTAGATCAACACATTAAAGATAAGATTATTGAAATATTAACAGGACAGTGGTTAACTAGACCAGAAATTTTTGAAAAATTACCAAGGCTTACAAAAATAGAAGATGTACGACTTATAAACAATTTTATTGAATCGCAAATAAATGAAGGAATTATTTCAAAAAAAATAATAGGTCATAGGCTTTCCTTTGGTATTTTTAAAAAGGAAGACTTAGAACCAGATATAAATAATCGTTCTGAAAATGAAATTAAATTAAAATCAAAAGCTTTACTAAAAAATTGGAGTGATACTGGATTAAGAGTAAAAGTTGGTAAAACAATTTATATAGACCCTGATTCAAAGAAAAAAGTTAAGCCAAATAAAAATGTTAAAGTCGGTAACAATTACTTTTTAGTGATAGATGGTAATAATGACTTCAAACTAAAATCTAAAGAAAATAATTGGCATGGAAAGGGGACACAAGAAGACCCATATATTGTTGAAAATTTAATCATAGATGGAAATTCTAAAAAGGATGGTATTTTAATTAAAAATACTGATATTTGGTTCATTTTACATGAATGCTCAGTAAGAAGCTGTAAAAACTTCGGGATTTCACTTGAAAATGTTAAAAATTGCATAATAATAAAAAATAGAATTGTATTAAATAGTGGAACCGGATTAATTTTAAGAAATTCCTCTAAAATTCAAGTAGATAACAATTATTTTTTGAATAATTTAATAGGAATTGAAATTAGTAACTCAGATTTAAATGAAATAAAAGCAAATGAAATAAATACCAATTCACAATCAGGAATTGTAATCGAATCCTCATTAAATAATAACCTTGTTGATAATTTATATTCTTATAATGGAATTGGAATTGATATTAAGCAATCAAATAATTGTATTATTAAAGGGTGTGAAATTAAATTAAATAAAAAAATTGGATTAAGACTAATTGATTGCTCAGAAAATGAAATCATTGAAAATATGATAATAAAAAATGGGACTGGAATTGAAATAATTAATTCTAATGTTAATCAAATACATAAAAATCAAATAAAGTTTAATCAAAATGATGGAATTGCTCTATTTAACTCATACGAAAATTTAATTGAAATGAATATGGCTATTAAAAATAAATGTGGAATATATTTAGACAGATGCGCTAAAAATATAATAAAAAATAATTTAACAGAATATAACCAAGAAAATGGAATATATCTTTTTCAATCATACGAAAATGAAGTCGCATAATTTCAATACTTCAAGTATATTTTGTTCCATGACTTTTTAAATTTTTTTCCTGCTAGTTAAATCTTTAATTCAAGTGAAAGACCTTTTTTATCGAAATTAAGGTGTACAAACTATGACTGAATTCAATAAAAAAAATGCCTTAAAAATTATTAACAGCGTTGCACCAATTCGTATATGCGATATTGGAGGATGGACAGACACATGGTTTTCAGAATTTGGTAAGATATTTAATATTGGAGTATATCCATATGCCGAAGTTCAAGTTGAGATCTATTCTATGAAAGAAAATAACCAAATAATTATACAAGCAGAGAATTTTGGGGATCGATATATCGTTGACCATGAAAATATGCAATACAAACACCCATTAATCGAAGCTTCAATTAAAAAAATGAACTTACCTAAAAACTTAACTTATCAAATTAACATATTTTCTGAAGCGCCTATAGGTGCATCAACTGGTACTTCTTCAGCTGTTTCTGTTGCTTTAATTGGCGCCTTAAACCATTTTAATAGGTCCAATTTAAACCTTAAAGATATTGCGTATACAGCTCATTATATTGAAACAAAAATGCTGAATCAACAGAGCGGAATTCAAGATCAAATATGTTCTGCTTTTGGCGGAATAAATTTCATTGATATGTATAAATACCCCTATGCAAGAATACATAAAATTAAATTACCAAATCCGATTTGGTGGGAATTAGAACGAAGATTATTATTAATTTATTTAGGTAAATCACACAATTCTTCAAAAATGCATGAAAAAGTAATTAAGGAATTAGAAAATGAATGCCCGAATAATAGGAAATTAAATGATTTAAGAAAATTAGCTTTAAAAGCAGTAAATGCAATTAGAAAAGGAGATTTTAATGAATTTGGAGAAATAATGGTAAAAAATACATTAGCCCAAGAACAACTCCATTATGAATTAATATCAAAGGAAGCTCGCAAAGTTATTGAAATTGCAAAAGAATATGGCGCTTTGGGATATAAAATTAACGGTGCTGGAGGCGATGGCGGTTCATTAACAATATTATGCAATCCATTATCCCATATTAAAAGAAATATGATAAGATCAATTGAAGATGAAAATAAGATTTTTAAAAATATACCTATTTACTTAAGTAGAAGAGGTTTGAGAGTTTGGGAATCATTAAATTAAGATTATTTACTTAAAAAATCTTCATAAGTAGTTATTGTAATTTATTTCTTTTGTAAATACTATAATAAACTTCTATTAAATATGAGTTTTAATAATTTATGTTCATTTCTGACTTATTTTAACATTAAATTTTTAAAAAATTAAATTTATAGACTAATATTTCGCTATTATTCTTGAATTTCAAAAATATTTCCAAAAAAATCTTTAATAAATAAATAATAACCATTTCCTTGTGGCTTATCAATTTTAATTACATCAACCCCTAAAGATTTTGCTTTTTGATAAAAAACGTCTCTATTCTCGATTACAATCCCTAAATGGTTAATAGATTTTTCTTGCTTTATTTCTTTATTTGAAATGAAGACTTCAATATCAATTTCTTTAGATTTATATCTTATGACTTTTAATTCCTCGTTTATTGAAAAAATTTTATTCATTAATTCTTTAGAAATAATAAAACTATATGCTTTGTCCATACCTAATAATTCCATATAAAATTTGTCACTTTCTTCTTCTGAGTTCGATAAAATAGCATAATGATTAAATTTCATTAATTATTAACACCTTTATTTATATTTGATAATTAAATTTAAATATTAATTTTTAAAAATTTTATATCACCTTCCAATTTAGTTTCTTATGTTGAGAAAATTAAATTTTTTTTAATGATTACATAAAAATTCTAAGAAATTTCTATTTTAATAAAAAAATTTAATAAATAAAATGAAAATGTTTCGTTAGAATTCATAGACCATTAAAATACATTTGTTATTAAAATTTTAAAGGCTTGACGCTAATTGGAAGATATAACGAAAATGGATCTAATATTTTTAGGACTTTTATATATTTTTCAAGTTTTGACTTTATGGTTGTATAATTATATTGCCATTTATTTTGGCACTTCGATCGCTGAATTCTTAACAGGTGTGTCGCAATGGCCGGGTATTGCAGATCTCCTTACTAATTATGGTACTACATACACTTTTATAATCGGAATATTTTGTTTGATAAGTGGTATTGGTCTTATTAAAGAGAGAGCTTGGGCTTGGGGGTCTGCCATGGTCGTTTTAACGTTTATTATAGCTCAGACGGCAATTTCAACTATTGGGTCTATTCTAACTTATAATTGGTTTAATGCAAATACATTTATCAACATTACAATATTACTAATAGCAATAATGGGAATAATACTAGAAAAACCATGGAAATCCGAAAATAAAATAGAAAAAAGGATTAAAGTCGCCTCAATTAGCTATGAAAAAATTAATATTGAAAAATTATCCAAGGTTATTAAAATAAAAAAGAATGATTTAGTAGACCGTATTACAGAAATGATTTGTGAAAACATTATTAGCGGACGAATTACACTCCCATATATTTATTTTGATTGTGAAACTAACAAAAGAAGACTTAGTAAAAGTTCGACTCCTAAAAAAAAGAAAAAAAAGAGTAAAAATAAAAAAACACAAATAAATAAAAAAAATTCCCCAAATAAAGAAGAAAAAAAGTAGAATGAATTAATAATCCCTAAAGGACAAATTTACAAAAGTAATTTTCTAAATTAATTAGAATAATGATTTGAAATAATATAAAAATAATAATAAATAAATTTTTTCCCCTTTTTAATTAAAATTGTTTTGCTGGATTATTGAAAAAATAGAAACAATACTATTTGCATAGATTTTAAATTGGATTTAATAGATTTTTTTAAAATAAGAAACTATAGACCAAAAATTTAAAAATATATTTTAAAATCATTTAAATGACTCTAAAAGCATTTCTTTTAAAAAAAATGTTGAAAATAATGGTGATTTATTATGCCAAAAATCACGGTTGATGAAAGTAAATGTACTGGTTGTGGTACTTGCGCAGAAAATTGCCCTTCGGAAGTTTATGAAATAATTGACAATAAATCAAAAGTAGTCAACCCAGATGAATGCATTGAATGCTTAGCTTGCGTTGAAAATTGTCCTGAAGGAGCGATTACAGTCGAGTCTGATTAAATAAAGATTAAATATTCTATTTTTCTTCTTTTTTTATATTTTTTAAATTTAATTCTTTTTGCTACTAAGATATACGGAATAAATAGATTATTGCTTGTTTATTCTAAAAGAGACTCTTTTTATAGTATGTTATTTAAAGAATTTAACTTGACCAAATTTTCTTTTTGAATATTAAATAAACAATTTTAAGATTAAAAATAATTTGCAACAAATATTTAACTCATTTTTATTTTACTACATTAATTTATAAGGCTAAATCATTGTAAAAAATGATAGAATTAAATAATGAAAAAATGCAGATTTGATTTTTTGATAAACATTTTTATTGAATTAAAGTCAAGGAATATAGAAAAATGTTATCAGTTCAAGAAACAAACAATTTAATCGAATATACAAGTAAAATATTTGATAAATTATTTGCAGGCAGATTTCTGGTCGAATCAAAATTATTTCCAGTCTCAGAATATGTATTAGTTGCTTGCGTAAATGCATATGAAAAGTTTTATGAGCAATTAAAGAAATTAAATGATAAGATTTCGGCAAAACAAATTGCAAGAAGGGAAAAAGGTAAATTATTTACTGAAATTACGCCATTACATATTTTTGATGTTCATATGTTTCCGTTATTTGGACGGATGTGTAGAATTTCAAATGTTTTTCATAATGACCCAATGAAAGAAAGTGAAGAGAAATTTGACCAAATAAGATATATATTGACATTTTGGAAAGAATTAGCGAGCGAATATTACGGGGGGCCTTTATCAGTTGATGAGATGGACGGTAAATGTCAAATTGCTTCTTCAGATTCATTGAATATTATTAAAGACCATTTACAAAGCCCATCTGACCAAAAAGAAGTAAGTCAAGTCCGAAAAATGGTGGCTCATCTAGAGCAATTGGCTTTTTTAGATGAATGTGAGTCAAGAATGAAAATTAGTAATCATGGTCCTTATTATACTGATTTAAATGAAAAAATTGTTGTTACTGAGATAATACATCTTTATGATGGTAAAAAAGCCCAATGGCCATGGTCTGAAACTAAAGATTTCGCGCCATATTCAAATTTATTGATTGCCTATCAATTAAGTGAGAATGTCAAATGTAAATTCAATGATTGGGGTACTTTGATTACAGACCCGATTGATTTTAAAAGATATATCACAAAATACTGTCTAATTTCTAAAAAAAATAATAAGTTAATCCAACTTGGACTTGATGATGTTAAAGATTTTGAAACATATTCTAAATCTGCCCATAAAGAACTTTACATAAAATTTGCAAAATGGTCAAAAAAGGAACGACTAGAAGCAGGAGCATTAGTATATAATAAAAACTTCGATAGATTTACAAATATTGTTAATATAACAGATAAAATAGACTGGAGTATTAGCGAAAATGTGAAAAATTTTGAACTTAAACATTTTTTAAATAATGAAATTATAGATTTTAGAGTAGGTAATTGGGTAATGCGGTCTAACAGAAAAAGAAAAATTCATCCGACCTACTTTAAAAGAGAAATAGTTGATTTAAAGCGGATTGGAGGTAAATTTTGAATGATCAATGAAATTGATGAAAATTTACATGATTATCCTAAAAAAAAGAATTGGCGTGAAAGCTATTATTATAATTTTATGGACGAAAAAAACAATATCTTCGGAGTTTGTACATACGGCATAATGCCCAATGAAATGGAAGCACATTATTTAGTTTCTATTTGGATAAATAATAAATTATTATTTTTTCCAGAGCACCGAAAAATTAGTGATTTTACATTAAATCCATTCCAAGAAATGAAAATGGAATTTAAAAAACCATTGAAAGAAATAGTAATGGATTATTCTAATCAAAAGAGAAAATTTAAATTAGAATTTATTTTTAAGGGACGATCTCCCATTTATAAATATAAAGGATGGAAATTCGAAGATATCTTGGAACAAGAACACTATGAGCAATCAGGTGAAATTATTGGAAAAATTACAGTTAAAGACATAGTATATAATTTTTCAGGACTTGGTCAACGTGACCATAGTTGGGGTGTACGCGATTGGGTTAATATCGACCATTGGTCATGGATTTCAGCTCAATTTTCGAATTGGATAATTAATTGCTGGATAGTAGAAATACAAGGTAAAAAAAGATATGATGGGTTTATCTCGAAAAATGGTAAAATTATTGAATTAAGATCTGTTCAAATAAAAAATTTTATGAAAAATGGCGATAAAGTCCCAGAATCATCGGAAATAACGATCGAAACATTAGAGAGCGATAAAATTATATTGAAGTCAAATAAAAAATACCATTTAATATTACCACAAACTTCTAAAGAAGGTTATGCAGAGATTTTTGAAACGATATCAGAATTTAAATCAAATTTATCCAATGAAAAGGGATATGGAGTAGTAGAATACTTAAAAAAATTTTGAAAAAAAAAAGTATTCATTGATGTTAGTTTTTAATTATAATCTTCCCATTCTCCATTATCGTTTAATATTTTAATTTTTATTGTCCCATCGCTGTAAAATTCAGCATAACTAGGATTTACATGTTGCCAAGCTCCAGTATTATATATTAAACGGTTATCTTCCTTTAAGATTTCTACTTTGTGAGTATGCCCGAAAATTATATGAGTTATTTCTGTATCGCCGAGAACTTCTTTTATTTTTGCTTCTGAATTTATTAATTGATCTCTATAATTATCAATATCTTTAAAATTGGTATAATATTTCATTATAACTTTTTTCTTCCTCGACTTTAATTTCAAATTAAATTTTTTCTCTAATATTTCTTGATTTTTTTCTAATTCGTCATCAAGATTTATTGGTTCATTTGTCTTTTCTCTTTTTAAGACTACATTCCACAAATAATTAAAAAATTCCTTAATGATATCGGGAGCTGACAAACAAAAATCCCAAATAGAAGAAGCTAATTTGGTCTTTTCTGGGAAAAATTGATGTCCATGGGTTAATAATATGTGAAATTTTTTGCCCAAATTTTCTGTTTTTTGCAGCGTTATTGTATTAATTGGATTGCTATTAAATATATTTTTCTTATTATATATGGAAATTTCCCAACCCCTTGTATTATTATGGATATATAGGTACTGTCCAATTGTTAGTTCATTAAGAAATTTTGCATTTAAATTAATTTCCTTGAATTTTTTAATAAGTTTTCGTTTTTGTTTTAAAAATTTCTTATCAAGATTTCCTGAAACAGATATATCATGGTTTCCTAAGGTCAGAACAACCGCAACTCCATGGTTCAAAATTGCATCAATATCTTCTAGGATCTCTTTATAATCATGGGCAATATCTTTATAACTATCGCAAACTAGATCAAAAATATCTCCGAGAATTATGAATGCTTTTAGATCATTCTTAAATCCTTCGTTATTATTTAAATCATCTAGAATTTTATGGATGAATTCTTGAATTAATTTTACTCTAGCACCTGAAGCTCCTAAATGTGTGTCTGACATTATTATTATCATTGGGTTTGAATTTTTCATCCACTACGCCAACTCTTAATTACTTTTTCTTTTTTTAAGTATTTTTTATTCAGAATCGTTAATCTTTTAATATAAATATTTTTAAACCATAAACCTTCCATATCTTTGATTCTTTTTTATATGATTTTTAACAATGTCTTATTATATAAATCTCATCATATAAATTCCTTATGCTAATAATCACAAAATTATATTTTCATTCTGATTTGAAAAAAAAAGGTTTATCTTAATAATAAGAATAAAATAATTTTAATCAAAAATTTTTTATATTATCTATTAAGAATGAAGTCTATATAAATAGAAGTGAATAAAAAGATGCCAAAAAAGAAAACTACAAAATCCACTAAAAAAGGAAAAAGTACTACTCGACAGAAAAAGTCGACATCGGCTCCAAAAAAATGGACTGTAAAAGCAGTGAGAACGGATCTAAAGCGACGGGATATACTAATTCCGGACGAACTTGAAGAAAATATTATTGCAGAGATACAAAAGATGAAATATTTAACTGCTAATGAAATTGCAAAGAAGTATAACTTAAGAGTTTCTACTGCAAAAGAATTTTTAAAATTAATGTATGAAAAAAAGATGATTAAATTATATTTAAGTTCAAGAAGACTTAAAATATATACTGCTTCTTAAATAACTTCAAAATTCCAGTCATTTAAAATTAAATCTTTTAAAATATTTTTTGAATCCTCTTCAAAAATTATTGAAAAAATTTTTCCAAGATGCTTACACAAGGTATATCTTTTTGAACACTTATGCATCCAATATAGGCAATTGTGTTTTATTACTTTTTTGTGGATATTAATTTCAATTATATAATTTTTTTCGATTATCCGATATTTCTTAATAATTGAATCTTGTTGAATAATACGGATATTTTTTGAAGGTATTTTTAATGCTTCTTCTAAATAATCCTCCTCCATAAAATATAATAGTAAATCTTTTATTGATTTATTTTTAAAAAATTCATTTTGCTCGGATGGATTTAATTTTCTAATTTCTTGAATTGATTTCAGGTTTATTACCTTTTTCTCAATCAATAATTAAATTGCTTGCCAGCTTTTGTTTGAGATTGTTTTTACTAATCCTTTTTCTTTTAGTTTGTTTAAAATTTGGACTACCTGATTTTGATTAACTTTATTTTTACAAATTCGTACTATAGCCCGAGGCCTATGAGGTTCAGTCTTTATTGCCGAAAGGACTAATTCTTCATATAAATTAAGAATATCTTCTTCATTGGTTTTCTTAATATTACTTTTTTTAACTTTACTCAATTGAATTCACTTCCTTGATCTGTACACTTGATTTTTTGTAAAAAATTATAAGATAATTATAAATCGAAATATTTTCGAATCTTATAAAATTTTTTATTGATTGAGATGAATATAATATTAACAAAAATTTTTAATTGATTATCAATATTATATTTGATCTTTAAAAAGTTGAATAGATTCTTTATTGATTCCCTTACAAAATCTATCACGTTCTTATATTTTTGATAAAAAATTCAAATTTCCATCAGTTTTCAATTTTGTTTTTGAATTTAAATGTTTTC
>Ga0164318_10000200_pt1 | contig 39719 bp, 56 predicted proteins | sample GuaBasSedimGuay9_FD_113734 | JGI IMG/M metagenome (GOLD analysis project Ga0164318, IMG submission 113734) | Subseafloor sediment microbial communities from Guaymas Basin, Gulf of California, Mexico - Guay9, Core 4571-4, 0-3 cm | ecosystem: Environmental > Aquatic > Marine > Hydrothermal vents... | reverse complement strand
GACAACCAGTAGCTAGTTCTGAGCGTATAATGGAATTTATAGATGCAAATGTAAATATATATGGGCATTTAGATTTTAAGAGTGGTGATTATGGAGATCCAGAAGACTTCATTTTAATAGATAAAAATAGTAAAGTAGTAGTACATACTAAACCTACCATAGCAGAAGCACACGCAACAGGCTATAATATGAGAATTGCAGTTGATGAAACTTATGTTAATAAATATTGTATAAGTTTAAAAAGGAGAAGTAGTTTAATAATTAAAGATACAAACACTTCAGATGGGCGAATAGCCTATTGGACATGTCAAATAGACAATGAACCGAATTATCAAGTGTTTAACTTTGGTAGTATAGGTGTAAATTCAAACACAGCAACTTATCCGAATGGTAACATGACTGATATTGATACAGTACCTGGTACAAGTGGTACACCAGGTAGCCATGAATTAGTTTATGTATATTGCAAATTAGCAACATAAAAAAATTGAAGTTTTTTAAAAAAAATCAAATAAGTGCCTTAAAATAGGAGGTATTATAAAATGAGATATAAAAAAATAAAAGATACATTAAGTTATATAATACATGTAAATGATTTATTAGAAAACGACAGAGTAAAACCTTATAATATAACACCTTTACTTATAGGGATGAGGAACGCAATAAACAGTATTAAAGAAGAGATTAAAAAAAACCAAAGCGAAGTGTATAAACAAATAAAGGATGCCATAAAAGATGGCGTTGATAAAAAGGTATTAGATATACTTAGTATTAAGGAAGAGGTTTTATTGTCAATAGAAAATGAATCTAATAATGATGTGCACGATATAAAAAATAATGAACAGCAGGAAGAAAAACAAGAAAAACATACAGAAGACACAAGTAAAAGTATAAAGAACAAAAAAACAAGAAAAAGAAATCGGAAAAAAAAGAAAACAGAAGATAAATGATTTTAAAAAATTTATATAATTATGTTGTATGTTGTATAATGTAAAACAATTTAAAGATTTAGTAAAAAATACTATAGAATTTAATACAATACCACTACATGTACCTGTACAAGTAGAATATGATGTCTTTTCAGAAGATTTTAATAGGGAAATTGTCTTTACTCATTCAATAAGTATATATAATCTTATATATTCTTTATATAAATTAGATGGTACAATATCTATTGAGTATGCAGAAAATATATGGGATATATTAGATTTTTATTATAATATAAAAGAGAGCTATTTGAAAAATAAAAAACTAGAAGGAGAGCTTTATAGTATAACTGATATATATAAATTTGGTTTATCTATGTCAGTGTTAGGTGCCCATCCATTATTTGAGAGTGCAATAATCAATCCAAATAGTAATTATTCTTGTTATTTATATATATATATGGGTAATAATAATATAAGTTATTTGTTAAGAAAACATAACAACAAAGTTATAGTATTTTTATATGGTATAGATAGTATATTATATAATGATATAATGAATACGTTAGATTATGATATATCCAATAAAATAAATAGAGCCATAACAGTTATACGAAATGATATATTAACTAAATATAAAATATATATAACTACAGATGAATACTTTTATGAGACTGAGGTAAGATTTCACATACCATTAAACATAGGTCAATTTGATGAGTTTTATATAACATTACCATATAAGGATTCTTCTGAGGCAGATTATGTATTTGATATATTATTGAAAGGATTAAATAAAATGAATTTATCACATAAAATCTCCCATACATTCTACATGCATCATAACATACCAATATTATATGATAGGATTTTAGTATCATCTACCTATGATAACGAGCAACTATATAATATAACTAAAAATATTGATCCAGGTGATAAGTGTAATTATAGATACGCACCTTGTTATAAAGCCCGTATATTAAGAACATCACTTAGAAAAATGATTATATTTGGTGTATTTGTTAGTGAAGACATATTAAGTAGAATATTTTATTCATCAGACTACTTTATTAATAACTTACATAAACTAATAAAGAAATATAAGGATAAAATGAGTAGTGCTACATATAATATGTTTACATATCTAATAGAAAATTTTTATGATTATGTAAAAAATGTATTATTACTTGAAACATTATGACCATTTATATACATATCTGACAGCGCTGATACAAACCAGACAGCATTGATACAAGAGCAAATTAACAGGAATAATCTTTTGGGATAACTATATGAATTATCCCAAAAGAAACAACTTATCCCAGAAAATCATAGTATTTTCACATAGTTACAAGACGCACCAGAATCCATCAGAATTAATTTTTGTAAGCCAGTATATATCTTAATATATCCTATGTTTTAAAAAGCTCTCAGAAGGCAATATAGAAAGCCTGATTATTTAGATATATTATATATTAAATATATTATATAATTATATAAATGTGTAATATAACATAGTAAAAAATAAGCAGTAGTCTATTCTATAATGAGGATTAGTTTTTACAAGTTCAGTTTCTACTATGCCTCTACGCGTTATTATATGTACTGGATGCACAAACTTTGAAGGTAATAATAGTAATTCACCAAGTACTACATATTTGGTAGGCAAATCAGGGTCATCTTTTTGTGATACTGTTATCACTGTATCTCTTGTAGCAATAACAGGTATTATTGGTGGTTCTGGTATTCCTTCTGCTATTGCAACAAAACCCAATGGTGTATCCTTTACATAAACTTGTATAGTATATTTATTGAAATATTCATGTTGAGTTGTTCTGACAGACAAATACAAAATAGGCTCTTTCTTTTTTCTATCAGTCATTTTAATCACCTATTGTTGATTTATCAAATAACTTTAAGTATTCTATAGTCTTATCTTTTAATATATTTATGAGATGTCTAGTTATATCTTCATCAGGTAGTTTATATATATGCTCAAGATAAAACTTTATAAAACTAGGTGTTATTTCAGTCCATAGTATATTTCTAACTTTACAGTAAGATATGATACTAGCAAGTATATCTATAAATTCATCCTTTGATACTCCAAGTACTGGTATGATTTTTATATTACGCTTCATATTAGTATCCTCCACAACCACAACCACTCATACCAGCAGATAAAGGATATTCTTCTATGAGCCAATACCCAATACCGTTTTTTCTAACAGGTTTCATTTTGTAAATTATTCCTAGATCCCTATTTATCATTATCCATAGATTTTTACTTTTTATATGTTTGTATGCAAATGTACCCTCTGGTAACCTTCTATTCATTGGCATTAAATAACGTCTTAGTGGTTTCATTTTTGTACCTCATATACAAGATTTTATATGTATAAGATACTTCATGCCATATTTATCATTTGTAAATTCTGTTTGTGTTACAAAACAGTTATCTACAGATTCTATTGGTGGGAATACTTTATAAGATATATGTGTATTTTTATCTGGTAGTATATTTCTATTTATATATTGGAGTATTTTAGCCGTTATAACTTGCATATAATAAAAATCACTCTTATTAGTAAATGTTTCTTCTATTAAACCTTTCATTAAAGCACCAAATGTTTTTTTTATTATTACTTCACCAATATCTAATCTAAAAATTCTAAAAGTTATATCATTATATGAGTCCCTGATATCGAAAGCATATTTATTATTATATAAATGATCTTTTGTATTATTCATATAATGATAACTTATATATATATTTTTTATATATTCAGGAACAAATTTTGTTTCTTTTTTTTTAATACATCGTATGGATACCTTGCCTTGTTAATAATAGAACATATATGTTTTATTAATTCATAAGAGTATTTACTATTATGTACTATATATACATCAATACCATATTCGTTTGTAATCATTTTATACCTCCTTTATCCCTTCTTTATCCTTTTTATTTTTATTATCCAATAATATAGACACTATTGTTCCATTAAGCAAGTCTTCTAAATTTGACTTTATACAATCTTTTATTTTGTCAAAATTATCAATAATACTAAATAGTTTAGTTTTATACATATCATTAATTGTATGTATCTTTAACTCTATATTACACCATACAGTTTGGTCTTCAGGTTTATTAAATATTGTTATTTCAAATTTATATTTGTTAAACATAGTTACATAGTCCTCCAAATAACTATATTACGGCTATATAATTTCAATGTACTACTAGAGTAATTAGCATTGAAGACTAAATGTGTATAACTCGTACTTTCTAGTATCATTACAGTACTTCCTAGATAGTTATCTAGTTCTCATATATTCTATATATTCAACTTTGCACTCTCTATTTTCAATTATATTATAAAATTTATGTTGCGTACTATCAACATCACCCTCACCGAATTTTATATTACACCCTTTACTAGCTAAGTATTTTAAAAATAGAACATGTATTTTTTGAAAAATCTTATAACTTTGCTTAAAATGTTTATAATCACCTACTATATATCCTGACTCATATCCAACTATTGAATATGAATAAGATATGGAACTTTTATCAAAACCACTTGCAGATTGTGCAGGTATATGTAAAAAAACCTTTATTGAATTAATTATATTACATAGGTTATTTATATCAGTATATAAATGTCGGCTCTCAGCTGTTAAGTCTAATTGGTAAATATTATTAAGAATAATATTATGTTTTTTTATATATTTACTTATTTTAAAACTTTTATCTAATAAATCTATTGTTTTTGATAGTAGATTAATTGTATCACTAGAATAATTAGCTTTAAGATATAAATGTGTACGATTTATGTTTTCTAATAACATTCTTTGCCTCCATAATTAATCTATTAATTACACAACACAATAATTACAACTTTTTAATTGTGAACAATACATATTACATAATTCAAGATACCTTTTAGCTACTTGTTCATTTTCAAAGTGTTTTACTCTACCATACTTCTTTTCATACTTTTTCAGTGCCTTTAAAAATCTACCTACACTTTTAGCAATAACAGTTCTTGCATTATAAAACCTCTTATCTGATGGTCCTGTTTCTAATATTTCAATAGCTTGTTTTACAGTATAATTGCGTGCCCACTTAGCTCTTATATCCGCCGCATTTTTATATATATGCCATAATCTTGCCATCCTATGTATAGCTATCGGGATTTGCCTTTCTGGGTTAAATAAAACACTATTTGATTCACCAATCTTTAATTTTTTATCATCTCCATAATTTAAACTGTAATGTGGTACTATCTGGAAATATCCATAACTGCCCCATTTGGTTTTATCACCTCTATCTGGTGAATTGTAATAAAATTCAGCAATTTGTGGATCTCTATATATTAAATCAGTAACAAGTTTGTTATATGTAACATATTTCTTACGTTTCTTGTCATATTCTGGATTATATCTATGAGGATCAAATCCGCTTTCAACCTCAGCCATAGCTAATGGTATTTGTACAGGAATACCATATAAATCTGAGTAATATATAAATAAGTTAAGTATATCAGGGGTAAGACCTTTTACTGTTAGGTCTAGATTATTTATTAGTGTAAGAAAATCGTCTTTATTTTTAACACCAAGTAATCTTAATATTATTAGTGTTGTTATACCTGTTAATGCGATACCTGATGAGGTATATAATATTATTTTCGTCTTTTTGTCCATCATTTTATATACCTATTAAATATATAATCTAATACTCCTATCAGTATGCTTATAACTAGCAATTTATCTATTGTTATTCCTATAAATTTTTGTATATATTTATCTCTTAGTAATATACCTTGTTCAATTGTATATGTTATATTATTAAATTTCATACTATCTTCCTTATAATTTTATAAGCCACAAAAACAGTTAAAGAGTATGATAACCATCTAGGTATATCATATTTATCTTTTAAATAATTCACAAGGCTAAAATATCCTGTTATGGCTTTTTTACCTGTTTCTTTAGCCTGTTCAGTTACAGGTGCCAACTCTTCCTTTGTTTGTTGTACCATTTCTTCAGGAGATGGTGTTTCTTCCTGATTTTCATAATATGTTTCCTGTGGTGTAAATTGTTCCTGTTCAGGATATGTTACTGATGGTTCAGAGGGAGTAGTAGTTGCTTGTTCTTGTGTGGTTGCTTGTTGTGAACGTTTCCTGTATTGGGGGGGAGGAGTTTTATATGAAGTTCTATACATAGTATAACCACTTTTGCTAGCACTTTTATCAGTTATTGATGGGTATTTTCCTTTGTATGTTTTTGTCCCAGGTGTAATAGGTATAGGTGCAATAGGCGTAGTAGTGTTATTAGGAGTATTCTTTTTTAATGGATTCTGTCCAGCTTTATAGTTTCGTTTCGGAACAAGATCCTGTCTATATAGTGCTTGTTCTAAAATTCCATACATTGCATCATACATTATAACACCTCCATATTAATATATAGTATATTCGTCGGTTGTAGTTTTTGTTATACGTGGAGATAAATGTTTTCCTGCGTATGCAATAAGCCCTTTTCTATTTCTTACTTTAGCAAGAGACCTTGCAAACATAATATCTTTTTTTGACGGTTTCGATGGCTTAGATATCTTAGATGCTGGAGTTTCCCCACCGCTTTCTCCACTACCGCTTTCTCCACTACCACTTTCTCCACTACTGCTTTCTCCACTCTGTAAAATATGTTTGTATATCATATATGCTCCACCTGATATAACTATCAATAATACTAACGTTTTTAATGAATCCATTATTATCCTCCAGTTTATATATTCTATATAATATAATAAAATTTATCAAGCTTTTTTTATTAAATAAGCTATCCCTATAGTGCCAACTGCTATTAATCCTGCTTTTATATATTTACTTAAATCATGTTCTATTTCAGATCCGCCCTCACCATTACCAGTTCCATACCCTTTGCCTTCTTTTGTTTTTCTACCAGTAGCCTCTAATATATGCAATTTGTATGTTTTTATACCATTAATTATTGCTTTCATTCTTATATAACCTTTTGTTAATAATCTTCCCATTGAATATCTTGTATAATCTACATAACATCTTGTTAAATATCCCCATACGCTTGTACCTTCATATTGTCCAACATAATAAAAATAGTCATAGTAAGTACCTTTGATAAAAAACTTTGGTGAAACACCAAATATATGATAAAATGGTATTAATATATCATAACCAGGTTTACTATATATAAAATAATCCTTGCCTTCCCGACCCACTTTATAATCGTATTCATTTATTGGTAATAATAAACCTTTTTCAACTGTAAATTCCTTTGTAAATATAGAATCTATAATAAGATTTACAGCATAAGGTTTTTTACTAGTGTAATTATATATACCCCAACCAATTTCTGGTTCATAAGTTCTAAATAATCCAGCAACCAATTTGCCTGTCATTGATTGGTAATAAGGTTTTAGAAATTCAAGTGTAGGTTTTTCCTTAGTATAGCCAATTTTATCTCTATTACGTCTTGTTTCGCTATTATATTTGTCTATATCAATCTCTTCCCTTCTTATGGCTAATATATTATAATTACCCAGGTATTCTTTTATATAGTATATAGTACAATCTTTAATTCTTCCTGTATATGAGTGATCAAAACTTTTATAAGTTTCTATATCTGATAAAAAAGCCTTTGCTGATCTTACTCTTGCTGAATGCCTGTCTATAATAGTTCTTTTAACTACATCTGCTTTTGTACTTATATAACGTTTTCTCTGGACTTTTAATGATTCATTTATTAATAAGTCTGTTATGTCAGAAATAACTTTTATAGTATTCTTTAGTGGTTTACATCTATAAACCTGTTGCCAAAAACCTAATGCTAGTAAATTTAATAACTGTTTTCCATCATCTGTATTTAATAATACATCAATCAAATTATCCCAATTAATTACTTCATTTATAAACTTATCCCATACCAAATCTGTTAAAGTACTTGCTATTATAGATACATCCTTTGTTATACCTTTTGTATTGTGCCCTATAATTTGTTGTATATAAGACAAACTATATTCTGCTCCTATGGAACCTGTTCCATCTTTAAAACGGATATGTTTATAAGCATTCTCATCTTCTATAAAGTCTATATAATTACTATACTTTAAACCAGAACCAATTAAACGATTTAACTTTTGAGTTTTACCTTTTTCCGTCTCAACCCATATCCAATTATTTCTGTGGTACAATAACAAGTCATATATAATTAATTGTATAACATCAAGATTGTATCTATTTCTTACACTTTTACTAACTCCTCCACCCATTGTAGCATAATAAGTCGTTAGCTTGATATTAGTTTTTTTTAAAAGTTTATTTGGATATTTCAGTAATATTTTACCAAATAAGTCTCCCGTAGCTAAAAATATTTTGTTTAATATATAATATGTTCTAAATAACCTTTTGGGAGTATTGAGACCCTTGTGTGCTTGTATCGTTGTTGCATATAATCCTTGTGTTGAACAGTGTACGCAAACAAATTTTAATTGGTTTTTTATCATATATAAATGTTTGTTAAGTAGTTCCTTTATATATAATATATATATACTATCAAGCCCAGCCTCTTCTTTATTCTTACAGATTCTTGTTTCAGTATCACTGTAATAGTAGTTAATAAAACAGTTAATTACTTTATTTGTTATAACGTTTTTAATATATTTTATGTTTTCTTTATTATATAATACGTCTCTATTATCTATATAAACTTTTTTGGATTGTTTACGTGGTACCCCAGTAGCTGATGTGATATAATCTGTAGTAAAAACAGCAACTATTGGTTCTATGTATGTTTTATAATATTGTTCATTATGTATAACAGCGGTTACCATGTCTGTAATTAAAGCAATAATTTCTTGGTCTGTAAAATTATATTTTGATTTTAAATTTTTGACTTTGTAAACAAGATTTATAGCCATATCATCAATCATTTTACTGAAGCCATTATATAAAATTACCTTATTAACTAAAGTAGGATCCATTGGTTTAGGTTTTGCACTATCCTTAATTAATTCTCCAGTTACCTTACCAACCATACCTATAGCTTGACCTACAAGTTGCCCCGCAGGTCCTATATATGCACTTAATACTGTTCCCACAACAGTACCAATTAACCGTACGGCATCTTCGTAAGCATTTACTCCATAAACCATTTTTTTAAAATTTTCTACGGTTTCCCACCCGCCTACTTTCTTTAATATTTCAGTTCTAGCATCGTCACTTGGTATCTCATTTATGTCAACAAAAGCAAAATCATAAATATTATTCATCTTCCATATCCTCCTTGATTATTTCATCAACAACATCATCAATATTTTTGTTATATCCCAAATCACTAAGTTGTGCAATGATTTTCATTATGTTTATAACAAAGAGTGATATGGGAATAACTGAAAAAGCTTTTAATAATGTATAAAAACACTCTAAAAGTTGCTTTATATCATATTTTGATAAAATAAATAACACACTAAAATTAAATAGTGCTATCCAAAAAGTCATACACAAATCACAACTAAATGGTTTAAATTGTAAACGTTTACTTATTTTAGCACTTCTAAATGCTTGTAATATACCTATTGTTGCCAGTATTGTTATTATATATATATATATCATGTTTACACCTCACTTATCTATTATTTCAACTGCGTGTTGTTTTTGTTCAAGTGTTGTATGGCAATAAGTTTTTAAAGTAAATACAACAGAATGATGTCCTAACAATTCTGATATTGTTTTCACATCAACACCTTTTTGTAATAATATACTTGCAAAAGTATGTCTTAAAGTATGAGGGGTAAGAAATTCACACTTGAGCACTTTTCTTAACCTTCTTAAATAATATCTAACAAGTTCATCTGTAATTGCAAAGAGTCTATCTGATATATTATTATTTTTTATATACTCATATATAATCGAATAAGCTTTTTTATTTAATGTAACTTTTCTAATTTTATTTCCTTTACCATATATTACAATATATACTATACCAGATTGAAATTTAATATCACTAACCTTGAGGTTAAGTATTTCTGATATTCTTAATCCAGTACGAGGTAATAATAATAAAATAGTTCTTACTTGGTTATTATTGATTTTGTTAACAAGTTTATAGTAATATTTTAACTGTTCTTTTGTAAGTATTTGTGGTTCATGGTTAAGTTTTCTTGGTAATATTATGTTATTATCTATATTATATTTTAATATATTAAAAATCTTTTTTAATGCGTAGTATTTTACTCTAACACTTGCAGGAGAATTTTCTTTTGATATTTTGTTTATATAATCCTGTAAGTAATATGGGGTTAAATTCCCACCAGTAAAATTTAGATAATCTTTTAACGTTCTTTTATATACTTTTTGAGTGTTTGGTGGATATAATGATAAAGTATCATATATTTTTGTTAAGGTGTTCATTTATCTCTTATATCTTTTTCTAGTATTTATCTTTCTTTCATTAATTCCTACTTTTCTTTTTCTTTCCCAATAATTTAGTCTATCATTCAAGTATCTTTTTATGCCTTCATTTATTAATCTCCTAATCATTGCCTCTGGTTTTTTACCTTTTAATCAATTGCTATACCAACCCAAGAATCTCCACTATAAGTATAACTTCCAGTGTTTATATAATTTATACCATCAACCATTGTATCTTCAGATCTATGTGTATGTCCCACTACAACAATATCAATGTCATTTTTACATATCATAATATTTTTCACAAGAGATATTGCCATTTGTCTTGACTTATCATTGTCTTTATGGTGTCTCCCGTAAACAAAACCTGTATAATGTCGTAAATTATATAAGTAATCTTCTATGTCTGGATCTATTTTACCAAGTGTACCAGCGAGCTTAGTGGCAAATTCACCTATATTATGATATATACTATTATAAATATCAAATTGGTGCCCATGCAAAAATAGTATGTTTTTGTATATATAATACTCACAAACTTTGCCACCATAATCATATATTAATTTTCTTATTTTAGAATCCTTGCTTAGCAATTTACAATCATGATTACCTGTAACAAATACAGCATTCATATAACCAAGTTGTCTTATTAACCAGTAATATTCCTTAATAATTTTATCTTCATCATAAGCCCATATATCAAATACATCTCCTACTAGTACTATTCTACCATTAGGTAAGTCTTTTAAAGTCATCTTAAACAGGTCAACTTTAGATTTAAAGTTATCTCTATCGCTACCATCACCTATATGCAAATCAGATATTGCATATATGTATTTCATTATAACACCCCTATTTTATATTGTTTTTTAACATATCTACTATACTCATTGTACGAGCTAAATCATGATCCATTTTATCAATTTTTTCTTTTATTGACATCAGCATTTGTTCTATCATACGGTCTTTGTCTTTAAACCCATTTGTATATATTTTTTGTTGTTCTTTGAGGTAGTTTATTTTATTTTCGAGGTTCTTAATAGATTCAAGTACAAGTTTTATTTGGCTATCTATTTTTTCCTCAATAAATTGTTGATTCTTTTTAATACGTTCATCGAGCAATTCTTGGTTTTTCTTAATCCTCTCATCCACTTGGTCATTTATATTTCTTCTTACCTTAAAGTATAATGTCAATACTAAGACTAAAGTTGACATAACCGAAACAAAAACACTTAAAGGATTATATAACTCTTGCATCGCCAATTTACCTGTTGATTTTTTCTATCCCCCCAACATTTCTCTCTCTAATTATATCTTCAAGACTATAATTGCTTATAAGTAGTTCAACAAATTTTTCTCCTTTAATTTCCTTAATTGCAAAATATTTTATCGTTACTCCATAAACATTATAACCATATTCTCTTGCTAAATCTATTATGTTATATGAATGATTAATTGATAATAAGAATTTGCCTTTTATTTTACTTAATATATATAATAATTCCTCTAGTTGTTCTAATGACCAGGTCCCAGTAACATAATATCTTTCCTTTATCACATAAGGTGGATCTAAATATATAAAAGCATCATTTGAATCATATTTTTGTATAACAGGTTTGTAATCAGATAATAATATTATAGTATTTTTCATGCGTTCATAATAAATAGGCAACATATTACATATATTTACTATACGTTTAAATTTCTTATAAAATGCCTTATCATATACACTTTTTACATTAAAATATCTTATTGGTTTTCTGTATATATCACCACTAAAGGATACTATCATAGCTATAAGAAATTCACATGGATTTATATATTCTCCTGCTCTTACATGTTCAGATACGCTTTTTAATAGGTCAGCATAAAACCTTACATCTTCTCTTATATAATCTTTACATAAATTGTATTTATATATTATATCACCAGTTCGAATTGATTTATAAAAATTTATAATATTTTTATCTACATCTGATATTATTTCAACTTCAGATGGTTCTTTTGCAAAATATAAAGACCCCCCACCGATAAATGGTTCTATATAGACTCTATGTTGCGGTATAAGTATTAACAATCTATTAACTAGGTAATGTTTACCACCTATCCAAGGTATTATTTTAGGTAATCTTTTTTTTAATTTTTTTTGTATATGTATTACATAGTTTATATCGCTACTTATATCTTTAACTGTTTTTTTGTTTTTATATTGCATAATAATATTACCGTCTTGTTGGTTCTTTTATAAATAATTCTTTCTCATAAATTCTTTCTATGTAATATGGATCATCTGTATAAGCAACTCTTAATTGTGATATAGTTAAATGAGGTGAATATACTTTACTTATACCATGAAAATCAAACTCTAACTTGTACATAGTATTTCTTTCTTCAAGACATGCTATGATATAGGCACTCATATTTTCATAGAGCCACTCTATTTTTTTGTCTTCTTTTGGAACATATAGAGGACCAATTGTTATACGGTCAGGTCTAGGATAAAATGACGTGTCTCCTACTATTTCTATATATATCAAGCTATCTCTTAGCTTGTATAAATATTTTTTTAGTTGTGGGAAGATAACATCAACTTTCTCATCTGGTGATTTTCTCTTCCACCTTTCTCTTAAAACCTGTATTCTATATGTACGTAATTCTGCACCTAACATTTCTTATACCTCACCATTATATAATGTAATATATAATACAAGACACCACTCGTCAAGGAACTTTGTTAGTGCTTTATAATAATGTGAGTCCCATTATTCGTTATGTTTTCGTTATGTTATAGATTTATATAATAGAAAGTCTATATAATTTATAGATTTTATGTGAAATAATAGCTAATAAAGTCTATAAAAACAATAGACTTTGATAATACTAGGAATAACAGGAATAATAGGAATAACAGGAATAACAAGGATAACAGGGATAACAGGGATAACAGGAATAACAAGAATAATAGGAATAACAGGAATAATAGGGATAACAGGGATAACAGGAATGAAATTTTTTATGATTGATAGACTTTAGTTGTCTTGTTTATCTTGTCAATCTTGTCTTGAATCCTCTTATTTAAATAATTACTATGGGATTGACGCCCTGGCACTGTGAACTCTTGTCTTAATATATCTTCAAACTCATTTAGTTGTTTTATTATACCTTCATTAATTTGACCGAATATATCCTTCCACACTGCAAGCTTTTTATACAGTTTTACCATTTCGGTTATAAGTCCACCTGGATAACCATCTGTTTGTCTTTTCCCTTTCAACTCTGCAATCTTTTCTTTCATTTCTTTCATATCCCTATTAAAATCTTCCATCATTGAATATTCCAGAGTTTCAATTGATTGAGGGTCAGTTCTATAAGGTATAAGATATAATTTCCCACCATGTTGTTCCAAATCCTTTGATATGTTATCTATAATATCCATCAACCCCTTATGTACGAAGTATATATTTGTCTGTTCTTTTATCTTTATTCCACCTACTGCCTCCATATAATTCCTTAAATAGGTGGATACTTCATTAGATATATAATAATCACGCCTGAATCTATATAAGTCTTTTAACTCCGCTACCCAATCTTTATCCATATTTGATATTATAGTATCATTCTTTTTATCAAGTTCCGCCATCTCTTTATTTTCAACATCAACTTTAGTCTTATCTGTTTTGTTACTTGTTATTGAGAAGTGCCTTATAAATATTGTTCCATTATGTTTTATTATTGCACATTGAACTTTATCCTTTCTGTGTTTTATATTGTACTGCCTGACCGCCCAATCGAGAGATTTTTCTGGATCTGGTGTTGAATTTCTCTTTTCCATAAACTTTGGTATTCCAACACCGCCAGCCTCAGGACTCTTAATTGGGACTGCCTTCCATAATACAAGATATCCTATAACAGTATCGTCTTTTAATGTTCCTGAGTTGACCTCAATAGCTTTTTTAAATTGGTCAATATAATACTCATGATTGATATTGCCTCCATTTAACTTTGTTCCCTTAATTATTTTTGCCATGGCTCACCTCCTTTTATATTATTTTTTATTATAATCTACCTATAAATTTAAATATTCCATATTCCCAGTCATCTTGACTGGGTTGCCAATACTTCTTCATTTTTGGGTCCATAACCCTATATTTTAGCCTGCATACTAGTGCAAAATCATACCTTGATAGGTCTATCTTCTGGTCTCTATTAATTGAAACCACTACACCAGATATTTTTCTTATATGGTCCCTTGTTTCCTTATAACCAACATAGCTATCAACTTCAACCCTTTCTTTTATCGCATCTTTTAATATTTTTATAAACGTATCTTTATTAATAATCCTATACTCATAAAGACCACTTTGACCATGTGGTATTGTTGCACTATTCATTATTGCTATTGCTGTTAACATTTTATACACCTCCTATCCAATAATTTACTCATAAAGTAATGAACTTCAATTATCTTTAACATTTTTCCCTCCTTCAATATCCTCACCTAAAAGTTCTTTTATTATCATCAAGACCTCTTTATGAATTTTAGTGAATTTTTCTATATTAACTTTGTACTTTTTATAATCACGTTCCTCAATATAACTTCTGTATGTTTCCAATAACTCTTCCAATTTTAACAAGTAAGGGGTAATTTTCAAAATATTTTCATAAAGTTTTAATACATCTTTTGTTTTTCTTTTAACACCCTCAGTACAGGAATACAAATCATTAACCGCTACAACAGTATCAAATATTGGTTTTACCATTTCTTTATAAATTTTATACTTCTTATCCAGGTAAAACCTCCCTATTAGCCAATTACAATCATATTCAACCGTAAAACCATTTTCTTCAAGCCACCACTCAACTTCATCATATCGTTTCCTTTCATTGTATCTACGCATTGAAGCAACAGATCCAGGATGCCAAAAATATGTATTGGTACTAAATATATCAGGATAGTTGGGGAAGTACTTTTTGAACGTTCTTAAGGTTACTTTATTATCATCCAGATAATAAAGTACCCTTTTATATACATTTCTTACACTTTCATTATACCGAAAGTGAACCTCTATTACTTTGGGTTCATTTTTCTTTCTTATTCTTGCCATGGCTTACCCCTCCTTAATTGTTTTTTTGTATTCCACTCCCCCTTTTCTTTTTTTGGAATCAGCACCTATTTTAGAAGTTTTTTCACCTCTGCTATCAAACCGTTATACGTTTCCATCATAAACTTTTCTATATGAGATTTATACTTATCATAATCACAATCATCAATGTAATTTTTATAACTCTCTAATAAATTGTTTAGCTGTGGTATATATGTGTTAATGTTTTTTCCTAAAATATATTTATAAATTTTTATAAATTCTCTTGTTCGTGCATGCTCATTTTTATTGAATTTATGCAAGGAATACGTATAATTCATTTGTATTATATCATCAAGTATAGGTTCTATTATCTCTTTATATGTCTTGTATTTTTTATCCAGATATAACACACCTTTAAGCCACCCATCACTATATTTAATAGTAAAACCGTTATTTTCGAGCCACCACTCAACTTCATTATATCTCCTTTCCTCATTACTCCTCCTCATTGCAGATACAGACCCAGGAGTCCAAAAGTATGTATTTGCACTAAATATATCAGGATAATCCTGAAAATACTTTTTGAATGTTCTCAAGGTTACATTTCTACCATCAATAAAATAGTGTGCTTTTTTGTAAACATTCCTTGCAGACTCTTTATAATAAAAGTGAACCTCTATTACTTTGGGTTCTTTTTTCTTTTTCTTTCTTATCTTTGCCATGGCTTACCCCTCCTTATATATTAATTTGTTATATCTGTTATTTTCTTTAAATCACTCTTAAAGATATAAATACATTCATATAAATATCTGCCTCCTTCATTCTGCCTCAACTTTTCATAGATTTTTATTTTATCATCTACTATATCTTCACCTTTACTAAACCAGTTTTCCTTGTAACTCCAAGTAGGATAACCAGGTCTTTTTTCTATCCTGCTACCACTTAGCATATATATTTTGAATCCCACTTTCTTATCAAAAAGTTTCCTTACAACTTTTTTCCCTGTTTCACTTAACTTATGCATCATATTACACCCTCCTATATTTATAATTTATATATTCAATCTTCTCTGCATCATAAAGAGGGTTATATTTAATTGTATGCCAATAATCATACATGCCCCTCTTTATGATGCCATATATAAACTTCTCATTTTTATCTTGTACAAGAGGATGATCTATTAAAGTTAATAACCTATATATACCCTCTTGTACAAAATCTTCCTTTTCTTGAGTGTCAATACGATATGCAAAATGTATATAAAATATCTTCTCCGCAAGTATATATATAGATTTCCAATCTAGTGAATCATATATTTTCTTGTTGTTATAAAATTGTCTTTTTTGATAATTTAAAACAATATAACCTCTCTGGTAAAATCTCCATATCGTAGTTTTACTAAAAACTCCTACTTGCTTTAATAAACTAAAAATATCATTATCTTTTATAACAATTCTACCTTTAGAGGTTATATCCTTTATATGTTTACCAAAAAGGATATAACCTCTTTTTCTGCCTCTCCAGTATGTAGATCTTGATATAAGACCTATATCATAGAGTCTTTTTATTAGAGTTTGCGACTCTATTTTTATTATTTGTCTTTTCATTTTCACTTAGCCCCCTGGATTTGAAGTCATCTCCTCCAGAGGGTATAATATATATAAACTACTTCTTGATTGCTTTTATTATCTTTGATATGTCTGTGAAATTATTCCCACCATTATAAGCAATTGCCATATCAACGACTTCATGCACACCACCAAGCACTGTATATAAAGTAATCATAAATATTCTGGCTTTTTTCTCTTCTTTTTTCTGTCTAATATATTCAGGGTCAACATCACACCTGCCATCAGTAATCATCAATATATCACTCCTATCATCCATAAGTTCAAAACCCCTTTCTAATGCTCTTGTAAAATCTGTTCCACCCCCACAACCTATTGTAAATAATTCTACTAATTTCTCTCCAGAAAGCTTTTGTGCCTCTAGAAATTCTTTTCTAATCCTGGTATCAAAATATATAACGTCAACTCTGCGATTCTGTTTCTTTCCTATGAGTACTATTGCACCAGCAATAGCAACAGCAAGATCTATTCTATAACCATCATCCATACTACCAGAAGTATCAACAAGACATATAACCCTACCTTTGCCCTCTTTGACTCTACTGTCAATTTTATACTGGATTAGAGATTTTTCTAAAAAATTCTTATAGAAAAGTGCCTTGAGTATCTTGTTTCTTAACATATAGAATTGACTTGGCAACATTCTTTCAATGTTGCCACCCAACTCTATATCAGTGTACTCATTTACTTCCCTTGTAACCTCTTGCATCTCAAGAGAAGTTACAAGAGAAGTAAGCTTGCCAATAAGGTCTATAACATTTTGTAACCTATAGTTGTCTTTGATTCGCTTATAAATCTCTACTCTTTTTTCAGGTGAGATTTGGTTATACTCTTGATGTTCATCTCCCCATAATATTGCCTCTACTTTATCTTTACTCTTTATATCTTTGTGTGCCCGCTTGATTGCCTTTCTAATCTCATTTCTAAACTTATGGGATAATCCACTAAGGATTTGTTCTATATTTATATTTGTTTTACCATCACCGCCTCCAGTATTATTCTTATTGTTACCCCCATCTCCATCTCCCCCATCTTGTTGCTCTTGCTCTTTTTTCTTTTCTATAATCTCTTTGACCATCTTATTGACGACTTGACTCATTGAGTCAAGTGCCAATAAGGAATTTGTCATATTACCAATTGTGAGATTTCTAAGCTTTTTGTATTCATGAAGATCCTTTAGTTGTTCGTGGATTGGCTTTCCTATCAATTCGCCCATCTCATCTATATCAGTATCAGGGATTCTTTTTTGTTTCCTTAAAAAGAAGTCCTCAAAGACCTCTTTATATAAGGTCCCAGAGTAATCCTTAAATTCTTCAACCTCACTTGATAGAGTCTTAACCGACTGTGTTATTTTGTTTTTATTATCAGGTAATATCCGCCTATTAAACATATATTCAGTGAACTTATTTGTTCTATATATTAGTGGTTTATACCTTACCTTTGTTCTACTCATGACTCACCTCCTTGTTGTTTATCTAAATATTCATTCATTAATTTTATAATTTTTTTATAGTGCCTATCCTCAAAAGGCACTTTAAAGACTGGTTTATAATTAATACCCAGAAACGCCTTTTGTACAGGTGCTTCTGGTTTTGAAACATATAGATATGGTTCAACAGTATAACCAGCTACTAGAGTGTCCTGTGGCATATCTCCTATATCAATGATTTGTAACCTAATATGTACCCAGTGATAAAATATTACAAAGTCAATAGTAGGAACTAACCATGCAATCTTACCCTTAAATTTTTTGTGAGGTGCATACACCTTATCATAAAGACATTCATTATACAATCTCCACTTTCTAATCTGTTTTATAGGGATAAAACATATCTCCCTACCAAGATAATCTTCACCTTTGTACATTTCTAGAGCGTATCTCCTTTTGTCTCCATCTTTTTCAACTAATATTTTGTAATAGACTTCAGGTTCAACATTTCCAATAAGCATATTGTATTTAACACCTGGATACTCAGAACCCCAAGATACATCATCTTGATGCACAACAATCGCAGGAGATTTTATATCATGTATATTAGACTTATTTTTTAAGAAAGGGTACTCAACAATATTTTTAGTATATGTAACCTCTCTGGTCTCTCTGTTCATCATAATATCATGTCTTATAACATCCATTGTCTCATGACCCCAATACTTCCAACAAGCATATAAATGCTTGTGAACTTTTAAACCTCCTGGTACTATTTTCATGACGCCACCTCCTTTATTCTTTTTACTATTGCTGGTGGTAAATTTGAAAATCTAAAATATACATTTATAATCTTCCCATTATTGTCTATAAACCTAACACCAACACCATTATTGTCCGTGTAGAATTCATTTACCTTTATATTATTAATACCACTATCCTTTAAAAACCCCCTCGCTAAAGATATTATTAGCTGTTCAACTTTTTTGTTTCTATTCATTTTTTTGTTTCTATTCATGGCTTACCTCCTATAAAGATTTTTCTTAGCCCCCTGGATTTGAAGTCATCTCCTCCAGGGGAATATAAAAGATATACTATATATCTATTCCAAGCATGCTAATAGCCATCTGTTGTAATTGTTTTGCAAATGCTTGAACCTCGTTAATTAACTGATCTCTTTGTGTACAAGGAGTCAATTTTTTTAACTCAGACGCAATGGGCTTTATTTGTGAAATAAAATCCATTAATTGCTCGTTTGTTGATTTTAAATCCGCCTCATCTGGATCCTCTTTATACTTCTTTATTACTTCGTTCGCCGCATCACGTATAGATTTATACGCATCCTCTAACTCCACCAGCTTTGCTAAATCTGGCATAGCTATTTCAAGTATGATACCTTTTACCTTGCTTATCTCCTCAGTTGTTCTCCAAGCTATCATATATAAATTCAACAAATCTTCATTCTTAACCTCAGAATCACCACGCATATATGCACTTGCTTTTAATATCTTTGGTGCTTTAATCCACCGTCTATCAGATAACTTAATCCCTTCCTGTTCAAGGTCTAACTTTATTTTTAACAGAATTTCAACAATATCTTGGGGGATTGTAACTTGTTGACATGCCTGAATATCCGCCTCAATATCTTGTTTTGTAAGAATAGGACTTGTAATTGCTTGCGGTGGAGATTGCCATAACTGTTGAAATGAATCTATATTTGATATATAATTGACAGGAACTTTTATTAAGAACCTATCATAGAGGGCTTGAAGTGACGCATCACTTGTCGGAATTTCATTGCTAGCACCGACTATTGATATTATAGGAGTGATGATAGGATTACCATCATTAAAGAAAAGTCTTTCTTCCATAATTGTTAAGAGTGCATTCAGAATTGCACTAGATGCCTTGAAAATCTCATCTAGGAAAGCAATTTCACTGTCAGGCAACTTGTTAGTGATAATACGTTCATATTTGCCCTGTTCTAAAGCTTTTATGGAATATGGACCGAAAATTTCTTCAGGAGTTGTAAATTTAGTAAGCAACCATCTGAAATATTTAAGCCCGATTGCCCTCGCAAATGATTCCACTAACATAGACTTGGCAGTCCCTGGAGGTCCATATAGGAAAACGTGTTCCTTAGAAAGAACGCCAAGCAACAGAGCGTTTATTTGTTCCTCTCTCTCTACAAAGAGAGAATTTAAGGATGCCTTAACTTGTTGGATTTTACTCATGACTCACCTCCCTTTATTTTTTATTTTTCCCTAGCCCCCTGGTTTTGAAATCATCGCCACCAGGGGTTGAAATTTTGACTTTATTAATCTAGATTGCTTAATCCTAGTATTTCTAACAAATTATCTTTTAAGTTTTTGTGTGTGGTTCTTATTTTTGTTAATAATTCTTCCACTTCAGGAGTTTTATTTGTTTTTTTCAGTTCATCTACAATACTTATTAATTCATTTTGACAACCTAATAGTTGCTTAACCGTACTAGTAATATTTGCACCATCATTGTATTCATTTATAATCTCATCAATAGAAATACACACCTTTCTATATTTTATATTTAACTTAGATAGTTTATCAACTAAGCCTTCTCCACTATTCTTTAGGTATCTATTTAATTTAGACTCCTCCTCAAGTCTTTCTAGTATTCTATGTAGTCTCTCTTTATACGGATAAATATAGTCTTGTGGATAATACAAGAGCGCCTCAGTCAACCGTTCCCATAGTTTCTTGAAGTACGCATGCATCTTCTCAAAATGGTTCTTAAACAACTCTTCCCTCTCTTCAAGAGGGAGGGAAAAGTAATACTCATAATCCTCTAGGACTTCTTCAATAAGAGGCCTTTCGGATTTCTTTAACTCTTCAATAAACTTTTTTAAACTCATAGCTCACCTCCTATAATTATTTTTTTTAGCCCCCTGCCATTGAAGTTATCGCAGGCAGAGGATATAATATCTATAATAAACAAGCATATCCATCTTTGGTTTTAAAACTCATTCCATAAGCAACCCGACTCCATGAAAATCTAGATTTATAATGATCAGCATCCAAAGTCCTCCCACAGGAGGCACAAACATAACAATCTTCACTATGATCAAGTATTGCCCTACTTAGTACAGTTAAATCTATTTGCATAAAATCAATTATAAGTGAATAACCATTTTTGAAAGGCCATAGTGTATAAGCATCTATCCCCACCGGGGAATACCATACATAAGTATTTTCCCATAACCCTGGCTTTTTGGTAAGTTCATAACAGGTTGGCAGATTGTAAAGTGTATATTTGGGGGCAACAAGATGTCCAGTAGGTAAGTCGTCAGGATTTGTAACCATATATGAAGGAAACTTGCCTCTCACTTTGTTTTCGTCATCAATAGGAACAAACTCTTTAAATTCTTTTGTATAATGAAACCTGAGCAACTCACTCATTACCAAGTGCAAGTCACTTGTTACCGAGTGAAAGCAACTTCTATGGAGCTTTGTAAGCTCCGATATTCTATTAATACCTATAAAAGAAGATTCTAATAAAGGGGTAATTCCCCCAGTAACTTTTGGGGGGAAACATTTTATCCTGATTAATACCCTCATTTTTACCCTCCTATATTTTCTTAGCCCCTTGCCATTGAAGTCATCGCAAGCAAGGGAATAAAATGGAATATTTTATAAATATTTCATTTTAAGAACGCACTCAATCCTTACCTTGATGTGTAGTCAAGGCAAGGATAAGATTCCAGAAGATTCTATATGCTAAGGATTTTCCTTTATATATTTATTATAAATAAATTCCTTTGTATCCCACCCGAACAGTGGGTTTCTCTTAACTAAAACCACTTTCTCCTCTACCAACTCTTCACACTCTCCATTGAATCGGAACTCTCTGTAATATTCTTCAATATAAGCACCTTCTTTACTAATCAATTTGTACTCATCTACCAAATCCTGCCAATCTCCTAATACTGGAGTCCTTAAAATCTCCTCTACCACATAATCCCCCTCTTTTACTTCTTCCTTTTTTATTCTAAACCCCTGTAATTCTACTTCTCTTAAAAACTCCTCTAATTCTTTCTTTTCCTTTTCAAACATCTTACACCCTCCATTTTTATTTTTCTAACGCCCGCAACTCTGACTCTCTGCGGGCGCTTATTAACGACAAAAGAAAAAGGAGAGGTTATTCCAAAGGATAGACCTCCCCCTTTAGAACCGATCCGACTAAGCAACTCTAATCGGATCGGTTCTTTAAGACTCCGATCGCTTAATATACTGCGATCGGAGTTATCATTTAAATTTAAAGACATAGCCCCCTCACTTTGAAGTTATCTCCGTGAGGGGATAGGGAATATATATATATAAATATAAGTTTTTTAAAGAAGTTTTGTCGCTTTTTCTATTAATGCTATTAATTCTGGCGGACTTCCTGGTGGGATATATATGATTATTTTATCTTTCCTCCCACCCTCAAATACAAGGTGTCCCATATAACCTGGGACACCAAACGCCCACCTACCAAGTGTATCAATCGGGATTTTGTTCCCCGATTGATCCCTACCACAACACACCTCAGGATCCGGATTCTTAATCCTGAGGTGATATTCAGGCAGGCGTTTCGCCACCTGCCTGATTGCTATCTTCAACCCATACCCCCATCTGTTGGGGGTATTAACTACGATACTATTACATCCTCTATGTGCCCTCACGAAGGGCACTTCTACTACGTTTTTCTTCTCCTCAAGATTCTCCTTCTCAAATTCTTCCCACCTGCTCATTTTATTCCTCCTTTCTTTATATTTATCTCACGAATGGCCCTCTTTATTCCTTTGAGAGAATCAATCCCCCAAAGGAATAAGTGGCCATTCTTTTTAGCAAACTTTTCAAGTTTAAAGCTCTCATTCCCTGAATAATTTTTATCAAATTCGGGGGAATGAGAGCAAAGCCACACAATGTTATATGGTCTCAACAACCTCTCCAATTTGGAAAGGTTGGATGCGTTTATGTCCATATAATCTGACCATATAACAATTGTACTCCCATCAGGCAATCGCCTGTTTTTGAGATATACTTCAACCTGATGGGAGAATTCTCTAATATACTCCATCTCCCATAACCCCTTACAACTCCACCATCCTCCATCTCCAATCCGCAAAAAGTCTTTCTGATCTAAGACTCTTTGCGGGTGTGCCTCACTCCCTACCACTACTTCAACCTCCTTATCCTTTGCGGCAGCAGTGATTATTGAGATTATAAAACTTGACAAATGACTTACACTGCCGCTCACATCAACCCACAAGCTAAGCTTCCTAGCCTGTGGGTTGTCGTATTTGGAACTAGGGAGTTTGTGGGGGGATGCTATGGAAGATATGATGACTTCCCTAGCATACCACTTATGGTATCCAGGGAAGTCCTTTTTGAAAATATCTTCAAGAGAACTAAAGAGTTTTTGTAACAACTCTTTAGCCCTCTTTTCTATATCGTGGTGAGAGTCTTTAGCTGTTAATTCTTTAGCTTGACCCCCACCACCTCCATAAGAGTGAGTGGCTTCTACAGGATTTTCTTTTATTTCCTGTAGCCACTCACTCGTACTTTTCTTAGAAGTGGAAGACGGGCCAGGTTCTCCGTCTTCCACATTGCCTACCTTCACTGGCTCCTCATGGAGGGTATTAGGCAACCCTTCTTCAAGGGTATTAACCACCCCTTGTTCAGGATTGCCTAACCCTTCTCCATGAGGGGGTAGGTAACCTGCCTCATTGTCTAATAACCCCTTAGAAGTAACCTGGCAACCTTCTAAGGGGGTTGCTTCACTTTCCTGACCATAGTTCTCAATGTTGCTATTTGCAACATTGAGACTATGATCCGTCTTCCCATCCATTGGGACGGGCGGGATGCAAGGGGAAGCCTCTGCCTTGCTCCCTTTCCCCTGGGAGCCTTCTGAAGTGGTATTGCTACCACTACCAGAAGACTCAAAATCAAGATGCTTTCTCGCATCTTGATTCTTTGAGTCCTGATCCCCAAGGGATTCAGGACTTCCAGAGGATGCCTCCAATGAGGATTCTGAGTCAACACCCCTACTCTCCCCTTCCTCAACCTCTGATTCAAATTCAGATCCAGATTGTTCTGGATCCGAATCCTCCTCAGAGGGATTCTGAGGAGAGCGGTCAGCATTTTCCTCAGCCCCCTCATCGGAGACTTGAGGATTCTTCTGACTCTCCTGTGGAGATTCTTGCGAATCTCCACCAGAAGAACCCTCCAGTCCTTCCTCACTTTCCTCATTAGGCAAGATCTCGTCTCTTGCCTTTGAGAGGTAAGTAAGGAAGGATTGCAGGGCTCTTCTGCAATCCTCTTCAAATTCTGAGGCACCGTTATATAATTCTATCGGTGCCTCACAACGAAAATCTATCCACCATCCATGCCCTCTATTATGATTCCACCTCTCCCTCTTATAAATATCCACCATGACCCCCCTCCATAATGCCTCCCTAGAACTATACCACTTACAACCATCCCACCCTTTCCAGTATCCCCACTTCCTGACGCTCCCCACCAAAAATTCTCCAACCGCCCCTCCAACCACACCATCAACCTTATAAAACTCCCTAATTGGGAGTTCTATCACTCCCATAGGGAGTTTCTTTTTATCAAAAACTCCCCCCTCAAAATAACTTACAGGTACAAACACACTATACTCAATATAGTGTGTTGCACCCTTAAATATCCTCTTCCCATAGAGGGAAGAGGAGTATTTGTAACGGCCACTGTATTCTTTTATCTCAGTGGCCTTTATTTTTATTTTTATATTCTTTTTACCCATCCTCACCCCCCTACCACCATTATATTTTTATCATCAAGCATCCCCTCCCACCACGAGAGAGGATACTTTTCAAATAATATGGCTCTGTCTTCTTCATAAGCACAGAGCCATGAAACGATCGCCTCTGCTCTTGCAGAGGGATCGTTTAATAGAATACAATCCCCCAGAGCATTTATTAACTCTGGGGTTGAGGGCGGTTTCATAATATCATCCCGCCCTCTTAAATAATTTGCAATCTTCACCAAACCTTTTAAAAAGGCTTGGTGAAGATTAACTTCAGGGAAACTCTTTTGTAGAGTTTCCCTAATAATATCCACCTCCACTTCTGGAGGTGGATATTTAACATACACTCTCCTGAACCGCCTCATAAGCGGTTCGGAGAGTAGTCTGTCTTGATTGGAAGTGGCGATCACATACAACTGATCGCCATCTTCCAATTTGTACTCCCCCAGATGGGGATCATATATTCTCCCCGTCTGGAGGAAGTCCAAAAGGAATGCGTCCAACTCTGGACGAGTCTTTTCTAACTCGTCCAGAAGAAGGACGCACGGACTCCCTTTGGCTTTTGATATAGCCAAAGGGAGTATCCCAGGTCTCAGGTATGATGCAAGATCACCCTGAGACCCAGACAACTTCTCTACGACCCCTTTAATATCTAGGTCGTAGAGAAGTTCTTCCTTACCAGTGCCATAATGACACTGGTAAGAAATAAAATGCCCGCCTATGGCACGGGCAAAACACTTTGCGAAAAATGTTTTGCCCGCACCAGCGGGTCCTAAAATTAATAAGGCAGGCACTCTTTGAGCAATGTGCCTGCCTTTTACTAGTAATTCCCCCTGAATTAACAGGGGGTCGTTAAGGCTGGATTTGTATCCAGCCTTGATTATTTTGTCTCTTATACCATTATTATTATTTACCATTTTCTCCCTCCATAAAGCCCCCCGCCGATGCCCTCTGCAAGGGGCTTGTTTTTGGACAAAAGAAAAGGGAGAGGCGTAGTATATATACACCTCTCCCTTTGAATTTTCTTGCGACCAGTAACTATATTGTTACTGGTCATTTTAAAGAGATCTGATAAAGATATATAATCTTTATCAGATCTCTTATTTTGTTCATACTCCATCAGTCCCCTAGCTTTGAAGTCATCTCCACTAGGGGATAAAAATCAAAAAGGTATGGACTGCAAGGAGTCCATACCTTTTCTTAGATTCTTTACTGGGAGATTGTTTAAATCTTCCAGTAAAGGTAAACTTGCAAAGTAAAGGTAAACTTTACCTTGCAAACTAGAATTTTGTTGACTTACCATTGAGATTTACTTTGAGATTTACTTTATTATTACTTTATTATTTATGATTGATTTATGATTATTTATTGATTTACTTACTATTTAATTTTAATTTAGGAGATTGTAGGAATTGAATTATTATTGTTTGTTATCTTGTTTGTTATCTTGTTTGTTATCTTGCTTGTTATCTTGTTGCTTTATCCATAAATCTGCAAGATGTGAATTAAGGTAATCCGTAGTTTCCTTTCTCTTTAAGTACTCTATTATTTCGCTTTCACTTTCGTTTAATACATATAAAACAAATCTCCCAATTTCATTTATCAGATCTCTCTTAACTTCTTTTTGAATTGTTGAATCATTAATTTCAAATACCTCAAATATTTTTTGGGGGTAATAATCCCTTATCTTTTCAACAATTTCTTTTAGGATTCCTTTCACATAAACCCCTTGTTTCCCTTCTTTTTTTTCTTCAAATGTTTTCCATGTTGCCATTTTACCTACCTCCTTTTTTTTTCACAATATTTATCTGCAATACTTATACCATTTTAGACATAAAATATATAAAAAATATATTATATAGTGTATATATTCCATATATACCATATTATATATATAGGTAGCAATTTTCATACCATTTATACACTTCATATTTTTTCATTTTTATTACCTTTTTTCATAGTTTATGTCAAAAATTGTCAATTCTAACTATTTGTAATTATTACATTTTTCAAAATGAGGGTATTATTTTACCCATTTATGTATTTTGTATATTTTGTGAAAAAATACATAGAAAAAGTGAAGTATTTTCAATATGTTATGCACTTGGTATAGAAAATGCAGATAATATATAAAAAACATGAAAAACGTGAAAAACATATATATTCCTGCTTTCATGTATTTTCTATATATCAGTTATTTTCTATTCTATACAAAAAAATATATATACATAGAAAATATATATTTTAGAGATTGCCAGTTATCCATTGCTTACATATTGCTTTATTGGATCCCATTATTGAAGTCGCCTTATACGGCGACTTTGCAAGTACGACAACAATAATACGATAGCAAGGAGACCGCAATGAACAATCAAGCAAAGATAATTGAACTGTCAAAAGAGGAGTTTATAAAGCAATTCAATATAAAACATGATATAAAATATATACCAGATTTAATAAAGATAACAGAATTATCATATTATAATGATAATTTTTATACAACTTATATACATAAAGATAAGGAGCAACACGAGGCTTATAATAGTGATTTTACATACAAAAAGGTTTTTGAAACAACTGATTATATAACCCCATTAAAAGGTACTTGGTATAAAGTTATTATTGATATTGGTGCAAGCAATGTTGATTTATATATAACAAAAGAGATTGGCAGTTGTTACAAATTAATAACACAAAAGATACAGACACTTAAATATATAAAACCTCAAATATGTCCTCTATGTGATAAAGAACACACATCACAATATATTATTGAAAAAGTTACTGAGATTTCAGCTTATGAAGTATATAAACATGAATATAAAGGATTTGATATAAAACTTATAGCTAGTACTTTTTATGATAACTGGAAAGCATCTTGGGACCCACAAAAAACACCACCTATATGTGAATACTGCCTTAAAGAACTTGAAATTGATAGAGATAAATTTATAAATGCTATTAATTATGTAATTAACCAATCTGATATGATGTCCCTTGTACATACTACAAGGGAATTATTACATAAGGCAAACCTATATTTAAGCCTAAAACAATTCATAGATTATATTAAGAACAAATTTTAAGGAGAGGTGTTAAAATGAACGCTTTATATGAAACACTTTTAAGTAAAATAAACATAAACAATGAAGATATTATTAAATGTATGGTTGCAGTGCCTTATAGAATATTAATTGAAATAGGACTTTTAAATGATATAAATGATAAGTTAGATATTAGTACACTTCAAAATGCTGTTGCTAAATTTGAAGAATATATAAAAAGTGGCAATATAAATAAGGACCTACTAGCTATATATGATAGTAAAAAATCTAAAAATATAGATATACAGGAATACATAAAAGATATAAAAGAGACCTTAAAATCTTTTATAAAACTGGTAAACTTTATAACTAATATGGATAAACTTGACTCAATAGATTTTAATACAATAACAGAAAAGTTAAATAAAACATTTGTATATAATGTAAAATTAATAAGGGATTATTTCTCAAAATTTGTTGATAATAAAGCCACCCTTAAAGATTATTTAGAATATACTATGATTGAAAATATAAACTTACCAGTTGTGCTTACGTTAATAGTACAATTAATAAGCTCTTTACAGACAATCTTAAATGCAGATAGTTCTGTCTGTGATACATGCCCTGTAAGTGGTAACTGTAACTTAAAATATAAACTAAAAGAAATCAGATCTACTATATACTTATTAAACTTATTTGACCATGTTCATAAAGTCGGATCTGATATAGAAAATCTTAATTAAGGTAAGATAAAATGGGTAACAAAATGAAGTTTAAGGACATAGTTAAGTGTTATATATATAATAAATTTAGACCCTTAAATGTTATTAAGGATTTAAATTATAAGTTTCATTTAGATTTACCTGACGATATTAAGAATAATAAAGACCTTGATATGTATTATACAATGATGCTGTTAGAGGGTAAAACCTTCTTAAAAAAGACCAACTTTAAGTTATCTGAACTTATAGATGCTATTGAAGATAAGATAAAAAAGTCAATAATAGAAGCACCATTTAAAGATGTTGACTTTGATAGTTTAGACTATGATAAGTTAATAGATATTTATACTCATGCAACACTGATTGCAAGCATAATGGAAGAAATATTTAGAACATTAAAACATTTGGACCCTGATAATAACTGTAAAAATTGTTATTATAAAGATAATTGTAGTGTAAAGAAATATTTATTTGAGACAAAAAATGATATGGAGGTTGAAGATGATGATTTTTAAAATAAAAAATAATGAGTTTAGAAATTGTTTTGGTCTTCTTACAGGTGGCTTTGATAAAACAACAAGGTATTATATTGAATTTAATTACGATAGAATGTATATATATGTTATACATGATAAATTTGCCATAAAAGCTGGCTGTGAAATAGAGCATACCTTTAATAGGAATGTAAAATATAGATTAGAATATAAACCTTTTAATGATTTCTTAACCCTAATCAAAAAAACTAATATATTAGTTGAAACTTACTCAAAAGCTATAGCCATAACTGTTAGTTATATACATGGCAATGAGATTGAGTTTAACATAAATAAAACTGACTATACATTAACATCTGGACCTATAAAGTTATACGAACTTAATAAAACTGACGAATTTATATTTGAATTATACCATGATATATTATACACTGTTGATAACTACTTTGTAACTTTAAATAACCATCAGTTAAATGAATTTAAAGAGGCACTTAATATATTTAAAAAGAATAAACGTGTTGAGGTTTATATAAATAAAGACCATAAGAATATATTATATATAACTGCAATAAATAATGTTATTTATATATTAAAACCTGTTAAGATTAACTCTTTTGGTCTTTTGCCTAAAAAACCAATGGCTTTTGTAAGCAAAAAAATACTATACGATATGATTAATAGAATTGTTAACATATATCCTTTAAGTTGCTATGTGTCAACTAACACTGATAAAAATGCCATTATCTTTTCTTTTAATCTTTGCACTATAACAGTTAACGATATTGTATATAACAAGATTTTAGAATAATTCTATGAGGTGTAGTTATGAAATATAGGATTGATGATATTATAAATATAGATAATACTTTGGATGGTATTTTAGATAATTATGAGGGTAATAGCTATACTGCAGGCTGGAATTATATATCACTACTTGGCAAGTGTGAGAGATACCTTGTATATAAACGTACAATAGGAGAGCAGGAGATACCACCTGATAATGGTGCTGTTTTTATAATGGAATATGGCAGAATGCTTGAAGATTGGGTTGTTGATATTATAAACCAATGGGGACGTAGAAAAGGTATCCGTGTTATGGAACGTAATGTAAGAGTCAAAGACGAAGATTTAAAAATAACAGGTAGGCTTGATGGTAAAATAACCTTTAATAATTTTGATTATTACCCACTTGAGATTAAATGTGTCGGCAAAGATGTTTTTGAAACTTATAGTAAAATCTTAACAAAAGGTAAGAGTTCTTTTATGGAGAATTATCTTGAAACCTATATTGTACAATTGCAGTTATATATCCACTATACAGACTCAGATAAGGGTTATCTATTAATAGTCAACCGTAGCAATCCAATACCAGATAAAGGATGGCTTTTTATAGAAATGAGAAAATCTGATAGAATTGTAGAGGATATTTTGAAAAAAGCAGAGAGAATTAATAAGCATGTTGAAGAGGGTACATTGCCACCAAGAATAAATAACAAAAAGATTTGTGATAGCTGTGGTTTTAAACATATATGCAACCCTGTTGAAAGTCAGGAAATAGGACATACTTATTTCAGTGAGCATATAAATCCTATGGAACTTGAAATTATGGTTGAAGATTATTTAAAGATTAAAGAAGAAGTGGATAAAAAATCAAGTACGTTAGAGGCTTTAAAACAACGCATTAAAAATATGTTAGAATTTTCAGAAGATTTAAAATTATATACGCCCTCTTATATAATAGAGGGTAAATGGGTTGAAGTTAAAGAAAAAGTCATAAAAAAGAAAAGTTATAAGTTTCTTAAATTTGATATAAAGGAGAAGTAAAAATGAATATATCAGTAAAAGATGTTTTAAGAGAACCTATAAAGCATGCTATACTTTTTAGAAATGTAGATAAAAGGCAAGCTATAATAGAGTTGCTTAAATATCAACAGAGTGTAGTTGATAAATATGGTTGTGGAACTTATATAAATGATGATGACATAAATGAAATAAAGAATGAGTGGAGTGACGGAGATTGCTTTATAGTATGGAATAGAATAGTAGATAGCATAATATTTAATAAAGAAGAGGGATTTTCTGTTCATTTGCAACCCTGGTGTGTTATAGGTATTATAAATAAAAATATAAGACATATACTAAAACTAGAAGATGATATATGTTATCATTGTTCTTATGCTAAGAGACACGGTTTATGCAGAGAAGATGACTCTGATGATTCAAAAGTAGAAAATTGTATGTACTGGCTTGAACTCCTTGAAGGTGAAATATTCCTTACTAATGATGATTATATACAATTGCTTATAAATATATACAATAAATATGCTTTTGATGGAGGTGAGTAAAATGTCAACAGAAATATATGAAAAGCTAATAAAGGCTTTAAAGGTCGTTAAAAATATACCTATACCTAGATATTTAAGCGACCATAATGTTATGTTATATTTTAAAAATAAAAGGTTATATTTATATAGTTATTATTCCCTATATAAAGGTGTTATAACTCTTGATAATGTTGAATATTATGATCAGAGTTTAGAAAATAAACATTTTGGGGTTAATCTAAACGTCTTCTTAAAGATAATAAAAAACTTATCAGTGGATCATGATTTTATATTAACAATGGATGACGAACGCAAGGACTGGCTAAAAATTAAAACAACCGATAAAAATATTAAATTTGTACTCCCGATGAGTTATGGGGATGAGTACAATCCACCAGATTTTAGCGGTATTGAGCTTGATGGACATTTTAGATTAAATTATGAAACATTAAAACCTATTCTTAAAATACTTAAAACTGTTATAAATCCAAGTGAACGTGGCTTTGATGAGTTTATTAAAATAATCTTCAAAAAATATTTTGTTAGATTTGTCTATACTAACGGGACAAGACTTGTATATATAGATGTATATCTAAATAATTCAGACACAAGTTTAAGTGATAACTCTGAAAGAGTGGTATATATATCTAATGATGTTATAAAAATATTTATAAATAGCTTGAACACATTTGATACCATAACATTTTACTTTGTTAAAGATAAAAAGCAGGCATGTCTATTTGAATTAAATACATATTGGCTTAAATATGAGTTTTACTATACTAATAATACTGATCTACATTATCCAGAGGTTGATAATCTATTTGATATGATAAAAGGATATAAAAATGTAATAGAAGCTAAAATGAATAATTTTTATGATATACTTAACAGATCCCTGGTTATTCAATCTGAATATAGTTACCCAAAATTTAAAATAATTCTATCACCTGAGAAGATATATATAAGAGGTTTTAATTATGGAAGCGACAATAATATTATATTTGATGATAATATTGATACCACTCCACTAAGTAAACATGACGGTACAACTTATAGTATATCTTATGATATTAATGAGTTTAAAAAATATGGAGAAGTCGGTAAAATTATTAATGCAGAAAATATATTTATAGTATATCCCGAAGAAGAATCTAGTAATACACACAGCCAATATAAAAAACCAATATGTGGGTCTTATGATAAGTATGTAGGTATGGATGAAATTAAAGAATATACTGTTTATTATATAGCGGCCCCTATAAAGGATGAAGATTAATCTACAATATCTACAATATGGAGGTGAGCCATGAATGAACAATTAGATCTCTTTAATGAAATACTAGATACAATTAATAACGGTGCTCAAAATGTTGAAACTAAAGTAAAAATAAATAAACATAGATTCAGCAAAACTGGTTTCAATCTTATAATTTGGGCTATAACTGGACCTGTTGTTGTACCATATCATTATCCATCAAAGGATCTTGTTGAAAAGTATAAACATTTGATAACTCTTGAACGCATGATGATACTTATGAAGTTGATAAATGAAAATAAATTCAAACCAGAATACTGTTATGCCTCGGATATCGAGACTATGATCTATTTATCTGAAATGTCACTTGAAACACCTTTTGACCACGATGTCTATATGATTTATCAATATATGTTTAAGAAAGTTATAAGAAAATATCCAAGAGAATTTAATCTTAACGACAATAAAGATATTGAACAACTATTTGAAAATATAGGAATAAACGAAGATCCAGAAGAGTTGTCTATATATCAAAAAGATATATTAGACAGGTTACAGAAGTGGCTTTTTAAAAAATCCTATAATTGTTTAAAAATAAAAGAAAAAAAAGAAAGGAGGATAAAAAAATGACAGATAAAACTAAATTAAGGGCTCAGGTATGGTTTCATTTAGCATTGCTTTATGCAAGAGATGAAATAAAAAGATACATGAAAGAAAAAAAGGTTTCATTTGAGAAAGCTATAAATGATTTGTTTGTTGTACACCCAGAAGGGGGGTTTACCGACGAGCATATAGAACTTTTTAGAAGGTTCTTTGATATTGATGATAATAATAAAAATAAATAATAAAAAGGAGGTGTAACCATGATAAAACTTAAATACTCTATATCAGAAGATGGGGAATATAAAGTATTAGACTTAAAGGTGCCATCTTATCTTGAGAAATCTATAAACCTTATACGGACTTCTCTTGACACTGACGACTTGGAACGTATTAAAAGCACCTTGTATAAGTACTTTCCTGAGGCCAAAACTAGAGAAGGTAGATTGCAACTTGTCTATATATATATATTAGATAGTGATGACACAGAACTAGACCATAAATGGTATAAGTTACAATTAGCTATTAGAGTTGATTTTAAGGATTATGATTTGTTTAATAGGATTTTATATAAGGGATCTTATATAAGCGAACCTGAATTGCATAAATTAATAAACTTCTTTAAACTTATATCAGATTTAAGGGATTTAATTAAAAAGACTAATGAAAAAACAACAACAATAGAATTTGAATTTTAAAAACAAATAATATATTATATAAAAGGAGGTGAGTTATGAGTAAAGAACTATTTGAAACAGCACAGGATACAAAAGAGAAATCCGAACCAAAAAAAGACCACTTAAATGAATCTGAACAAAATCAGGGAGAAATAGTTAAAAGAGATACTGAGAATGGTGTTGAAGTTATAAGTGAAACAGGAGAAGTTATAGGTTATGGTAGTGAGGTATATGATATTGACCCAATACAACAAAATATAGAACGTACAAAAACACTTATAGGTTGGGTTATGAGTTTTACAGGACCTAAAGATTGGGTAATTTATAACAACGGAGTTGCTTATTTGAAGGCAACAGGTGCAGAAAGAATTGCAACACTGATGAATATAAAATGGACTAGACCAGAATATATTACAGATGATTTCAAAGATGAAAATGGCAAAATCATTGAAAGACTTGTAACTTGCAGATCGGATTTTACATTAAATAATGGTGGCTATAACAGAAGTATAGAAGGTATTGAGGGTTATGCAAGCACTAAAGACACTACAGTAAATAAGTTTAAAATGCCAGCAAAAGAAGTATCTTTAAAAGATTTAAAGAAAGTTGCTTATTCAAAGATGATACTTGAAGGTATAAGAAGATTGCTTGGCATAAGAGAACTTCCTGTTGAGTATTTACCAGAGAAATGGCGTGATAGAATAGAAAAAGTAGAATTTGCCAATATCAATGAGATGAAGGAATATATACATCAATGGCTTATAAGAAAATCTAACGGTGACGGTAAGAAATACAAAGAATTATTGCAAAAAATTAGTGATATACCTACAATAGACCAGAAACCTGTAACAAAAATATCTGAATTGAATAACAAGGCTATTAAATATATATATAGAAAAATAAATAAATAGGAGGTGTTAAAATGAGAATTATAGCAATAGAAAGAGAGACGGACGAATTAGCTTTTGTCGTTAGTAATGTTACAGGATTGTATCATTTAAATGATTCTAGTGGTATGAAGCTATACAAAGATATTAACGTTAAATTCCCTGTTGAAGAGTTAAAGGAGTATTATAGGAATGGTGTATTAGTTTATAGTAAGGATATGGCAAATGAAAACGCAAATCTGTTATTACTTACAAGCAATGAAAAACAACTAAATGATATAATGAATAAGTTTATTGAAAACAAAGATTTAATAGTTTTTACTACTAATAACTTTCATTCATATTTATCTTCAAGGGAGGTTATACCAATATGGCTGTTAAAGAGAATAGGGTAAATTTAAATGAAATATTTTATAAAGCAGAAGATAAAGAGGACCTATTTGATAAGATTAGTGATATGATTGTAGAATTGATTACAGAATACAATAATACATTGAACAACATACTTAAATTATCATCTAAATATTCTTACACCTATGGACTGATTTACTGTTATTTATGCTTAAAAAAAGAAACAGGAGTTACAAGAAAGGATATTATGGATGATACTGGTTTAAGTTATAGAGTTGTATCAAATTGTTTAAAAAAGTTCAGAGAGCTTGGTATTGTGGATACGGACATAAAACCTGTAAAAGGTGGCAGTGCTTATGTTTACTATGTAAAAGATAATATTAAAATACAATAGGTATGGAGGTAATAGTTATGGGACACAATGAAAATAATGAAGATACTGAAAAAAATACGTGAAATTATTTATTATGAGGTTGATAAAATGTTACGTAAAATTATCAAAGATGAATTGGGTATAGAAGTTGTTGGTGGTGGATGGTATGCTGATCCTACAAAAAAAGGTATTGGATTCACTTATATTGATGATTTCGGTAGAATATGGATGAATGTCTTTTTCCCATTTAAACTTCTCTCTAATGAATCTAGAAAACAAATTATGGAAGCTATACTTAAATTTATGAATACATAAAAAATTATAGGAGGGTAATAAAATGATATTAATATTAAAAGACAATGAGGGTAAAAAAATAAAACTTTTGGTAAATGTTACAAGTATTGTAAAAATTGCAGAACATCAACACATTAAAAACGCCTTAGAAAGGGCAATAGATGGCAAATATGAAATTGCCTATAAAGTGGTTAGTCCAGAACCAGAAATAAATAATTTGTTTTTAGTTTTTAAAGATAAAAACGCTTTTCATAGATTCAGAAAAGCTATTGTAAACAATGAAGATAAGATTGAGTTTACTGAAAAAGAATTGCAAGGAGTATTCACAATACAACAGCCATTACCAGAAAATATGCCAAATGCTAACGATTTTGAAAGGTTGCTAAAAGAATTTAATAAAAAAATAAAAAGTCAAAGCAATGATAATATAATTAGCTATGAAGATTTTATAAAACACTTAAAGAATATAAAAAATTAATCATAATCCCCACCCTGGAGATGACTTCAAAAGGGTGGGGCTAATATACAATATAATAAATCACTGGTGATATTATGGAACAACTTGAAATAATGCAGGATAAAAATATAAAATTAAATACTACACAAACACCTATTATAAGGTTAAGACCTTATCAAGAGGAAGCTATATTCACTATATTGAGATATTATAACCATAATGTAAGAAAACAACTAGTTATCTTACCAACAGGCACTGGTAAAACTATAATATTTGCTAGCTTAATAGATAAATTCCTAGAGGATTGTATTAATAACTATCATAAAATTATAGTGCTTGCACACAGAGATGAATTAATAAGACAAGCTGTAAATAAAATTTCCTTACTTGTAGATAGAAAATATATAGGAATTATTAAAGCAGACCAGAATGATATAGAAAAACCTGTTTTAGTATGTAGTGTACAGACATTGCAAAGAGAAAATAGATTAAAAGAATTATCTAAAGAGACTAGTTTTGTATTTATGCTTATTACTGATGAGGCTCACCATGCTGTTGCCAATAGTTATATTAAAATATACAATGAATTACTTGACGATAATACCCTACATGTAGGATTTACTGCAACAGGTTTCAGATCTGATAATATTGCTCTCGGTAATGTTTTTGACAAGATTGTATATGAAAAAAACTTACTTGATTTTATACCAGATTACCTTGTCAATCTGAAAATTAAAAAGATAAAAACCAATATTAATCTTGATTCAATCAATACTGTTAACGGTGATTTTAACCAGACAAAACTTGCTAAAATACTTGATACTGAAAATTATATTGAATTAATTACAAAAAGTATCCTTAAATTTGCTATGGATAGATTAACTCTAGTATTTGCACCATCTGTTAAATCCGCTTATGATATTGCTGACTTATTAAAAAAGAAAGGTGTTAAAGCTGAAGCTGTTTCAAGTAACACCCCCCTAGATGAGAGAAGAAAAATATTAAGAAAATTTCAAGATAAAGAGATACAAGTTGTTACAAATTATGCAATCTTAACAGAAGGTTATGATAACCCAGCTATTAACTGTATTGTTATGGCTAGACCCACACTTTCACCTGTTTTATATATGCAGATGCTAGGTAGGGGAACCAGAAAATATCCTGACAAAGATGACTGTCTTATACTTGATATAGCACATCTAACTGATAAATACAAACTTGTTAATGTAAACACACTACTTGGATTGCCTATAAAAGATAATGATGATTTGTTATCTGTAAAAAAACGTCTTGAGGAAGAAAAAGAACGTATTGAAGAAATTGAAGAGGATATCCCACCAAGTGTTGAGAAGAAAAAAGGTGGCAATGTAATTGCTGTATATACACTTACAGAAAAGGACTTTGAAGGGTTAAGCCCCAAAAAGAAAATTTTTGAGTGGATTCAAATTGATAGAGATTGGTTCTTGGAAATCGATAAAAATATATACATACAATTAAGAACTTGGGATTATGAAGGGGGACTTTTAACTGAATACGGATTGCGTATTATAAAATTAGATTATGGTGTATATGAAGTTTTAGAAGTAGATAAAACAGATAACTGGGGACATACTTTAACATTAGATTGGGCTTTCGAACTTGGAGAAGCAAAAGCTATAAAATACTGGAAGGATAATAAACTATTACATTATAGATTTACACTTAATAATACTAAAGCAATGTGGAGAAAAAAACCGCCTACAGAAAGACAATTGAAAGCTATTAAAAAATTCTATCCAAAGCTTGATATAAGCACCATAAAGACAAGAGGCGAAGCTAACAAACTAATTACTCAGAAAATATTAAAACAGAAGATTTTATCTGTAACTGCACCAACTACTGCACAAATTAAATTCCTTGAAAAGATAGGACATAAAGAAGTTACAAATAGACTTGAGGCAATTAAACTTATTGCACAGTATTATAAAGAGAAAAAACAAAATACAAAGGAGGTAAGCAAAAATGAAAAATCATGAAACTATGGACAAAAACATTAGCAACGATTTTGAAGAATTTAAGAAAGAAGTCTATAAAAGGTTATATGAACTAAGTAAAATGATTGAGAAAACCAATAAAAGAATTGACGATATTGAGGGTAAACTTGAAGAAAAAGTTGAAAAACTTGAAGAAGATATTGCTTATATTGAAGATGACATTGAAAACATAAAAGTTGAAATAATGGATGTACTTGATGATATTGATGATATAAACTACATGAAAGACTTTGATTAAATTAATATAACTAAACTAATGGAGGTGATAGAGAATGAAAAAGAACTGTAACATTAAAAAAGACTTAGAAAATCTCAAAGCAGAATTCCAGAAAAAACTGGCAGATGTTAACGCCTATATCAAAAAGTTGAACGAAAAACTCAATAAACTTGATGAGAAACTCAATGAACTTGATAGGGATGTTTTCTATATGCAAAGCGAAATTGGTATAATAAAAGATGATATGCTCAGTATGATGAATGATATGATAGACGATATAAGACAATATACTAAACAAAAGAACACCGAACAGGAACCCAAACAAAAGTCATCCAATAATAAATAACCATGCTAATAATTTGTTACATAATAATTGTTATTCTATGTATATATTTACAATACAATCAATCCCCTATATATAATCTAATAATAATATACTTATTATATAGCAATAGACATGGTAATATAATGGTAACGTAGTAACATTAATAGTAACATTAAAAGAATTTTTCTAAAAAAAAAAAAAAAAAAAAAAAAAAAAAAAAAAAAAAAAAAAAAAAAAAAAAAAAAAAAATTTATAAAAAAATTAAAAAAAATATATTATTTTAAATAAAAAAAAAAAAATATATATTTTTATTTTATTTAATAAAATTTATTATGTG
>Ga0164318_10000199_pt1 | contig 39766 bp, 33 predicted proteins | sample GuaBasSedimGuay9_FD_113734 | JGI IMG/M metagenome (GOLD analysis project Ga0164318, IMG submission 113734) | Subseafloor sediment microbial communities from Guaymas Basin, Gulf of California, Mexico - Guay9, Core 4571-4, 0-3 cm | ecosystem: Environmental > Aquatic > Marine > Hydrothermal vents... | reverse complement strand
TATATGGATTATCTGAAATGGGTAACGATATGAGAATAATTGAAGAACGTGCATTAAAAGGCGATGAAAGAGCTATGCTAACACTAAAAGTATACGTGCATAGGATTCAGAAGTATATTGGGGCATATATGGCTATCATGGGTGGGGTTGATGTCATAGTGTTTACTGCCGGTGTTGGTGAGAAGTCTCCCATAACGAGAGAAATGGTGCTTGGACATATGGCGGATTTCTTCGGGATAAAACTTGACCCTGAAAGAAATGAGAATCCTAAAAAGTATAACGGTATTATAAGTACAGATGATTCTAGGGTTGTTGTCATGGTTGTTCCAACTAATGAAGAATTGGTAATAGCTCAAGAAACATTGAAAAAGGTTTTATCTTCGAGAAAATAGTAAATCTTTCTATATTTAAAAATTATTTCATGTTTTCACCAAATAAGGTAGCGTCATTACATAGATTTTATTCGATATCTACGTTTCGTTTATGAGTGTATAGTTTTTAGATATTTTCTTTTAATTATTCTCTAATTCTTTAATAACCTTCCTTATCTTTGATTCTGGAAAATCTAGTATTTTTTTGATCTCACTTGGTTTTCTATATCCTAATTCTAATGCTTTCTTTACTGCATATTTTAGAGCTATTCTTTCTATGTTTGATTTTACTTTAGTAGGTATCCTTATACTATAGAGTTTCTCAAGCTCCTCAAATGTTTCTAATAGGGAAAATGCGTATTTTTCAGCTATTTCAGGTCCTTGTTCAAGCAATGATTCATACACTTTCCACCAATCGACCTTCATTTTTCTAGCTATAAGAGCTATATCTTCGATATCTCGGTCTCTACTTGTAACAGATTTTAAAAGAATTACATCTTCAATAGCTAAGATTTTTAGAACTAGTCTTTCATAAACTAATGCTTTGCTAGCTCTCTTTTTCATTTTCTCTGTAAGCTTTAGCTCACTTACTTTTGATGTAAATATGTCAACTCTAAGATTATTCTTTGTCATAATTGTCTTTGGTGTTGACCTTTTATCTTCTATAGTCCATTCCCTTTTAGCTATATCTATATAACCTAGTTTAAGTAGTGCATTTCTAAGTTTCCTATATATGTCTAGGTCTTCGACTATGATATCGATATCTTTTGTCATCATTTTTATTCCATATATTAGAAGATTAAAGCCACCGAAAACATAGATAACTATATTCTCGGTCAGATGTATTCCTATATCTCTGAAATATACTTGTAAAATATCAAAGTGTAAACTTTCTTGGATCGCTACACCGTATTTTTCGGCTAATTGTTTAAATTCATTCCAGGGTAAAAGTTTATCATAATTTTCAATAGGTATACCAGCTATATAATTTCCAATCTCTAGTAGAAGTCTATGTACAGGTGTATTTCTAGCTATTTGTCTTACTTTTTTAAAGCTTATTCTTCTTCTATTTACCATATAGAATACTACTGCTAATGTTCTTTCATATCTAGTTTCGGCAGCCAAAAATGAATGCACCAATATTTCTTCTAAAGAAACTTCCTTAGGAGGATAGATATAGTAATCCCATTGAGTAAATATATTTAGACCATGTTTAGGAAATAGTGAAAAAGCAGTTAGTGAGCCTTTCAGTCTTACTCCTTTGGGAGCTTTTTTCAAGATAAATATATGAGAAATATAGATGGGAATGGCTTCTGGTTCTACTATACCAGATATAGATCTGTAGTATATTAAACTTACAAGGTTACGTAAATCTTCATCTTCTACAAGCTTATATTTAGAATCTTTTTTTTCTACAAATCCGGCCTGCATGAGTTTTGAAAGATTCCTGTAAACTGTTATCTCAGTATAGCCAGATAGTCTAACTAATTCTTTAACTGAATGAGGCTCTACTAACAGTGATAATAGTTTAAGTGTTCGAGGTGTAAAAAGGTAGTCTATATGATAATATCTTGATATAATCCTTTTAGTTAATAATCCCTCTATCGAATCTGTATATGATATATATCCATCTTTCAATTTTATAATCTCATATCTTTTTAATTTCTTCAAAACCCTATAAATCTGAGAAACACTAGCACCCAGTGATTCAGCTAGTTCTCTCACATGTATTTTTCCCTTTAATAATTCTCTTAATACTTTAACTAGAACTCTCACATTTTAATATATCAAAAAATGCAACATATAAATATAATATTTGCATAAAATGAAAATAAAATAATTGACGAATCGAAATATATTTAACAACTTGTTTCTCAATATTTTCTTTGTAAATTAAACAATAGCTATAAGCACCATTAGCTTTAATTTTTCCCTAAAAATTATTTCTCAAAAAATACAAGAAAAGATAAAAATCTAATAGACTACAAAATTAGTAAAATATTATAACCTTATGTCTCTAAGGGTTTATCCATATATGATAACTTTTAAGCCATCTTCCTTTAATATCATATGATTTAACATATGAGTTTCCTCCGATGTTAGGTACATGTATAATTAATGTTGCATATGAAGTACTAGCCTTGTTAACTCTAAGAGGTACAAAAATATTTATAGGACCATTGCTCCATGGATGGCTAACATCCATACTTATTGTGTTATTCCATAGATAGCTATAAGCTTTTGAGATTCTAAATGTTCTATGGTCACCTTGATATGTAATAGCTATGTTTCTATAAGATGATGGAGCTCCACCATTCCAGGGCTCTAAAATTCTTTGATAATAATATCCGTCTGTCTCTGTATCAATTGCATATACTATTTCTTCATAAATACCAGGTAGCTGAGTAGCAAATATAATGTCCATATAATGGAATTTCATCTTTATAATACAATGCTTTTTAGTCAGAGGGTTGCTAGATCCAATACCTCTGTCTAGTGAAACTATTGTATAACCTGTATCTTCCCACTGAGTAGGTTCATACTCTCCAGTTTCATCGTTCCATATCCAGAACCTAGCTTTTCTCTGTAAAGCAAATTTAGTATCAATAGGATAATTCCAGTATACTTTTATGTTATCCTGTACAAAAAACTCTAGTACAGTTGCGTATTCATCTGTAGATCCAATTAGTTGTCCATTATTTACACTTATACTCTGGATATCCCTAATATTATAATTTAATCTTTTAAGATTGACATTTATCTGAATTTCATTTTTTACACTAGGAGTTATAGAGAACGTTTTGCTTCCAATTAATGCTTTGTTGCTGAATAACTTAGAAACAATTATATGAAAGTTTTTAACCTTATTAGGTTTAGCTATGACAATCCAATTATTATTCTGAGAAATATATTTATGTGATACCAATTTAGCTCCGGATCCAGTGAGTTCATATAACTGTATATAGATATTATCAACATTATTCCCTTTATTATTAACGGCATTTATGAAAATGATTACTGAGTTAGTTTTTGTCATTGTATAAACGAAAATAGTAGATGTTGACAATATTATTAAAAATAAGATTAATATTGTTTTAATAATGTCATCTTTAATCATAATATAACCCTCATTATTAATTTTATTACTTTATATTTATAAAAATTTAGCAAAAAAATAAATATAAAAATTAAAAAATTAAATATTTAATATTTTTAGTTTATCATTTTTTAAAAGAATAGTATTATTGTATATTATCGTTCTCTGATGTACAATTATGTTTTATGATACTTGGTAGAGAGTTATTAATGGATTGTTACAATCCTTGGTTTAGGTCACTAAAATTGCTTTTTATATGTATTGCTTAAGAACAAAATTATTATCAGTGTTGATTATAAGTATTCATGGTAATGGCATATGAAGATATGTATCTATGAGGATGAGAAAACAGTTGATTTCTTCCCAATAACGATGACTAGAGCTACTTTTGAAATAAGGTCAGGAAAAACTCTATTACTTGAAAAAATTCTTGACTTTCTAGGAAATCCCAAAGATGTTTGCCTGTATGTTAGAGACTACCTTGTGCCTGTTGTTAAACTAAGATATCCTAACTATAAGGTAAACGAACTGAATGCTCTAAGAGGAGATGACGTATTATTTGTAAATGGCAGATGGCTTTATATGGGTGAAAAACTTGATGTTGGAAAAGACGAAGTATTGTTTAACGAAGAGAATAATATAGTTATGTTCAAGCTTGGAAAGGAAAATGTAGAAAGGATTGTGACAGGTAACTTTCTCGAAAACTTAAAGAATATTGTTAATGATCTTGGTAAAGACACCGTGAAAACAACGGTGTATAATTGGCCTTGGGAGCCAGTTTTAATAAATAAAGAGGTTCTAGAATTTGATTTTAAGAGGCTAGGAAAAAGAGGAATTTATGGAAAGGTTTACGGTGATATTGAAATAGTAGGAGAAAAAGAGGATTTATATATAGCTCCTGGAGCAAAAGTTTATCCAAATGTTGTAATCGATACAAGTGAAGGACCTGTAATGATTGATGAAGGTGCTAAGGTTTATCCATTTGTATTTATTGAGGGGCCTTCAAGTATAGGTAAGAAAACATATATTATGACTGGAGCTAAGGTTCGAGAAGCTTTTACTGCGGGTCCTGTATGTAGAGTTGGGGGAGAGGTTGAAGAGTCTATAATGCATGGCTATAGTAACAAGTATCATGATGGTTTTCTAGGACATGCATATGTGGGAGAATGGGTAAACCTTGGAGCACTAACCACAAACAGTGATTTAAAGAATGATTATTCAGAAGTAGAAGTATACATTAATGGAAGACGTGTTAAGACGGGTTCGCTAAAGGTAGGTAGTCTAATAGGTGACCATACGAAGACAAGTATAGGTACGTTATTTAATACTGGTACCGTTGTAGGAGTTATGTGTAATGTGCTTTCAACAGATCTTTCGCCAAAATATATTCCTTCATTTACATGGTATTATGCAGGTAGATTTAGTATCGGTTCCGGGTTGAGAAGAATGTTAAGAACTGCAGAAAGAGCAATGGCGAGGAGAGATAAAGTATTAACTGATGCTGAAAGAGAACTCTTTAAATATCTATATGAAATGACTAGAGAAGAGAGAGAAACGTACATTAAGAGGTATTCTAAAAAGTAAATATGGGTGTATGCACATGTCTGTGAATGAAAAGGAAATTGAGGAAAAGGTTAAGAAAATTATTGCTGAAAAATATGGAGTAGATCCATCGGAACTAAAACCTGAGACAAGATTTATCGAAGATCTTGGTGCTGATTCTCTAAGCACAATCGAACTTGTCGCTGAGCTTGAAGATGCTTTCCAAATAGAAATTCCTGATGAGGATGCTGAAAAGAATCAGACAGTTGGACAAGCCGTTGAGTATATAATTAAAAGACTTAAAGAGAAATAATAATTTATTTTTCTAAAATAACAATAGCTGTTGCATACTCACTTGTATGAGAAATACTAACCCAAATGTTTTTAATTTTTTTATTTCCGAGAATTTCTTTAACTTTTCCGTAAATATTAAGTTTTGGTGGTTTTCCTATAATCTCCATTTCTTTCCATTCAAATATATGAAAGTCTTCAAAGCCTAGGGCTTTTAAAAATGCTTCCTTAGCGCAAAATCTGCCGGTTATGCATGGAAATGGATTTTTTCTAGCTAAACAATATTTTAACTCTTTTTCGGTCAGTATCCTTTTTAGAACTTTCTCTAAAATATTTTTTTTCATTTTTCTGAAACGATTAGTTGACTCGATATCTATTCCAATTCCTATTATCATATATCATCTATGTTTTATAGTTTTTAAGAGGGATGTTATATATTTCTATAGTATTATACTTTACATATGGCAAGACTAATTCCTAAACCTAAAATAGTTAAAAAAGAAGAAGGATTATTGAGAATAAGTAAGGGTGAAGGTGTTAAGCTAGTATTTAAAGGTTTTTCGAAGGATGATAAAAAGAGAATAGAAAGCATTTTTCCAAGATATATAAATGTGAAATTTTCTGAATATGGAAAAGAAGTAGTATTTAATCCGAATATTGAAGAACTAAAAGGTTTTCTTGATGTGGAGTCTTTTGTTGGTAATGATGAGATGTATGGTTTATTAATAGATGATAAAGTTATGATATATGCTATTACGTTTCGTGGAGTAGTATATGCTTTATCTACTTTAAAGCAGTTAGCTATTGAAACTGAAAACGATATTGTTTTTGAGAGATACAAGATTGTTGATTGGCCGTCATTTAAATATCGTGGTATTGTTGAAGGATTTTATTATGATCCTTGGAGCTGGGAAGATAGAAAGGATATCATAAGATTTATGTCAGGGTTTAAGATGAATGCATATATTTATGCTCCCAAAGATGATCCTTATCACAGAGAGAAATGGAGAATGAAATATCCTCAGGAATTAATAAGGAAGTTGGAGGAACTTATAAAATTATCACATAAATATGGTATAGAATTTATTTTCGCTATAAGTCCCGGTCTAAGTGTTAGATATAGTAGTTCTTTAGATGAGGATACGCTAGTTGAAAAGTTTCTTGAAATAGCTCAGTTTGGTGTAAAGTCTTTCGGAATATTTTATGACGATATTCCTAATAAGCTACTTTTTAAGGAAGATGTAGAAAAATATGGTAGTCTGGGTAAAGCACAAGCTGACTTTACTAATAGGGTCTTCAGAAGACTTATAGAAAAATTAGGCGAAGACGTGAAAATGATAATTTGTCCTACAGAATATAGAGGAGTTAAGCTTTCTAAATATTTTGACGATCTTTCTGAGAACCTTCATAAGGATATATTAATTATGTGGACTGGACCCTTGGTTATTGCTAGAAAATTATCGTTTGAAGATTCTTCAGAAGTTTCGCAAAGAGCTAAAGGTAGACTAGTTATATGGGATAATTATCCTGTAAATGATTATTCTAGGAATAGACTCAATCTCGGTCCAGTGAAGGGAAGAGATGGAGGTCTGTTTAAAGTATTAAAGGGATTTTACTTTAATCCAATGAATGAGGCTCATCTTTCTATGATTCCATTAGCTACAGGTGCAGATTATTTATGGAATCCTGAGGAATATGACCCATATTTTTCATGGCATAATGCTATGTATCAACTCATAGGTGAAGAATACAGTGTTTTTGAATTTTTTACAAGACAATTAGGCGAATCCATAGTGTGGCCTCGTAAACCTGACGAAGTTATCGAGATAAGAAAAAATATTAATGACTCGGCAAGAGTCAGAGAATATTTTGAAAGGCTTATATCTCTTAACAATGATTTATTTTCCATACTACCAGAGAAAATGTATGTTGAGCTACAGAGATATCTTGAAAAGCTGAAGTTATATGGGGAGGCTGGATTAAAAGCCCTTAATAGTATTTTAGCCGATAATGAATTTACAGCTTTCCAATATGTAATTGAAATGCTTGAAATATGGAAAAAGGTTCATAATTTTATTGAGATAGTTGGAACTATTTCTAGGCATGAGGAAGAACATTGGAGAACATATATTGAGGAACGTTTTATTGATGATATACTCTATGAATTGTTAGAGAATGTTATTCAGAAGTATGGTTGGCCCATGAATGTACCTAAAATATACTCAACAATGGATACTCTTGAAGGATATGGATTATTTAATATTTTTGATGGTCTAAAAGATACATTTTTGGGAAGTAGAAGAGGTCCCAAAGACGTAGATGAGATAGATATTATTTTTGGCAAAAGCCTAGATATTTCATCTATATATATTACTCAGGATAATCCACGTTTTTACGGTTTTACGAGAAATATAGCTCTATATATCTTAGCAGATGGAAAATGGAGTGAGGTTGCTAGAAATAAAGGTGCTATTGAAGCGAATATAAAATCCAATATAGAGGGAATCAAGATAAAAATTTTAGACAATGGATTTTATCCGATATTTTTAAAGGGGCAATACTATCTAAATGAAAAACCACTTGTGTTTACAAATTTCCCATCTAATAGCTCTGTACATAATTTTCTAGATGAAAGACTGGATACATATTTTGAAGCTTTCAATGTTTCATCTAATTCATGGATTATCATGGATTTAGGAAAAGAGAGAAAAATTAGTGAGATTCAAATTTATCAAGACCCTAAATATCCTGTAGTCTTTGAAATTTATATTCCTGCATATCCATTGATGTGGATTATTGATGAATCATTAGTAGAATGGAAAAAAATAAGGAAGGTATCTTCATCTATCTCTAAAATAAAAACAAATATAAAGACGAGGTTTCTAAAGATAAAATTCCTTAGGGAACACGAAAGAATAAGAATTTATCAAATACTTTTAAGATAAATTTTTAAATTATTTTTTGTTTTGAGAATCTATGACTATCTTAGCTACATTGACGCATATTATAGTTGATGATAAAATTTTATTGATTCGTAAAAAAAGAGGATTTGGTAGAGGTTTCTATAATGGACCTGGTGGAAAGATTGAATGTGGAGAAAATGTATATGAAGCTGCTGTTAGAGAGGTTGAAGAAGAAATAGGTATTGTGGTTAAAGATATTAAACCTATTGGTGTACTAATTTTCTTTTTCGGAAAAAAAGAGATCCCGGACTGGATTGTATATGTTTTTAAAAGTAATTTTTTTGAAGGTGAACCAGTTTCAAGTGAAGAAGCTGAACCGACATGGTTCAATATTAGTAAGATACCTTATGATCAAATGTGGGGAGATGACAGAGTATGGCTACCGTTATTGCTTAACGATGTTAATTTTATGTCTGTCTTTCTGTTTGATCAAGATGCAAAAAATATAGTAAGATGGATTGCTAGAAGTCTAAGTCCTGAAGAAATCGATGTTATTTTTAAAAATTATAAAAAAATTCTAGAAGACCCGATACTCAAGTTAATTTTATAGATATAGCTTTTGTATATTAATATCATGGTAAAAATATGTGTGTACTCGCTTATATTTAAACAGTATACTCTGAAGGAGATTTTTGAAAAGCTTTCTGAGATTGGGTATGATGCTATTGAGATTAGGATTGCTGATGATGGTATTCATATTAGTACGCGCTATACTGAGGAAGACATTAAGAATATAAAGAGTCTTTTGTATGATTATGGATTTAAAGTAACAGACTTAGCTGGTTACGCAAAGTTAGGATATGAATGGGAACGTGCAAAAAGTGAGATGGATATTATGCTTCGGACAGGTAAAGCAGCTGATAAACTTGGGTCTAAGTATTTTAGAATTAAGGTTCGTGGATATGATGCAAATATAGGTTATGAGAAGATCAGAAAATTATTCAGAGAACAGCTTAAGCAAGTAATTAGTATGCTAAAGAAGAATGGTATTGAAGCGATTCCAGTAATTGAGCAACACGGCGGTGGCGATATGGCACATACAACTGCTATACTGATAGACCTTTTGAGAGGTTTTGATCCTGAAAATATCGGTGTGATGTTTGATCCTGGAAATGCGGTAAAGGTTGGTTGGTTACCTTTAGATTTGCAAATTGATATAGTGAAAGATTACATTAAACATGTACATGTTAAAAACTATGAATGGGATACTGAGAGACCAGGCAAAGTAAAGCCATCATCATTAGATAAAGGTATAATTGATTGGGTTGAGGCCGTGAAAATTTTGTCAAAATTTGGCTTCGATGGATATTATTCATTGGAAGATTTCAGGAATATTTCCCCAGAAGTAAAGGCAAAGGAAGCTTTTGATTTCTTTAATAGGATTTAAGCATAAATGCGTTAAGTATTTTTTATTATTCTTTATATTTTATTCTTGATAAGTATGTCCAAGCCTATTAGATTTGCTCTAATTGGAACAGGTGTTGGTGGAACTTTTGTTGCTAGAGCAATAAAGTTTCTAAAGGATGAAGGGGTAGCAGAGCTTGTTTCTGTAACTAGTAGGAGAGAAGAAAGGGCTCGTAAATTTGCCGAGGAATGGGGGTTAAGGTCGTGGTATACCAATCATCTAGAAATGTTTAGAAAAGAGAATATTGATGCTGTGATAATTTCAACACCTCATTATCTGCATTTTCCTGAAACAATTGATGCATTAGATGCAGGTTATCATGTGTTAGTTGATAAACCGATGGCTATCGATTTGAGACAATGTGATGAGATGATAAGAAGAGCTAAGAAGAATGGTTTAAAGCTTGGTGTATTATTACAGAATAGGTTCGATGAAAAAGTATTAAAGATTAAACGACTTGTCGAAGAAGGAAAGTTGGGAAAGCTTATTTTAGGTGAAGCTAACGTTAAATGGTTTAGAACACATGAATATTATGAGAATAGCTCGTGGAGAGGTAGATGGGCTACTGAAGGTGGTGGATCTCTTATAAATCAAGCTATTCATTATATTGATCTCTTAATATGGATCATGGGTTCGCCTAGCTCTCTCTATGCTCATGCGGGTGCATATACGCATAATATTGAAGTCGATGATTTAGCGGTAGCCTTGCTTAAATTTAAGAACGGTGCATTAGGAGTTATTCAAAGTAGTACATCTATTTATCCCGGACTACCTACAAGACTAGAGATACACGGTGATAATGGTACTGCTATAATTGAGGGAGAAGCCATAAAAATGATTGCAATCAAAGGTGAGGAAATACAAACTACGGAAAAGAAGGAAGGATTAGCATCTTGGTCCCGGCCTGAAGCTGTGCCGCCCACCAATCATATTGCTTTAATTAGAGATTTTGCCACTGCTATTATTGAGGATAGAGAACCAAAGGTTCCAGGTGAAGAAGGAAGGAGAAGTATTGAAGTTATTAGAGCAATATATTATTCTTCAAAGAATAAAAGCATAGTTAATTTTCCGTTAATAGATGTCTAAAATATCTAATTTTTAGGGATTTACTATGAGGAAATTGAAATATGCTGTTATAGGTGTAGGTGGCGTCGGTAAATCTCATCTAAATGCTGCTATGGATCTAGAAGAATATGAAATTGTTGCTGTAGCAGACGTTAATGAAGAGTTTGGGAAGATGGCTGCCGAACAATACAAGGCTAAATGGTATAAAGATTATAATAAAATGTTAGAGAAAGAAGAGTTAGATGTAGTTTCAATATGTACTCCTCATTTTCTTCATTCAAAGATGAGTATTGATACGCTTAACGCTGGTGTAAATGTTTTAGTTGAAAAACCAATGGCTATTAGAATTAGCGAAGCTGATGAGATGATTAATGTTGCTAAGAAAAATAGTGTTACGTTGGGAGTGGTTTTTCAGCACAGGTTTGATCCTGAGGTTCGATATTCGAGGAATATAGTTGCGAATGAAGAGCTGGGAGAATTATATTATACTTCTTTATTTTATGGATGTTATAGAACACAGCCTTATTATAGGACAGCTTCATGGAGAGGTACTTGGAAATATGAAGGAGGAGGAGTTTTAATAAATCAGGCCATTCACTATATTGATTCTTTTCAATGGATTATAGGTGTAAGGCCTAGGAGACTTGTATCGCTGATAGATACATTACTACATGAAATTGAGGTAGAGGATGTGGCTAGTGTTTCTATTGAGTATGAGAATGGTGTGAAGGGTTTCATCTATATTTCTAGCTATTATTATCCTGGTAAAGAAGCTATTGAGATACAGGGTAACAAAGGTATTCTTAAAATTGAAAACGGTAACATTAATGTTATAACTTATTCGCCCTCGTTAAGGGATAGTATTTTTGATTTTTCTGATGGTAAATGGGGAAGGCCTCCAGAAACCTCTAAAAAAGAGATAATACTTGAAGAACCAAGATTTAAAGGTCATAAAGCTGTTCTATATGATTTTGCGCGGGCTATAATTGAAGAAAGAGAACCTATGGTTTCAGGAGAGGAGGGAAGAAAATCTGTCGAAATTGTAAACGCTATTATAATGAGTGGTGTTACGGGTAGATTCGTAAGTTTTCCAATAGATGTACAAGAATATGATAATGTATATAATAAGTTGGTTGAAGCTAGGAAAATAATTAGGGAAGGCGTTTAAACGATGTATTTCTCTATATGTAATGAAATGTTTGAGGGTTGGGGGCTAGAAAAGATTTTTAGTTTTGTATCGGGATTAGGTTACCATGCGGTAGAGATAGCTCCATTCACAGTAGCTGATGACATAAGAAATTTGCCAAGTAATAAGAGAAAAGAAATTAGGGAAATATCTGAGAGTTATAATTTGAAAATAGTAGGTCTTCATTGGTTACTGGTTTCTCCAAAAGGGATGCATATCTCGACGCCAGATGATAAAGTTAGAGAATTTACGAAAAGATATCTTTGTGAGCTTATTAAATTTAATTATGATATAGGAGGTAAAGTATTGGTATTTGGGTCTCCTAAACAAAGAGATGTATTAGAGGGAATGTCTTATGAGATGGCTTGGGAACGTACAGTTGATTTCTTTAGAGAATGTAGCAAATTTGCTGAGGATTATGATTCTATAATTGCATTTGAGCCTTTAGCTCGTCACATAACAAACTTTGTAAATACGGTTACAGAAGCAGTTAAATTGATTCAACAAGTGAATCATGAAAATTTTAAGCTTATTCTTGATGTTTATAGTATGACTGATGAAGGAAGGCCTTATAGTGAAATTATAAAAGAGGGAAAAGACTATTTAGTTCATTTTCATGCTAATGATACAAATAAGCTTGGGCCAGGATTTGGTGATGCTGATTACGGGGAGATTATAGGAACTTTAAAAGAAATAGGTTACGATAGATATTTATCTATAGAAGTGTTTGATTTTAGTCCAGGTCCTGAGAACATAGCCAGAAAAAGTATAGATTATCTTAAAAAATTTGTTACTTTTTAAGCATAATAAAAAATATTATTCTTTTTTCCATTTTTCTATAATGGTGTGTTAGAATGAAAGAAATAGAGTTTTTTATTAATGCTGGTCTTCATGACAGGTTTTTCGTACCTTTTCGTTTTTTATTGTCTAAAGAAAATTTACCCGATGAAATAGAAAGTGTTGTGTTGTTAGACCTGTCCACAAATACTGTTTTTCCAGTACAATATTTAGCTATAGACAATTCTATAGAGTTTTCATTCATTTTTCCGTTTCTTAAAGCTTATGAGAAGAGAAAATTAAAACTTTTGATAAATGGTGAGAGAGAAATTGGTTATTCAAATATACGTACTGAAGATACAGGGAAGGAGATAAGGGTTTATGTAGATGATTTTCACGCTATATCTTATAGATATATAGATGTTGTGAAACCATACATCTATCCTGTCAGGGTTTCTAATGGTATGAGTATTACTGATGATGGTCCTAAGGATCATCCTCATCATAGGTCGTTATATGTTGCTCATGGAGATATAAATGGTGTAGATGTATGGAGTGAAGGTCCAGATCATGGATATATTAGGCATGGTTTATTTAAAAGAATAGTTTCCGGACCAGTATATGCGCAAATTGAAGCAATTAATACGTGGACGGATAAATATGGGAATCCTTTACTTGAGGAGACTAGAATTGTGAGGCTATGGAATATACCTTCGAAGGATTGGTTTATTGATTTTAATATTGAATTGGTTGCAAAATATGGAGACATTAAGTTTGGTGACACTAAGGAAGGAGGTATTCTTTCTGTAAGAGTTGCTCCTACGGTAACTGTTAGTAGTGGATATGGAAAAATAGTTAATTCTTGGAATGGTATTAATGAAAGAGAAGTTTGGGGAAAGAGAGCTATGTGGTGTGATTATACAGGAAAATTAGGTAACGATATTTACGGTATTGCGGTTTTCGATAATATAAGAAACTTTAGGTATCCGACATATTGGCATGCTAGAGATTATGGGCTTATGACAGCAAATATGTTTGGATGGACATATTTCACAGGAGATAAGACTAATAGAGGAGATTATCTTTTAGAAAAAGGTAAGTCACTAAAATTTAGTTACAGGGTATATGTACATAAGGGTGATCATAAAGATGCTAGAGTCAGCGAGGTATTTATAAACTATATTTATCCACCGCTTATAGAGTTTTAAGCTTAGTAGGATTAAGTTGAAATAGCTCATTTTTTCTAAATATTATAGGTGGAGAATATGTTCAAATTAGCAGTTATTAGCGACGAGGTTTCTCAAGACTTAGAAGTTGTTGCAAAATTTGCTGATAGACACAAACTTGATGCAATTGAAATAAGAAGTGTGTGGAATAAACCTCCACAGGAGCTTGTTTCTAAGGTTTCGGATATCAAGGCAATCTTACGGAAATACGATCTAGCGGTTTCGGATATTGCTTCTCCTTTCTTTAAAGCTGATATAGATAGTGAGGAAGAATATAAGAAACATATAGAGATATTAAAGGATGTAATCTCATTAGCGAAGAGCTTGGATACGAATATCATAAGAGGTTTTATATTCTGGAGAAAGGGAGAGTTTATAGATTATATTGATAAAATAGTTGAAAGGTTTCAGGAGCCTCTAGATATAATTTCTGATGAAGGTGTAATTCTAGCTATTGAAAATGAGCCTTCAACGTTTGCAACGAATGCTAGGCTAGTTGTAGATTTTCTTAACAGAGTTAAGCATAAAAATTTAGGAGCTGTATGGGATCCAGGAAATGACCTAGGAGATCCATATGAAGAGGTACCATATCCTGATGGTTACAATATAATTAAGCCGTATATGATTCATGTACATATTAAAGATGGGAAGAAGATAGCTAAGGAAAAGGTTGAATTTGTACCTGTAGGAGAAGGAGATGTTGATTATCTGAGTCAAATCATTGCTTTGCTGAAGGATAACTATAAAGGATATGTTTCTCTCGAAACTCATTGGAGAGTTAAGGGACAATTAGATAAAGAATTGGCAGAAAAGCCTGGTGGTGAAGCCTTTTCTAGTATGGGAGAATTATCTTCAGATATATGTATGAAAAATCTTAAAAAGATAATAGAGAAGGCTTTGGAAAAAATAAAATAATTTATTTTTTATCCGCTAACTGTTATTTCTGCAAACGAAAGTGTTCCTGTGAAAACACTGCCTATTTGTCTTTTATCTTTTCCTAGCATATCTATCTTTCCAAGCATTTCTAATGCATTGCTCCCAATCATCGCCTGCTTTACTGGATATTTTATTTCTCCCGATTCAATATAAAATACTTCTCCTAAAGCAACACTAAATTCTCCTGTAACAGGATTCGCTGTATGGGCTCCGATAAGACTATTTGCTATTACTCCTTTATCAATCTCTGATATTAAATCATCTATCTCTTTTTCGTTTTTATGTTCAATAATAAAGTTGCTTGGAGATATAGATGGTTCCGATAATGCTCTCCGTGAAGCATGTGCAGTATTCTCTATTTTTTCTCTCTGTGCAGTATAACTATTATGAAGGTAGGATTTTAGTACTCCATTTTTGATAATATATATTTTTTTAGAAGGAACACCTTCATCATCAAAACTTCTAGAGGATAATCCATCAGGTAAAAGTGCATTGTCAACTATGTTTAGCTCATCTGTAGATATTTTAGAGTTTAGCTTTCCGATAAGAAATGATCTCTTCTCTTGTACATTATCAGCTCTAAGAGAGTTAATAAGCGTAGGTCCAAGGAGACTGGCAACAGCTAGAGGTTTTAATAATACATGCATCTTTCTTGTCTCAATTTTTTGAGGATTTAGAAGTTTGATTGTCATTTTAGCTGCTTCTAGAGCGACCTTTTGAATATCAAGTTTTTTAACGTTTCTTTCTGCTTGGAACTCATATCCTGAAGTCATCTGATTATTTTCTTCGGCTACTGCATAAACTCCAATAGAAGATGAAGCATATTTTTCTTCGAGATCTATTCCTAATGAGTTGGTTATATATTTCGTAGCTACACCTATAGAGTATCCAGCACCCACTGAAGTTATTCTTTTATCATAGTCTAATGTTATCTTTATCATATCAAGAATATCTTGAACCATGGTTTCTAAAGGAGTTTCAGAGGTTTCTTTATAAAATATACCTTGAGCTTTTTGGATAGCTTCCTTATCAGGAAATGATATATAGTAGGGATCTTTGCCTCTTAATTTAGCAACTTTTATAGCCTCCTTTACAGCTTTTTCTATTGATTCCTTATCAAGTGTTGCTGTATAAGAGAATCCAATACCTCCTTCATATATAACACGTATACCTACTGCTCTAAACGTTTTAGATGTGGCTATTTTTATCTCATTCTTCTCAGCTTCTATATCACGACTAATAGAATAACTGCCGAAGGCTTCTACTTGTGAAGCACCAAGTTTTTCTCCTATTTTTAACGCATATCTCATTAAGTCTTTCATCTTCTACCACCCACTATAGCATTTTTTATCCTAATATGTGGACCACCTGTTCCCGCGGGTACACTTTGTCCACTCTTACCACAGAATCCTGGCCACATATCAAAATCCTTACTAACAGCATCTACATTAGATAATATTTCTAAAGTATAGCCTGAAAGAGAGACATCTAGTAACGGTGTTGTTATTTCACCGTTTTCAATTAGGTAGGCTTCCTTAGCATTAAACTGAAAAGTACCCTTTGAGATATCAACTTGACCTCCCCGGCTTCCTAAGAGGTATACACCATATTTAATATCTTCAAAAAGTTCTTCTTTACTGTAATCGCCCGGTACAATATAGGTGTTGCTCATCCTTACTATTGGTGGATGATTATAGCTCTGAGCTCTACCACCTCCGTTAGGAGATAGATTCAGCTTATATGCGCTTTCACGATTAGTTATATAACCCTTTAAGTAACCTTTTTCAACAAGAACACGTTTTTGAGTAGGTACACCTTCATCATCATATTTAAGTGAACCCCATCCTTCATGTAAAGTTGAATCATCATATACCGTTACTAGTTCTGAGCCAATTTTTTCACCTAAACGTCCTTTAAGAATGGATTCTCCAGCTGCTATAGCGTCACCTTCACAGGCATGACCAAAAGCTTCGTGTATAAAAACACCAGTTAATGCATTGTCTACAACTACGGTGAATCTACCTGCGGGAGCAGGTTTTGCCTTAAGCATTTTTAAAGCTTTTTGAACAACTTCGTTTGATAATACTTCTGTATCGAAATTCTTTATATATTCGTAACCTGTTGGAGAAGCTTTTCTTATACCGAACCAAGAGCTTCTCCCAGCTTCAAATGCTACTACATCTAGACCAAAATAAACTCGTGGTTGTTTGTATATTATTTCTGTGCCTTCTGATGTGATCAAAACCTTATATTTTGAAATATCTGTAATTAAAGAAGTGGCATTAACGATTCTTTTATCTTTTTCTCTACTAATAGACACTAAGTCTTTCAAAAACGAAACCTTATTTTCTAAAGGATATTCTTCTGGTGGATATTTGGGTTTTATTATGACTTTGTCTTTTACTGTTTTTGTTGCTGCCAACTTTATTTTATCTTTTCTTTTCTCGCCAAACGAAATAGCTGATTTTACAGAGTCTTTAATTTGTTGAAGTATTGAGTTTACATCTATAACATTTGTTGAAAGGAAGCTAAATGCTCCATTTGCAAGTACACGTATACCTATACCTTCGTTGATACCTGTACTTATTCTCTCTATTCTATCATTTGAATACATTATCGTCGTGCTAAAGATTTTTTCATATCTGGCGTCCGCATATTCTGCGCCAAATTTTATAGCGTTTTCAACAATTTTTATTAATACATCTTCCACTCTGATCACTGGTTTCCGTTTTTAGAACGTTTAATTATTTATTAAAAAGGATATTAATTGTTTTGTTGTTTATGGTGTTTTAAATGATTGATGAACTTCAATTTAAGTATTATATTGTCCAACTAATACTTGAAGGAAAGATATAGATCAGGCAATTGCAGAGCTTTCGAAGAAATATAAGGTTGAAAAACCTAAGATTAAAATCGGCAAGGTTAAGGGTTCAGGAAAAGTTTTAGCTACATATATGCCTTCAAAAATACGATATTCTTTATAAAAGGTGAGTATACCATGGATCCATTTATTGTGTTACATGAGTTTTATCATTGCATTAGAATGTTTTTTATGGAACATAAAGGAACGGAGAAAAAAGCGGATAGATTCGCGTTAGACTTTATAAAAGGGTATTATTTATATAAAAAGTATAGAAAATTATAAAAATATAAATAATAAAAGATATTGTCCTATAATATCAGGTTAGGTGAATATATGGGCGAAAATACTGATTCTGCATCAAAAACTACTATTTATAAAGCTATATTTTTGATGGGTTTAGTGAGTCTTTTAGGAGATACGGTCTATGAAGGTGGCAGAGGAAATATACCATCCTTTTTATACTATCTGGGTGCTTCTGCTGTAGTAGTGGGTGCGGTAGGGGGGCTCGGCGAACTAGTAGGATACACGATGAGACTTGTAGGAGGAGTATTAGTAGATTTAAGTGCTAAATACTGGTTCTTTATCTTTCTTGGATATGGTTTAATAGGATTTATACCTGGGTTATCTTTAACAACTCGTATTGGAGGATGGATTCTTGCTACATTATTTGTTATTCTTGAAAGAATAGGAAAAGGCGTTAGATCGCCTGCTAGAGATACAGTTTTAGCTAATGTTAGTAAAGGTATAGGAAGAGGAAAAGCGTTTGGTATTCATGAGTTTATGGATCAGATTGGTGCTGTCGCAGGACCTTCGCTTATTGCATTATTAATGGCTGTAACAAATAATGATTATAGCTTTTCTTTTCTTTTCTTAGGGATTCCTTATGTTTTTCTGATGATAACACTTTATATAACATATAAAATAATAGGAGAAAAATCAAAAGAAGGTATCACTGTCAAACGTAAAAAATATAATTTCAAAAGCGTTGAAACAAGAAGTTTTCTATACTATACTTTTTCAATATTTTTTAATACCATTGGTCTAGTTATTGCCTCTATAATTTTGTATAAAGCATCAGTTCTCTCAAAAGGGTATGAATGGTTGCCTCCTGCTATTTATGCTCTTATCCAGCTTATCGATGCGCCTGCAGCGCTTATGTCAGGAATATTATATGATCGTAAGGGAGTAAATATTTTAGTTTTACCATTTATTCTTTCTATGTTTGTTGCACCATTTCTCTTCATGTCTACAAATGTTATAGAAGTGATTGGTGTAGCTCTATTATATGGATTAGTTTTAGGTATGCAGGAATCTATTTATAGAGCTGCTGTCGCTGATATAGCTCCTTCACAATATAGAGGAACAGCTTATGGTTTATTTAATACAGTTCTAGGTCTTGCCTTCTTTCTAAGTGGAGTCATATATGGGTTTATGCTTGATAGAAAATGGCCAATTGTTATGGTTATATCCTATTCGATTATAACTCAGATAATTGCTCTAATTTTATTAAGAATATCACTCAGATCAATATCTGAAAAGAGATAAATATTATTTTTATATTATGATCTCTATTGATAATACGTGAATAAAAAAGAAGGTAACCTAATATTAGCAGTATTTATAGGATTTATACTAGATGTAATTCTAGGAAGTTTTGCTGTTTTAGGAGATCTGATAGCTGGCTTTGTTGCAGGTTATATAGCTGGAGGAGACTGGGTTAGGGGATCAATGGCTGGTTTTATCGCTGGAATATTTGGTGGATTACTACTAGGTTTGATAATATTTCTTTTTTCATCTTTCTTTTCATTAATAATTGGGCCCTTAGCTTTTCTGTTTTAGGTTTAATACCTATATTTTTTGGAATTAAGGGTGCTATCATAATGGCTATAGGTGGAGCAATAGGGGCATTAGTGAAAAGTAGATAATTAAATTGTAAAAGAAATTTCTACGGTATCTAAATCTATTATTATGTCAAAAACGTCGAGAATATTAACGCTAAAATCTTTTACGTAAAAATCCTTATCAATGTTTAAAAAAAGAAGTATCTTAGAGTCTGTCTTTAAAAGACTATATAAAAAACAGTCTTTAATATTTAAGTGCTTTTTATCGATAAAAATTGATATAATTTTGTCTTTATCACAAATTTTTTTAAGTTGTTTGTGTTGGTTGTTTAAATATATAATATTGTTATCGATATTGATTATTTTTCTTAGCACTTCGAAAAAATTTAAAAGTTTCTCTTTTTCTACACTTAACACTAATATGTTTTTTCTAAGCAGGATTTTTTTGTCTAGATATATCTTCTCTTTATTCTTCTTTTGTTTTTCCATAGATCCCACTTATAGCTTTCTTTGTAAAAATTATATATCATTAAGATTAGAAAAATATGCTAGATAAGATTAATGTTTTAAACTAAGAATTTCTACTATATCTTTTAAATAAAAGGAACATATATTTTAGGAGAAATAGTAAAGAAGAATAGGAATATTATTTGTAAAAACTATGTTTTTGCTTCATAAAAAACTCTATATCCTATATATGCTGAATATATATCTGCTTTAGATGCAATTTCAAAAGGAGAATGCATACCTAGAAGTCCAACTCCCATGTCAATTACATCCATACCCATCCTCGCCATATATCTTGAAATTGTTCCACCGCCTCCAATTCGCTCAGCTTTAGAGACTAGAAGTGCTGGTTGCCAAGGCACGTTACTTTCATCTAGAATTTTCCTTATCCAAGCTACGAACTCTGCGTGTGCCTCATTTTCTCCACCTTTACCAGCTGCGTTAAGATATTTCTCAAGTATTAAGCCGCTTCCAAGTCTAGCAGCATTATTTAAATCATATATTACTCCTTTAAAATTGGGATTAACGACAGATCCAACATCAGCTGAGATAGCTCTAGTATTTATAAGGGTTTCTCTAAGATTTAGCTCTGTATATGCTTCTTTCTTTTCCAATAATTTAGCTACAAAATACTTGAAAAATTCAGATTGTGCAGAAGTATTTGACTCACTGCCGATTTCCTCCTTATCCACTATCCATAAAACTTTGGTATTTTTCTCATCTCTAGTATCGAGTAACGCTTTAAAAGCTGTATAAACACATACTCTATCATCCTGACCATATGCAGCAATCATAGATTTATCTACACCTACCTCGATAGGATCTAGTGCAGGCACGATCTCAATATCTGCGGATATAAAATCTTCCTCCTTAATACCATATTCCTTAAATAATATATCGAGCACTGTTTTTTTCCAACTTTTCTTTTCTTTTTCCTTAGATGGTATATTAGCGAGCAAAACTTTAAGTTCTTCTCCTTTAACAGTATCCGAAGCTTTTCGCTCTTCAAACTTTTTTCTACTCAAGTGGGGAAGCAAATCTGTTATTATAAGATTTTTTATTTTTATCTTTTTTATACCTTCTTTTGTAGCAACGATGCCTCGTAACTCTAACGGTATATTAACCCATTGATAAGGTATAATACCTCCGTAAAAACCCATATTTAGCAGAGCTATCTGAGAATCTTTATCTTCCGTTAATGGAACAATCTTAGGATCCAATCTTGGAGCATCTGCATGAGCTGCTATTAACCTTAAGCCTTTATTGATTTTTTCAGAACCAACTACTGCGAAAATCGCGGTCTTATTTTTAAATACTTTATAAACTTTATCTCCAGGTTTAAGTTTCTCCACATTGTCAATATCAATAAAGCCATAAGTTTTTGCCTCACTTATAAGAAATTCTATTACTTCTCTTTCAGTTTTAGCTGAGCCAATAAAGTTAATGTATCCTTTAACAAATTTTTCAATATCATCTCTATTTAAAAGTTCCCATGCTATTTTTCTCTCAACCAAATTTAATCCCCCATATACGATATACTTCAATAAGAAAAATATATCTGTATAGATAGAATACTCATACTATAGTTATGTTAGAAAATATCAAGGTTAAAATAAATATTCAAAAGTATATTATAATACTTTTATTATTATTTCTTATAGTTATTCCTATGTCTTTCGGTGTGCCTACTCAACCTAAGATAATTTCGCGAAATAAATGGAAAGCAAATAACCCCATTTGTACGCTTGAAAAACAACCATATTTTAATATGATTACTATTCATCATACAGCTACTTCTAATACACAAAGTGATTCAGAAAATATTGTTAGAAGTATTCAGAAGTATCATCAAAAAGAGAGAAAATGGTGCGATATAGGATATCATTTCTTAATTGATAAAAACGGGAAAATCTATGAGGGTAGGCCTTTATGGGCAATAGGAGCGCATGTAGCAAAACATAATATTGGTAACATAGGTATAGCACTTATAGGAAATTATGAGGAAACAATGCCTTCTAATAAGTCTATAGAAGCATTAACTGATCTTGTTGCGTGGCTTGCGTATAATTATAACATTCCGATCGGTAATATTAAAGGGCATAAAGATTTTTCTAATACTCTGTGTCCTGGAAAGCATCTTTACTCGCTTCTTCCAAAAATTAAACGTAAAGTAGCTTCAACAGTATATGGGTTTGGGAATGGTTTCGGTAAGGCCGTATGGTGGGGAATATATTCTGACTATTGGAGTTCTAATAAAAGCGTTTGGGAAAAACAGATTAGAGAGGCATTCAACGTATTGAAGGAACTAGGTATTGATACAGTTTTCTTTATGGTAAAGGATCCCTGGGGATATGCTTATTATAATAGCTCTATACTTCCTTTGTCTAATAAATATGACTGGGATCCATTAAAGTATATTATCAAATATTGTAGGGAATATAATATTAGTATTCATGTATATATAAATGTATTAGCTGAAGGAGACTCTGAACCTAATGATTATCTAAAATCGAATCTTGATATAGCATTAAGAGATCAAAATGATAAAATATTAGGATGGGTTGATCCCTCTTCGGAAAAACATTTAAAAAGGATAATTAGTATCATTAGAGAAATCCTTGAAAAATATAATGTAGATGGTATACAGCTGGATAGGATTCGTTTACCGGGCAATGCTCATATTCTACCGATTACAGAAAAAGAATTTCGGGAGGAATATGGTCTTGCACCTTCACAAGACTGGAAGAAATGGATTGATTTTAAAGCTGATAAATTAACAACTTTTGTTAAAAAGATTAGGGAGGCAATTAAAGAATTTAACCCAGATATAAGATTTTCTGCAGCTGTTATACCTAATAGTTTGAGAGCAAAAACTGTTCTTGCTCAAGATTGGCAAAAATGGTTGAGAAAAGGCATACTAGATTTTGTAGCTATTATGTCCTACTCTTCTTCGGAAATAGGTTTTGAAAATTATTTAAATGATGCAGTTGAGGCTAGTAATGGCACAAGGCCAGTGTATTTAGGTATTGGTGTATTTATGAGTGATATGGATTCTGATATGCTTAAAAAAGAGATTATTAAATCTTTTGAAAATGTAGATATTTACGGAGTTGTTTTCTTTAATGTTGATACTCTTCTCAAAGATAAAGTTAAGAGAGCTGTTATTAAGGAAACATTATCTAAACTGAATTATGATATTGAGTTATCTGAAGGGAAAAATAATACATTGCTATATTTTGTAGGTGGAGGAATTTTACTATTAGTTTTGACACTGCTATTTTTATTAAAGATAACTGTTTTTAGAAAGAAAGAGAAATAAAGATAGGGGTAAAATTACTATGTATGAGGAGAGGCTTATTTTTAAAGAAATAGAGGGTTTTCCTGAACATCACGCGTCAACTATTACTGTTTTGCCTGATGGAGATCTACTTGCTGCTTGGTATTCTTGTGATTATGAGGGGGCTATAAATGAGGCAATTTTCTATTCTAGGTTTTCTATAGATAAAGGTGTATGGTCTAAGCCGAAAGTTCTCGTTAAGACTCCTAATTATCCTGATGGTAACCCTGTTTTATTTACTGATAAGAATGGAAGAGTATGGTTATTTTATGTAACAATGTATAAGAAGGGTTGGGAGTATTGTAAGGTGAAATATACTTTTTCCGATGATCAAGGAGAGACTTGGAATGAGCCTAGGATTCTTATTGATGAATTGGGATATATGACAAGGAATGAACCCATATATCTTTCGAACGGAGTCTTATTGCTTCCCTTATATGATGAGAGGGACTGGTCTTCTTTAATGTACTTAACGAAAAATTTTGAAGAATGGATCTTTTCAGATAAGATTAGATGTTCTACTGGATGTATACAGCCATCAGTTGTTGAATTATCAGATAATACACTGTTAGCTTATATGAGAAGAGGTAGGAATGGAAAGTATGCGTGGATGTCAATTTCTAGAGATTTTGGTAAGACATGGAGTCAATCAGAGGAAACTAAATTAAAAAATCCGAACAGTGCAATCGAGTTAATAAAGCTCAAGAATGGTAACTTATTGACAGTTTTTAATGATAGTTTTAATAAGAGGACTCCATTAGTTGTTAGTATCTCTTTAGATGAAGGAAAGACATGGAGTCATAGAAAGATATTAGAGAGTGAAAAAGGAGAATTTTCTTATCCTACAGCTATGCAAGACAAAGATGGTTTAATACATATCCTTTATACATATAAGAGACTATCTATAAAACATGTAACTATAGATGAGGAATGGGTTCTTGGATGAATGATCAAGATTTAAAATTTTTAATTCTTTTTATTTTAGCTATAGCAAATGATGCTATAGATATATTAGGTTTATTTAATCCTATCGCGGAAGTTTTTCTTGATTTATCGGTTGCGGTTATGATAAATTTGCTTTTAGGTTTCAATGTCTGGAGCTTTATAATAACGTTCATCGATATTATACCTGGTATAGATTTAGCTCCAATATGGACATTATACATACTGAAGCTATATTTACAAAAAGGAGGTAAGAAAAGCTACACAGTTAAAGTAGAATAAATAACTTGTTAACAGTAACAAAATATAATATTGGCAATGTTGCTTCTTATTATTGGTGGAAGGGATGCTCTTGGGATTTCTAACTGGAGGTAACATAGGAGACTTAAAGACGACTTTAAAATGGGCCGAAGAAAATGGTTTTGACTCTATATCTATAACTTTACCTATAGGACAAAAATTTCTAGATTTGGACGATATAGTTTCACACCCGGGTAAGTATAAAGATATGATCTCTGAAACTAAAGTAGTGGTTTCTGCTATTGGTTTCTATGGTAATCCCATTTCTCTCGATGAGAACAAAAGGAAACAACATATAAAACATTTTGAGAAAGTTTTTGATGTTGCATATGCATTGGAACTTCCTGTGGTTACTGGATGGGTTGGAAAAGTAGAGAACGGTGACATAGAGGATAATGTTAGAGAAATAAAGAATGTATGGCCTTCTCTGCTTAGAAAAGCTGAAGATTACAATATTAAGGTTGCTATTGAGAATTGTCCAGGAAATATTATGTATAGGCCAGACATATGGAGAAGAGTATTTGATGAACTCGGCTCAGAATATCTAGGTTTAGAATTTGATCCTAGTCATCTTATATGTCAATTTATAGATCCATCTTCTGCACTTGATGAATTTGGTGACAGGGTTTATCATGTTCATGCTAAGGATGCAGAAATTAATTGGAGGATTGTTTCCACCTACGGAATCACATATAAACGATGGTGTCCGCATCGATTACCAGGTTATGGAGATTATGATTGGTTTGAATTTTTCACTTTATTAAAAAAGCATGGCTACGATTATGCTATAAGTATAGAGCATGAAGATCCTTATTTTAAAGATTTCAAAGAAGGAGTTTTAACAGCTAAGAAATTCTTAAGACTATTTATTTAAAAATTAAAAATATTTATTTTTCTTTATATTCTTCTTTTAAATAAGGAATAACTTTGTCTCCCATAATATCAAGAAAGCTTGTATAGTCTGGGCTTGAGTTATTAAATTGAAATCTTGTAAATCCGTTTTTGATAAATTCCTCAAGTTTCTTTATTATTTCTTCTTCTGATGTAACAATTAAGAATTTTTTGGCAAGGACTTCATCACCTATTAATTCACCATATTCGTCGATTTCAACCGGGTCGAAGATTCCATACTTATATAATGCTGGAAGAACTGTTGCTGCCCAACATCGAGTGGCTTTTAAAGCTTTATCAAAATCTTCATCATATGAAATCATCATGTGCATAATAAGTTTAAAGTCTTCGATTTTTCTATCTGATTCTTTTAAACCTTTTCTGAGAGATCTCATAACTTTATCAAAATTATATGCAACATGGGGTACCGTTATGAATCCGTCTCCATGTCTTCCTGCTACTCTCGCTGACATAACACCAGTACCAGCAACATATATAGGTATTTTTTCTTTAGGTTTAGTATAAAGATTTGCTTTTATTAAATTCCAATATTTCCCTTTAAACGTAATTCTTGATTCATACCACAGTTTTTTAATAATTATAATGGCTTCTTCTAATCTTTCAATTCTTTCTTTTCCGGACGGCCAATTTAAACCTAAAGGCATTTCATTTAAAGGTTCTCCTGTACCAAGACCAGCATATATTCTACCCGGATACATGTAACCTAAAGTTGCAAAGGCTTGTGCATATATTGCAGGATGATACCTAATAGTTGGTGCAGTTACACAACTTCCTAATTTGATTCTCTTTGTTTTCTCAGCTGTTATGGCAATCCATACCCATGAGAAAGTTCCCTGTCCATATTTATGACTCCATGGATGAAAATGATCAGGAACTCCTAATCCATCAAATCCTTTTTTCTCAGCATATATTGCCCAATCTATCATTTTCTCAGGCGGATATCTTTCTATAGTTGTCACTATTTCAAATTCTAATTTCATTATTTCACCCTAAAATGTAGTCTATATTTTGTTTTAAAATAGTACTTATTTTGATAGTATTTTTGATTAAATTATATTAATGTATTTTTATAATTGTAAAATATGGCACCGCAGGTTGTTTCTCTGGGTGAGATTTTAGTTGAAATTATGAGAAAAGAAAAAGATGTTCCTCATACAGTTCCTGGAATATATGTGGGTCCCCTACCAAGTGGTGCACCTGTTATCTTTGTAGATGCTGTATCAAGATTGGGAGTCTCTGCAGGTTTTATTGGGATAGTAGGTAAAGATGATTTCGGTAAAATGTTACTTGACAGGCTAAAGTCTGATAGGGTTGATATTTCTCAAATTAGAGTTCTAGATGACTATACTACTGGTATTGCTTTTAATATGTATTTTAGTAACGGTGAGAGAAGATTTGTATTTCATCTAAGATACTCAGCTGCTGGACAGCTTTCTCCCAATGATATTGATGATGAATATATTGCACGTTCAAAAGTATTACATGTAATGGGTTCAAGTATAGCTGTTAGTAAAACAAGTATGGAGGCAGTTTATAAAGCCGTTGAAATCGCTTATGAGAACGATCTAATAATATCTTTTGATCCAAACTTAAGGCCGGAGCTATTAAGTGTTGAGAAAATAAGAGAGATATGTAAGCCAGTTCTGAAAAAATCGAGAATTGTATTGCCTAGTGGGGGTGAGGCTTATACTTTAACAGGCGAAAAGGATTTGCTTGAAGCTGGAAAGAAGTTACTAAAAGAAGGCGTAGAGATTGTAGGTATTAAGAATGGTTCAAAGGGGTCTCTAATATTTTCTGAGGATAGTATATTGAATGTTCCTGCATTTAAAGTAGAGGAAGTTGATCCAACTGGGGCAGGAGACATGTATGACGCTGCTTTTATTGTAGGATATATGAAGAAGTGGCCACTTTTGAAAATAGGTGAATTTGCTAATGCCGTTGGTGCTATAAAGGTTACAAAATTTGGACCTATGGAGGGTCCAAAAAACATTGATGAGGTTTATAATTTTATCAAAGAGAGAAGAGGTGTATTTTAATGGATCATGAGAAGATCAATAGGTTAAGGGATTATCTTGAGGAATATAATCTTGACGCATTGATTGTAAGGAACCCTGAGAATGTACTATATGTTTCTGGTTATTGGCCTATTACAGGATGGTCATTAGCTATAGTTAATAGAGATGGAGAACTTTCTTTAATCGTTCCTAAATCCGAACTAGAATATGTAGATAATTCTATAAAAGACATTAAGGTTTTACCCGGTGAATCTCTTGTTGATGTATGGCAACCATACAAGCTGATAAAAGAAAAATTGAGAGAAATAGATCTCGGGGAGAAGCCTCGTATTGGAGTAGAGATGTCATTTGAGACGATGGCAACAAATAATGTTGTTGGAGAGTTAAATTATGCATCTTTGCCTTCGTTTAATTTATTTAAAGAAGTCTGGAATGCAGAGCTTATAGATGCTACAGATATTTTATATGAGCTTAGAAAAGTTAAAACAGAGAAAGAAATTGAAAAGATGAAGATAGCTAATGAGATAGCGGCAAAGGGATTAGAAGCCGGTAGAGAAAAATTGAAAGAAGATATGACAGAGGCTGAGCTTGCCTCGATAATTGAACATGTTATTCATTCTGAAGGAATAGGTTATAAAGGTGTTAAACGTGCCAGAGGATTTGCATTTGTGATGAGTGGAGTTAATGGTTCAAAAGCTTATTATCCCTATAATATTTCAAGTGATAAAAAGATAAAGCGAGGAGAGACAATTCTAATTGAGTTAAATGTGTATGCCGATGGTTATTGGACCGATATTACCAGAACTTGGTGTATAGGTTCTCCAAAACAAATGTATCAGGATATCAGGGATATTCTAATAGCTGCTCAGGAAGAAGTTTATAGAAATTTCAAAGAGGGAATGAGTGCAAAAGAGGTTGATGCTTTGGCTAGAAATTTTATAAGAAATACAAAATATGCTAAATTATTTCCACATAGATTAGGGCATGGTATAGGGGTTAGGATACATGAGCCTCCAGCTCTTCATCCAGCATCAGTAGAAAAAATGAAAGTTAATGTTACACATACAGTCGAGCCGGGAATGTACGGGAAAGATTTCGGTATTAGATACGAAGATGTAGTCAAGGATCAAAAGAAAGGAGTTGAAGTATTAACAAAAATCGATAAAGATTTATAAAAATTTATTAAAATATCTTTTAGGGAAAAGATTCAAATATCCAATTATAATGGCCAAGATTTTTTGAAATTCTCCTAGCTTTTTTAAATTCATTTATAGATTTCTCAAAATTATCCAAACCTAAATATGAAGTGGCCTTGATGCATCGTAATGTAGCTAACTGTTTATCATAGCCTAATATCATAAAGTACTCCTTAGGGATTTCTTTTTTAAGCTTTAAGATATTCTTTTCTCTTTGTATAGCTCTCGAAAGAATATTTTTGAATAATTCTCTAGATTCTTGTATTTTTCCTAATTTCTTTAATATCAATCCTCTATAATACTGTTCAATTGGAGTAAATCTTTCCTGGATAAACACATTATTCCATACCTCTAAAGCTTTATTTTTCATACCTAGTTTCTCATAACATTCTCCTAGCCAATATCTTTGCATTGCTTCGTGTCTACGAGGAAGATATGGTGCACCTACACCTAGATTCTTTGGATATTTAAAAGCTTGTAAAAAGTCCTGTAAAGCTTTATCAAATTTTCCTTTTTTCATATTTTGAACACCTCTCCGTATCAAGGCTTCAACATATATATTCCAATAACCATAATATCCTTCAGCAGGTGTAAACGTATTTTTCATCAATATATTGAGAGCTTCATCATACTTACCTATGTCAACGTATGCGGCACTTAACTTTGCAAGTAGAGAATCTTTATGTAGTTTTTTAGACGCCCATTTTAATTTTCTTATTCTCTTATTATTTAATCCTAACCATGCACAAACATCATCGTATTCAAGATATAATCGATAGTTTAAGGGATCGAGACTTAATGCTTTTTCATACATAGAAAGAGCTTTTTTTACATCTCTGTATACAGTAAAGTAAGCGTATCCTAAATTCCTATATAAGATTGAGTATTCTAATCCTAATTTTGTTGCTTCTTCCCATTGATCTATAGCTTCCTTATATCTTCTTAAATAAAACAAAAGATTTCCGAGATAATATTTTGGTTTAGGATCATTAGTTGCATCAATGACACTTTTTAAAATTTTTTCCTCCATTGGCCTATGAGGAAAAACATAGTCAGGTCTGATTCTGTTTCCCATATAGTATTCTTTATCTCTTTCTATTATCCTACCTTGTTTCTCATAAATGAACCCTAGATAGTAGTGAACTAAGGGTGATTTAACTCCATTAGAAACAGCTATTTTAATAATATCTTCAGCATCTTCATATAGACCCATGTTAATATAATGCTTTACAATCTCCAGAACTTTTTGGTCTTTAACTAATATGATCCTTTTGAATTCTGATAGTGCATTATCGTATTCTTTTAAATTTCTTGTACACAATACCCATTCGGAAAGAATAGGATAATAAAATGGAAAAATATCTATAATTTTTTTAGCTATACTTATTGCCTTTTTCTTATTTCCAAGTTTTCTTAAAACAAGTATATACAAGAAAAAGATTTTGAAGTCCTTTGAATTTCTATCTATTGTTTCTTCTAATATTTCTTTTGCCTCAACATACTTTTTCTCTAGTATCTTTATTAACGCAATATTGTATGAGGAAGGTGTAAACAATTTCATTGATAATCTAGCTTTCCAAAACTCTATCTCAGCGTCAAAATATCTCTGTTGCATCAAGTAACATAAACCAAGATAGTAATGCGCATCCTCAAAGCTGGGGTTAACTTTTACAGCTTTCTCTAAAAGTTGTGTCGCTTCTTTATATCTGCCACTACGATAGTAAAGTATTGCTAAAGAACATAGAGCTCTAGAATGATATTCATCTGCATTCAATATTTTTTTATATTTTAATTCAGCGAGAAGAAATCTTCCTCTTTTGTCCTCTATCATTGCATCAACAAGCATTTTCTCAAGACTTTTTTCTTTCTTAATTCTTGTTTCTTTTTCACTAGCAAACTCTGCAGGAACTAAAAATACAGATTCGTCAACCTTGGTTTTATAATCTCTACAATCCCAAAATATAACTTCTTTATTGTTTTTATCCAAAACTTTTACTTCTACTTTATCTTTTTCTGAAATTATATTCTTTAGATAAGGATTTGTAGGAGAAAGATTAATATTCTCCTTTATTTCTTGATCGTTATTTCGTATGATTATAGTAGAATTGGGAAGATCTTTAGTTACGTATATTCCTATTGATATCTCAAACTTTGAATTCTTCTTTTTACGATCAACATAAATTGTAGCATCCTTATTGGCAAAAGAGATTCCTCCAATTTTATATATTGGGTACCACCATTCCTGCCACTCTTCATAGAAATGCGGGTCTATGAACTCTACTATTCCTTGGGTTCTAAATCTTCCGGACTGTAACTCTATGTATGGTATTCCTTTATCCGATAATATTGGAGCCCAAAATAGACCATCTTCACTTGTCCCCCAAGTGAATCTTTTCTTACCTGGGACCCGGAAATGGTTGGCATATTGTACAACACCTCTTTCCCAATTATAGTCATAATACCCAAAGAAATCTTCCTCACAATCTATTATAAAAGCATCAACTGCATATTTACAATTCTTATACCAACTTACATCTATTCCTTTATAAATAGGAAAAGATCCTGACTGCGTCCTTTTCCCAGGTATGAAAATTCTACTTTTTTCCGTTACTGACTCAGCGGTATTTGTCCAGAAGTAGTACCTTGTACGTAACTGGTCATCATTATATATTTTTACATTTGTTTCTAAGTATTGTCTCCCTGGTCTCAAAGTGAGTCCAACCAGCCAGTATATATTTGTTATAAGGTTAATATTGCCTATATATACTGTAACGCTGCCATCTCTATTTTTTACGACTTTATAATCTACTGGTGAAAAATTGTCAACTGTATGATGAGGTCTATGAAGTGAATTAAATTCTATTCCAGTAGCTACCCAAGCACCACGTAAGGCAATCATAGTCGGTCTAATTATTTCATTATAATGGAAGACATGGACTCGATGTATCTTATCATAAAGATCATACATTCTAGCTCCTAGAGAAGGAATAACCCTCATTTTCAAATATTCATTTTCTAAAACGATGCTTTCATAATCAACTGGTACAGGTTTATTATCGAAATTGTTAAGACCAGTATAAGGATAATATTTTAGGAATCTAGGTAGTGGGTCCTCATCTAAAATTCTATAGGTTTGTAATGAAATTTTTTCATTATAAAATTTTACCGGCATAACTGGTTATCCTCCACCAAAATAATAAAACATGTGATAAAAATATATAAAGATTTTAAAATGTACATTAGTTCAGTCGGGAACTAATACCACTTTTATAGCTTCATATTCATCCTTATTAACAGCTACTTTAAAAGCTTCATAAACCTCACTAAGCTTAAAAACATGCGTTATAAATGGTTTAACTTTTACTCTACCAGATGATAATAATTCTACAGCCGTTGTGTATTCTGGAAATAGGTTATTTGCAGAAGTAGTAACTACTTTTTCTCCAGCAAAAAAGGTTAAGGGTATCTTTACTTCTTCCTGACTGACTGCTAACAAAACATACGTTCCACCTCTAGCTAAAGCATTCATACCTTTCAGAAAGGATTCTGCAGAACCAACTGTGTCAAAAACAACATTAGCACCTATCCCTTTTGTTTCTTTCATAACTATCTTTAAGAGATCATCTTTCCTCGAATTTATTAAAACATCTACACCTATTTTCTCAGCTATTTCTAATGGTTTTTCATGTATATCTGCTCCAATTACCTTAATTGCACCTCTAGTATATGCTACTTGTGAAAGCATTAATCCAATTGCTCCTAGTCCTATCACTAGTACATTATCTCCAGGTTTAACATTTCCTCTATTATTTGCATGTACTGCCACAGCTAGACCATCTAATTGTGTTGCCTCTATAAATGAAATGTTGTCTGGAATATGGTGTGCTTTGTCATCCCAGATAAGCATGTAGTCAGCATATCCTCCGGGATTATATTCCCAATCTTTCCATCTTCCGTCATGACCGATATGCAATGTGTTCTCACAAAGATTATGCATTCCATGACGGCAATGATAGCATTTCTTACAGGTATCGAAAGCAATTATACCTACTCTTTCACCTAATCTGTCTTTGTTTTCAGGATCTCCGACTTCTACTATAGTTCCAGCAACTTCATGACCTAGAACTGAATTAGCTGGCATTTCTTCATTTATACCTAGGGTGTGTAAAGCCCATGGATTTTCTCCTAAAAAATATCTTACATCACTACCACATATACCACATGCACCTACCTTAATAAGATCCCATCCTTTTTCTGGATGTTTTATAGGGACTTCTTTGAGTTGAATTTTACCTTTTCTTTCAAGAACTACTATACGGTTTTTTTCAGGTATATTATATCTTTTTGTCAAAATATTATCCCTCTTTTTGCTATTAATCTGTCATTAATTACTTATACCAAAATTTGCAATAAAAATACTATGCATAAAGATGAAAAAATTAGGCTAGTAGGTCATGCGCATATAGATCTGGCATGGTTATGGACGAAAGATGAGACAATTCATCTAGTTTCTAAAGGTACTTTTAACTATGCTTTATGGCTTATGGATCAATATCCAAATCTTGTTTTTGCACAAAGCTCTGCTCAATTATATAAATGGATGAAAGAATATTATCCCTCAATCTATGAAAAAATTAAGGAAAAAGTTAAAAGTGGTAACTGGGAGATAGTGGGTGGGTCATGGAGTGAACACAATGCAAATATTTTGAGTGGAGAGACTCTTATAAGACAATATTACTATGGAAAAAAATTTTTCGAAAAGGAATTTGGGGTAGATGTTGAATTAGCATGGTTGCCAGACTCTTTTGGTTTCAATTGGGGGATGCCGCAAATACTTAGAAAAGCTGGAATAAAATATTTCATTACTAGTAAATTAAACTGGCAGATAAATAGGATGGAGAAACCAATTCCTTTTCCATACTTTCTATTTATCTGGGAAGGTATTGACGGATCGAGGATACTATCCCATCTAACTCCTGGTGGATATAACCAGAACGTGAATCCTCGACATCTATTACTTGAGCTAGAGGCTCTAAAACAGAAACATGGTATTAATTATTTGTTAGTTTTATTTGGTCATGGAGATCATGGAGGTGGACCTAATAGGGATATGATTGAAAGAGCTATCTCATTAGGAAGATGGGAAAAATTTCCAAGAATAGAGTTTGGAAAGGCTATAAATTACTTTAAGGAAATAGAGGAAAGGTATAGCGATGAATTGCCAATTTATAGAGATGAGCTTTATCTGAAGACTCATAGAGGAACATTTACAACGGAAGCTAGAATTAAAAAGTTTTTGCGAAGAACAGAGGTTGCTTTAACAAATCTTGAAAAGCTTTCCACTTTGGCATATTTGTTAGGTTTTAGGAATCTTCAGGAAAGGATTGATGAAGCTTGGAAAAGACTATTGTTTATTACAACACATGATATAATGGATGGTACTTCAATTGAACAGGTATATATAGATTTGTATCATGATGAGATACCCTTTATTAGTAAGACTATAAATGATTTGACAGAAAATGTATTAGAGTATATAATAGATAAGATATCTTTAGAGGATGGAGAGGAACATGTTAATATTGTCATCTTCAATACTTTATCTTGGAGCAGAGATGGTGAAGTATTAATTGATAGGGATCAAATACCTTTTGATACATTTATTATACAGGATCCTAGTGGAGAAGAGGTTCCTTATCAATTTGACGAGACGGGCAAAAAAATATTGTTTGTAGCCAAAGACATTCCAGGACTAGGATATGCTGTATATAAAGTTAAGTCTAGTAGAGAAAAGCATGACTATAGTAGTGAATTAAAGATAGGTGAATGGTTCTTAGAAAATCGTTACCTAAGAGTTGAGATCGATCCGGATAAGGGCATTATTAGGAGACTATATGATAAAGTAAATGAGAAAGATGTCTTTGATCCTATAAAAGGAGGGAATATATTAGAAGTGTATGAAGATATGCCTCCTAATGCACCTTCAGGTGAGCCAGCATGGAATATTTATTTAGGAAATAAAGAAATTATATCCAAAGTAGAAAATATAGAGATCGTTGAGAAAGGGCCAATAAGAGGAGTTATAAGAATTAAGTTGAGTTATGGACAGACAAAAATAACCGAAGACATAGTCTTATACACTGAGTCAAAAAAGGTAGATTTAAAATTAAGGGTATATTGGCTTGAAAAATATAAATTCTTAAAGGCAGTATTTCCTTTAAGTTTTAGAAATGACTATGCTACATATGAAATACCTTTTGGTGTTATTCAAAGATTTAGGTATGATTTGAAAGGTTCAGATATTGAGTTAGAGTATCCGAAGAGAAAATGGGAAGAGGCTGATATAGCTAAATTTGAGGTGCCTGCTTTAAGATGGGCAGAGATAAATACAAGGTCCAAAAATTACAGTGTTACATTTTTGAATGATTCAAAGTATGGTTTTAGTTATGAAGAAGATACATTTAGGATATCATTATTAAGAGGGTCTAGAAGAGGTGGTAAAGGTCAACCAGATTCATGGGCAGATTTGTCTAGTGATCCACTTGTTGGAGAACATGAAATTCGATATTCTATATATCCGCATGAAGGTGTATGGAAAGATGCTAAAGTAACTCACCAAGGATATGAATATAATACGCCATTAATTGTAAGAATAGTAAATAAGAGTGTTGCTGGAGATTTACCACAAAGATATTCATTTGTAAGAGTTGATAATCCAGATGTTATTGTTACGACGGTCAAGCTAAGTGATAGTAATGTTCCAGTAATTAGGATATATGAACCTTATGATAAGAATGAAAATGTTATAATCTCTTTATTTAAGAACATCAAAAAAGCGTGGAAGACAGATATTTTAGAAAAGGACAAGTATGTTTATGAAGAACTTTTAGTTAGGAATAACGAGATAATTACTATTGTCTCGAGGTTTGAGATAGCAACTATAAAAATTTCTATTTAGTTTTCTGAAATTAATGTATGAATAAGCTCATAAAAGATTTCATCTCTTCTATTTTTCTCAAAGGTTACAGCGATAAATATGTTATTCTCAAGATCTATTAATATCTTTGTAGGTAACTTATAACTTTCTTCTAGTATATTTGATTCAATTTTTTCTGATATTACTATTTGCGAAATATTTGTGTCAACGAGTTTTGCAAACATATTGATGAGGTTTATTGTGTTCAGTACATCGACGATATAGATGGAATAAATATTTTCTTTATTTTTATCTTTAATAACTATATCAAAATGATGTTCAATTCCAGATTTTCCTAGAATTTTTGCATTTTCTTCTATAATGTATCCTTTGCTACTTAATCTTTTTTTAAGATTTAGAAGCATTTTCTTTATATCCATATACTAAAACCATCATGGATCAAATATTAAAGATATTACAACAATTCAAGTAAATAAATTTATTTATTATTTAATAAAGATTAAATATATCTAAAAAATTAATTGTTATATCAAAAATATTTTAATATTTGTATTCAAACTAATTTGTATAAATTATTTCAATAATACTTATTTAAGATAGCATCTATGAAAAATGGTTATATCTAAGAAAAATTTAGATAAATATTTTAAATAGACGAAAACTAATACATTTATGAGTCCTAAACCTAAAATTGGCTTAATTTTCTCGGCTGTACCATCGGAAACAAAAACATGGCCATATGTTGGATATGATTACGAGTCAAGAGCTAAAAAGTTATATGATATTATTAGTAAGGAGTTGAGCGAGATAGATTTTATAGGAGAGATTGTTTATCATAAAGAAGATATCGAAAATGTTTTAAATAAGTTAGGTAACGTCGATGGATATGTTATTTATTATCTTGGTATTTGGCTTGGAATTACTGAAAATGTGATAAAAAGAGGTAAACCGACAATATTAATTGATGATTTATATGCTGGTTCTGGTGAGTTTCTAATCGAATATGGCAAATTAAGAAGAAAGGGATACAAAAATGTCATAGCTATAGCTTCTTCAAATATAAGGGATGTTTTGAAAACGATAAGATTACTATGGGTTCTATACAAACTTAAGAATTCTAGGATAGTTGTAGTTACTGATCGCAAGAAACTTTGGGGTATGTCTCAAGAAGAATTAAAGGAGAAAATTAGAAAAGATTATGGTTTGGAGCTTATTTTTTATAATTCAGAAATTATAAATAAATTATATGAGAATGTCGATGATAGTGAGGCTGATAGATGGAAAAGGAAATGGATGAATGAAGCTTCAAGAATTGTAGAAGTGAGAGAGGAAGATATTTTTAAAGCCGCTAAGCTATATATTGTTCTGCGGGATATTTTGAAGAAAGAAAATGCTGACGCAATTACGGTTGATTGTTTAACTCTTGTTTATGGTGCTAAAATACCTGCATATCCCTGTCTTGGATTTTTCCAGCTAAATAATGATGGTTTAACTGGAACATGTGAAGCTGATATAGATTCTACGGTTACAATGTTATTGGCTAGATATTTGACAGATAGACCTAGCTTTGTTTCTGATCCAGTAATTGATCTTGCTTCGAATCAAATTATTTATGCTCATTGTGTTGCAGCGTCAAAAGTTTATGGTTCTGATACGATTTCAATGCCGTATGAGATATGGACACATGCAGAAGATAGGTCTGGTGCGTCTATAAGAGTCCTTTTTCCTCTAGGAGAAAAAGTTACAACTGTAAAAATAAATATGGATAAGAGAGCTATGAGTATTCACTCAGGTGTGTCGGTTGCAAATGTAGAGGAGGAAAAAGCTTGTCGAACAAAACTTGCTGTTCAGGCTAATGCTTATAGAATCTTAGAGAATTGGAATCTTAAGCATGATTTCTCCTGGCACAGGGTTACAGTTATAGGGGATTATCGTAGGGAATTTATAAACATTGCTAAGTTGCTGGGACTAGATGTTGTTGAAGAGGACACATAAAATTTTTATTTTTAAATTTGTTTAAGTATAATTGTATGAAAAGATTGTTTTTTATAATGGTAGTATTTCTAATATTTTTTAGTATATTTATTTTTAGTATTGTAGCATATTCTAATTATCCGAGAAAAATTTCTTCTTGGAAAAATTTATTGAATAATGGATATGTTGGGGAGAATGGAATTTATTGTTTCAGCATGAAAACTCAAGGTGAAAAAAATATTTGTATTATATCAAATCCTGTTATCGATTATTTTCCATACTACAATAAGTATGATAAGATTCTTTTTATATATAAGCCATATTCATACTTTTATTTTGAAGTAAAACCTAATAAAACAATTACTATACCACCTGAAAATGCTTTACTTTATATTACCATTGAGAAAATAAGAAATGGTTACAGGTTAAACTATACACTTTTTGTTAAAACAGGGTTGTATTTCCCGTCAACGGTTAAACGTACTATTATTCTTTTTTTCGATAAAACATTAAATGAGGCTTTTGTCAATAATACTAGAGCAGGGAGCGCATTTATATTTAAGGAATCTGGAAACGAAATAAAAGCATTTAGATTTTATTGGATTAATTTAACTAAAAATAAGAGAGACATAGTTAATACTACAGTTATAAGTATAAAGAAGAGCGGCGAGTGTTATCTAAACCTGGTATCTGGTAGAATTTTATGTATAAAAGGAAATAGAGCTCTAAAAACTATCTTTCCTCAGATTAGCAAAGTTTTCTGGAAGATTTCAAGAATTACTGGAACAAAAACTATAATATTGTCTCGATATCAAGGTAAGTATATCTTTACTAGTGTTACATATGAAGATACTACAGGTATCCCATTGTATTTCACATTAATTGGTCCTGTTTATGGGTACAATGCTTATATGATAGGAGTGTTATCAGAATTTAAAGATAGTGAATATATACCTTATGATATTATAGCATATTCTCTAGGAATAAGAGATTTGGTCTTTTTTGAAATATGGGATATAAAGATAGATTGCTAAATATTATTTTAGAGTTCAGAGATAATTTCTCTATAATTTTTCCCTTTGTGAACAATTAATGACAAGATGTTAGCCATCTTTGTAGGATTTTCATATTGGAAAACATTTCTTCCTATTGCAACTCCTTTTGCACCAGCCTTGACTGCTTCCCATATAGTTTTTAGAAAATCTTCAATATTTCCTTTTTTAGGTCCGCCTAACACAACTATAGGAGCTGGGACAACATTGACAACTTCTTCGAATGATTTAATATCGCCTGTGTATGGAATCTTTACAATATCTGCTCCTAGCTCCACCGCAATTCTTGCAGAATAGGTTAATGCATTTTTTGTATATTTGTCTTGGAATCCGGGTGGCTTAGGTATAGCTTCCGCTAAGACAGGGATACCATACTCAAAGGCTTCTTCAGAAACAATAGCAAGTTTTTCCCATAGGATATTTTCTCTTTCAGACCCGGGATAAACCATCACAGAGACAGCATCGGCACCTAAACAAACTGCTCTTTTTACACTAGATATTAATCTATCATCTATTTCATCGGGACTATATATACCGCCAGTTCCATCAATTCGAGCTATTAAAGAAACTTTTCCTGAAATATTTTCATATATTTTCTCTATCATTGAAGGTGTCATCATAAGAGCGTCTATATCTGCTTTTACCAGTTTCTCTATTTTATCAGCGAAATTTTCTAGACCTTTAATAGCACCATATCTTCTTCCATGATCGACTGCTATAATTACTGTCCTATTATCTGATCTAAAAATTCTTGACAAACGTATTCTTTTTCCTATATAATTCATATAGATACACCGATTTCAAGAAGATAATTAATGTTTTATCTAGAATATGAGCTAAATTGTTATTTATAAATAATCCGAATAATAGTGTTATTTGTATGTTTGTTGCAGTTGATGGAGGTGGAACAGGTTCAAGAATTGTAGTTACCGATGAGAGTGGTAATATTCTAAAATATTTTGATGGTCCTCCTCTGAACATTAATACTCTAGGAGATATAAAGTTTGAGAGAAACATAAGAAATATTTTAG
>Ga0164318_10000198_pt1 | contig 39771 bp, 34 predicted proteins | sample GuaBasSedimGuay9_FD_113734 | JGI IMG/M metagenome (GOLD analysis project Ga0164318, IMG submission 113734) | Subseafloor sediment microbial communities from Guaymas Basin, Gulf of California, Mexico - Guay9, Core 4571-4, 0-3 cm | ecosystem: Environmental > Aquatic > Marine > Hydrothermal vents... | reverse complement strand
GTTTTGTATAAAGGAGCTAAAGAGGAAGAGTATGGGGCTGCTTTTGAGAATATTGAAAATGACACAATTCTCCCAAAAATTAACAACCTTCCTGTCCTTCCAATCTTTCTGAAGATTAATAACAACCCCCTTCAATATATCAGCGAGGCGACCCCACATGCCAAAACGCCGCGTAAAGGTCCTGGATACCACTCTACGGGATGGAGAGCAGACCCCGGGGGTGGCGCTGGCCCCAGAACAAAAACTGGAGATAGCCCGGGCTCTCGACGACCTCGGAGTGGACGTGATCGAGGCCGGAGCCGCGATAACCTCGGAGGGCGAACGCAGGGCGATAAAGCTGATATCGAAGGCGGGACTGGACGCCGAGATATGTAGCTTTGCGCGCGCCGTTCGATCCGATGTGGACGCGGCGCTCGAGTGCGACGTCGACAGCGTGCACCTGGTCGTGCCGACCTCGGACCTCCACCTGAAGTACAAACTCAAGAAGACGAGGCAGGAGGTGCAGAGGATGGCGCTGGACGTCGCTCGTTACGCTCTGGATCACGGATTGATGGTTGAATTTTCCGCGGAAGATGCCACCCGTACGGAGCCAGCGTTCTTGATGAAGATACTCTCGGCGGCCGTGGATGAGGGTGTCCAACGCGTATGCGTATGCGACACGGTTGGGATCCTCACTCCCGAATCATCGGCCAAGCTCTTCTCAGACATAACGAAGCAGCTCAAGGTGCCCGTGGCCGCGCACTGCCACGATGACTTTGGGATGGCGACGGCGAACACTTTGGCGGCAGCACGCTCCGGTGCGGGGGAGGTACACGTGACGGTGAACGGCCTCGGAGAACGCGGAGGAAATGCGGCGCTGGAGGAGGTGGTCCTCGCGCTTTCCCATCTCCACGGGCTCAGGACCGGGATCAGGCTCAACAAACTCTACCAGGTCTCGAAACTGGTGGAGCGGCATACGGGCGTCCCCGTTCCCCCGAACAAAGCGGTTGTGGGCGAGAACGCGTTTGCTCACGAGGCCGGAATCCACGCGCACGGGGTGCTGGCTTATCCTGGAACATACGAGCCGGTCTCCCCGGAGGTCGTAGGACACCATCGCAGGCTGGTCTTCGGAAAACACGTTGGCACCCACGCCATCGAAAGTGAACTTCGAAGGATGGGCCTGAAGCCGACGAAGATGCAGGTTCAGAAGATATCGGATCAGGTCAAGCACCTGGGTGACAGGGGGAAGATGGTCACCGATGCAGAGTTGCGCGCGATAGTGGATGCGGTGATGGGCAGGAAGTTCAAGGAGGTAGTCAAGCTCGAAGAATTGACCGTGGTCAGCGGCAATCGCGTGACCCCGACATCCTCCGTGAAGGTAAAATTCGGGGATAAAGAGGTGGTCGAGTCAGGTCTGGGGATAGGTCCCGTGGATGCGGCCATGAACGCGATAAAGAAGGTGGTGGAGGGGATGGCGAACATCCGGCTCAAGGAGTACCACGTGGACGCCATCTCGGGGGGAACCGACGCGGTCGTCAGCGTGGTCGTAAAGCTAACCGATGGAAAACGGATAGTAACCGCACGTGGCACGAGTGGTGATATAATCATGGCAAGCGTCCAGGCGATGCTGAACGGGGTCAACCGTCTGCTCTGGGACCGAAAGCTTGGAGGGTTATGATGCCAAAGGCCAAAAAACTGACTCCGGCCGAGGAGATCGAGCGCCTGCGGATACCTAAACCGGGAGAGGTACTGGGCGTGGTGGAGCAGATGTTTGGGTTCGACCGCCTGAGGGTTAGGTGCAGGGATGGCCATGTGCGCAACTGTCGCATTCGTGGAAAAATTCGAAAACGGATGTGGGTGCGCGAGGGGGACGTGGTTATAGTTGCCCCCTGGCCCGTGCAGGGGAACGAGAAAGGAGACATAATGTACCGCTACACGAACACACAGGTTGAGTGGTTGAGGAGAAAGGGTCTCTGGGAGTAGAGGGAGTTCTGTGGATGGAGATCTGGGAGCCCTACTCCGAAGGCTGGAGCACCGTAAATTGGAAAGGCTCGAGAAGGATTCGGAGACCTACAAGATCATGGAAAGGGTTTTCGACACCTCCACCTTGCTTACCCTGTATCGCATGATCAACCGCGGGGTGATGGAATTTTTTTATGGAGCGGTTTCCACGGGCAAAGAGGCGAACATCTTCTGCGCCCTGGATAGAGAAGGAAATTACGTGGCGGTGAAGATCTACAGGGTGGCCACATCAAACTTCAAGAACATGCATCGATATCTGTCCGGAGATCCACGTTTTGGGAGGATCCCGAAGAAAAGGAGGGAGATCGTTCACGCCTGGACTTCTCGGGAATTTAAGAACCTCCAGAGGGCTTACGAGGCTGGAGTCCCGGTGCCCAGACCCATAGACTGTGAGAAAAATGTGCTCGCCATGGAGTTCGTCGGAGAAAATGGTGTTCCATATCCCCGCATGAAGGACGTACCTCCACGTGAGCCAGAGCGAGCTTTCGACAAATTGGTCGATGCCGTGAAAACCCTATACCGCGAGGCGGGAATAGTCCACTCGGACCTGAGCGAATACAACGTGTTGCTTGCCCCCGACCCCGTGCTCATAGACTTCTCGATGGGAACGGATCGCGCGAACCCCGCGGCCGAGGAACTTCTCACGAGGGATCTGGATAAGCTGACGAGGTACTTCCGCAAGCTCGGAGTGGATGTGCCTCCGCTCGAGCAGCTGCTGGAGGAGATCTCGGGCGTTTAGCCAACCCCGGGAGTCCCCGACAAAAAGTCTAAAAATCGCAGGTTTTCTGGTATTATGGTATTTATTTCAATCCGGCTCGTCAGGAGTTGGGCTTGTGAGGGTGCTGGTGCTTGCAGCGGGAATGGGTAGAAGATTTGGAAATTCGGGGAGGCCCAAGGTCCTCGAGCGGTTGCTGGGTCTCCCGCTGCTTGAGCGCGTGATCCTCACGGTCAGAGAAGCTGGACCCTCCGAGTTCTGCGTTGTGGTCGGGCATTCCAATGGAGAAATTATAAATGCGCTCGGGGACGGGTCGAGGCTCGGCGTTCGCATAACCTATGTGAATAACGAAGACTGGGAAAAAGGCAATGCTTACTCCGTCCTCGCGGCCAAAGAGGTCTTGAATGGAGATCGGTTTCTCCTGGTGATGGGGGACCATCAGTTTGATCCCGAGATCATCCGGCGGTTGGTGGAAATCAGGATATCCGAGGGATGCGTCGCGTGCGTGGACAGAAACCTTAGTTCGGTTTTCGACGTACATGAGGCCACGAAGGTGCTGCTCGAGGATGGAAAAGTCAGAGACGTGGGAAAGAACCTTGGAGAGTTTAACGCTGTCGACTGCGGTATTTTCCTTTGTACGAGTGATGTGTTTTCCGCCGTGCAGGAGTGCGTGGCGAGGGGGCAGGGAGAGCTTTCCCATGCTATAGCTTTGCTTGCCAGGCAGGGTAAGGTGAGAGCCATGGATGTCAAGGGGGCATTTTGGTTCGATGTGGACACCCCGGGGGACCTCAGGGAGGCGAAGCGGAGGATACTTCGCGCCCTCTCCAAGAAGGAGGATGGGATAGTCTCCAAGTCCATAAACCGCAGAATCTCTACTCGCATCTCCGCCAGACTCGCGGGAAGCGGGATCACCCCAATGCAGATGTCGATACTCTCATTTCTTCTTGGGCTCCTTGCAGTACCATTTTTTTCCTCGGGACAATATCCTTTCCTGTTTGCCGGGGGCATGCTCATACAGCTCTCGTCGATACTCGATGGGTGCGACGGGGAGCTGGCTAGGTTGAAGTTTCGCACCACGAGACGCGGGGGTTTTCTCGATTCGGTGCTGGATCGGTACGCAGACGCTTTCATGATTATCTCACTGGCTTATGGATACTGGCGCATAGCTGGCGGTGAGTTTGTGTGGTTAGCATGTTTGTTGGCTCTTTCAGGGTCATTCGCCGTGAGTTACACCCGTGCCAGATATGAGGGCGTGTTCGGGACAGGGATCCGTCCGGGAGGCATACCCGCAACTAGAGATGTCCGCATCTTCCTGCTCGCGGTCGGAGCATTTGTGAATCAGCCCCTTCCAGCGCTAGCCGTGGTGGGAGTGATGAGTAACGCCGAGGCGATTCGTAGACTGATCCGCTGGAGATGAGCCCAGAAATTTTTTCCATAGTTATTATAAGGTTTGGGGGAAAATTCGTTTTGTGGGATTGAGATGGGTTTAACCCCCACAAAAACGATATGGATGAACGGAGAATTTGTCCCGTGGAAGGAAGCGAACGTTCATGTTCTTACACATACTCTCCATTACGGTCTCGGCGTCTTCGAGGGAATCCGGTGTTACAGGACCTCCAAAGGCCCGGCGGTATTCAGACTCAGGGATCACATGGAGAGAATGGAAAATTCAGCAAAGCTCGTGGGAATGAAGCTTCCCTACTCAACGGATGAGCTCGTGAAAGCGACAAAAGAGACGATAAGGGCGAACGAGATCGACGAGTGTTACATCAGGCCAATAGCTTTTTACGGCTATGGTGTGATGGGCCTGAATCCCAAGGGATCTCCTGTGAACGTGGCGATAGCGGTGTGGCCGTGGGGAACCTATCTCGGTGAGGAGGGTCTGGAGAGGGGCATTCGAGCCAAGATCTCTCCGTGGATCCGAATTCATCCGCGCATTCTCCCTCCGCAGGCGAAGCTCGTCGCGAACTATGCGAACTCGATATTCGCAAAGGTGGATGCGCTCGAGTCCGGATACGACGAGGCGATCCTGCTGAATCTCGATGGTTACGTGGCAGAGGGTCCAGGTGAAAACGTGTTCATGGTAAAAAATGGAGAGCTCTTTTCTCCCCCGGTTTCTTCTGGAGCTCTAGTCGGGATAACGAGGGACTCGATAATCAAAATTGCCAGGGACGAAGGGATAAAATTCGAGGAGCGCAACTTTAAGCCCGAAGAGCTGTACGCCGCTGACGAAGCTTTCTTCACGGGCACAGCAGCTGAGGTCACGCCCATTCGAGAGGTGGACGGAAAGCCAATAGGTGACGGGAAGCGCGGCCCCCTCACGGAAAAGCTTCAGCGCATATTTTTCAACGCGGTTCGCGGGAAGGAGTCGAAGTACGAGTCTTGGTTAGATTATGTCGAGTCAACTACCCCGCCCTAACGGATGGAGCTTGCCCCTCAGGTGATCGAAGTTGCCAACCCACACCCTCACCGGACAAGACGCGGCCGTTGGCGGGGCCACCTCTTCCAAGAGGCAGGGACTCGGGTTGTTGAGGGCGCCACTCTCTCGGTCCCGTCCCGAAAGCTATTTGCGCGGATTCCCCACCCGACGTTTACCCGCGCTTTCCACCAGGTGATGAATTGAGGTGAACTTGATGACCGTTAGAAAAAATATAGTAATTCTAATAGTTGCAGCGTGTATCACCGTAGGGGCAACAGCATATTTTCTAGCTCAACAAGTACATGATCATAAAACCGCGCCGCCCGCGCCACAGCCACAGGAAAATGCATCGTCGCAATCCCATCAGAGGCTGAATCTCTCTTTCTTCAAAGGTGTTTGGACCCAGCCTGGAGGAGAGAAACGTGCGCTGGAACACGACACGGACAACATGATAGCGGATGGGATAAACATTTTTGCCCTTTCGATATTTTACGATATAAATTCCGATGGGACCCTCACCCCTGTGCCGTTTGCCCCTGAGTGGGAGGAAAACCCGGAGGAAGGATACGTTACCCTCATAAGAAAGGCCCACGATGCAGGTCTGGGAGTGTATCTCACGGTCGATGTAGAATATGCGGATGGTGTGGTTCCCGCCGGAATAAGAGATGTAGCAATGCAGAATTCTGCAGATGTCTCCGTTTACTGGGCGGAGATAGCTGAGCAGGAAAATGTGGAGCTCTTCTCCCCGATCAACGAGCCGACCCAGGTTTTTGGCGTCGAAGATGGCATCTGGTGGTCCGAGAACATCCTTCCTCTCATCAAGCAACGATTCAGTGGAGAAGTGGCGGTAAAATTTTATGGTCCAGAGCTCGGGGATTTTTCAGAGCATGGAACCATCGCAGGATATGACTACGTGTCCGTGCATGTATACGCAATAGACACGTCGGAATCTGAGTTTTTTGAATATCTGGGGGAAACGGTGATTCCTTTCCTCAACTGGTGCGTGGAGAGCTACGGTCTCAAGGGCTCTCTATTCGGAGAAATGGGTGTGCCGGTCACAGAAGAGCGGCAAGCGCAGATTTTCCAGCGTTTCTTCGAGGAGACATGGGACAACACGAAAGGATATTTCATCTGCGGCTGGGGTCCGAAAATAGAACAGACAGATCCTTTTCCGGATGTGGAGTTCACGGGGAAGCCAGCGGAAAATGTGATCCGGGAGTGGTATACTTCGACCTAGTTACTTGCGTTTTTTCCAGAGCACAAGACCTCCGATGACCAAGATTATCGCGACCACCGCGATAGGCGTCCAGTCGGCTCCACCCTCCACGGACTTGGAGAGGGCGATGTCGAGAGATTTGTCCTCTTCTCCGACAAAGACCGATTCGCTATATGTCTGGTATCCCTCGGCGCTGACCTGTATCGTATAAGTATGGTAAGCTTCTAATCCAGAAAATTCGTAGTATCCCTCCTGGTCTGTTGTGACGGACTGTCCGTCTAGGCTCACCGTGGCTCCCTGTACCGGCTCACCGTTGGAGGTCACATACCCATATATCTTGTACGTTGTGCCCGTGATCGTTGGTCCGTGGTATGTATTGGTTGCGGGCAATCTTCCCCTGTACTCTCCGTCGCTCGCCATGAAATAATATTCGTGTTCTCCGATTTCTTCGGGAGAGGTTACCCATTCGTACTTGTAGAGAACTCCATCGGTATAGGAATTTTCTCCAACTTTCGTCATTTGCTTTATTGAACCGTCGATGATGAGATAGACAAATGTCGGGGCATCGTTGTCGTTGTCGCTGTAGATGACCTGAAATGTGAACGTGGTCCCCGCGATTCCGGTTTCTGGGGTGACGGAGCCTGATGTTAGGGTTGGGGCATGCTCTCCCGGGGCGACCACTTCCGGCCCCTGGTAGTTTTCCGTTTCAGGCAACCTCACATCATTCGTCCCGTCGCTGGCCTCAAAGTGATAATCGTGAGAACCAGAATCTCCAGCGCTGGTAGCCCATTCGTAACGGTACACTGCTCCGCCCATGTATGTCCCGCTTACCTTGGTCATGGGATGGGAAACGCCGTCAATGTAGACACGCACATAGGATGGGATGTCTCCGTCCGGATCTGCGTATGTGACTTCGTAGGTAAACACGGTTCCGGCCTCCCCCGAGTCGGGCGAAACGAATCCCGAACTGAGGGTAGGAGCTTGGTTAACCCCTCCCACGTGGACTATTTTGGATTTGTTGCCAGTCGCTCCATCGTTGTCCGTGACGGTAAGGGTGACCGTGTATGATCCGGAGGATGTGAATTGGTGAGCTGGGTTTTGCTCAGAACTGGTGGGGCTTCCATCTCCAAAGTCCCACGACCAGGACACTATGGTCCCGTCATCGTCCGTTGAAGCGTCGTTGAAGTGAACTACGTCCCCGATGGAGGGCGTGGTTGGCGTGAATGTAAAGTCGGCTACCGGTGGGTGTTGAGTCACCGTTGGTCCGTCGTAGTTGTCTGGGGAAGGGGGAAGTCTTGTCACGGCTGAACCATCATGGGCCCCGAAATAATGACTGTGGTCTCCAATGTTCCCGGAGTCAGTTACCCATTTGTACTGGTAGATGGCCCCTGTCTGGTGATCTCCGCTCACGTAGTTCATTTTGTGGTATATACCATCTATGTAGACACAAACGTCGAGAGGCACATCGTTGTCATTGTCCTGATAGGTGACCTGAAAGGTGAAGGTTTCGCCCCAGGGGCCCGAGGTTGGGGAAACGCTCGGCTCGGAGAGGGTTGGAGGAGCATTCATTTTGGCATACATGAGATTGGCGTTCCATGCATCATAGTAACTTATGTGGGGATAACCGCCGGAATCCACGGCTAAAGAGGTATACAAGCCCACGTGGCCCTCAGTGTCTACATTTTCTATCTTCCACACACCACTCTCATATTTGGCATACTTGAGAGAGGAGTCCGTGGAACTCGCATAGCTTATATGGATATTGGAGTCATTTACAGCTATCGATGTATATTTTCCCACATCACCCTCGCTATCCACAGTTTCCGTGAGCCAAGTTCCCAGTACTTTGTAAGCATATTTCAAGTCCCCGTTCGTCGAGTCGTAATAGCTTATGTAGGGGACACCATGCGGGTTTAGGGCTATGGAGGAGTACATTCCCACGTCGTCGGGGCTCTTGTCCACATTTTCGATCGTCCAATTGTCGCCATTCCAGAGCGCGTACTTGAGGTTGGTATTTGTGGAATCGTAGTAGCTTATGTGGATTTTGTTGTTGCTGGGATCAATCGCGATGGAGGAGTACTGCCCGACGTTTGTGGTGGGTGAATTGTCGACATTTTCTCTCATCCAGATATGTCCTCCGAAAGCAGATATTCGTCTGGCGCATTTTAGACTCGTGTTTGTGGCGTCGTAGTAGCTTATGGCGGGATTACCTGCCGAGTTCAACGCTATGGAACAGTACCTTCCAACATCTCCTTCGGAGTCTACGGTTTCGGTATGCCAGACGCCCTCGGAATAATATTTGTATTTCAAATCGCCATTGGTGTCGTCATAGTAGCATATGTGGGGGTTGTCGTTTTCGTCCAAGACCAGCGAGCTGTATTTTCCGATGTCTCCCGTATCAAATGACGTGCCCCACCAAGAATTGTCGCCCTCGTTCCAGTAAAAATATCTCAAATTACCTGCGGTATCGTCATAACAGGTGATATGGGGATTATCACCGGAATCAAGCGCTATGGAGGTATATTTACCCACGGCCCCTTGCGTGAAAACGTTTTCGATTTTCCAGTGCCCACCGGGACTTGCGCTGGTTCCCTCTGGTACCGCTGCGAGCCAAAGAAACGCAAGAAGCAGGGTTAGAAGTATCCATCTCCCCCTGATATTTACACCACAAGAGCGTGGTTTGGCAACTATTTAAATTTTCGGATGAGTTATTACCACCTTACATCAACATTTCTTGAGGTTATGAGCAGGCTCAACTTTCGTCCCGTCTGGTTCGACTCTCTGGGCGCAAAATCATCTTGTACCCTGGTCAGCACTCCTGACGTGAAGGTGTTGGTAGATCCCGGCATTGCGGTGATGCAACCGAGCTTTCCGGCACCGCTCGCAAAGAAGCTTTACTGGGAGGTTCAGGGAAGGCGCGCGATCAAGCAGGCGAGCCGAGAAGCAGATGTGGTGGTAATCTCGCACTACCATTATGATCACTTTATCGACTTCGATCGCGACATCTATGAGGGAAAACTCATCCTCTTGAAGAACCCGAATGAATTCATAAACGATTCACAGCGGGGGAGGGCAGAACGATTTTTCGACAATCTCTGCCGGGAATTTGGTGGAATCAAGCTTGAAGATGTGCTGCAAAAACGGGAACGAAAGAGCTATGGAAACCCATTGGATGAGATCCCCCGAGCTAGAGATAGAGACTTTGGGGACTACAACCGACGCCGGAAGGAGCTATTCAAAAAAGGGCTCAAGTGGTTCGGAAACAGGGTGAAGAGTTGGAACTCCTCAGGGTGGATTCCTGAGCTAAAATTTGAAGACATCGAGGTAAGGTTTCCAGAAGGCAAAGAATTCAAATTCGGACGCACTAGGTTGAGGTTCACGTCTCCTCTTTTTCATGGTATAGAGTTCTCCCGGGTCGGCTGGGTGTTTTCGACCGTGATCACCTACGGAAATGAAAAACTGATTCATTCTTCCGACTTGGATGGGCCCATCATAGAGGACTATGCTGATTGGGTCATCCGGGAAAATCCGGACACGTTGATCCTCGACGGTCCAATGAGTTATATGTTCGGATATCTGACCACCCGTACCAGCATGGATCGCGCCGTGGCAAATGCCGTGAGGATACTCAGGAAGACCGACATGCGATTGATGATTTACGACCATCACCTGCCTCGCGAGCCAAAGTTCAGGGAATGGACGCGTGAGGTATGGGAGACGGGGAAGAAGTTGGGGAAGCAGGTCCTCACGGCTGCGGAGTACTTAGGTAAAAAACCGGCCGTACTCCGCGGACTTCAGTGATGGGGTCCGTTATCACTTCATTTCATCCGCAAAATCTTTTGCTTTCAAGTGAACTTCTTGTTGGGTCAGATGCCAACAAATTTACGTGAGGCGTTGAGGGGAAAACTTACTGAGGATGAGCTCAGAGAGTTACGGGCGTTTGACATAATTGGTGATATCGCCGTTGTAAAGCTCTCTAAACGGCTTCTTCCGAAAAAAAACATCATAGGTGAGGCGCTGATGGAAGTTCACCGGAATATCCGCACTGTTCTCAATCAGACCACTCCTGTCCTCGGGGAGTTTAGAACGAGAGCCCTAGAGGTGATAGCGGGAGAAGCCCGGACAGAGACGGTTCACCGTGAAGGGGGGTGTAAATTCAAGGTGGATCTCGCCAAGGTTTACTTCTCTCCCAGACTGGGAACAGAACGTCTGCGCATAGCGAGGTTAATTACCCCTGGAGAAACGGTGACGAATCTTTTCGCAGGTGTGGGATGTTATTCCATAATCATCGCTCATCATAGTGAGGCGACCCGCGTATACTCCATAGACAAAAATCCAGATGCATTTGAGTACATGGTGGAGAACATCCGCATTAACAAGGTCGGGGATCGTGTGGTTCCGATACTTGGCGATTCGCGGGAGGTGGTAGAACGAGAGCTGTTTGGAAAGGCCGACCGCGTGTTGATGCCACTGCCGGAGTTCTCTCACGATTTTTTCGATGTCGCAGTACGGGCCCTGAAACCAAGCGGAGGCGTGATCCATTTTTACGATTTCGGTGAAGAGCCCGATGTCTTTGGCCCTGCATTGGAGTTCGCAAAATCTGCGGCTCTTTCCATGGGTTTTGATGTGAATCTCCTGCACGCGCGGAAGATCCGCTCATATGCTACACGATGTTATCACGTGGTCTTGGATCTGCTGATATCCCCAGGCCTCAAGATTTAGGTTGGGTTTTTACCTGTGCCGTTTCTCTTTCCCTGAGCCACCGTTTTCTTATCTTTTTGGCCAGCTTTCCATCCTCGATCACGAGTGGCCCTCGGTATCCGCACTCCATGCAATCATAAACGGACCAGAGCTGGGGAAGTCCAGATGCCCATTTTATTTTGGAGGAACCGCAGCGTGGGCAATGTTTTTCCCTTTTTTCCACCGCAGCACTTCCTTAGAGCTGGAGAAGCTCAGCGCTCGGGTTTCCCTCGACAGGGATATTGATTTCGGCGGCGAATCCCTTCAATATGGGTCCTGGATTGACCACCAGCGTACGTCCAAGTTTGTCCACCCCTCTGGCTTCGTGCACGTGACCGCATAAGGAAAGCAGCGGCTGTTTCTGTTCGATGAATTGTCTGATGCTTTTACTTCCGACGTTTGTCCCTGCTTTGATCTGGTCGAGTTTTGTCCCAAAGGGGGGCGCGTGAGTCACCAGGACAAATTTTTCGTTATTCCTGCACGGAAGCGCCGTGAGTTCTTCCTGGATCTCCACTTCTGTGAGTTCAAAGGGTGTATTGAATGGGGTTAGGTTGGATCCTCCAAGTCCGCAGAAAGTCACATCCTCATGTTTTACACATTTTCCGTGTAAGTTTACTCCGTATTTGTCTAGCACTTGGAGCATTTGTTTGGGATCGCAGTTCCCGGGGACAGCAAATGTTTTGACATTGGCCGATTTTGTCAGTTCCAGTAGGCTCTCGGCTACCTCGAGGGGACCAAACTGGGTTAGATCCCCGATCAGCACCAGACAGTCGTATCCCCTCTCTAAAAACTTTGAGAGATATTTCTCAGCTCCCGATGCTCCGTGGAAGTCCGCTGTGGCCAGTATTTTCAACAGCCCACCGTGGTTATAGGAGGATACCGTTGGTTAAAATGGTTTCGGGTGGGAGCTTCAGTCTGGGTTTTGATAAGGTCCGGAAGTTATTTTCAATTTTTCAACGAAAATTTAGGCTTATTTTACTGTTTAAGGAAAAAACGTAACTTTAATGACCATCTAGGAAAAATTAAGCCAATTTCTCCGATTTTAGGGTAAATTTTTATATCGCTGAGTAGTAATATAAGTTGTTTTTAGGTGACCGGATGACTCCTGAGATGAAAAGAGTAGCCGAAATTATAAGGTCGGCTAAAGCTGATGGGAAGTTGGAACTTTTGGAGATTGAATCCAAACGGCTTCTAGAGGCGTGGGGGGTCCCCGTCAACCGAACCGAACTTGCCAGAGAAAAGAGCGAGGCCATCAGGATCGCACGCGAGGTGCATTATCCCCTAGTCATGAAAATAGCTTCTCCTGACATACCTCAAAAGAGTTCGGTTGGTGGAGTAAGGGTCGGGATCGGCTCGGAGATAGAACTCCGTCAGGCGTTTGATGAGATAATTGAGAACACCCGCTCCAACAGACCAAGTGCCAAGCTCTTGGGCGTGACCGTGCAGGAGTACCTACCACCCGCGCGCGAGGTGATCGTCCGTGCCGAACGGAACCCGTCTTTTGGAGCCGTCGTATGTTTGAGCATGGAGAAGTTTTGGGGGGGCAGGCTGGACGATTCCAGCTTCAGGCTCGCCCCTTTGACTTTAGACGACGCTCATGAGATGATCAGCGAGGTCAGGGGTTATCCAATCCTCGTTGGTGGCCGGGACACACCTTCATCTGATATGGATGCATTGGCGGACGTGATCTGCAAGATCGGTCAGCTCGTGCATGAATTTCTGGAGATATCAAAAGTCGAGTTAGACCCAGTTTTCGTATTCGACGCGGGCAGGGGCGCGGTCGTGGCGGACGCTCGAGTCACCTTGGAGGTGAAATGATGTCGAAGGAGCTCGACACTCTGTTTGGGCCCAAGTCGGTGGTAGTATTGGGCGCCTCGGACGCAAAGGATGTGGGAAATGTGCCCGCAATGTTTTTCAGATGGATCGTTTCCAACATCTCCAAGTTTACAAGAGGCAAAGTTTACGGCGTGGATTTGAGCGGAAATGTTGAGGGTTACGAGAGGAGTTTGGCCAAAGTACCAAAGGGACAGGATTTGGCAGTGGTGTCGTTGTCAAAGGTTTTCCTTGCCAAGAATTTATCGGCTCTGATTGGCAAAAAAATCAAGGCGCTGGTGTTACTCACGAACGAGGTAGATCGGAGACAGCGAAAAGTGCTCGAAAATCTGGCAGGGAAACGCAAAATTATTCTCTTGGGTCCCGGTGCAAGCGGTGGGATGGTCAATACTACATGTGGGCTCGTGCTCGTGCCAGCATCGGTTTCAGTACCCAGACGGGGGAATATATCGATAGTCTCCCAGGATGGGGGACTTGCAATCGAAATGTTGGATTGGGCGTGTTCCAATCGCGTGGGGATAAGCAAACTTGTGTGTACTGGAGAGGAGATGGGCATCGGCCTTACGGATGTCGTTGGATACCTAGCGAACGACAGAGAGACGAAATGCATATGTGTTTATCTCGATGAGCTTGGGAATGGGAGAAAATTTATTGAATCCGTCAGGGAAGCCACGAAGAGAAAACCAGTTGTGGTGTTGTACGGAGGAATGGAATACGGAGATATCTTGGCATCGGCACTCAGGCAGGTCAAAGCGTTTCAAGCCAAGAATGTCAGGGAGGCCCTACTCCTCGCGGAGGGATTGGCGAAGCAACCGCCCATGCATGGTAACCGCGTGGCGGTAGTCACCAATTTAGCAGGAAAGGGAAAACTCCTGGTAAAACATCTTTCCCTTGGTGGGCTGATTCCAGCACAGCTTTCATCCGAAATTTCCAAGAAGATCTCGGCGAGGTATGGAAATGTCAATATCACAACTTTTGTGGATCTGGGGGTTGGGGCTAGGGGAGATGCATACAGATATTCTGTTGAGCAGTTGTTGTCCGATAAAAATGTGGATGGCGTAATAGTGATAACTTCATTTGCAGGTGCATTGTTGGAGCAAGGAGAGGTAGGGGCTCTGGCGGATGTGGCGAAGAGGTTCAAAGATAAGCCCGTGGTCGTCATGGCCTCGACGCCGGATGATCATTCCCGTGCGCGGGAGGTTTTGGCGGATACAAAATTGCCCGTCTGTGGTTCTCCCGAAGAGGCAACCCTGCTCATGAGATCACTGTATGTGTATGGAAAAATCTCTGAGAAAGCTAGGTGAGGTCATGGCTACACGGCCAAAAACTGCCCGTGTCCAAGTTTTTCGATGATTTCTCCGTCCTCCATCAGGATGGTCCCTCTGGAAATGGTCATGGTTGGCGTCCCCTTGAGTTTCAGTCCGTCGTACGGTGTCCAGTCCGCAGCGCTGTGAAGTTTTCCAGCGTTTACCGTGGTTTCTTTCTGGAAATCCACCATCACCAGATCGGCATCCGAGCCTTTACTGATGATGCCCTTTCGCGGGTATAAACCAAATATCTGGGCCGGTTTGGTGCATAAGATGTTCACGACATTTTCTAGGGTTAGCCGACCCGCTGTCACGCTGTTTTTCAGCATTACGGGCAGCAACGTTTCTAGGCCCGGGATTCCCGATGGGACCTTCCAAATGTTTTTCCAGCCCTCTTCCTTTTCATCTCTGAAAACTGGCGTGTGACCGCTCGCGACGGTGTCTATCGTTCCCTCCTCAAGAGCTTTCCATAGGGCCATGCGATCTTCGTTGGTCCTCAGTGGAGGTTCCACCTTTAAAAATGGGCCAAATTTTTCCATATCCTTCTTCGTGAACGTAAGGAAATGAAGGCATGTCCCAGAGCTCACTTTCAATTTCTTCTTCTTGAACTCGAGGACCACCTCAGACGTTTTCTTGGTAGTAACTGGAAAGAAATGAACCCTACACTTGGTGTGCCCGCTCGCTTCCATCACCTTTCTCGCAATTTTCTCCTCGATTTCTTCAGGGCGGGTTTCAGCATGTGCGGATGGATCCTTTCGAAGTTTTTGAAGTTTGATCATTTTTTCGTCTTGGTCCATTTCTCCAAATCTCGCATCGGTCGTTATCATGCCGTCGAGGGGTTTCACAGTCCTCATCAATTGTTCGAGTTCCCCGCGTTCCGCGTTGATGACCCTCCACATCGGTATCATGAAAGATTTTACGCCAAGGGATGTTATCTTCAAAGCATTTTTTGCAAGACCTTCCTCAGTGTCGCTTGCATAGGTTGCAAAATCAACCAAGCTATTTTTCTGTCCGGCCCTGATCAAGTTTTGGATGGTCTTTGGGGTTTGGGTGGTTTGATCCAATGGCATGGCGATGATGGTCGTGATCCCGCCGGCAATTGCGGCAACGCTGCAGTCGTGGAAATCTTCGCGATAGGACGATCGTCTAGCGCGAATGTGAACACATGTATCTATCACACCCGGCATGATGATCTTTCCCCTAGCATCGATCTCCGTATCTCCTTTCTCCAGCCCGCTTACTGCGATTTCCTGAATTTTCCCTTTTTCAACAGATAGTTCTCCACGTATCACTCCTTCAGGCAAAACCAACCTAGCATTTCGAATGACAAGTTCGCTCAAGCAGTTCACCAGATGATCGTATTTAGCTTTGTACGCCCCCTGCAGCTGCCCGAATGTCTTTTTCGTTCACGGTCTTCGCGCCACGATGCTGGGCGAGCTTCAGGGCTTCACTGGATATCTTCAAACCATGCTCCTCAAGCACAGCACTGAGCTCTAATGCAGCTCCACGAGAAACACGAAATTTAGAAACCCTCTGGATGAGCCTCTTCATGGCCAAGACGGAGAACTCAGGCACATTTTTCACCATATTCCTCTAATTTGAGGGATTTATTTGGTTTTGTCTTCACGGAGATGCTTACCCCTGAATTTGGGCAGATGCCGGTAAAGTTAAATGGGCTCCCATAGTTTCCTTCACAGGGGTTGATTTGGTCGATCTGTTGATAAAAAATGGTTTGGTTCTCACGATGGATAAGGATCACCGGATCATCACCGAGGGAGCGGTGACCGTGGATGAGGGCCGTATAATCTCCGTAAAACGCGGTTGGGCGGGAAGGGAAAAGCCCGAGGAGGTCATAGATGCACGTGGAAGGATCGTCATGCCCGGCTTCGTGTGTTCTCACACATGTCTTCATGGATTGTTTTTACTGGGCACAAGGGGTAAGATGGGTTCTTTTTCGGATCTTTCCCAGCTCCAGCAGCGGGTATACTGGCCAGTGGAGGAAGCAATGACAAAAGAGGATGTATACGCGGTCGTACTTTATTCATGCCTTCGATTTCTGAAGACGGGAGTTACCTCATTTGCTGGCACGATCTCAGCTCCAAATGCCATTGCAGGTATCCTCGATAAGGTGTCCCTTGCAGTTGAGCGTTCGAGAATTCGTGGGATGATAGCGTTCGAGGCTACTGAGCGTCGTACTCGAGCTGAAGGTGCGAAGGCCACAAGAGAAAATGAGCGTTTTATCAGGAAAGTGAAAAAGGAGCGAATACATCGCGTGAGAGGAATGTTTGGAATTGGGCCTTCATCTTTGGTCTCGGACGAGCTTTTGTGGTATGTCAAGGAATTAGTACACAGGTATAAAACTTTTGTTACCGTCACCACATCCAAAGGACTATCCGATGTGTATCGAAGTTATGAACGTTTTGGTAAACGAACCGTGGAGCGGTTAAACGATGCCGGTTTGTTGAGTCCGGAGTCCGTGTTGGTACATTCCGTACACGTGAGTGAAAGGGAATTGAAGTTGATCAAAAAAAGAGGGGCCAAAGTGGTTCATAGCCCCATGGATGAGATGTTGGATGGAGTGGGTGTAACTCCTGTGATGAAAATGGCCTCCTCGGGTATTTCGGTTGGAATAGGTGACGGAGGGTATCTCTTTGATTGGTTTGAGAACCTCCGGGCTGCTTACCTTTCACAAAAAGTGGTCACTCATGATCCGGACGCGTTGACACCGATGGAAGTGCTGGAGATGGCGACGATAAAGGGTGCGGAATTATACGGACTTCAAAATGAAGTTGGGTCGATTGAGCATGGAAAGCTGGCTGACATTATAATTGTAAATCCAGGTCATTCTCCAGTGCCTCTTCGTTCTGACAACGTGGTGGAACATGTGGTGAATGCCGTCAGCGGTCGAAACGTAGAGACGGTGCTGGTTGGCGGAAACGTTATCATGTCAAACCGAAAGGTACAAACGGTGGATGAAGTGGAGATCGCGAAGCAGGCGAAAAGGTCTATGGAGCGAATATGGCAAAAACTGGGATTGGCAAGGGGCAGATGATCTTATGGATCTATCCGTCGAAATCTGCGGCATAAAGCTAAAAAATCCAATTATGCCGGCAGCTGGTCCAACCGTGCGCAACGGTGATAGCATGGTAAAAGCCGCGATGGGAGGGGCGGGTGCACTGGTCTCCAAAACTTTGAGTGTTGCTCCCGCACACGTACCACGCCCGTGTCTCGTCAAGATCAGAGATGGTCTGATGCACGCGGAACTTTGGAGTGATATCACGTTGGATCAGTGGGTAAGACACGAGCTTCCCAAGGCGAAAAAAACTGGGTTGCCTTTACTCGTGAGCGTGGGGTACTCCCCCGATGAAATTAAAAAAATCGCTCCAAGGGTGGTGGACGCCGGGGCGAACGCCCTTGAACTCTCCACCTTATACTCCGGAGATATATCCACGATCACGGAAGCTATCAGAGCGGCGAAGGAAGCAGTGAAAGTGCCTGTTTTTGTCAAGGTTCCCCCTGGCGCCACTGATGTGGTCCAGTTCGCACAGGCGGTGGAAGCTGCCGGTGCGGATGGCATAGTTGCGATAAATGCTGTTGGTCCATGTCTTGTCATAGACGTGGAAAATGGCATGCCGATACTTGGTAGTCCAAATGGTTATGGATGGCTGTCAGGTCAGGCGATCAAACCGTTTGCGGTCAGATGCGTCGCCGAGATAGCACGTACGGTGAAGATACCTGTGATCGGATCGGGGGGGATCTCCACTGGGCGTGATATCGTGGAGTTCATCATGGCAGGAGCCTCGGCCGTGCAGATATCTACTGCGGCTATAATTCGTGGTCATAAGGTTTATGGACTTTTAGCGGATGAAATGGCAAAATTCATGCGGGCGAAGGGTTACAACAGCATAAACGATTTTAAAGGATCGGCTCTCAGACACATGTCCGAGCAACCGGTTCGCACCACCCCCAAACCTGTTGAGGTGATCTCGTCTAGGTGTAATGCGTGTGGCCTGTGTGAGAGATACTGTATGTACGATGCGATTCGCATAGTTGGTAGGGTTGCTAGGGTGGATCCGGTCAAATGTTACGGATGTGGGCTCTGCGTTTCTGCATGTCCTACTCGGGCCCTCAGGTTTTAGTTGAATGATTTGGAAATCGCGGACTAACCGGATAGATATCCGCGGAGTGAGCTTAGGGACCTGAGAACTCGATGTTCTCTCGCGACCATGTCAATTTCTGCGGTCAGACTCTCGATATCCTTCCGCTTGAGATCCGGATTCATGACGATCTTCATGTTTTGCATGATTATCATGCTGGTTATTTTCAGGGGGAGCGCTGAACCGAGAGCATGTACCGTTGGATGCTTCGAGAGCTCGTTGCGGAGTCCTGCGGATATCCGGTCATAGACTTGCTCTGGGACGTTTTTGTGGGCGAGGATCCCCATGCCTTTTCTGGCCATCAAGGTGTGGGCTTCCAGCGATCCGGCGTATTCGAGAAATCTCCTCGCCAGGTCGGGATGGCGGGCATTTTTCGGTATCGCCCATGCGTTGCCTCCGACGACCATCACACGTCCTATGCTCGGGTGGATTGGAGGGAGTAAGAAGTAATTGTACTCCTTTCCGGGGGTGTATCCGTATTCTCTTTGCCACATTCCGTTGAGCCAGTCTCCCTGAAGGTGCATCGCAGCTTCTCGGTTGTTCAGCTTCACCCAAGCCATTGGGGAATTAAATCCGAAGGGATGAGGGTACATATATTCCTTGGACAGCTCCCTCAGGATTTCGTACGTCTCCACGACCCGGGGATCCTTCCAGCTCTCGACACCTCTTACCAACTCCTCGTAAAACGATGCTCCTCCGACCTGAGCCAGAAGGTTCATGAACAGGTCAAATATCCCATCGCCACTTGATATGATCGGGTGGATCCCAGATTCCTTGAATGCTCGGCACACGTTTATGAACTCATCCCATGTCTTTGGCGGTTTGACTCCGTGTTTTTTAAACACATCAGTGAGGTACCAGACGGCGTAGGTGAAGTATTTGGATGGGACCAAGTACATCCTGCCCTGATAACTGCACTTTTTCTTGATCCACTCTGGGAATACATCGTAGAATTTTTTTCTCTCCCACATTTCCGTGATATCCAAAAGTTCGCCGTCCTCCAGAAATCTCAGGAGGTTCTCGCCGATGTCGTGGACCATCACATCCGGGGGGGATTCTCCGATCTCCCTCTTCATGGTTGTCGTGTAGGTCCACCAATTCATGATCTTTTGTCTGACCCTGACGTGTGGATTTTTTTTCTCAAACACGCGGATGAGGGAATTGACTGGTTCTTGTTCGGCTCCAGCCCAGAAATGTGCTATCTCAAGCGTTTTCTTTGTGGCGGCCCTCCTCCCGCGTTTTCGACGTTTCACGGGTGGGTTCATTCAATCGTCTCCAACCTAAACCTATGGCCGGATATAAATAAAACTTGTTCTAAAAAATCGTATTTTTGTGATTGCTCGAAGTAAATCCAAAACTGAGAATTGTGTTTGCCCAACTTTTATTTTATCTATTCGTAAACCTTTTCACGGTGTGCATGAAGGGTTTCTTACTGGATGCGGATTATGCGGAGGAAGAAGCACGTCCATCCGTGAGGATGTTTCTCAAGAGCGGATCCAAAACGGTGATCGCGATAGATCCGGCGTTTGAGCAGTACTTCTACGTGGTCGCCGACAATCCGGAGAAAACAGCGAAGCTCATTTCTCGCATTGAGGTGGTCGAGCGAGAGGAGAAGATCAAGCCAAAGTCAGTTGAGGTGGTTGGACGTACTTTTTTTGGCGATAAAGTTGACACTATAAAAGTTTCTCTCCACCATCCCAAAGAGATGGCCAAATTGAGGCACATCATACGCCAACTTCAAGGTGTAAGGGAAATATACGAATTCGACATACAGCCCGTAAGACGATATTTGATCGATAGGGGATTGCTCCCGATGTCTGGAGTAGAGATTGATGGAGATATTGGTAGCCAAGGATCCGGGAAAATTTTACTCTTGAAGCATCCGCCGAAACCGATCCCCGTATCCGACCCGGATCTTAACGTGATGAGCTTCGATATCGAGGTGTACAATCCGACCGGAAGCCCTCGTCCGGAGAAAGATCCGATCCTGATGATAAGCGTGGCGGACAACAAAGGATTAAGAAAGGTGATAACTTGGAGAAATTTAGCTGACCTCAAGTTTGTGGAGGTGGTTGAGAACGAGCGAGAGATGCTCAAGCGGTTCGTCGAACTTGTGAAGGAACGGGATGTGGACATCCTCCTCGGTTACAACACCGATCTCTTTGACTTTCCATATCTGCGCGAGCGGGCCAGACAGTTGAAGGTCAGGTTGGATCTCGGACGGGATGGTTCTGATATATCCGTCCGCAAACGGAGGTTTGCTACTGCTACCAAAATTCGTGGACGCGTCCACGTGGATGTTTTCACCATGGTGGATTTTCTTGCCACCATAGGCACGATAAGACTCATCCATTACACCCTCGAGGACGTTTACCGGTACATGCTCGGCAAGGAGAAGCCAGATTTCGAGTTTACGGAGATGGTCAGGGCATGGGAACACGGAGGTAAGCTGGGACGCAGATTGCTCGAATACTCCATGTCGGACGCTGATGCAACACTTGAGCTGGGTCTCGAGCTGATTCCGCTTTTCGCGGAACTTGCCCGAATAGTGGGACAGACCATTTTTGACATCAGCAGGATGACCCCTGGTCAGCTTGTGGAATGGCTGCTCATACGCGAGGCGCACAGACGCGGAGAATTGGTGCCACCGCGACCCGTGGGCGAGGAGTACGAGGAACGTCTTGGAGAAACGTATCTAGGTGCGTATGTGATGGAGCCGGTCAGAGGGCTTCACGAAAATCTCGTCGTGTTTGACTTCAGAAGTTTGTATCCCAGCATAATAGTGTCCCATAACATCGATCCATCCACCCTCAACTGTAAATGTTGTGGACGTGGAGAGAGCGTCCAAGTGCCGGGATTAAATTATCGATTTTGCAAAAAACGGAAAGGTTTCATCCCCGAGACACTCGAGCGTCTCATCAAGACACGTTCCAAACTCAAGGAGGAGCTGAGACATCGCAAGCGTGGTACTAGGGAATATCGGTTGCTCGATTCCAGACAAACAGCCTTGAAGATCATCAGCAATTCCTTCTACGGCATGCTTGGTTACTCGCGTGCACGATGGTACTCCAAGGAGTGCGCTGAATCTGTCACGAGCTTCGGCCGTCATTACATCCATAAAACGATAGAAATGGCAAAGGAATGTGGACTTGAGGTGATCTACAGCGACACCGACTCCCTACACTGTAAACTCGGTGATAAAACCAAAGAAGATGCCATGAGATTTATGGAGCGGGTGAATGAGAGCCTCCCTGGAGTAATGGAGCTTGAGCTTGAGGGATTTTACCCTCGTGGCGTTTTCATAACAAAAAAACGTTACGCCATGGTTAACGAAGAAGGTAAGATGGTGGTCAAGGGCTTGGAGTTCGTACGCCGGGACTGGGCGGCGATCGCCAAACGTACCCAAGAGTCCGTACTCAGAGCGGTTCTGAGGGATGGATCACCTGAAAAGGCCGCGGAGATCGTTCGCAGGACCACTCGTGAGGTTTTAGACGGAAAAGCAAATCTGGAGGATCTTGTGATATACACCCGTCTCAAGATGCCGATCGAGAGTTATAGGTCGATTGGTCCTCACGTCGTGGCGGCGAAGCGTCTGCGTGAGTTGGGGCATGAAATCGAGCCAGGGATGATGATAGCTTACATTGAAGCCAAGGGTCATGGAAGTATAAGTGAGAGAGCAGTGCCTGTGGAGGACTTTGAAGGAAAGGAATATGATCCTGAATACTATGTTAATCATCAGATTCTGCCAGCAGTGATGCGGATCATGGAGGTCTTCGGTTACCGAGAGGAAGATCTGAGATACGAACGAAAAAAGCAGGTGGGTCTGGACAGGTTCATCAGCATCTCCCGATAGGTTTTTTTATACAGCCCCCTATTTTGGGTGGTTGTCATGTTGAACGACGAAGAACTAGAAAAATACAGGAAGGTTGGAAAGCTTCTGGCAGAGGTTCGCGAACAGGTGCGTCCGCTCGTAAAAGTTGGGACGAAACTGGTTGAGATAGCTGAAACGACGGAAGATCTCATCCGGCAAAAGGGTGTCGAGCCGGCTTTTCCATGCAACGTTTCAGTTAACGAAATCGCAGCTCATTACAGTCCTCCGGCCACCGACGATGCGGTGATCAAAGAGGGAGACGTGGTCAAGGTTGACATGGGGGCTCACCTAGATGGATACATCGCGGATACGGCTTTCACGGTGGCGATTGGAGAAAAGGAGGATCTGGTACGGACAGTCGAACAGGCCCTTGAGGCCGCCATAAATGTCGTTAAGCCAGGAATAGATGTGGGTGAGATTGGCAAGGCTGTGGAGGGTGTGGCTAAAGCCGCAGGTTTGAAACCCATCCGAAACCTCACAGGACACAGTTTGGCCCGATGGGATCTGCATGCCGGCTTGACCATCCCGAACGTCGATGAGCGGACAGGACAAAAGCTGAAAGTGGGAGATGTGATAGCGCTCGAACCCTTTGTGACTGATGGAGCAGGGTATGTCGAGGATCAAAAAAGAGCCTACATTTTTCGTTATCTGCGGGAAGTACCCACGAGACTGCGCATGTCTCGTGAGCTCCTGAGGGACATCAGACGTAGATACGATGGATTGCCTTTCGCGGAGAGGTGGCTCGCAAAACGTATGTCGAAACTGAGACTTGAGCTCACGTTGCGTGAGCTCTCAGGGATAGGAGCTCTTTGGCCATATTATGTGCTCGCGGAGCGAGCAGGAGGAAAGGTCGCGCAAGCCGAGCACACGATGATCGTAACTGAGCAGGGGTGCGAGGTCACCACGCGGTAACGTCTTTACTTCCTCAAGACCAACATAGCGTGATCCTTCTCATAAGGGTCCAAGATCTTAGCATCTAAGAGTTCCATTTCCTTCTCGAGCTTTTCTATTTCGTTCCTGAATATTTCCCAGGGTTCTTTGGTCACGTCTATGCTGCGCGCTTTGAGTACCAGTAGGGCGTATCCTCCCTCTTTGAGGAACGCCCTCCCGTTGGCCAAGAAAATGTCTGTCTGATCTGGCTGAGCAATGTCCTGGTATATCACATCCACCTTTTCGAGAAGTACAGAATAATTGGATGGGTGACGGGCGTCGGCAAGTATTGGCGTCATGTTAGCCCTTTTTTCACATACGGATAGGAGGTCTCTGAACGGGCGGGGGGAGATTTCCACACAGTAAACGCATCCCTCTAATCCCACGATATCCGAGACATGTGAAGGTGTGGTCCCACTTGCCGCTCCTAGATAAAGCACAAGTTTTCCAGATTCCACAGGAACTTTTTTGATGTTTTTCAAGATGGACGCGGCGAGCTTGCTGCGATACGGATCCCAAGTCCTGTATTCCCTTCCTTCAAGTTTCACAAGTTTCTCTCCGTATACTTGGACACCGGGAGCCAAGTTTTCTGTGGCTAACTTTTTGCTCCCGTTGTCGAATTCGATCCAGTACACGGACTTGAAGCGTTCATGTCCCACTATTTTCATCGTTTTCTACCCTCCTCTTTGGATCTTATACTGGCAATACGAGTTTTCAGGTCAGTAGCCAGTTTGTCCCCGATAAACTCTCCGGACATGGCGTCAATCCTCGCTGCAATGGCTATCTTTCCTGCAAGCGCGCGAGCTATCTTTCCGCGCATAGACCTTGGCGCTCCTCTTATCTCGGGATACTGATAGATCACACCGTGCTTCGGGGGCCTTGCTCGGGTCTTTAGTGCACGGAACAGTGCCTTTTCAGCTCCGAGTACTTGGATCGTACTGGCGGGCATCTTGGAAAGTCTCTCAAGTCCGCCAGCAAGCGATATGAGGCGGGCACCGATTGGACCACCGACCACCGTGCGAAGGTTTGGTGCTACTTGATCCATCACTTCGTCTATGTATCTGGAAACTTGTTCACGAAGTTCGTACATGTGAAGGATCTCTCGAGCGCTTCCTTGTATGGTCACCGTGTCGAGTTCGTCAAATTGGGCACCGAGGGAGCTCAACGCAGCCTCCATGATCTTTTCCGCTTTTTCATGTGGTATTTTCACAGCAGCTTTGATACCCTCCAAACTGAAATTCTCTCGTGACCCTAGATCCACGATGAGTTTTAGATATGTCTGATGATCCGGGACCAAGCGGTTCAGCTCCGGGAAATGAGTGGAATACCACTCCCGGACCATCCCAATCAGGATATTTGAAAATTTGTCGATCTCGTCCAGCAGGCCTATCGTTTGGATGATGAGTTTGTCCCGTCGGCTTGCTTCTAATCGGAGTTTATGTCGTGCTAGGACAAAGCTGACTTCACGAGCGAACTTCCGGATGTCCAGCTCGATATCTCCCTCCACCTCCATGAATTTCTCGCGGAGAATTTTACCGGCGAGGTTTGGCATGACTGGTTCGAACTTAGCCCTTCTGAACTCTTGTTGAAGTTTTCTTGCGATAGGAGTTGATTCTAGCGTAAAATCAGTGTGCCCTCTCTCCACCAATCTACCTATGAGCCTGCGATGTTCTGGCGATGGGATTCCGGATTGGATGTCCGCGATCCGGTTGGCGACCTCGGTGGGATCTTTCGGGAAATGTTCGGAGGAGATCATCTGCTCTGCGTCGTCAAATGCGAATACGCCTGTTACACATTCAGACACATGAATCGGCAAGCGCCTCACCAAGGCAGGATTGCGCTTGGCATGTTAAAACTTTACCACAGTAGCCATGGGTTGCCAATCCTGACACGTTGAAGGCCTTCTTTTTTACAAATCTCCAGAAATAGCTCCGCCTCTTCCCGTCGTGTGTAGGGCATATCCTGCATGTGGTAGGAGGGATGAAATGCTAGAAGGGAGTATGGTATGCTCGGGTTCAGATCAGCTATGAATGAAGCTAGGGAACGTATTTCCTCCTCATCCACATACCCGGGTACCAGCAACGTACTGGCTCTGGCGAACGGTACCTCCGGACGTTCCTCGTGCTGTTTGGATAGCCATTCAAAGTTTTTATACGCCTGCCGGTGTTTCATGCCAGATAAGGCATACAATATTTCCGTTGACCAGCATTTTAGGTCCGCCTTGATCCCACCGCCGCTCTTCATGGATATCCTCCCGATCTGTTTCAGGTCTTCCGAGTTCATGTTCAGGTTCGTTTCGAGGCAAACACGTAAGACACGCTTTTCCCTGTCGGCCCTTTCATGCACCAACTTTGCAGATGAGATGACGAACGGCATCTGGCTCGATGGATCTCCCCCAAAGTAGCAGACACACGCAGTATCTTCGTTTGCTGCCTCGGCAATTTCGTTCGGAGTGACGGCTGACTTCTTATTTGTGGCGAGTTCGTGAAAGACAAAGTTCTGACAAAAGAGGCAGTTATATGTGCAGCTTCCAATGAAAACTGCCAGATTTTTGTAGCCCACATCACCTTTCGGCGTCCTGCACCATTTGGGATACCCAGATCCGCCAGATCCGGCACAGAACTCCGCTGGAACGCAGTTGGTGGGTATGAGGTCATAATACAAGTTTAGCAGCCCCAGTTCTGAAGTGCCAAATCTTCTGACGAGTTTTCCATCAACGTTTTCAACGAGTCCACAGAATCCCCTTCCACCAAGTGGGATACGACAGGCATTTCCACATCCATTACACTTTTTCCCGCTTGGTTCGCGAGGTGGCTCGGGTGGCAACCCGTGTTGCTTCCGGATTCGTGCGTGGGCAGATTCGATGTATGGTTTGGCGTCATCAAAGCGCTCCTTGATGCAGGCACCGCATACCCTGAGCGCTGCCGAGATGTCGGCCGAGATCCTGCCGCAAAGCTCACATCTCACCATTTGGCCCTCTGGCCTTGAGATCATCGAACACCACTTTTAATAGGCATGTCCCAAACTATGTAGTTTGAGGCGATCGTGTGGAGATCGTGTTTGGTTCCGAACGTCTGAAACGAGGATTCGCCAAGATGCAGAAAGGTGGAGTAATAATGGACGTCACCACCCCGGAACAGGCAATAATCGCGGAGGAGGCCGGGGCGGTGGCCGTGATGGCGTTGCAGGCGGTTCCGGCGGATATCCGGGCGGCAGGTGGCGTAGCGAGAATGGCGGATCCCGGGGTAATAGAAGCGATAATGAATGCCGTCACGATCCCCGTGATGGCAAAATGCAGGATTGGCCATTTTGCAGAGGCCCAGGTCCTCGAGGCTCTGGGGGTCGATATGATAGATGAAAGTGAAGTGCTCACAGTCGCGGATGAGGAAGCCCACGTGGACAAAAGAAAGTTCAAAGTGCCGTTTGTCTGTGGTGCCTATGACCTCGGGCAGGCGTTGCGGAGGATAAATGAGGGAGCAGCGATGATCAGGACAAAGGGGGAGGCCGGGACCGGAAATATAGTCGAGGCGGTCCGGCACATAAAGCTGACGAAACGGCAGATATCTGAGCTTTCAAGGATGGCGGACGACGAACTCGAGAAAAAGGCGCTTGAATATAATGTTCCGGTCGAGCTCGTGAGGGAGACTGCCAAGCTCCAGCGCCTGCCGGTTGTCTGGTTTGCAGCGGGCGGGATCGCCGGGCCGGCCGACAGCGCGCTGGTGATGCAACTTGGCGTGGATGGCGTATTCGTTGGTTCCGGAATTTTCAAATCAACAGACCCTCCAAGGATGGCGAGGGCAATAGTGGAAGCGACCAGACATTACGATGATCCGGAAGCAGTTCTTGAGGCATGCAAAAATCTACCCCAGCCGATGAAGGGGATCGATATAAAGACCCTCAAGGAAACGGAAAAGTTGCAAATTCGTGACGTGTAGGGCGGGTATTTCCTTATAATTAACAACGTCAGAGTGACTTGGGGTTGGGTTGATAGAGTTCGCCCTTGCGTTGGTGGCATCGATAATTCTGATCCACAAAGCGGGAGATCTTTTCGTCGACTCGGCATGTGGGATAGCCCGTGCGTTGGGCGTTTCCCAGGTGACGATAGCCCTTACCCTTATCGCTTTTGCTACCTCGGCACCGGAGTTCTTCACTTCGCTGATCGCGGTTGGACTGGGAAAAGGGGGACTTTCGTACGGAAACGTGGTTGGCTCAAACATCGTCAACATAGCGTTAGTTCTGGCGGTCGCAGCGATTTTTGGAATAGCTAGGATAGACAGAAAGGGACTCAATGATGGTCTGGCAATGCTCGGGATCGGAGGGGCGCTTGCTGTGATGTCTCTCGATGGGACGATTGAACCTGTGGAAGGTATTTCCCTCCTCGTGTTTTTTACCCTCTTCATGTGGTTTGTGATAAAAAGGGAGCGGACTGGAGTAAAAAACTTAAATGAGACCACCCCAAAAAAGCGTGTCGGTCTTCGAAAGTTGTTTTTGCTTTCCACTTTGGGAACAGCCGGAGTGATAATTGGAGCTCGGTTGCTCGTGTTCGGCGCTTCAGGGATCGCTGAGGGAGTGTTGGTGGCGGTTGGCATGACAAAGCTCGAAGCTCAGGCCGCCGTAGGTTTTACGCTCGTGGCGGTGGGGACGTCAATTCCCGAGCTGGCCACCATATTGCTCTCCGTGAGAAAAAAACTTCATGATATCTCCATAGGCACCGTGATTGGTTCCAACATCTTCAACGCGGCGTTCGTCGTCGGCAGCGCAGCTTTGGTTGGAGCCGCGAAAGGTGTACCCTTGGGTGTAGACCTCCAGGGAATGTCGTTCAGCAATCCGATGATGCTTTTTTCTTCCGCTATGTTGCTCGGGTTCATGTGGAAAAGAAAACGATTGAGGCGCGTGCACGGGATGGCGCTTTTGGCGATGTATGTGATATATCTGGTCGGATTGACCCTCTTCTACGCATGGTGATCCCATGATCAAAGTTGGGTGCTGTGGATGGGGTTTTTATAGGGGGGGCTTGAGCGCCTATCAGAAGAAGTTTTCCACGGTGGAGATTCAGCAGAGCTTTTATAGGCTCCCAGCACTTAAGACGGCCGAGCGATGGAGGTCAGAGGCGCCAGAAGGATTTGAGTTCACGTTGAAAGCTTGGCAGGCTATCACTCACTTGTCCACCAGTCCGACTTGGCGTCGGTCCAACTTGAAGCCGGAGGACCTTGCGCGAAGGCAGTATGGGTGGCTTCGTCCCACACAGGATAACTTCAACGCATGGAATCAAATAATGGAAGTCGCAAATGTTCTTGATATCAAAGTTTGTGTAATCCAGTGCCCTCCAAATTTCAAATGTACGGGGAAAAATATCGAAAATATGAGAAAATTTTTGTCATCGGTCGAGCGTGGAGACCTCGTCCTGGCGTGGGAGCCTAGAGGCGACTGGAAGGAACATCCAGAAAAAATTGAGGAGCTTTGCGAAGAACTCGAGTTGGTCCACGTGGTGGATCTGATGCGTGGGGAACCTCTGTCAAACCATTGGGTGGCGTATATCCGTCTGCACGGTCTGAACCCCCGTGAGCACGATTACAACTACGAGTACTCTACATCCGAGCTCGAACGGCTCGCAGACAGGGTCAGAGAACTTGAAAAGAACCATCGCGAGGTCTACGTGATGTTCAACAATTTTCAGATGTACAAAAATGCGGCACAGCTGAGGCGGATTCTTGATGTGTGATTCTGGCGGGCTCGCCGGGATTCGAACCCGGGTTACAGGCTCGCTGCCGTTTTCCGACCGCAGGCCTGTGTCTTATCCAAGCTGGACCACGAGCCCGATATATAGATGGAGCGATGGAGCAAATAAAACGACACGCAAATGTATGACCTCTCTCCTTCGCGAAGAGCATCTTTCAGCCGCACGACTTTTTGGGTTACGGAGGCCCCGGTGTCCACAGGCGTAAATTCAGGGTGGCTCCCCTACTCGGCAGGCACTTGGTTCCTTATAAACGGGAAAAGCGGCTTTCTCCCGGCTTTCGCAGGGGAACTTCCGATAGAGTTAAAATGATTGGAGCTAACAGAGGGTGGGACCAAAATGGCGGTGATATGTACTTCATGCAACCGTGAGATAGCCTCGGGAGAGGTAGTGACGAGATTTCCTTGCCCTAATTGTGGGTCCGTCGAAATTTTACGCTGTAGAAAATGCAGACGGCTCAGCAGGCCATATCGTTGCGCAAGTTGCGGGTTCGTCGGCCCGTGAGGAGGACATTCGATGGCCAAAGTTGCCGTTACCATAAAGTTGATGCCGGAGAGCACGGATGTGGATTTGGACAGGATCGAGGCGGCGGTGAAGGGGCTTGTCGAGGTTCACACAGTGTCCAGAGAACCGGTGGCGTTTGGCCTCCAAGCTCTCCGCGTGGTCGCCGTTGTCGACGACGCAGCGGGTGGCACGGAGCAGCTGGAACGGGAGCTCGCGGGCATCCACGGTATCGGCAATGTTCAGGTTGTGGGTCTGACGCGCTTGCTGTGAACGCTATCTCTTTTACCATTATTAGTCAACTTTAGATAATGAAGCCTTTGAGGTGAAAAAGTGCCAAAAAGTGTAGAGAGGGTTAGAGCCGATATCCCGTTTCTGCGCACGGGCGTGATATACTTGGACAACGCGGCCACCACACCTACACCCAAACCCGTCCTGGATGCTATGCTCGAGTACTATCAAGAATACAGTGCAAATATCGGACGAGGATTATATCGTGCTGCCAAGCGCGCTACCGAGGCCTTCGAGGCCACTAGGGTAAAAATCGCCCGCGTGATTGGGGCGAAACCTGAGGATATAGCCTACACGAAAAATACCACTGAGGCCATCAACATCGTTGCTCGAGGACTGGGCTTGAAGAAAGGCGATAAGGTCATAAGCACGGTTCTCGAGCATCACAGCAATCTCCTTCCATGGCAGCGCCTCGAGAGTGAACGGGGTGTAAAATTGGAGCTGGTCGGTGCATCGAAGGAATGTCTTCTCGATCCGGCTGATTTCGAAAGGGCAATAGACAAGAAAACTCGGCTGATAGCTGTCCATCACGTCTCTAACTCCGTGGGGAGCATCCAGCCGGTGGAAGAAATAGGCAAGCTGGCTCAAGACCATAAGATCCTGTATCTGGTCGACGCCGCGCAGTCCGTGGGTCACATGCCGGTCGATGTCAGGAGGTTGAAATGCGATTTTCTCGTTGCTCCAGGGCATAAAGGTCTGTTGGGACCACAGGGCACCGGATTTCTTTATGCCGCGCAGGGGAGATTATCCGGGCTCGAACCACTGACGGTCGGCGGCGGAATCGTCGAGGAGGTAAAACTCCATCGGTCGAAGTTGGTCGGGCCACCACAGGTCTTTGATGTGGGCACCCCCAATATTCCAGGAGTGATAGGACTCGGGCGCGCATGTGAGTACGTGCTTGAGATAGGCGTGGAGAAGATCGCAAAACGGGAAAGAAAACTGCTTGAGCAGATGCTGGAAATAGCGGACATAGCTGGTGTCAAAGTGTATGGTCCATCAGAAGCGGTGCAGCATGGTGGGGTGCTCAGCTTTAACATCAGAGGACTAGATCATCACAAAGTGGCATCGATGCTGGATGAAATCGCCAAGATAGCGGTCCGTTCTGGGCATCACTGCGCGCAGCCGACCATGAATCATCTTGGTGTGGAGGGGACAGTCCGTGCTTCGGTTCACTACTACAACACGGAAAGCGAGATCGAAAAGTTTGTCACATCAGTTGGAGAAATAGCGCAGGAGATGTGCAGCTGATTTTCACAGCTTCCATTTGTCGGATAGAGCAAGTTTGACTTCATCGATCACTTCGGGATGTTTGGGCTCCGTCGTCGGTGAAAATCTTTCTCCTCGCATGACCTTCATGATGTTGAGCACACCTCCCGAGAGGGCATTCAGGTCGTAGCCCCCTTCGAGCAGGAAAATTACTCTGCTTTCACACATCCTTTCCGCCTGCTGGATCACAAAATCGGCCAGCCGACCGTAGGCGGAGGTGGAAAGCTGGAGACTCGTCAGCGGATCGTCGATGTGGGCGTCAAACCCAACGGATACCACAAATAACTCAGGTCTAAATTGTTCGGATAGTGGAAGGAAAATTTCACGCATGATGCCCTCATAATCTGCATCGTCGCTTCCAGGCCCCACCGGCACGTTGACGTTGTATCCTTTTCCTTCTCCGCTTCCGATCTCGCTCACGAACCCCGTTCCCGGATAAAGCGTGGAGGGATGCTGATGAATGGACATGTAAAGCACGGTTGGGTCATCGTAAAATATGTCTTGGGTACCGTTGCCATGGTGAGCGTCGATATCTAGAATGAACACTCGCCGAATGTTAAATTCCTTTTTCACGTATTTGATCATCACCGCCGCGTTGTTGAAATAGCAGAATCCCCCTCCTTCTGACCTAGACGCATGATGCCCTGGAGGTCGAACAAGCGCGAAGGCGCTCCTGACGTCTCCGGAAACCACCAGACGCCCGGCCATGATAGCCCCTCCAGACGCGAGCATGGCTAGTTCCAACGTGTTTTTGTGGACGGGAGTGTCCGCATCGATCGGTCTTTCCATCGCGCTCAACTTCTCAAACAGTGTGATGTATTCCGGGTCATGTGCGAGTTCGATCTCTTCGCGGATCGCCGGATTTGGCTCGAATATCTCCACATCCGGAGCATGCCATAGGCCCGCCCGTTTTAACCCCTCGACGATGGCTTTGAGACGATCCGGACGCTCTGGGTGCCCAGGACCCGGAACATGTTCCAAGTACTTTTCGGAGTAAACAATCGCGACCGACATTCGATCACCTTTCCGCGAGCTTCGCCTGCTTTATGATAAGGTGTCCACTCGTCCCATGCCAGAGGCGCTTTACTTCTAGAAGCTCGATCCGTTTCTTAAAAATCGGCCCATTTAGGACGAGGCTCTCATATTCTCCACCTTCTCCGCTTATATGGACCCCGTACCGGCGATTTAGTTCGAGCAGATCGCGCATCGCCTGGCTGTCAAGTTTTCTTCCCAACCAGTTTTCGTCCAGCCCCTCTGCGGAGACCTTGGTCACGATCGCTTCAAACCCTGCTGCGAGAAATTCACGTAAGAGTTCTAGCGGGTTCCTCCCCCAGAGCGGCGTGATGGACTTCAGTCCAAGCTCATTGCAGATGCGATCAATGCGGCTTTTCTGGTAGACGGATGCTATCGCGCCGCTTACCACTCCATCCACCTCGAGTTTCTCAAGTACTCGTTTTAGATCGTTCAACTCCTCCTCGCGTATACCGCTCGTCTCTACCTTGATGAAGGGAAATCCTATGCATTTGGAAAGAAGGTCGATTAGTTTAACGTTCGGGCGGTGGTACATCCAGGAGTCCTCCCTATTTGGAACCATCACGAGCACATTTTCCACCGTGTGCCCTTCCTTTTCTGCCAGCCACAGGGCATGCATGGAGTCTTTGCCCCCACTTAAAAGTGAGACAATTTTCATTGGATCACCGAGAACAATGGTACCCATGTGAGCTTCTCTTTGAGAGAGGAAAAAAGACGACAAATAGCTTTCGGTGGTGAACTCAACAGGGTTAAATATTCATATCCATATGAAATTTGGGGGTGAGGGTGAGTCCAAGGGTTTATGCATCATTTCTCGCGCTTGTGGTCGGGTTGTTTCTTTTGCTTGAGGGATCAAAGTTCGACCCGACCCGTGGAGCATTGGATATAGTATTTGTCGTGGCCGGAGCTATCTTGACCGTCTCCTACTTCGTCCTCTTGGGAGACCATCTAGAACGCAAATTCAGGGATAGAACCATAACGTTGATGCCGGTTTTGTTCGTGCTCGGTTGTGTCATGGTCTATCAGGGAGTGACAAGGCCTGTGGATGTAGTGAGCAGGATATTGCTCGGCGTCCTGGGGGCGATCATAGCGATAGTTTCGGGCTTTCTGATGTATCGAATATCCAAAAGGTGATCCTACAGTCCAAGTCCGGCCAATACCCACCCTTTCACTCCCGCGAAGTACAGGACACATGGTAGCATGATGGTCCCCATGCAGTGAGTTCTTTTGACATTGGTGGCGGCTGGAAGCATTCCGATCGCAGTTGCGGTTCCCAATACGAGCAAGCCAGTCGGTCCAGTATACAAAAACGTCATTGTAATTATCCCTCCCGTCACGATCAGACACATCGCTCTGTAAGGGATTTTTCCTATGTGCAGGGCCGCAAGTCCTCCCAGTTTCAGATGGATAATCGCTGCTACCCCTCCCGCCATAAGTGCAGCGCCGATCAGGAGGAGCAACTCATTAAATCCCACATCCCCGAGGAGTTGGTCGACTGCGACGGCCGCTCCACTTCTTGGTCGCCCAATAGCGTAGAGCGCTACAAATGAGAAAAGCGACTTGGCCATGTTCACCGCGCTTACGCCAACTAGGAACGCCTCGGCGCCGTCGGATCGTGTCGCCATCTGGGCTAAGACTGTTCCTTGAGAGGGTCCTATTCCTGGCATGATCCCGGTTAAAACCCCTGCACCAGTTCCGGCACCCAGTGCCTTGAGATCGGTGATGAGCTCAATGGGTTTTCGAGTGTCAACATTTTGTCTTGGAAGTCCAGTATTGCGAAAGATGCTCGGGATGAGCACGCTCACTCCGAAAAGTCCGCTTAGAAGGGGCATGAGGGCCACATCTCCACGTACCAGGTTTGTGTCAAGGGTTAGCAAACCCAGAAGGCCTGAGAGCAAAAAGATGGTCATAGCCCATAAGATTTTTCGCCACGAGTGTTCGAGCGCGATCATGATCCCGGTTATCACCAGCAACAGCCAGTGCATGTGCGGTCTCATGATCTCGTAAGCTGGAGAAAACACCAATGAAAGGGGCAGGGCGAGCACAGCGCCGATCATCAGGGCCCCTAGACATCCAAGTGTTGTCAACCGGATGGCTTCGTATCCTCTTCCTTCCAGCAGCAGCCGATGGGCCGGCAGTACAGAGAGTTCAGTCCCCACATCTGGAGCGCCGAGAAAAGTAGCGGGGATGTAACTGACGAATATGTGGGTCGTCATCATTGCCACGACCAGTGTCGCCAGATTTGTGGGTGGTAATCCGGAGGCCGCGGCCAAGCCGACCATCACCGGGGCAATGTTGTTTACGTGGATTCCTGGGATCAACCCCGTGAACGTCCCTAGCCAGATACCCGCCGCCGCGTACAAAACCAGATCTAGCATTTATGCATCCTCTACGAGATGCAAGCCTGACGAACTCACAACCTTGAGCTCGATTTTTCCCTTGTATAGTTGAAGCCATCCACTGGCGCGGAGGGTCTTCCCCACGTCCAATTCCGCCAGCTTATCGTTCGAGATCCAGCACGGTATGAAGACAGGTAGTTCGCTCCCGTCTTCATGGATGGTGAGGAGGATGCTCCCGTTTGAGAATTCTCTGCGGTTCAAGATCGTTCCCTGTACCTTCGCGGGATATCCAGAGTTCTCTACGGTGATGTTTGACAGCTTCGTTGGAGGCGTATGTGTTACCTTCACATCCTCCGCATCCTCAGGGACGACCTCCAGCCTGCCTCGGTAAGTCGAGACCTCCCCGGAAACCGTTACCACATCTAAAAATTCGATTGATTTTAGTCCAGCACGCACTCCAGAAAAAATTGGCACGTCGATCACTTCTCCGGAGTCATCTCGGAGCTTCAGAAAGAGGTGCCCATTGGGGTGTTCGTACAGGTCAACCACCTCCCCCGAGATGGTCACTCTGACTCCGATGAGGCTGTTGTCAAGGCTGGCGATCGGCGTGGGCTGGGGGTGAACTGATATGGCCCCCACGTACAGGATCCCCAAGCCCACGATCGAGCATGCCAGCCCAACTTTTGTGAGAATATTTTCGTTCATTTTCCCGGAAGGTCTTGCGTGAAAATGGTTTATAAGGGGAGAAATCTCCAGATACTAGGTTATATTGTCATGTGGACCAAACGTGAACCGTATGAGACCGTACGGGCATATCCTCATCGCGCTGTGCATCTTGCTTGCATTTAGTCCACAGACCCACGCGCAGGGTGAGGAAGCAGCTGTTTACACGGTGACTATAAATTACGTGGTTCAGAATGTGGGACAACACGTGGCGCTTGACTCGCGTGCAACGATAGTCTTGTTTGATAACCTTTCGGGGTGGGCAGATCAGGAGGTCATCGATGAGGAAATAACAGTCGACGGAAATCCGATGTCTCCTCAGATCTCATCGACGGAGGATAACCGGTGGGCCGTCATCTCTCTTGGAGATTTGGATCCGGGAGAATCCGTGACGATATCGGTGGTGCAGGTTTTGAAGGTCAATTCAGTGGAGCTCTCGGTCGATCCCGAAATGGTAGGGAGCACGTTTCCTTCGGAGGTCATAGCATACACGACTCCCGTGGAGGGGCTTTATGAGAGCGATAGTTCCGAGATTCAGAACTTGGCACAGGAGCTCACAGGAACTTTGACGAATCCATATTACAAAGCGAGGAGGATATTTGAGTGGCTTCTGGAAAATATGGAGTACGAACCTCAAACAACGGAACACAGCGCGCTCTGGGGCTACCACGCCCGCAAGGGCGACTGTACGGAGTTCTCCAATCTCTTTGTGGCTCTTGCGCGGGCAGCCGGCATTCCGGCTAAATCAGTGTCCGGTTATGGTTATCTCGCCCTCTACACCACGGAGGCGGGCGCTGATATTCAAACTCTCGGGCATGCGTGGGCGATCTTTTACCTGCCAAACTACGGCTGGGTTCCAGCAGATGCCGTTTGGCCGCAACACGTGGGTTCATTTGGAGAGGTCGATTATGCCCACATCGCCGGGGCGACGACAGGCGGTGATGATGTGGTGAACGAACATGGACAGATAGTCTGGCACTCACCCAGATACATAGAGAAGAGGTGGAACTATTATGTCGGCGAGCCAACGGAGCTGGGAGGCCAAGTTTCCGGTTCGATAATTCCCCAAGTCTTAGTGAGCATCGACCTGCAGACATCACCTGTAATCGAGAACGACACGCTGACGCTGACGGCCACGATCAAAAATTTGGGACAAAATTCAGTTAGTAATCTGACGGCCGGATTGGAGACGGACACATCGTATTTTGAGATAATGACTCCCCCTCGACAGAAGAGCTTTTTGGCCAGCGGGGATGAATGGCAGACGAGTTTTGAGGTTCGGTTGAAGGAGAACGCGTACAGCAGCAGGCACGTGTTCACCTCCAGCGTCTCATACGAAAGCTCGTATTCCGGCGGCAGCGGCACCTTTTTGGCAAAAGGGAAAGTTTCGGTTCAGACCCCAGCTAAGCCGGCTGAGCCATCAGGGATATATGATTTCACATCGCTCATTCTGTTCGTGGTACTGGTGTTCGCGCTCGCGGCGGTGGGCGTGGCTCTGGCCCGGAGATGATTTTAATAATATGAAGATAAACTAGGAGTGATATCGATGTACGGTTTCACGGGTACTGTGGTTGGGGTGCGCTGTAAAGACGGTGTCGTTTTGGCGTCCGATACCCGAGGCGCATATCACTATCTGGTGCTGAGCAAACAGGTCAGGAAGATATTCAAATTGGAAGATCGCATAGGGGCGGCGATTTCAGGTAGTTCTGGTGATATCCAGAGTTTGGTGAATCTTCTCAGGGCGGAGGCCAATCTATACCGTTTGAATCGTGGTCATCCGATTTCCACAAAGGGTTTGGTGCAGCTGGCCTCGAACCTTCTCCATGAACGCAGGATGTTTCCATATATCGTGGCAGGCGTGATAGCAGGATTGGAGGAGGAACCCCGTCTCTACTTTTTAGATCCGGTTGGAGGGAAGCTGGAAGAGGAAAAATTTGCAAGCGCCGGGACGGGATCCACAGTCGCGTACGGGGTGCTCGAGCAGCAGTACCGGGATGGGATGAATGTGAACGATGGGGCGAATCTGGCGGTGCAGTCCATCAAGACGGCGATTGAGCGAGATGCCGCGACCGGGGATAACGTAATGGTTGCGCTCGTGGACAAAAGGGGATACCGGGAGCTTTCGGAGGATGAGGTTGAAGACCTGTTAAAACAGCAATCCTAACAGCCCGGGCACTCGTCAAAATACGGCTTTTTCGGTTTCCCCATCGAATACATGTATCTTGTTCACATCGAACGTGATATTCGCCCTGCTACCCACATCTATCTTCACATCCGGCGGTGTTTTCGCGACGATGACCCCTTTTCCAACTTTAAAGTGGATGAAATTGTCGGATCCTACAGGTTCGACGACATCAACCCTTGCGGGTATGGGGTTATCCGCTTTTCCGCTTGAAATTTTCACATCCTCGGGCCTGATTCCTATGAGCACCTCTGATGTGGTGACACTTTTTACGATGGTTTTTCCCATCTTGGATGGTAATTCTATTTGAAACTCCCCTGCATCCAGCACGAAAGTTTCCTTTCTCTCGTTCAGGGAGCATCTGATGAAGTTTATCGGGGGCGTCCCGACAAACCCAGCTACAAACGTGTCCGCCGGATGATCGTAGATTTGGTCCGGTGTGCCCACTTGCCTTACAGAACCCTGGTGCATGACCACCACTCTGTCCGCCATCGTCATCGCCTCAAGCTGATCGTGAGTGACGTGGATCGTCGTGGTTTTTAACCGCCTCTGAAGCTTTTTGAGCTCTGCCCTCATCGTTACCCTCATCTTCGCATCCAGGTTGGAGAGGGGTTCATCCCAAAGAAAGACCTTGGGTTCCCTCACGATCGCCCTCCCCAGGGCCACACGTTGCTGCTGTCCTCCGCTGAGCTGTTTGGGTTTCCGTTTCAGAAGGTGCTCTATACCCAGTATGGACGCAGCTCTGTGTATCCTGTGTTTTATTTCCTGTTCAGAGTATCCCAAGTTTCTCAGACCAAATGCCATGTTATCGTAGTTTGTCATGTGGGGATAGAGAGCATAATCCTGAAAGACCATGGCGATCCTCCTCTTTCGTATGGGGAGGTTATTGATGACCTCGTCGTCAAAATAGATTTTGCCGGAATCCACCGTCTCGAGTCCGGCTATCAATCTGATGGTCGTGGTTTTTCCACAGCCGCTTGGACCAACGACCACCGCAAGTTCTCTGTCCTTTATGGTGAGATTCATGTCGTTAACTGCTACGGTTTCACCGAATCGTTTTGTCACGTGTTCCAGTTTCACCTTCACCATGGAACTCAGTTTTTCTTTGGATGCTTCAATAAAAAGGCTTTCATCCATATCTTCAGCCGGGTTTTTTGAAACAGATCCTTTCATCGAGCAATAAGGTACAGTTTTGCTCAAATAAGAAATCTTTAACATCTAAACCCGAGAGATGATAGGATGGAATCACGATGAATCTTGAGTTTGGGACCGGAATGGGTGGCGGAGTTCGGGGAAAAACGGAAGTCATATGGAGATGGATGCTAAGCCGGAGGAAGAAGGTCATCCCAGTTTTGATATCATTGATGGTTGTGGTCGCTGGCTTGAGCGCATACTATGGATTTCAGCCGGAGAAGGTTCCCGGAGGTCCTACTGACGGTGGAGGAGGGGGAACTGACCAAGGTTATGTGTCTTACGAATTTTCGTTGGGATGGGATGAGCTTAGAACGGACGAAGGTGGGGTTTCGCTTACTTGGAATGACCTCTCCCAAGAAGATAGGGATTTTCTGGATCGGGTTCAGCAGGCAGCGTTTCAATACTTTTGGGACGAAACCGATCCGGATACAGGACTAGTTCCGGACAGGGCATCAAATGACACCGTGAGCAGCATAGCAGCGGTTGGGTTCGGCCTATCTGCGATAGTGGTTGCGGAGGAGAGAGGCTGGGTAACTTATGAGGAGGCCTATGATAGAATACTGACGACGCTGAACAGCTTTTACGACGATCCAAATGACCCAAATGATCTGGTCGTGGAGGGAAGTCACGGTTTCTTCTATCATTGGGTAAACACTCAGACGGGAGCTCGGGAGTGGAATTCAGAAATTTCTCTGATAGACACGGCCATTTTTGTGGCGGGAGCTCTTCATGCCGGACAGCACTTCAAGGGAACTCAGATAGAGAGCATCGCGGACGAACTGTACCGGGCGGTTGAATGGGATTGGCTTTTGTCGAGCAACAATCTGCTAAAAGCCACACCCAACGGTCCAGAAAAAAGAGGTTATGATGAGTACATTTTAGCGTATATCCTGGCGCTTGGGTCTCCCACCCATCCCATTCCAGAGAGCAGCTGGGATTCCATGGCAATTGGCTATAAATGGTCGGATTATGGCGGTGTCAAATTTCTCTCACCTGCTGGAAGCACAGACTTCTTGGCTTACCTGTATCAGTTCCCTGCTGCTTGGATAGACTTCAGGGAAAAGCACGATGAATATGCGAACTACTGGCAGAACGGGATAGCGGCCCTTGAGGCCAATCGCAGGTTCTGTTTGGAACAAAGCGCTAACAACGGCTGGGCTCCACTCTGGGGCTTTACGGCAAACGATGGTAAAAACGGATATCTCGGGTACCGGAGCACATTTGACGGTACGGTGGCGCCATCAGCTGTTGCGGCTTCAATACCGTTCATTCCGGAATACGCGATAGAGATGTTGAAGACGATGTATGATAACTACC
>Ga0164318_10000197_pt1 | contig 39792 bp, 37 predicted proteins | sample GuaBasSedimGuay9_FD_113734 | JGI IMG/M metagenome (GOLD analysis project Ga0164318, IMG submission 113734) | Subseafloor sediment microbial communities from Guaymas Basin, Gulf of California, Mexico - Guay9, Core 4571-4, 0-3 cm | ecosystem: Environmental > Aquatic > Marine > Hydrothermal vents... | reverse complement strand
TTTCCCTTGACCATCAACAGGCAGAGTATGCATCCTTTTTGAATCATCTGTGCCAGGTTCCAAAGTCTGCCTATGCTGCTATCCCGGATGAAACCATGATTTGCCGATGTGAAGAGATCACCATGGGAACCATTAAAAAAAATATTCGGGAAGGGTTCGATACGATTGGTAGTTTGAAAAAGGCTACAAGATGCGGTATGGGCAGATGTCAGGGCAGAATCTGCGGGCCTGTGATTTTTGATATTATCACTGTTTTGACTCAAAAAAGTCCGGAGAGCATCGGCTGTTCCCTGTCCCGGGCACCGGTAAAAAACGTGAACATAAAAGCCTTTCTAAATTCATAACAGATACTGAAAGGGTGTCTATATATAATGGAATTAACAAAAAACAAATCAAGCGCTTCATTTGTTGGCATCATAATGCTCGACACCACCTTCCCACGTATCAAGGGAGATATTGGCAACCCGGCCACCTTTAGCTTTCCAGTTCAATACAGGGTGGTAAATGGGGCCTCACCGGAACGAATGGTAATCCAGGCAGACAAAAGTTTGATCCAGCCCTTTATCGAAGCAGGCCGGTCCTTGATAAAGGAAGGCGCTTTTGCCATCGCCACCTCCTGTGGATTTTTGGCCCTGTTTCACAGAGAACTGACACAAGCACTGGATGTTCCGGTATTTTCATCAAGTCTGCTCCAGGTTCATATGGCGCAATCCATCATCAAAAAAAATCAAAAAGTCGGCATCATCACCGCCCGAAAGGAATCACTGACCCGGGACCATCTTGCCGCCATCGGAATCGAGCAATACCCATTGGCTATTATTGGTATGGAAAAGGCAGAAGAATTTTCGTCTGTTTTTATCAAAGGAAAATCGACACTCAACACAGATAAATGTCAACAGGAGATGAAAACAGCTGCCCTGAAGCTAAAAGAATTAAATTCTGATATTGGCGCAATTGTGTTAGAATGCACCAATATGCCGCCATATGCCAAAATTATTCATACCGCTACGGGCGGCTTACCCATATTTGATGTGGTCACGATGATCAATACTGCACATTCAACATTACTACATATATAGAGGAGTTTTGATATGTTTGGTTGGAGAGGAAAAGTTCTTGTTGTTGATGTACCACCCACAGGAATTATGGAATACCTGAATGCCGCAACGGGCGCAAATTATACCCTTGATGAGTTGATGCAGGCGGGTGAGCGCATCATCACTGCCGAACGATTATTTCTATCAAAAGCGGGGTTTTCCCGCAAGGACGACAGCCTGCCTGAAAGGCTGACTCATGAGCCCATGCCTGCCGGACCGGCAAAAGGTATGGTCTGTCACCTTCAGGAAATGCTGGATGAATACTATCAGGAACAAAACTGGACATCAGATGGTATCCCCAATGAAAAACGATTGAAAGGATTAGGGCTTGGATAAGAATCTTCACAGCATGGAAGTGAACGTAAAACTTTATAGTGAAAGGAACTCATTTTTTCTTTTTTCGTTTCTTTTTATTTTTTTTTCCCCAGGCTTCCTGCTCTTTAATTAAATCCTGAACACTTTGCGTCTCATTGGAAAAGGTAATGGTTTCGGCATGCTCTTTTTTGCTGATGGGGATCATTTCAATTTTTTTATTTAAAAACCCCTGAATTGCGTCAAGGCGTTCTTTCTCTTCTGTACTGCAAAAGGATATGGCAATGCCTTTTTTTACGCCTCTGCCTGTTCTTCCCACCCTGTGGACATAATTTTCGCTCTTTTCAGGAAGATCATAGTTAATGACATAATGAACATCAGGGATATCAATGCCCCTGGCACTTACATCCGTGGCAATCAAAATATTCATTTTGCTTTGTTTAAAGGCGTTCATCACATCAGTCCTGTCTTTTTGGTCCTTTTCCCCGTGAAGGGTCGCAGACAAAATCCCCCCTCTTTCAAGGGCTTTTGCCACCCGTTCCGCCCGGACCCTTGTTCTGACAAAAACAATGATCCTTGCTTTTGGGTTGTCATTAATGAATCGTCTTAAAAAAAAGCGTTTATCATCCATTTCAACAGACATGACAAAATGAGTGACATTTTTGGAAACCGGATCTTCCGGGGAAATTTGAATCCTTATGGCTGAAGATTTTACCTGGGAAAAAGCAAGCTTTTTAATCTCTTTATTGATTGTTGCGGAAAAGAAAAGTGTCTGGTGCTTTTGAAAAAGTTTTTTCTTTACCGCACTGATATCCTTGATAAATCCAAGATCCAGCATCTGATCCGCTTCATCAAGGACAAGGGTATCCACCCGTTTCAGATTAATCGCCCCCTGGCTGATCAGGTCAAACATCCGCCCGGGTGTTGCCACAAGCACATCAATGCCGTCGGAAAGCTTTTTAATCTGGGGATCCTGTTCAACGCCGCCGTAAACTGCAAATGCTTTTACCCTGGTATGTTTTGAAAGACCATTAAACACGGACCCGATCTGGGCAGCCAGCTCTCTTGTGGGCACCATGATAATACATTTAATCCCCCAGGACTGCTTTGATTTTTTTGTCCTGTGAATTTTATCGATTATGGGAATGGCAAATGCAGCTGTTTTCCCCGTACCGGTCTGGGCTATGGCAAGGACATCCTCTCCCTTCATAATGGAAGGAATAGCCTTGTACTGGATATCTGTGGGACGTTTAAACCCCAACCCTGACAGGTTTCTTTTAAGCGTGGATGATATATGGTATGTATCAAATTTCATAAAATGTTTTGACCTTTTAGCGGTTAAAGCCCTAAAATACAGCTAAATCCTTTAAAATGCAATATCAGAACTTTTTGGCTTGTGGATAATTGCCCTGGAGGGAATTTATCCTTGAGCTTGCATCACCTGACGCTTTTTATTGACAAAATAGAAAGATAGAACTACTTTATCAAATATCGATATCGAAATACAATATTGATATTTGACAGCCAAAGGAGCCTGTTTATCAAATGAAAAAGAAAATATTACAAAAACTCTATCACGGGTTTGTCCAGTTGCATATCCTGCACCACACAAAACAGGAACCTGTTTACGGTGCCTGGATGATGGAAGAGCTCAAAAAACATGGATACAACATCGGCCCCGGAACCTTATACCCCCTCCTAAATAAGATGGAACAAAGCGGTCTGCTTACAAAAGAAAAACAGGTTGTCAGCGGTAAGGTTAGAAAATATTATTCTATTACTTCATTGGGGCTGGAAGTTTTCATAGATGCCGGGGAAAAAGCGGCTGAGCTCTTCCATGAGATTGGAGACAAACAAAATGATTAAATTTAAATCTGTCTACCTGAAACGAAAGAGTAAAGAAATTTTTTCAGGATTGGACTTTTTTGTTCAAAAAAATGAAAAGGTCCTGATTCAGGGTAAATCAGGTATCGGCAAAACAACTTTATTTAAAGTTCTTCTCGGGTTTGAAACAATAGACAAGGGAAAGGTCTCATTTAATGATCTTGACATTGTTAAAGAGCATATCAAGAATATCCGGCGTCAGATTTTTTATCTCAGCCAGGATATTGATCTTAGGAATGAAAGGGTAAACCTTTTTCTTGATGAAGTTTTGGAACAAAACGATTTGAAAAATCAGGACAAAACCCATTTGATGGATCTGCTTAACTTTCTTGATCTCAGTAGTAAAATCCTAAATCAAACCGTCACAGAGCTGTCCGGTGGAGAGCGCCAGAGAATTGGGCTTTTAATCTGTTTTCTTCTGGATCGGCCGGTTTGGCTCTTAGATGAACCCACATCAGCACTTGATGATATCATGAAAAAAAAGATAGCAGACTATGTTATGGATCAAGAAAAAACCATTGTTTTGATTTCCCATGATGATGTCTGGAAAGAAAATAATGCCGTGAAAATCGAAAGGTGGGTGTAAATTGGGTGCTCAGGATCTTAGTTTTTTATCACTTACATCATTGATTCTATTTCTTATCCCTGTTTTTTTTATCAACAGGCGTTTAACACTCACAATCAATAAGACCATGATCACCTCAATCATCAGAATGTGTGTACAATTGGGGTTTGTCGGAATTTATCTTAAGTATTTATTCAAATTTAACTCACCGGTTTTAAACACAATATATCTTTTAATCATGATATCCATTGCCTGTCAGTCCATCATCCGGTCAAGCAACCTCAAGGTGAAACTTTTTTTCATACCAGTATTTTTTTCTTTACTGATTCCGTTCACCATTATCCTGTTTTTTTTTAATGGTATAGTCGTGAAAATTGACAACCTTTTTGAAGCTAAATATATGATCCCCATTGGCGGCATGCTACTTGGCAACTGCCTGCGAAGTATCATTATCTGCCTGAATAGTTTTTATTCCGGCATCCAAAAGGATGAAAAAGTCTATCTTTATTCCATATCACTCTTTAATAATCATATTCAGGCATTGAAACCCTATTTTACTCAAAGCTTTCTGGCAGCCATCACTCCGATCATAGCCTCCATGGCGACCATCGGCCTTGTCTCCCTTCCGGGTATGATGACGGGCCAGATTCTTGGAGGATCCATGCCGACGGTGGCAATAAAATACCAGATTGCCATCATGCTCTCAATTTTCTACACAGAATATTTCAGCACCATACTCTCTATTTTATTTTCTCTAAAAGTAGGGTTTAATGAGCTTGATGTCCTCAATCACGATATTTTTATTATCAAATAATAAGCCGCATCTCCATTTAAATAAGTGGCTTATTATATTATGACTTTTTTAAAGAAACAAAATTATTTCTTGACACCTTGCTGTAATAAGACTATTTTGTCGGATGTTTCAGGTGCTGTAAGTGCAGTTAAAAGGGAATCCTGTGAAAGTCAGGAACGGACCCGCCGCTGTAACCGGGGATGAACGTCACCGATACCACTGTTCAGTATATTGGTTTTTTACGGGAAGGTGTGACAAGTAAACAGATCCGGAAGCCAGAAAACCTGCCTGAATGTTTGATCGTGTTGCTTGCGAGGATGAGGGCAGATCAATAAAAATGAGGATAAAAACGGTTCCCATGTCAGATAAAATGATTAAAATCTGACATGGGATTTTTATTTGTGCCCTGGCTCGCGTTATTGTAAATTTTTAATAACCGAGGAAATGTTATGAAAAAACTTAAATTTGCTGTACTTTTTATTGTTCTTAGTCTGGTTTTCAGCTCACACCCTTATGCCAAAACTGCCGCTAAAACTGCCATTATTGTCGCTAGTTTTGGTACGACTGTACCAAGCGCCGTCCAATCCATAGTAAATATAACGTCCAGGGTAAAGGCAGCTTTTCCAGACACTGAAGTCAGGGTCGTGTTCACATCCAATATTATTCGGTCAATCTGGGGGAAAAGAAGCCAAAACCCGAAGAAATGGACTGATAAAGGCATCCCTGAAGAAATCCTTTTCACAAAAAATCTTCTCAGTACGTTTGGAGACTTGAAAAGCCTAGGGTTTAAAGATGTTATTGTCCAACCCACCCATTTGTTCCACATGGAACAATATCAGGACCTGATGCAATATGTAAATGCCATTGACTCTATCAAGACCATCAGAGACAAATGGAAACCCTTTAATAAAATTGCACTTGGCAGGCCGGCTCTGGGGACTATTGGAGACATATATCCTTATCATAATGATCTTAAACGGGCTGTAAAAACCTTTGCCGCCGATATTTCTCTTGCCAGGCAAAAGGGCGCCGCCCTTGTATATATGGGCCATGGCAATGAACTCTGGTCCACTGGGATATATATTGAACTCCAGCAATTAATGAGGCAGACGTATCCTGAAGTTAAAACATTTGTGGGGAGTGTTGAAGGGTATCCAGGGCTTGAGGATGTACAAAAAAGTCTCAGCCATTATACCCCTGAAATTGATAAAATCCTGTTAAAACCATTAATGATTGTTGCCGGAGATCACGCCACCAATGACATGGCCAGTGATGAAGACGACTCCTGGAAAACCATATTGACCAAGGCTGGATTTGATGTTGAAACCATTCTCAAGGGCCTTGGATCAAACAACCAATTCGCAGACATTTTTATAGCCAATATAAAAGATGCTGCAAAAGCTTCAGGTATCGACCTGTAGATTATGGCATAAACTTGAGTATACCGGTTGCCATATCAAAAGGGAGAACAGGATATCTGGTGATTCTTTTCTCCCTTTTTCTTATTTTAATGATTTTTTGCTCCCTTTCTATGGGATATATTCGCATTCCGGTGATGGATATCATCAATATTCTCATAGCAAAAATCATTGGTAACCTTAATTTTATTGAAAGCATCAACGAAACTTATTTAGCGGTAATCTTTGATATCCGACTTCCAAGGATATTGACCTGTACAGCAGTCGGGGCTGCCCTTGCTGTGTCAGGAAGCCTGTTCCAGGGTATCTTGTTAAATCCCCTTGCAGACCCCTATACCCTCGGTGTTTCAGCAGGTGCAGCATTTGGGGCAAGCATTGCCATTTTATTGAATCTAAGCGCCGCCTTTGTTTCCGTTCCTGCATTTGCTTTTACCGGAGCGTGTGCCACTTTGTTTGTGGTCATGTTTTTATCCTACTCGTCAAAGACACCAAGCCTGTCGCTTTCATCCAATAACCTGATTTTATCCGGCATCATCATTGGTGCTATTCTTTCTGCCGGCATCAGTTTTTTAAAATTTATTGCTAATGAACAGGTATCTGTAATCATTTTCTGGCTTATGGGAAGTTTTGCATCCAAAACATGGCCGGATTTTTTTATCGTTATGATATTTCTGCTGGCTGGTTTTTGCATTTCAATATTTTTTGCCAGGGACCTGAACCTGATTTCTCTTGGCGCCAAAGCTGCGACCAGTCTTGGTGTTGATATCAGGAAGGTAACGATTATCTTATTGGTAACCGGATCAATGCTGGCGGCTGTCTGTGTGTCCGTCTCAGGCATTATTGGATTTGTCGGCCTTTTAATACCGCACATGGTCAGATTTATCACAGGGCCTGATAATCGAAGGCTGATCCCCATATCCATGCTGGCCGGTGCATCATTATTGTTATTTGCCGACACTATTACCCGGGCAGTTCTTGTCCATGAGATCCCTATCGGTGTGCTGACTGCCCTTACGGGCGGTCCTGTCTTCTGCTGGATTTTTAAAAAGAACAGGCTTACTTAGGAGAAAAATGAAACTGACACTGCACAATATCTCCTTTGCCTATGACAATGATATCGTCATTAAAAATATAGACTGTTCTTTTATGTCTGGAAATTTTTATTCCATAATAGGCCCGAACGGAAGTGGCAAAACCACGCTTTTAGACTTGCTGTCAGGCTTTTTAAAACCTGCTGCCGGCAGTATTGATATTGATAAAACACCCATCTTGTCTCTTTCAAAAAAACAGATTGCAAAAAACATTGCTTTAGTATCCCAGGACTATACAATCAATTTTCCTTTTCGTGTAAAAGATGTGGTAATGATGGGAAGACATCCTTATATATCAAGGTTTGCTCATCCTACTGATGATGATCGAAAAAAAGTGCACCTCATAATGGAAATTACCGAAATTCTTCATTTAGAGAACAGGAAAGTTAATGAGCTTTCCGGAGGGGAAAGACAACGGTGTATTTTCGCCAGGGCACTGTGCCAGGACACCCAGGTTCTCCTCTTAGATGAGGCTTTCTCTAATATGGATATCAACCATACTCTGCAAATGCTCTCCCTTGTGAGGCAATCTGTAAAAGAAAAAAACAAACTGGTGATCAGTGTTTTTCATGATTTAAACATGGCCTCCGGCTGGTCTGATGTCCTGCTAATGCTAAAAAAAGGTAAAATTAAAGCCTTTGGCAATTGTCAGGAAGTTCTTTCACAGCAGACAATTAAAAATGTATTTAACGTGGAATCAATTGTTGAATTTAATGAACATGTTCAAGCAAAGCAGGTCTATTATCCGTCAAACTAAAAACATAACAGGGATCATCCTCCTTATTATTTTTATTATTTCGTTCAAGTGTTCAGCTTTAACACTGACAGATAAAAAGGGAAGACAGATTGTTTTTGAAAAACCTTTTACCCGGATCATTTCTCTCTATGGTGCCCATACTGAAAACCTTTATCACTTAGGCCTTGAAGATGCCATTGTAGGGGTCTCGGTTAATGATACATTCCCGCCCCAGGTCGATAAAAAAACTAAATTTTCCTATCATGATGATTCTGAAAAATTTCTCGCCTTTATGCCGGATCTTGTTTTAATCAGGCCAATGATTGATAATGGTTATCCCAAATTAATGAACAGGCTTGAAAAATCCGGTATCACAGTAGTTTCCCTTCAGCCTTCGGGTATCAAAGAAATGTATGACTACTGGTTAAAGTTAGGGAAATTAACAGGAAAAGATCACAAAGCCAAAATAATGGTTCAAGAGTTTAAGGAAAAAACAGACCGGATCAAAGCCAAAACCAACAAAATTCCCGTCAAAAAAAAAGTTTATTTTGAGGCCATTCATACGCGGATGAAAACATTTACACCCGGTGCCATGCCAATTTTTGCCCTTGAAACCGCGGGGGGTATCAATATAGCCTCAGATGCCAAAGCATCAAGAAATACAAATATTGCCATCTATGGGAAGGAGCAAATACTTGCCAAAGCGTCACATATAGATGTATTCCTTGCCCAAAAAGGCGTAATGAATGCTGTAAATATTGAAATAATTAAAAGAGAACCAGGATTTAATATTATTAAAGCTATAAAGAATAATCAAATATATTTAATTGATGAAAATATCGTTTCCAGGCCTGTGCCCAGGCTGTATAAAGGGATTGTATCTATTGGAATGTTCCTTTATCCGGATATTTTCTTTCAAGAGAAGCTTAAAGAGGATTTATAATGGAAAACGTTGGAAAACTATTTGGTGTGGGTGTTGGCCCGGGAGACCCGGAATTAATAACGGTAAAAGCGGTCAGGGTGATCAAAGAAGCGAATATTATTTTTACGGCTGCATCAACAAAAAATACCTATAGTCTGGCTGTTGAAATTGCATCTCCCTATATATCATCCTCTACACAGATTGAAAGGCTTTCTTTTCCCATGACCAAGGACCCTGAAAAAGTTGAAACTGCATGGATTCATAATGCAAAACAGATCGCCGTGAGTTTGAAACAGGGGAAAAAAGCCGTTTTCCTTACGCTCGGAGATCCTACAACCTATTCCACCTTTGGATATATTTTAAAAAAAATGGACTGTATTATGCCGGAAGCTGATATTGAAACCATTCCGGGGATAACCTCGTTTCATGCGGCATCAGCAAGGCTCAACCGGATACTTGTAGAAGGTGAAGAGTCTCTTCTTGTAACATCGGGTGCTTATGGCGGTGATCGGATAAGACAAATCAACGGCGTTGAAAATGTGGCCATTGTCAAAGCATATAAAAATATTAAGGACATCAATAGAGCACTGAAAGAAACCGGCCTGAACAACCGATGCGTATCGGTTTCAAAGTGTGGCCGTAAAAATGAACAAATCATAGAAAACCTTGATATACTGGAAAAACGAGAACCGGATTACTGGACACTGATACTAGCCTCTAAATGAAACCCAAAAAACATAAAAATAGTAAAATAAAATATAGAAATCTTGGGTTTTCAATACTCTTTACACTGGCCTGTATAGCTTTCAGCCTTAATTATTTTGAAAACATTAATCTTGCGCTCTGTATAAAAAAGCTTGGGATACCCTTATTCAGGCTTCTCATGTTTATTTTCATCGGACTTTTAGCTGGACAAGTGATTGAAAGCTTTGGCTGGACAAAACAGGTTGCTATCCTTGCCAGACCGATCTTTGGCTTTTCAAACCTTGGGAATCGGTGCAGTGCTGCTTTTACAGCAGCATTTATCTCCGGGGTGACCGCCAATGCCATGCTGTTGGATTTTTATGAAGACAATAAAATCAGTAAACTACAGTTATTTCTATCCAATTATATCAACCAGTTTCCTGCCTTTTTTCTGCATCTGCCGACTACTGTTTTTATTGTGCTGCCTTTAACAGGTACTGCCGGGGTCCTTTACTTTGTCATTACTTTTCTGGCAACACTATTCAGGACCATCTGTTTTCTAATTTTTGGAAATTTATACCTGAAGACAGGCGCAATTCCTGACGAACAAGAATCTCATACTAAGTCATCCACTAAAAAAAATAAAATTGAGAAAAAAAATTGGGGTGCCGTAATAAAAAAGATTAAGTCAAAATTGCCGGGACGTATCACCAATATTATTATCTGGGTTTTACCGATATATACTATTGTTTTCCTCCTTAACATAAATGGTTTTTTTGATTATCTCAATAAAACGCTATCCACTTTTTTCACGGTCACCATTATGCCGGTTGAATCGCTATCCGTCGTCATATTAAGCTTTGCTGCTGAGTTTACATCAGGGTTTGCAGCTGCCGGTGCATTAATGGATGCGGGTGTTATCACAGTGAAACAGACCGTCATCGCTCTTCTGTTTGGAAACATTCTCGCATTCCCCATAAGAGCCCTTCGCCATCAGCTTCCAAGATATATGGGAATTTTCTCTCCCAAAATGGGACTGCAGCTGTTATTATCAGGACAAATATTCAGAATATTAAGTATCATATTAATGGGAACCCTTTACTATATAGTGGCATAATATGAATCTAATTAACATTATCGGCATTGGACAGGGGAAAAAAGATCTCACCCAAAAACACCTTGAACTTATCAGAGAATGCGATGTGCTGGTTGGCGGCAAAAGACATCTGGCCATGTTTGACTTTCCAGACATTCAAAAGATTCCCATTAAAGGTCATATCAATATCATTGTTGACGTCATTAAAGAAAAAATGGTGGATAACAAAATTGTAGTCCTGGCTTCCGGCGACCCCTTGTTCTATGGTATCGGTTCTACATTAACTCAACATATTGATAAACAATATTTAAGTATTCATTCAAATATTTCTTCTATTTCTGCGGCTTTTGCTGCCATAAAAGAACCCTGGCACGATGCAAAGGTCATCAGCCTGCATGGCAAACAGCAAACAGCGTTCTCCTTTTCAAAACTTTCCTACGAAAACAAAATAGCTTTTTTAACAGATCCGAAAATGGACCCAAAATTTATTGCAACAGGCCTGATAAAAGAAGGAATGCATAATTTTAAATTTTGTGTGCTGGAAAAACTTGGTAACAAAGAAGAAGAAAGGATAACATGGTATGACAATATTGATCTTATAAAAGAACAAACCTTTTTGCAGCCCAATATTGTCATCTTACTTAAACAGTTGAAAGGAAAAAGAAATTTTCCACATGAAACACATATCGGGATGGCCGATTCCTTATTTAAACATTCAAAAGGATTGATTACCAAATCTGAAATCCGCAGTATTACCCTGTCAAAATTAAAATTAATTAAAAAAGATCATGTGGTTTGGGATATTGGATCTGGCTCCGGTTCCATTGGTATTGAAGCCTCCCTTCAGGTTCCCTGGGGTCATGTTTATGCGATAGAAAAGCATCCGGGAAGGATTGGTGATATTATTCATAATATTAAAACTTTTAACTGCTCCAATGTAAAGGTATCAAATACCACCTTCCCTGAGGGAATCAAAGAATTAAGAACGCCGGATAGAATTTTTATCGGTGGTGGTGGTAAGCACCTTGGAAAAATCATAAAAGCATCCTGTGACAGTCTTGCTCCCTTTGGAATTATTGTGATTAATACAGTATTGGTACAAAATCTTGAAACCGCTTTAAAACTGTTAAAAGAATTTAAATTTGATCCTCACATGGTACAGATCCAGGTATCCCGATCCAAGGGAATGCCTTTTGGGGATCGCTTTGAAGCATTTAATCCTGTTTGGATCATTTCAGGGTCAAAGCCTAAAGAGAAGGTATGAATATGAATGAGAATAAAGTTATTTTTGCAGGAGCCGGACCCGGTGACCCTGATCTTATGACAATCAAATCTATGAATGCGTTAAAAACAGCTGATCTAATCATCTATGCTGGATCTTTGGTACCCAAAGCTGTGCTGTGCTGGAAAGGCGAAGATACTGAAACAAAATCAAGTGCCGGCATGGACCTTCATCAAATTATTGACACCATAAAAACATATCATGCAAATGGAAAAAGAATTGTTCGCCTCCATACAGGTGACCCCTCCTTATATGGTGCAATTTTTGAACAGATGAGAGAACTTGAAAAAAGTAACATTCCCTACGAGGTTATTCCGGGCGTTACAGCAGCCTTTGCCGCATCCTCAAAAATGAATATGGAATATACACTCCCCGAGGTAACCCAGACCTTGATTCTAACAAGAATATCCGGTAGAACACCGGTTCCTGAATCGGAAGATCTTGAAAAACTTGCATCTCATCAAGCTTCCATGGCAATTTATCTGAGTATCGGCCATGCCAGAAAAGTTCAAGAAATACTGGAAAAGCATTATGGCAAAGACTCTCTTTGTGCTGTGGCTTATAAAGTGAGCCATCCTGAAGAAAAAATATTTTATACGAAAATAAAAAGGCTTGTAAAAACCTGCGCAGACAATGAAATTACACGACACGCATTGATCATTGTTGGAAAATCTGTTGAAGCAAGCGTTAAAACCGATGCGATTTTAAAATCAAAATTATATGATTCAACATTTTCACATGGCTATAGAAGTGCTGATAAATAAAAATAAATCCATTGCCATCTGGTGCATTACACCAAACGGCAAAGATCTTGGACAAAAAATTCAAGGCAGGTTTAAGGGTTCAATCCTTTTTGTCTCTGAAAAAATCTGGCAGGACAGCCGACGTGATAAAAACAGAGTCACTTTCAAAAAATTGTCCCAGGAGATTCATCAACAATTTAATCTATTCTCAGGACATATCTTTATATTTTCCACAGGGATTGCCGTTCGACTCATTGCTCCTTTGCTCAATTCCAAAATAACTGATCCTGCGGTTGTGGTCGTGGATGATAATGGAAACCATGCCATCATTCTCATATCAGGACACTTGGGGGGCGCTAATATCCTTGCAACAAAAATTGCAACTATCCTTGACGGCATCGCTGTTATAACTACTGCGACAGACACAAACCTTCTTCCGGCCATTGACTTGATTGCAAAGGACAAAGGCCTTTATATCGAAACCCCGCAAAACATAAAACATATTAATATGGCATTTCTCATGGGAGATTCAATAGAGATTTATGATCCTTTCGGATTCATTAAAAAGGACCTGCCGGAAAACTTTTGGATCAACAAAATCAATTCAGATCAAGCAACAGGCAGCGTATTCTGTTCTTATGAAACCAAAAATGTTTCATGTGAAACATTAGTTTTAAGGCCGCCTGTCCTAAGTGTCGGTATTGGATGCAACCGGGGAACAAGCCACGAAGAAATTAAACTCTTTTTATTTTCAGTCTTCAAAAAAGAAGGGTTATCCCTTCACAGCATTTGTCGATTGGCAACATCCGAGATTAAAAGGGATGAGACAGGCTTACTCTCTTTTTCAAAAGAACTGAAAATTCAGATAGATTTTTATAACAAAAAAGATTTAAATTCAGTTAAAACAATTCAAACACCATCAAAAATGGTTGAGAAACATTTAGGGGTGAAAAGTGTTTGTGAAGCTGCAGCGATTTTATCATCGAAAAATGGAAACCTGATTGTTTCTAAAAATAAAAATAAGGATGTCACGATTGCCGTGGCAATAAAAAAATGATTCTTTATGTTATTGGCACAGGCCCGGGAGATATTGCCTACATGTCCCAGAGGGCAATTGAGGTTATTAAGCAGGTCGATTGTGTGGCGGGGTATACAACCTATATTGATTTGATTTCCGACCTTATCAAGGACAAGGAGATTATATCTACCGGGATGATGAAGGAAGTTGAAAGAGTTGAAAAAGCAATTGAGCAGGCATTGAGCGGGAAATCATGTGCACTTGTTTCAGGTGGAGATCCTGGTATTTATGCCATGGCAGGCCTTGTCTTTGAAATCTGTCAACAGCGTAACATCAAGATATTAAGAACTCAGGGGAAATCGAATCCTTCTGATAGCGATCTCGGCCTGTGCCTTGAAATTATTCCGGGCATTCCAGCCCTGGCTGCTGGTGCCGCATTGGCTGGTGCACCCTTGACCCATGATTTCGCGGCAATTTCTTTAAGCGACCTTTTAACCCCCTGGGAGAAAATTGAAAAACGATTGACATGCGCAGCCATGGCCGATTTTGTCATTGTGCTGTATAACCCAAAAAGTAAAAAAAGAGACTGGCAGTTAAAACGGGCCCAGGAACTGATATTGGAACACAGGGATGCACAAATCCCTGTTGGAATTGTCACCGGAGCCATGCGGGAGAATCAAAGCATCTCATTTACAACCCTGGATCAAATGGATACCGCCCGGGTTGGGATGCAGACGGTCATATTTATCGGTTCCAGCGCATCGATACGATATCTTGATTTTCTATTTACACCCAGAGGGTACTCAAAAAAATACGATATTTAAACTTAAGCAAAGATCCATAGGAGCCTTTATATGAAAGGATATGTTCAAATATACACAGGGAATGGCAAGGGAAAGACTACTGCAAGCTTAGGACTTGCTCTCAGGGCTGCCGGTGCCGGCCTTAAGGTTTATATTATCCAGTTTTTAAAAAAAGGGGATTATTCTGAAATCAAAGCCTTATCCAGGTTTGAAAATATAACAATTGAACAATACGGCCTTGGAAAATTTGTTAAGGGCAAACCATCTGATGAAGATATTGCTGCGGGTGCCCAGGGATATCTTAAATTATGGGAAATTTTAAAGCAGAACAAACATGATGTGGTAATCGCTGAAGAAGCAAATGTTGCCGTTACATGCAACCTGATATCAGAAAATGAGCTTCTATCTTTAATAGATGCGAAGCCCGACAATGTTGAGCTGGTGATCACGGGAAGGGGAGCCACTGACAGGGTAATTGAAAAAGCAGATCTTGTGACTGAAATGAAAGAAATCAAGCATTATTACAGAAAAGGCGTCACAGCCAGAGTTGGAATCGAAAAATGATGAAAAAAAACATTGCCGTTCTTGGGACTGGCTCTGATGTAGGAAAAAGTATCATTGCTGCCGCTATTTGCAGGTCCCTTGCAGACCGGGGAGTGAAAGTTGCTCCTTTCAAATCTCAAAATATGTCAAACAACTCAGGGATCACACCCGAAGGCCTTGAAATGGGACGGGCACAGATTGTGCAGGCGGAAGCCGCAAGAATTGCTCCCCATGTCAATATGAATCCTATCCTTTTAAAACCAACAGGGGAGAAGCAGTCCCAGGTTATCCTTAATGGAAAGGTTCATGGTAATCATACCGCCATGGATTACCATAGAAACAAGGGATTTTATTTTAAAAAGGCCTGCAAAGCCTTTGACCGGCTTGAACAGATATATGACAGGATCATTCTTGAAGGCGCCGGCTCCTGTGCTGAAGTCAACCTCATGCCCAATGACATTGTAAATTTTGCCATGGCTGAATATGCCGATGCAGATGTTATCCTTGCAGCAGATATCCACAGAGGAGGGGTGTTTGCACAAATTATCGGTACCCTTGAATGTCTTCCTCAAAAATATAGGGATATGATAAAAGGATTTGTTATCAACCGGTTCAGAGGAGATATTGCCCTGTTTAAAGATGGGGTTGACTGGATTGAAAAACAGACCCAAAAAAAGGTGTTGGGGGTTTTACCCTGGTACACCCATTTTAAAATTGATGCTGAAGATTCGGTTGAAATTGAAGAATGCAATAATTTCAAACACTTCGATATAGATATGCCGGCAATCGGTATCATTCGACTGCCCCATATTGCAAATTTTACGGATTTTCATTCCCTGTCAAAAACAAAAGGAATTCAAACCATTTTTTTTGACAAACCTGACCATCTGTCAAAATTTAAGGCGGTGATCATTCCGGGCTCAAAAAATACCCGGGCAGACCTTGAGTGGTTAAAAAACAACTTTAAAGAACCCCTTGAAAAATACCACCAGTCACAGGGGCATATTTTCGGAATTTGCGGCGGATATCAAATGCTGGGTGAGTTTGTTGATGATCCTGATGGGCTTGAGGGAACCCCGGGAAAAACAAACGCTCTCAACCTTTTACCTGTTCAAACTGTCTTAAAAGCCCCAAAGACTACAACCTTAAGCGATTTTCAATGGAAGGGCGCCAAAGGAAAAGGATATGAGATCCACATGGGCTATACGAACTTAAATGCGGGGGTATCTCTGCTTGAGATAAATTCCAGGAACAGTCTTCACTGCACAGACACAGATGGCTGCATTTTCGAAGACGGCAGAGTCGCCGGGACTTATATACATGGCTTTTTTGATTCCTCTCAGATTTTGTCAAAATGGTTTGAGATGATAAAATTAGACATGAAACATCCGCTTGATGACATGCTCAATTTAAAAGAGAAGGATTATTCTCTTTTAAAAGAACACCTTGAGGCCCATATTGATATAAGTGAGATTTGTTAATGATCAAATCCATGGGTTAAGATTCACGAAATCGTTTACTTTATTCCAAAAATTTTTTATCTTTATAAATTAAAAACAAACCATTTAAAAAAATTGAAAGAATAAACCTTGGAACAATCCAGTCAAATTCCGTCTCTGCCAGCACTTGCACTGCAATACGGCACTATCAATAAGGAACAGTTTACACTTCTTAATCGTTTATACTCTCTCAAGCTAAAAGATGGTCATACCCCTGGGTTTGATAAACTTTTGCTCAGCGAAAAATTTGCCACTCAATATCAGGTTGGACTTTTAAAACTGATCCGGGAATATATTATCATCAAAAAAAGAGGGGAAGAATTTGGTAAAATTGCCATTGAAAAAGGATTTGCAACACAAAAAGATGTTGACAAGGCCCTTGAGGACCAAAAAAATGAGTTTAAACGAGCAAAAATAAGAAAATTGATTGGAGATATCCTGGTTGAATCCAGGGTCATTACAACAAAACAGAAAAATGCGATTTTAAAGCAACAGACTTTCCTTGATACACAGGCAGAAAAAATCTTTGCTTCATATCCATCAAATGAGCTGGATCAAAAGAATGACTCACAGAATGATCCACAAATTAAAAAAGACATAAATCTTTCCGGATATGAAAAGCAATTTTTGCAAATAATGGTCTTGGATAAAGAATTTGCAGCAAGTGTTATTGAAAAAAATATGGCTTCTGAACGGGAAGTTAAGATTGCTCAAAAAGTTCAGGAAGAAGCATTTGAAGAAGAGAAAAAAATTCGGATCCTTGGCGATATTATGGTTGAGTTAAATTATTTAACCGAAAACCAGAAAAATCTGATTTTAAAAGAACAGGAGCGAATAGAAAAAATTGATGAGATCGCGCCTGAGCCGGTAATTCGTGTCAGAATCAGTCCCGATCAAATGGAAGCCCTTATTCAAATCAAAAAGAAAAAAAAATCTATCCATTTGCAGGATGTCAAGCAAGCACTTGAGAGCAGCGGTATCCGGTATGGCGTTTACCCGGATGCCATTCTTCAATGCAACCTTGATATGGAAAACACTGAATTTATTGCCGCCAAACAGGATTTTTCTCTGGAATTAATAAAAGCCAAGAGGGCTTTTTACCATTTTGATACAAGCCGGATTGATACTGAAATCAAAAAAAAAGGAGCGACGCTGGTTGAGCAGCGTATTGGCGGAGACACCTATTTAAAAAAAGATTTGTTTGGGAATAATATTGAACAAACCAAAGGCCATGACTTTACATTCAAGTGTGCCTCCGGGACAAGGTTGTCAAAAGACAACACAAAAGCTTTTGCCGGTAAAACAGGCTTTCCATCTCTATCCATTGAGCGAAAGCTATATATTCATCCGGCGATTAACGTTCTTGAAAATGCTGATCTTAAATATGGGCCGCTTGAAATGTATGCAAATATAAATATTTCAGGTGTTTTGACGGGTGCCTATCCTGTAACCGCAGGAGAAATAATTGCAAGAGAAATAAGGGGTGCGCACATTGAAGCTATCGGCAGTGTAAGGTCCAAAATAGGTATTACCGACTCAATCATAAGCGCCCAGGGAGATATTCATGCCAGATACCTTCACAATTGTAAAATTGAAACCTTTGGAAATGTATATATCAAAAATGAGATCATTGACTCGAAAGTCTTTTGCAGCGGGAAAATAGATTCCGCTCAATGCCGGGTTGTCTCTTCTACCTTATATGGTAAAAATGGTATCGAGCTTGCGGGTGTTGGGAACAGCAAAACAAAAGGGTGTGTCCTTGGGGCGGGGACTGAACACCATATTCTTGAAAAGACAAGGCAAATTAATATAGAAATAAAAAATATCAGTCAGCAGCTGGATGAATTAAAAGAAAAAAGAGACACACAAGGCCATTTCGCAAAAAAAACATTTCAAAAAATGATTGAACTGAAAATTTTTCATGACCGGGCAAAAGATAAAAAACGAAAGCTATCATATGAGTTTAAAAAGAGGAAAGAATCTCTTAAAAAAGAAAAATTAATAAATATTGTAACATTGATAAATAATTTTGAAAAAAGAATTGAGTCTTCCATCTTTTCATTAAAAGAATTAAACGTGTTAAAAAAGAAATACGAAAAAGAAAAAGAAAAATTTGAAAGAAAAAGAAAAAAGCTTGAACCAAAAATCAAAAGAAAAATTTCTGAACTTAAAAAAGACTTGTTTTCATTTTTTGAATGGACAAGAAAACAAAAAAACAGTTCACAAATAAAAATTTCCGGGAAAGTATTTCAGGGGACACTCATAAAAGGAATTTTTTCTTCTCGGGAAATTAAAAAAAATCTAAGTCAATTATCAGCTTTTGAAAAAGAAAATTCAAATGCTGAGTTCAAAATGGTGCTGAAAAAATAATCTTATGAATTGCTCCGGATGAAGTTAACCTGCTTTGAATAAGTTTGATTTCAGAAACCAGAAAATCATTGGAACAATAGTCTTGAAACTCATGTAACAGCTGAATTATTGTTTTTGAAAAAATCGGTTTTTTAATCCTTGCAACAGTCAGGTGGGGAGAAAATCTTGCTGTATTCTTTTTAATACCCAATTCATCAAAAATGATATCATCTAAACGATTTGAGAGCCTTTCCAAAACATCTGTCTGCCCCCTTGTTCCGGACCAGATAACCCTGGCTTTTTTTATGGATGGGAACACCCCGACTCCTGAAGCGGACAAGGTATGGGTGGGTATGCCTGTTACTGCCAGGCGCATGCATGATTTAATCGTATCAAGCCTGCTGATCTTCACATTTCCAAGAAATTTTAAGGTTAAATGCATCATCTCAGGCTTAGCCCAAGACACCCGGGAAGATCTGATGCCTGATATGCGTAATTGTATCTGAAGGTCATGCAAAAACGTTTTTATCTCTTTTGGGAGAGATATTGCGATAAATGCACGGATATAATTATTATCATCTTTCACTTACTATATATCATATAAGGGATTTTCAAGATTCACAATAATTTTTAAACTTCAAAAAATAAAAATACCGATCATTGAAAAAGTCAGGGCATGCAGATATACTTATTTTCATGCGACTTCGAATCATCATATTAATATTGGCTTTATTTGCATTTTTATCAGCTTCAGTCGGCGGACTGTTATATTATCACTCTTTTAGAAAGGCTGCCTTCCAAAAAACAGAAGCCGATGCATATTCCAGGCTGAATCTTTTGACAGATCAACTATCGTTTTATCTTTCCGAACATATCAAACCGGTTAAGACTTTATCCGGTATCAAGGAGTTAGAATCAGCGCTTAAAGATACCAATCTGGACTCAATTTACCAGGCCAACCAGATTCTTGATAACTTTACAAAATCCCTTGATCTTGAGGTCAGCTACCTCATGGATAAAAATGGAATTACGCTATGTTCAAGCAATCGAAATGCCAAGGACAGTTTTGTTGGAAAAGATTTTTCTTTCAGACCTTACTATAAAAAAGCTATAAAAGGAATGCCTTCTACCTATCTTGCCCTTGGCACCACTTCCAAAAAAAGAGGGGTCTATTACTCTCACCCGGTTTATAATAAAAACAATTCTGATATCCTTGGTGTTGCGGTCATCAAGGCGTCTGTAGAGTTTGTAGAGACAAAACTGTTTCCAAAATCCGATGATACGCTCCTTTTTGTAAGCCCGGACGGTGTCATTTTCATCTCAAACAAATCAGCATTAAGGTTTAAACTTTTATGGGAACTTTCTGAAAAAAAATTAGATGTACTGACAAATTCCAGACAATTTGGAAATGGGCCCTGGGCCTGGAGCGGATTCTTAAAAATCAATACCCGTGATGTAACAGATAAAAATAATACCCGATACCTTTTTTCAATCCTCAATGTGACCAATTACCCCGGATGGGAAATTATTCATTTAAGAAATTTTAAAGAACTTGAAAAACAGGTATCAAAACCCTTTGTCAGGGTTATCGGACCGATTATTACTTCTGTGTTAATCCTGACCGGTATCCTGGTGCTGATTCTTTATCAACTGGGAATCCAGGAAATCACAAAACGAAAAAAAGCTGAAAAAAAACTTCGGATCAGTGAAGAAAGATACAGGCGTATCTATCATAAAACACCGGTTATGCTGCATTCAATTGACACCCAGGGAAAAATTATCCGGGTATCGGATCACTGGGTGGAGGTAATGGGATACAATCGAGAAGACGTTATTGGTAAACAACTTATCAGTTTTTTTACCCCTGAATCACAAAAATATGCTGTGGATGTGATCTTTCCCATATTTTTCAGCACGGGGTTCTGTAAAGATATCCCCTATTCCTATGTTAAAAAAAATGGGGAAAAGATGGATATCATGCTCTCCTGTTATGGAGTGAGAGATGAAAATAGTGACATTATCAGATCCCTGGCCGTGAGTGTGGATGTAACGGAAAAAAATCGAACTCAAAAAGATCTGCAAATCGCCAAGGAAAAGCTGTCTCAATATTCCCATGACCTGGAACAGCAGGTAAAAAAGAGAACTGCCCAGCTTGAAAAAGCCCAGGATAACCTAAAAAACCTGTCCAAAAATATTATTGCCTCCCAGGAAAGAGAAAAAGCACTTGTTGCAAGAGAACTTCATGATCATTTGGGACAGGTTTTAACAGCACTTCGTATTGATGCCGTATGGGTTGAGAAATATTTGGCCACCATTGACAAAAATGCTGAAAGCAGAGCCGAAAAAATGTGTTCCTTAATAGATGATACCATTAATGATGTTAGAGATATGGCCTATCGCCTAAGGCCAAGAGTACTGGATGATTTGGGGCTTGCTGACGCATTGGAATCCCTGCTCTCGGATTTTGAAAAACGCTCTAATGTCTCCTGCGTCTTCAAGCATGGAGAAATTCCCAAAATTAACGGCACCCTTTCAACTGCGTTATACAGAATTGGTCAGGAGGCTGTAACCAACTCACTTAAGCACTCAAATGCCACCACCATTACCGTTGAGCTTAATAGCGACAACGAGGGAATCGTTCTATTTATTCAAGATAACGGGTGTGGATTTGATACTGACAATGACTCGGAATCTACTGGATTCGGACTGGGGGGAATGAGAGAACGGGCCAATCTTGTCGGCGGAAAACTTGACATATCTTCACAAATATCCCAGGGCACCCGTATTTGGTGTAAAGTAAAATTAAAAGGATAACCCATGATTAAAGTACTTCTTGCAGATGACCACAGTATTGTCAGGGAAGGCTTAAGAAAAGTCTTAGAAGACAGCAATGAGATTGAGGTGATTGCCGAAGCAGCGGACGGAGAAACCGCTCTGGATGAAGCCATGAAAAAAAAACCGGATGTGGCAATTATTGATATTTCCATGCCGGGTATGGATGGACTTGAGGTGGTGACCAGATTAACCAGTTATTGCTCGGATGTACCGGTCCTTATTTTGACCATGCATGATGAAGAGCAATATGTTATCAGAGCGATAGAAGCTGGAGCTTTTGGGTATGTCACAAAACAGTCGGCACCTGAACAGCTTGTGGCGGCCGTAAAAAAAATTAATTCCGGGGGCAGGTATTTGACGGAAAAGGCAAGTGAAGCCCTGGCCCTTAGAGTGATCCGGGGCAATAAAAACCAGACGCTTACAGAATCATTGTCCATGCGGGAACTTCAAGTATTACGAAAACTTGCCATGGGCTCGACAAACAGAGAAATCGCAACCTCCTATAACATCAGTGTAAAAACGGTTGATACCTATCGATCAAGAATATTAAAAAAATTGAATTTACGAAACAATGCTGAATTGTCCAGATATGCCATTCAAAACAAACTGGTTGAGCTGTAAACTTTAAACCGTTACTGATTCAGCCGGTCAAAATTAGAAAATATTTTATTTAAAGTGGCTTTGCACTGAGTCATCTCTTCGGGAGAGATGGTCTGTTCCGCCTCTTCTAAAAGATCCTCGACAACAGCAATCAAATCTGTTTTAAACGCTTTGGCTTTATGGGTCAGATAGACCAGCTTACTTCGCTTGTCGTTCCTGTCCGGAATTCTCAAGACAATATTCTTTTTTTCCAGAACATTTAAAAGCCTTGTAATGGCCGCCTTGTCTTTTACCGCAATATTTGAAAGTTCCTGCTGGGTCTGCCCGTCTTTTCGATACAGATGAACAAGGATGCTCCATTGTTCATAGCTTACATCAAAGCCGGCATCTAAAAATTTTTTAGTCAGCCTCTTGATAATTGATCTGGATGTTCGACCCACTAAATAGGCAATAGACGAATCAATAACTTTCTCAAATGTTTCCATGCCGACATTTCTTATCTCAGAATCGTTGATAATGCAACTAATTTTTATGCCATTAAAAAATCACCCCTGACAAAAAAGGCATGCCAGAAGTGATTTAATTTTTAAAGATTGTTTTTTATACGGGATTTCTTTTAAAAAGTCCTTTTATAGTACCAATCCAGATACCGCTGAGGAGCCACGAATAAGCCCAGGTTCCAAACAGAATCATGACAAATGCCTTGATAATATCAGTAGAACTGCCATCCAGGGAAAAGCCGGGCACATACCCGAAAAGAATGGGCCCCAGGTATAAAAATTTTGCAAACTTAAATGATGTAAAGGCGGTTTTCCACATATTGGCTTTTGCAATGGTTGCACCGGCAAAGGCTGCAATACAGACCGGGGGTGTTATATTGGAATCCTGTGACAGCCAGTAAACGATCATATGAGCGGCAATTTCATTGACGCCTAGATGGGTCAGGGCGGGGACAGCAACTACCGCTGTTATCAGATATGCGGCCGTCACGGGGACACCCATGCCAAGAACCAGTGATGCAAGGGCAACCAGCAGGATGGTCAGCAATAAAGAACCGCCTGCCAGCTCTATCATAATATCGGCAAATGTCAGCACCAGACCGGAAAACGTCAAAACCCCTATAATAATACCGATAATCCCAACGGTGGCGCCAATCTTAAGACTGTTTTCTGTGCCTGCTCTTGACGCTGCAAGAAAGCGTTTGGGACCGATGCGGGTATCTTTTCTGACCCAGCTGATGACAATGCAGGAGATAAGGCCGATAATGGCTGAGTAACCGGGCGAAAACCCATAAAGCATAAAAATAGTGATCACAATCAACGGAAGGGTATAAAACCATTCTTTTTTGAAAATCTCCATGGCCGAAGATTCTGATTTTTCACCCTTGATATTATGTAGCTTGGCATAATAATGAACCATACAGAAAACACTAAAAAAATACATGACCGCCGGGAATATGGCCACCAGCATGATCCTGGAATAGGGAACACCTGTCAATTCTGCCATTATGAATCCGCCGGCACCCATAATGGGCGGCATGAACATTCCACCGATAGAGGCTGCCGGCTCTATTCCTCCGGCTACATGGGGCGGAAATCCTGATTTTTTCATCATGGGGATTGTAAACATGCCTGTGGAAACTGTATTAGCAATGGCTGATCCTGAAATGGATCCAAAAAGTCCTGAAGCAATAACCGAAACTTTTGCAGGACCACCGGTTGTATGCCCTACCGCAGCAAGGGGCCAGTCAATAAAAAATTTCTGGGCTCCGCACTTTTCTAAAAACGCACCAAACAATACAAACAAAATGACATAGGTGGCCAGAACATTGGCCATAATGCCAAACACCCCGTCACTCTTATAAAAAATGCTGATACACAGCTCTGTAAACGGAGCGCCTGCATGGGAAACCAGATCCGGTGCCAGGTAACCGTAAACACCGTACGTCAGCATTATGACACCTAAAATAACAAAGATATTTCCCACCACCCGTCTGGCAAGTTCAATACCAATGAGAACACCAATAACGGCAAAGATCATGTCGGTCTGCGTTTCAGCACCTGTACGGTAATTAATGGTCTCAAACATATACATCCAGTAACCGATGGAAACAAGGGAAAGAGCGATAAGCAGATAATCCACAATCCGCATGATCATGGATTTTGATTTGTACAAAAGGAAGACAAGAAGATAGGTTATAATAACATAAACACCCCTGTGATACTGGGTTGCCATGGGCTGAATGATCGCAGCGTAGGAGTAAAAAACAACCAGGATCACCGAGCATATATCAAAGACTATCTGCTCAAATCTGTTTAATTTTTCATACACGGTTTGCCTTCCTATTTTGTAGATTAAAAAATTAGACGATTTTAAAATTTATACTTAAGATATGGGTTTTCCTTAAAAAAGGAAAACCCATATCTTCTAAAATTCATAGCAATTATAACAGATATTGTCTATTATAAAGCACCTTTTTCTTTCCAAAATTTTTCCGCACCTGGATGAAAAGGAGTAACAATACCATCGGCACCGGTTTTAAGAGACATATTCTTAAATGTCTTTTTCTGGGCTTTCATGTGGGCCAGGCCTTCATCTGTATAAAGCAGAGACAGCATTTGATAAACAACATCTGCAGATACTTTTGAGTTGGCTACCCAGAGGGCTGAATCCTGAAAAGAAGGTGATTCATAGTCTACACCTTTATACGTATTGGCAGGGACAGCAAGTTTTGCAAAGTACGGATATTTAGCATAAAATCCACTTGCTTTGGCATCCGCATCAAGGTTTACAAGGGCAATATCATTTGTCTGTGCTGCCATGATGACCGCGCCGCTCGGGAAAGCAGTGAACAGCCAGAAAGCATCCAGCTGATGATTACCAAATGCCTGGGCAGCATCATTGTACCCCATTGCATTTCTTTCAATTTTATCCCAGACACCCATATGGCTGAAAAAGAGATCACAATTTGCAAAAGCACCGGAACCGGCATTACCAACGCCGACTTTTTTGCCAACCAGATCTTTTACGCTTTTAATTCCGGAACCCGCACGGATAACAAGCTGAGCTGGTGCGCCGTAGAGCCATGCAACCGCCAAAACATCTTCATATTTCTTGGTATCATTTTTCATCATACCATTTCGACCCAGATAAACATGGCCGGAATAGACAACACTCATCTGTTGTTTGCCGGAATTTGTTTTTCTTAAATTTTCCACTGATCCTGCTGAAGACTGGGCCTGTACTTTAAAACCTGCTGCTGCTTTAATGGGCTTGTATACCTGGATTCCATTTGCAACCACCTGAAATGTACCGCCGGCAGGGCCGCCACCGAATACTACTCTTTGTTTTGCAGAAGCTGACTGGCAAAATGCCATGGTGAGTACTGCGATAAAACCAATAATCAATAAATGCTTACTTTTCATTGTATCCTCCTGTTTGTTGGTGTAAATAAAAATTTCTTATAAAACTCCTTTTTTTACCATTTAGGAGACTACCAGATATAAAGTCAATGAATCAATTGGAGGATTTCTGATTATAGTGTAGGTAATTTTCTTACAAAACTATAGATTTTTACGACAAAAATAACCCAAAGGTAAAAAAAGTATTGACAATTTTTACCCTTAGGTTATTTTTGTCATATGAAAACAAGGTATCTAACAGCTGTTCTTAAAAATGATCTTAAAAAAAAGATGGTGTTTATAGGTGGTCCGAGGCAGGTGGGAAAAACAACGCTTGCCCGTTTTATAGCCCAGAAGAATAGTCATATCTATCTGAACTGGGACAGTCCGAAACATAAAATACAAATCACAGCCCAACAATGGCCGCCGAAGACTAAATGCCTTGTCTTTGATGAAATACACAAATACGACAAGTGGAAAAATTTGATAAAAGGGATTTGGGATACACGATCAAACAATGAAGAAATCATTGTTACAGGATCATCAAAATTGAATATTTTCAGAAAATCCGGCGATTCTTTGTTGGGAAGATACCATTATCATGTTCTTCATCCCTTTTCATTAAAAGAACTGAACCACCCCCTTTTGACGGATATGGAAATGCCTTTGCACTGTCATCCCCTGGTGTTCCCTGAAAAGGGTGAAGATGTAATGGATTTATTTAAATTCGGCGGTTTCCCGGAGCCATTTCTTGAAGGAAGCGAACGAACACTTTTACGATGGCAGAATGAACGGTTTGAACGAATCTTCAGAGAAGATATCCGAACGGCTGAAAAAGTACGACTTTTATCCCAGATTGAATTGCTGGGGGCCCTTCTCCCCAAAAGAGTTACATCGCCTCTTTCCCTTACATCCCTGTCAGAAGACGTCCAGACAAGCCCAAAAACAATTATTAACTGGATGGATCTGCTCTGTAGAAATTATTATTGCTTTCGAGTGATGCCATTTCATTTAAGGCTTGAAAGGGCTCTTAAAAAAGAATCCAAATATTATCTGTGGGACTGGTCAGAGATAGAAAATAAGGGGCAGCGATTTGAAAATATGATCGCATCCCACCTGCTGAAATTTTGTAATTTTTATCACCATAGTTATGGCCTTAAAACAAAACTCTGGTATATACGGGATCGTGAAGGCCGTGAAGTTGATTTCCTTGTCACCTGGAACAAAACACCCTGGTTCATGGTTGAATGCAAACTTAAACCGGGAACTCACAGACCATCAAGCTATTTTGGAGATCGGCTGAATGTTGAGCAAAGATTTATGGTGACCCTGGATGAAAAACAGCATTACATTGATAAAAAGAGCAATATTCATGTGATTCCCGCTTCAAAATTCCTGATGGCACTCATATAGAAATAATCTGATCCACAGAGGAAAGAATATGGGAAAACCGCTGGCCGTTTTTTGAATTTTCTTTATAAAATTTCAAGCATTTTTGAACGATATTCAATACCTCGTCATGAGTATGAAGCCCTGCAACTTCCATGGCAAGCCTGGGATGCCGTCCCAGTCTCCCACCCAGCAGTACCCGAAATCCTTTTTCTTTTTCCATGATGGTTCCGGTGGGGCAGGCCTTTATGCACTTGGCACACATGAGGCATTGATCATAATTAATCAAAGGTTTTTCATTTTCTTCATCAAGCGTGATGGCATTTTCATCACAAACGTCTACACAGGCATTACAAAGGGTGCAGGCTTCATCGGACACCCCTGGAAGAACCGATCCAATGATACCGATATCTACAATCTGGGGTCTTGAGCAGGCATTGGGGCAATCGGAAAGTGTAACCCTGAACTCGTGATGGAACTTTAAGTCTTCTCTTACATTTTCTTTTAAAAAGGAACGAATATCCTCTTTTTCAATAATTGTTTCAATTTCTTTTGCAAGCTGAGTGCCGGAGTTTGCAGTGTTCGGACATCCGGCACCCCCAAAGCAGGTGGAGACCTCATACCCTTTGATATCTTTTTCCATCCCGCCTTTGGATAAAAACTTTTTCTTTAATTCATTTACATCTGACAATTCAACAGATATTTTTCCCTTTTGCTCAACAAAATTCTCAACTTTTTTTTTAACTTTTTTCCTTACAAAAAAAGGAACTTTTTTTATGGCCTGGTCTGCATCCCGGGACCATTTCATGAAAGAAGCTCTCCGCGGTAACTGACCACAACCTCTTTATACGGGATATCAACACCTGCTTTTTCAAGGGCTTTTTTAATGATCATCGGCATGGCAGAACAACAGGGGACTTCCATGATGACAGCTGTTATACTCTTGATCCCGGACACTTTAAATACCTGGGAAAGCTTTTCTACATTTTCATCAGCATTATCAAATTTAGGGCATCCAATCATCACAGTGTTGCCTTTTAAAAAATCTGCATGAAAGGTGGGATAGGCTACAGGCACACAATCAGCTGCAATCACAAGATTCGAATTTTTAAGAAACGGTGCGCCGGCAGGAACCAGTTTAATCTGAACCGGCCAGTGACCTAGACTGGATGCGCCACCAGATGAATGTATAGCAGGTTTATTGGCACAGTCACAGGATGTATCATTTGCTGTAGGAAATGTACTGATAGTGGTAGAAGGGCATCCGCAACCAACAGGTTCCGCCTCTTTTTTGACTTCTTTCTGCTGTTTCAACAGCTCTTCAACAGCTTCTTCATCAAAGTCGTCTGCTTCTCTTTCTATAATTTTTAACGCATCCTGGGGACAGTCACCTATGCACGCCCCTAATCCATCACAATATTTATCGGCAATCACTTTTGCCTTGCCGTCTATAATCTGAATCGCACCTTCAGCACAGGCTATCACACAATTTCCACAGCCGTCACACAATTCTTCATCTATTTCTATAATTTTTCTCATCACTATCATATCGTCCACCTCATTTTTATATTAATTTGAATAATATTTTTTTATTGATGTATATTATTCAATAGGATTTCCTAATTCGTCTCTACCAATACCTGTTTGGCCAATGCATTCCCGGCGTCTGTTAAAAAAAGCCTGTCAAGTTTGGCAAAAAATTCCGTATCGTCAACACCGTTTTTTCCTTCACAGCTCGCCATATGGGTCAGCATATCCGCATCATGCAGAACCTTGCGGTTCAAACTGTCTTCTTTTGCCGGACGGTTATGGTGTCCCACGATATCAATGACTTCATTGATCAATTCTTTTTTTGCTCCCAGTTTTACCATAAGTTCTCTGGCCACTATCGGACTCTCTTTTTCCATGTATTCAGGCTCGATTGAATCATATTTTTCAAGGGCATTTTTTACACCGATATCATATAGATATGCCGCGCAAAGAACCACGGCAAGATTTGCCTTTTCTTTTTTACCAATTTTTTCTGCAAAATTAGCCACCTTTGCTACATGCCCGATACGTTTAAAATCTGTTCCAAGATATCTTTTTGTTTCTACAGCTACCCGATCTTTTAAAAGATCATCTCTTTTTGCAACAAACTCTTCGGGCAGCGTGCCAAGACATTGCTCGGCAAATTTACAATAGGAGGCGCAGCCAAAATCCATCTTTGGATTAACAATCTTTTTTTTGCAGTTACCGCATCTTCGGGTGGCATCATCTTTGAAAAACTCCATGAGATGACCGCATTCCGGGCATTCGGTTTCAAAAATGGCATCTTTATTCCAGTATTGGGTATCTTGCCCCGGACATTTCATTTTAATCCTCCTTGCAACCCTTTGGGTTTATAGCCGGTGCATGATTTTTCCATACACCGACTATACGTTTTTTTATTTACTTATTACTTACCCTGCATAATAGCTTCTACATCAGCATCAGCATCTGTAATCGGTTTAATATCAAAATTTTCAACCAGAACATTCAGTACTGTCGGGGAAACAAAGGCCGGCAGTGTGGGCCCAAGACGGATACCCTTTACGCCCAGATGAAGCAGCGCCAGAAGAACGGCAACAGCCTTTTGTTCATACCATCCAATATCGAAAGAAATCGGCAGATCATTAATATGATCAAGACCAAACGCTTCCTGGAGCTTAAGAGCAATGACGACAAGAGAATAGCAATCGTTGCACTGTCCTGCATCAAGCACCCTTGGGATTCCACCGATATCACCCAGATCCAATTTATTGTATCTGTATTTTGCACAACCGGCAGTCAGAATTACAGCATCCTTAGGCAGTTTTTCAGCGACTTCGGTAAAATAATTTCTTCCTTTTTGACGGCCGTCACAGCCGGCCATGACAACAAAGCGTTTGATAGCGCCTGATTTTACAGCATCAACCACCTTATCAGCCAGAGCCAATACCTGGTTGTGGGCAAAACCGGCGACAATCTTTCCTGTTTCAATTTCTACAGGTGCGCTGCAGGTTTTGGCCAGTTCAATAATTTTAGAAAAATCCTTGGCTCCGCCATTCACCCTGTCTGCAATATGTTTCGTACCTGGATAGCCAACCACACCAGTGGTAAAGACCTTGTCCTTGTAAGTGTTTTTCTTTTTCATGGGGACAATGCAGTTGGTGGTCATGAGAACAGGACCGTTAAAGGATTCAAAATCCTCATTCTGGTGCCACCAGGAACCACCGTAATTGCCTTTAAGATGGGCAAACTTTTTAAAAGCAGGATAAGAATTGGCAGGAAGCATTTCACCATGGGTATATACATCCACGCCGGTTCCGTCTGTCTGCTGTAAGAGTTCTTCCATATCTTTAAGATCATGTCCGGAGATCAGTATTCCAGGGTTAGATCCCACACCGAGATTCACTTCGGTTATTTCCGGATGGCCATAGGCGGTTGTGTTGGCTTCATCAAGAGCTGCCATGGTAGTAACGGCAACTTCTCCTGCCTTAAGTACCAACCCCACCATTTCATCTACAGAGAGATCCTGGGTGGTGGAGGCAAGGGCTTCAAACATGAAATCATAAATTTCATCTTTTTCAACACCTAAGACAGATGCATGATCAGCATAAGCAGCAATTCCCTTTAACCCGATGATAAGCAGTTCACGAAGAGATCTGACATCCTCATTTTCCGTGGCAAGGACGCCTACGGCTTCAGCCTTGGCACCAAAAGAAGCCACATCATCTGAATACCAGGTGGCACTTTCATGAAGATCAGACCCTAATTTATCCTTAACACTCTCAAACAGCTCTTTTTTAACTTTCTGAGCCTGCAAAACCCACCCATTTAATTTTTCATCATCAAAATTTGCATTTGTGATAGTGGTAAATAAAGCCTGGGCAACAAAAAGCGCCGCTTCTTTGGGGGTTGCTGCGCCCTTTGCCTTTGCAGCACTTGCAATAACACCGATTCCTTTTAAGTTAAAAATCAACAGATCCTGAAGATTGGCTGTGCCATTTTCTTTTCCGCAAACACCCTTAATGGTGCATCCCTGATTTTTTGCTGTTTCCTGACATTGAAAACAAAACATGTTACCTTCTCCTTAATATTATGGTTAACGAACAATTAATCTTTACATCCTGGCATGAACTTATTATAAAAAAGGATGTAAATCCTTGACCTGGATCAAGTAATCTTAATTTCTTATTTTTTTTTGATTTTGAAGTTATTTTAAATATTATTAGGTTAACTGGAGAATTATACATTATCAAAAAGCTAAAAACAATCCCTCTTTTTTCAGGCCTTTCTGATGAACACCTGGAAAAATTATCATCCATTGCCACAACTCTCAAGTTTGATAAAGGAGAAATCATCTTCCATGACGGGGACAAGGGAGATGGATTATATATGGTTGAAAAGGGCAAGATTAAAGTCTTCAAACTTTCCTTTGAAGGCAAAGAGCAAATCCTGCATATTTACGGTCCCGGTCACACCTTTGGAGAGGTTCCGGTTTTTGAAGGAAAAAACTTTCCTGCCTCGTCCATGGCACTTGAAAAATCTGTAATAATTTTCCTTCCCAGAGATAAATTCGTAAATTTGATTACTACAACGCCAGGCCTTGGAATGCTTCTTTTGGCAGATCTTTCCAAACGGCTTCGAGACTTTACCATGCAGATCGAAAACTTAAGCTTAAAAGAAGTACCTGCCAGGCTTGCCGCCTATATTCTCACACTTTCCAAAGAACAGAAAAATGACAAACAGGTCATTCTTCCCATCTCAAAGGCACAATTGTCCAACCTGATCGGCACCACTCCTGAAACCGTCTCCAGAATATTTAAAAAAATGATGGCTTCTTCTTATATTAAGGTACAGACCAAAACCATTTTTATTAAAGACCTTGAAGGGCTGCTGGAGCTGTCAGATTCAGGAAGCCTTTCTTAAATTTAAAAAAGTACCGAACGTATGACAAAAAAGGTAAAATTTACCATTTGGGGAAAAGACCTCGATCCTGCGGCAGTATCACAAATGGAAGATGCTGTAAGTCTTTCTGTTTCTGTCAAAGGGGCTTTAATGCCGGATGCTCATCTGGGATACGGGCTTCCCATCGGTGGTGTGCTGGCGGTTAAGGACGCTGTCATCCCTTATGCCGTGGGGGTTGATATTGCCTGTCGGATGAAATTATCCGTACTGCCCATACCTTTTACGGGGTATGAAGACCATAAACAGCTCCTCAGGCAGGCCCTTGAGACCCAGACAAACTTCGGCGTGGGAGAAGAATTTTCTCGCCCACGGCAACATCGTGTCATGGATGAAGACTGGTCGTTTTGCCCTGTGGTTAAATCATTAAAAGATAAAGCCCATAAACAATTGGGCACCAGTGGTTCAGGAAATCATTTTGCAGAGTTTGGGAAACTTAGCCTGGCCCGGGATGATATCGGCTTAAAGGCAGGTGAATACCTGGCACTTCTCACCCACTCGGGCAGCCGGGGTGCCGGTGCCAGGATAGCAAGCCATTACTCAAAGCTTGCAAAAAGGCTTCATCCTGAACTTGGCAAACCCTTAAACAATCTTGCCTGGCTGGACATGAAAAAAGAGGAAGGGATTGAATATTTCAAGGCCATGGAACTCATGGGAAGATATGCATCTGCCAGCCATGAAATTATTCATAATGCTGTATTGGGATTTATGGGAGAAAAGCCCATTGCAACCATAGAGAATCACCATAATTTTGCCTGGAAGGAAAAAATAGGGTTACGCTCTGTCATTGTCCATCGTAAAGGGGCAACACCGGCAGGTTTAGGAACTTTAGGGGTCATCCCGGGGTCCATGGCTGATCCGGGATTCATTGTCCGGGGACTTGGCAATGATGATGCCTTAAAGTCCGCGGCCCATGGGGCTGGGCGGCGAATGAGCCGGACGGCTGCCATGAAGCAGTTTTGTTTTAAAGATTTACAGGATATTTTACAAAAAAAAGAGATAACGCTGATTTCTGCTGGACTTGATGAAATACCCATGGCATATAAAAATATTGAAGATGTCATGGATCAACAAAAGGGTCTTGTTGAAATTGTGGCAAAATTTGAACCAAAACTGGTAAAAATGGCGCCGCCCGGCAGAAGAAAACGACGAAAAAAAAGAAGATAGACCTTTTTTATTAACCCTTGCCAAGGAGGAAAAAATGGGAAAACTTTTAAGGGTAAACACCAAAGAAAGAACCTTTGGTTTTGAAGAAGTACCGAAAGCTTATGAAGGTCTTGGGGGGCGTGCACTCACATCCAAAATGATACTGGATGAAGTACCGGCGACCTGTCATGCGCTGGGGAAAGCAAACAAATTGATCTTTTCTCCGGGACTTCTCACAGGATCGCCTGCAGCCAATTCAGGCAGACTGTCCGCGGGTGCAAAATCACCGCTCACCGGCGGTATTAAAGAGAGTAATTCCGGCGGATATGCTGCCCAGAAACTGGCTAAACTGGGCATTACCGCCCTGATTCTTGAAGATAAGCCAGCCGAAGATGACTTCAGTATTATTGTGATTAACAATGATGGGGTCGAAATCTTTCCGGCAGGAGATCTGGTGAAAAAAGGCAATTATGAGGTCATGGAAACACTATGGCAAAAATACGGTAAAAATGTTGCTGTTATCAGTATTGGTCAGGCAGGTGAACAATGCCTCAAAGGGGCCAGTATGAACCAGGCCGACCTGAACGGAAGACCGGGACGCGCCCATGGCAGAGGAGGACTTGGTGCCGTAATGGGATCCAAAAAAATCAAGGCCATCGTTGTGGATGATAAAGGTGCGCCCAAAATTGAAGTCAAAGACAAGGAAGCCTTTAAAGCCGCCAACAAAAGATGGGTGGACATGCTAAGAAACCATCCTGTATCCGGAGAAGGGCTGCCTTCCTATGGTACGGCAGTTCTGGTCAATCTGGTAAATGAAGCCGGTGCTTTCCCTACCAAAAACTTCAGATCCGGCCGATTTGATCATGCCCAGGATATCAGCGGTGAAAAAATGTCTGAGCTCATTGAGCAAAGAGGCGGTGTTGTTTCCGAAGGCTGCCACCCGGGATGCGTGATTAAATGCTCCAATGTCTATCATGATAAAGACGGCAAGGTTCTTACTACCGGATTTGAATATGAAACCATCTGGGCATTTGGTGCCCATACCACCATCAAAGACCTGGATGATATTGCCATGCTGGACAGGCTGTGTGATGATTTCGGCCTTGATACCATTGAAATGGGTGTCACTATAGGCATTGCCATGGAAGGCGGGATGATTCCATGGGGAGACGGCAAGGCTGCCATAGATCTCCTGTCAAAAGTAGGTGAGTATACATCTGAAGGAAAAATCATAGGCAGTGGTGCTGTGTTCACAGGCGATGCCCTGGGCGTAGACCGGGTCCCTGTGGTAAAAAAACAGTCCCTGCCGGCCTATGACCCAAGATCCTGTAAAGGCCAAGGGGTCACTTATGCCACAACTCCCATGGGGGCGGATCATACAGCTGGATACGGCGTTACAGCCAATATTCTGGATGTCGGCGGAACCATCGACCCCTGCAAAAAAGAAGGCAATATCGAGCTTTCCCAGAATCTACAAATCGCCACAGCAGCCATTGATGCTGCAGGACTATGTCTGTTTATTGCCTTTGCCATCCTTGATGATGAAGATGGGGTTCCGACCATTGTAGATATGCTTAACGCAAGGTATGGACTGTCGCTCACGCCGGATGATGTTGTTGCTCTTGGGAAATCCACTTTGAACGATGAAAAGGAATTTAACAGGAGAGCCGGGTTCACCAAAGTTGATGATCAGCTTCCGGAAATGTTTAATGAAACATTCCCACCCCATAACACAACATGGGATTTTACTTTAGATGAATTGTCAAAAACCCTTAGCTTTTAAAAAAAACAATTCATAACATTCAATTAAAATAAGGGCAGACGATCTGCCCTTATTTTTTTAACATTTTGGAACCTTTTATGAAAATATACCAATATCCTTCCAAGGATGCAGAAAAAAGAGTGGAAAAGACCATAGAACGGGGTTTAGGATTCTCAAAGCAGGATCAGAAGATGGTTGAACTCTATTTAGATGACATCAAAACAAGGGGGGATGAAGCCCTTGTTGAGTATACCAATAAATTTGATTCAAAGAAGGTCACCATCGACTCATTGAAAGTCACTCCAAAAGAGTTTGATGTCGCATTAAAAAATGTTGAAGCATCATTTTTAAAAACTCTTGACCGGTCAGTGAATCAACTTGAATATTTTCATTTAAAACAAAAAGAAAACTCATGGATAGATACACCGAGAAAAGGTGTTATGGTGGGGCAGCTTGTAAAACCGGTGAGTGCTGCAGGTGTTTATGCACCCGGAGCAAAAGGAGGCAAAACCCCCCTGGTATCATCCGTGTTGATGGGAGGCATTCCGGCAAAGACAGCCGGTGTCTCTTCCATTAACCTGATGACCCCGCCCATGGAAAATGGTGAGATCAACCCGTATATTCTTGCTGCCGCCCAAAGAATCGGGATTACTTCTGTTTTTAAAGCAGGGAGTGCCTGGGCCATAGGGGCACTTGCCTATGGAACCAAAACAGTCCCAAAAGTGGACGTAATTGTCGGTCCCGGCAATATCTATGTCACCCTTGCAAAGAAAATTGTTTCAGGAACAGTCGGAATTGATATGATCGCAGGCCCCAGTGAAATACTGATTATTGCAGACAAACATGCAGACCCAGAATTTCTGGCAGCAGATCTCCTGTCCCAGGCAGAACATGATGTCATGGCATCTTCCATACTTGTGACAGATTCTGAAGGTCTTGCAAAAGATACAATAGCAGCCTTAGAAAAACAGATTGAAAAATTGCCCAGAAAAGATATTGCCAAACAGTCAATCAAGCATTTCGGTGCTGTTATGCTGGTGCCGGACATTGAAACCGGAATCGAACTTTCCAACCGCCTTGCACCTGAACACCTTGAGCTGATTGTCAAGGACCCCTTTGATTATATCGACCGGATACAGAATGCCGGTGCTCTGTTTTTAGGGTCGTATACCCCTGAAGCCATGGGAGATTATATTGCTGGCCCCAACCATGTCCTGCCGACTGCCGGGACAGCACGATTCTCTTCAGCGTTAAGCGTTGAGCATTTCACAAAAAAAACCAGTTTGATTCATTATTCCAAGGCCGCCTTTAAAAGAGAAGCAGACGATGTAATCCGGCTGGCTGAAACCGAAGGGCTGACCGCCCATGCCAATTCGGTAAAAATACGAAAAAAAGAGTGATTTATCTTTAAAATTTGAATCAAGAATTTCGTATCAATATTTCTGATATCTGTTAAACATGATTTGATCAGCTGCCGGCATTCCGTAAATAGTTTCGCGTCTTAAATTGGGTAGATCCATTTATTTCTCCTTTGCTGGTTGGTCTTTTTTGTGATTATCAAAATCAAAGCATATTAACAGGTAGCATTAAATTTTTCATAAACACTCCTAATTTTATTTTTAAAAGGATATTATAAATTTCATGCCAGAAGTTCCCTCTTCAATTTCAATATTAAATGTGAAAGAAAGATTTGTAATGGTATTGTGTTTAATTATTACAGGAAGGTGATTGTTGTGATTCACCTTATTTTTGCAAACAGCATTTTGATGGTGCATTTTGCGTTTATTCTATTTGTGGTATTCGGCGGTTTGCTCGTGTTTTACAAAAAATGGATGCCATGGCTGCACATTCCTGCGATTTTCTGGGCGGTGCTGATTGAATTTTTCGGATGGATCTGTCCCCTGACCCCCATGGAAAACCATTTCAGAGTCCTGGCAGGGCAAAGCGGTTATAATCAAGGGTTTATCCAACATTATTTATTAACAGTGATTTACCCTGACGGGCTGACTCGGCAGGTTCAGATTCTCCTCGGATTAGGGGTATTGATTTTAAATTTACTTGTCTATGCTGTTTTTTTAAAAAAGAAACGCGTAATTAAATGAATCAAGTCTCCATTACATATAGAAATTAAAGATAGCAGATATTGTGGTTGGCATTTTCAGAAAAAAAGCATGGATTCACGTTATAGTTCTCACCATCGTCTTGATGCTGAGCACCCAGCACTTCTTTTGGTAGTTGTCACTCAATTTAAAATTTTCCTCGTGGGAACTAATACCATCAATAGTCGCTAATAAAAAATGCAACTAAGGTTCTTATTTTATCATATAGATCTATATTACTGATGATTCTTTTGATGTTATAAGATAAATACGATTCATATTTTTTATCATTTGCAGTTAGCATGATCCATCCACAGGCCAAGTCTGAAATTATCCTCCACATATTTGTGGAAACAAGACAAGTGTATCCTTTTCTTTAAAATAAACCTCTTTATTAACACGTCGACCATTGATTAAAGAAACACAATTTTCTTCTGAAATAGCAAATAATCTAAAGATATTTTCAAGAGTGGCTCCTGGATCTATTATTATTTCAAATTGATTTTTATCACCAGGAGCATGAGTTTTCAGATCACCGTATAGTTTTACGTTGATGTGCATGATTGATTTTATAATTTTAATAACCCAAGTCGATCAAGCAAAGCTTCCTTTGGAATACCTTTTTGTGTCCACCCTCGGACTTCATAATATTCGTCCAACATACTTTCCAAATGGCAGACACAACCTTTGGCAGGTCCTGTTGGTGCAGGTGTTTGGGTTAATCTTTCCGGCAGACTGTCATCCTCTCGTGTGAAGCCTGCTTTTGTTAGAAAAAGGCGTTCAGCATTGATTATTCTTTCACCGGCCTGCATAAGTTCTCTAAGTGAATACTCTACTCCGGTGGCAGCATTCAGGTACTCTAATATTCCATTTGGTGCCACACCTAAATCTTTTGCTGCCAGGTTTCGGACCGCAAAGAAAATACACAGGCCGGCTGAATCGATGATGGCGGACAAATCCTGAAAAGCCTTGGTAACTTTTGCTTTACCTTGCCATTGGTGAGGATCCATGGACTCAGGAACGCTGAATAATTCAAAATAGGCTGGATCACCACGCATGTGAGAGCCGCCGATGGGCGAAGTGGCATAGGCCAATCCCATTGCCTGGGATCCACGAGGCTCATACCCGGGAAACTCTTGTTTTTTGGACACGGGTGCAAGTTCTGAATGTCCGTAACGATCTGCTAATCGAAAACTGCCTTCGGCCAATTGATCTCCAAATCCTTCACGGTTACCGGTCATCCTTGTCAATTCAACCAATGCCTCAGCATCGCCCCACTTGAGTGAACGTCCCACTTGATCCTTCGGCAAATAGCCGCGCTCCACTAATTCCATGGCACAAGCAATGGTGGCTCCCATGGTGATAGTATCCATACCTAGTTCATTACAGATATAGTTAGCTTTGGTAATAGCGGCTAAATTATCTATCATGCAGTTGGATCCCATGGCATAAACGGTTTCGTACTCTGGCCCTTCTCCCTCTCCGTTGAAAACTGGATCGTCAACTTTAGTCAAACGCCCACAACCGATGGGGCATCCATAACAAGCAGAATTTTTCTTTAAAAATCTTTTGGTCAGTTGTTCACCATCAATTTTTTCCCATCCATCAAAAGTCCCCTGTTGCCAATTTTTGGTAGGTAAAACACCAAAATTTTGGGTTGCCATAACCACACCTGCCGTACCGTTAACAGTTAATCCCAATGGGATTTCTTTGATGCCTTCCTTAAAAGTATCCAATATCTGTTTGTTAAAATCCTTGAACCGGTCAGGGTCAGCAAGGGGAACCCTACCCTTGCCTCTCACAACGACAGCCTTCAGATTCTTGCTTCCCATCACTGCTCCAACACCGGATCTTCCGGCCGCTCGGTGTTTGTCATTCATTATGGATGCGAACAGCACTTGTTTTTCTCCTGCCGGGCCGATGCAGGCTACTCTTGCTTTTGAATGCGTTTCATTTAAGAGCAAATCAGTTGTCTGGTGAGTATTTTTTCCCCACAAATGGTCTGCAGGACAAAGTTTGGCCTTTCCCTGGTCAATCCATAAGTATACCGGATTTTTAGATTTACCTGTAAAAACAACGGCGTCATAACCTGAACGTTTAAATTCGGTGGGAAATATCCCCCCGGAGTTGGAACAGGTGACCGCTCCGGTTAACGGGGATTTGGTCATTACCATATAACGAGCACCCGTGGGGGCACCGGTGCCGGTAAGAGGACCGGTGGCCATTATCATCGGATTTTCAGGAGAGAAAGGATGTCCTTTTGGGTCGCCCTCTTTATTTAATAAAAAAATTCCCAACCCGCGACCGCCCAAATAATCTTTTGCCACCGAGGGATCCAAAGCGTCCTCAAAACATGTTCCGGTCGTCAAATCAACGCGAAGTATTTTTCCCATCCATCCAAACATAGAAAAGCTCCTAATAAATAAAATTTAAATCCGTCTGAAATATTTTTTTTGTATTACAAAACTAACCATGTATTTTTTTTGTGTGGTGCCAAGAATACACAGGTGGTAATTCGCTAACCTCCGGCTCAGTTAAAACATCTATAAATACAGGCCCTGTATGCTTGATGGCCTCATTAAACGCTCGATCTAATTCATCCGGTGTTTGGACGTAAAAGCTCTTAATTCCAAAAGCGATTGCGACTTTGGCCATGTTCTTCTGGGTAAAATCAACTGACATGAACCGTTCTTCTGAATGGATTGATTGGAGTGCCTTTATCCAGCCAAAACTACCATTATTGAAATGTATTAAAAT
>Ga0164318_10000196_pt1 | contig 39896 bp, 40 predicted proteins | sample GuaBasSedimGuay9_FD_113734 | JGI IMG/M metagenome (GOLD analysis project Ga0164318, IMG submission 113734) | Subseafloor sediment microbial communities from Guaymas Basin, Gulf of California, Mexico - Guay9, Core 4571-4, 0-3 cm | ecosystem: Environmental > Aquatic > Marine > Hydrothermal vents... | reverse complement strand
TTTTAGTTAGGAGGGTAACAAGATTCGGGAACGGTGCAAAGGTTGATTGTCCAAAAGAATATCTGGGCAGGAAGGTATATTTAGTAATAGTGAAGGATAGAAATTAATTTTGTCCCAAAGCCCCTTGTAAAGCAAACTTCTTAAGTATACTTTTCTACCAGCTAAACAATAATATATATCCGCCAATTTCTTTGGAACAACAAGGAGAACGGTATACAGATGGATAAACAGGGCTAAACATGTTGGAAGGGAACACTATGGAGATAAGCCAAGAAGAGCAAGAGAAAGCAAAATAACAGTAGAGGTAGAGGTATCAATCCTTGGCTGGGAACGGTAAGCTTTGCAATCACCTCCAAAATATATAAGGGACTGCATGCTGTTTGTTGCCCAACATGCAAGGCTATCAAGACAAACAATAAACGAGATTCTGCTAATAACAGAGCAGTTTGACCATTACCTGAGAAAGCCAGAATCGATACTTTCTGACAACGGCTCCCAGTTCCAAGAGCAATGGAAGAGATGGTACAAATCAAGAGTTTGTTCATCATTTTAGAAAATAGTATAATAATTCAAGGTTTCATCATAGCGTTATGGATATTCCTGCAAGGTTTATGGTGTAACCTTAGAAAGTTGACTTTTAACATATATCCCTACGCGCTTTCTTAATAGGCGAATCCCTATTAATTTAAACATCTAAGGACTAAATTTTAAATAATGAGGGGGTTTTTTAGAGAGGTTCCTGTAGAGATAATACTTGGTGTTTTTGCCTTTTTAATAATCATAATCTTTATAGCAAACGCTTTCTCTGGGGCAAGCAGCTTGATAGATAAAATATGTGATATCTTGCCTATTTGTGGGGAAAAACCAAAGGCTGAGGATTACTATATTGCGAAATACTCATTTGATGCTCTTTCATGCGCTATAAACGCTGTTTTGCTAGGAGAGAAAGAAGGCTTAGATTGCCTGTACTATTTTGAAGAGAAAGAAGAATTAGATGAAACTACGGGAATGGCAACAGGCATACAGTTCAAAGGTAGAACAAGGCTTAAATGTGAAGAAAAGGATAATGGTATGGAATGCGAGGTAAAAGATTTTTATCTGCCAGAAAGGTTCCAAGGTGTATTTAGCAAACCCAAAGAATATATTGCAGGCTTTGGTGACCCGAGCTTTATCATTTACTATCAAAGGTTCCCTGTGGGGGAGGATGCAAGCTGGGCATCGTTCAGTGCATGGTGGTATGGTATAGGAGAGGCTGTTCTTTGGCTCATACCAACTACGCCTATTGTAAAGGGTGTAGTAAAGATTTTTGGAAAGGCTATAAAGATTGGCACATCCCCAATAAGCGTAGCTAAGGCTGGGATAAAGAAAGGGTTTAATAGGGTTACGAGGAAGATATTGAAAATGGGTGTAGAAAAGAAAATATTGGATGTGACAGATGATACTGTACATGCCGCAAAGCATGCCGCAAATATACTTAATAAAGTGAACGAGAACACGTATATTGCTGAAAGGGGCTTGCTAAAAAGGGGTATGAGAAAATTTTTGGAAAAATTCTATAGGAGCAGGCTGAATGTAAAGGTTGCTGAAGAGCTAACTGAGAGGGAGTTTGAGAAACACCTTGTAATACCTGAAAGATACCTAACGCGGGCTGAGATTAAAGAAACAAGAAAGAGTATTGTTGAATTGTTTAAGAGGTTTAGGAATGCAATAGCAGGCAAGAATAAAAAAGAGGCTATCAAGATTGCGAAAGAGCTTGCAGATGATGGTATAGACCTTTACCAACTGCTTCCTCCAAATGCAAGAAATGAGATATTGAAGAAGATGGTTAAAGAAATAGGTACAGAGACTATTAAAAGGACTATGGGGTATGCGGGCATAACAACACTTGTTGCATACTTTGCTGCAAGATGGGAATGTAAGAATGGGAAGTTTATAGACAAGCCACAGAGTATGGTTATGCAAATGCCATTAAAATGCAGCTATTCAGAGCTAAAGAAGTCGCCTATATTTAACACACCCTCTAGCAATAAAGGGGAGATATTCAGCACGGTAAAGCCTATCATATTAGATAAGGACGGCTTGAACAATGATGTATCATTTTATCTTGTGTCCCCTTGCCATACAGACCTTGTTGTTAAAGAAAAATACGTAAGGTGTAAAGCCTATGAGATGGTAAGGTATGATGAAGGATATAAGGTAGAATGTACGGAGCCGGAGATAGAAAAGGTAAGCACAGGCACTTATGGAGGAACAAGGATGACAGATAAGCTTAACGGTATATATTGTGGCTACAGGGGTAGTAGCAAGGATGCTAAGATCTACTACGATTTCATAAAGGAAAAGAAGAAAATGATTGATAAAGAACTAACGTTTATTAACAAAGAGGGAGAGAAATCTATCATCCTGCCTTTAGCTTACAACAACATCGGCCACAATATAAACATTTCAGGCTTTAAAAAGATCAGGAACGAAATAAAGGAGAACACAGAAGGTAGTAAGTATTTCTATGGTGAGCATGCCGATTTTTGGAGGGGTCTGGGTTTGAAAACTATACCTCAAGATCTATTATCAGCTTCATATGATATATACACTACCCTATGCATAAACATTTCCCACTATAAGGTTAAGGTTAAATATGCAGATGAAGAAAAAGAGGCAAGTATGCAATGTATGTTTATACCTATGGAGTATATGAATGAACCAGATGGGTATAGAGGTTTGCCAAAGGATGAGTTGGGATGTGATTACACGGGAGAGGACAGCGTTTGGTATTGCGTGGTTGATTTAAAGGGAACTGGTGCAAAGTTTTATAGTAAGGAAGGGGAATGCAAAGAAGGATGTGAAATAAAGAGTATAAGGCTGTTTGGTAATGCAAGCAAATACTTTTACTGGGCGGATATGGATATAAAAAGAGAATTGATAGGAAGCGGTTGGATAATAGGAAGCATTGGTATAGATTGGTTAAAGAAAGATAATCACATAATCTTTAAGGATAGGGATGAAGATGGTAAATGGGACGAAATGACACTGTTCATACCATCAACATTAAATAAGGATATAGTGTTTACCTTTTCAGGAAGGGTAAAAGATGGGAACGTGGTTATTGACAGGCTATCCTCTTTAAATTGTTTAACAAAAGCTGTTGTTGTTGATGTGGATGAGGATTCAATGAAGATGTACAAGAAGATGGATAAAGAGAGCGGAGAGGGCAAGTACAATTATTGCTATTCCTCGCGCTCGACATGGAGGGTAATAGCATCTACGGCCATTACTATTGGTGTATTTGCTTTAGATGCCGCTGCCATTGCAGGCATAGCAACAAGCCCAGCCGTGCCCTTCATACAGGCTGCTGGAGCATACATTTCAATAAAGCTTGGTCAAAACCCAGACTGGCCAAATAGATAAAATTTTAATAAATAACTTCAACAGGGGATAATATGTTCAGAGCTGTGAAAGGCACAAGAGATATAGCACCAGAGGAGATGGAAAAAATACTCTATATAGTTGATAAAATAAAAGAAATGTGCAAGCTTTATGGCTTCCTGCCTTTAGAGACGCCTGCATTAGAAAGCTTTGAATTGCTTGCAAAAAAATCTGGAGCTGGAATAAAGGATGAGATTTACTATTTTAGGGATAAGGGTGGAAGGGAGCTTGGGCTAAGGTTTGATCTTACAACATCTTTGGCAAGATTCGTAGCAAATAACCCAAATTTAATAAAGCCCTTCAAGCGCTACCAAATAGGGAGAGTATGGAGGTATGATAATCCGCAAAAAGGTCGATACAGGGAGTTTTGGCAGGCTGATATGGATATAGTTGGTAGCAAAAGTATGCTCGCAGATACAGAGTGCATAGCTTTAGCTTGTGAGATATTAAAGAAAACAGGGCTTGGAAGTTTTGTGATAAGAATAAACAATAGAAAAATAAGCGAGGCGATAGCCTTAAAGTCAGGTGTAAAGAGAAACAAAATAATAGAGGTATTTAGGGTTCTGGATAAATTGGACAAGATCGGAAAGGATAGCGTTGAAAAGGAATTGTTGAAAATGGGAGCTGGCAAGGTGATAAATTTTTTAGATAAAGTGGAAGGGGAAGATTTAAGCTTTATTGAAAGGGAGGTTAAAGGCATAAAGACAGGGGAAGAAGGTGTGGGCGAGATTAGAGAAATATTACGATATGCGGGCATGTTTGGCATAAGGGAGTATTTAAAGGTTGATCTTTCCTTGGTAAGAGGGCTTGATTACTATACAGGGCCCGTGTTCGAGATAGATGCTGGCTATGGGCTAAGTGTAGGTGGTGGTGGAAGATATGACAAATTAATAGGGCTGATTGGTAATTATGATGTGCCAGCGGTAGGCATTTCTTTTGGTATAGACAGGCTCATAGATTTAATGAATGAAAGGGGTATCAAAATTGGTAGGGATGAAGAAAAGGTTTTCATTGCTGTGATTAGTAAGGAGCTTATTAAAGACTATATAATGATAGCAAACAAATTAAGAGAGCGAGGGATTGTTGTAGAGATGGATATAATGGACAGGGGGTTAAGGAATCAGCTTGAGTATGCTAGCAAGTCCAATTTTAAATATGTAATATTCCTGGGGAAAAGAGAAAAAGCACAGGGTATTGTTAAAATAAGGGATATGGAGAGCGGCAAAGAGGAAGAGGTAAAAATAAATGATATAAAGAGATTTTTTAAATAATTTATATGAAGATATTTCTCGGGCCTGCTGGTATACCAACCATAAGTAAGCCTGATACTATTTCTGGCATAGAGAGCGTGGCAAAGCTTGGGCTTAATGCCATGGAGGTGGAGTTCGTTCAAGGCGTTAGGATGGGAAACGAGCTTGCAAAGCAAGCGGGAAAGGTTGCAGAAGAGCACAGAGTAAGGCTGAGCATACATGCTCCCTACTTTATAAACCTTTGTAATGAAGAGAAAGCGCAAGCGAGTATGAAAAGGATATTAGATAGTTGTGAGCGCGGCTATTACATGAACGCAAGCGTAGTTGTTTTCCATCCCGGCTATTATGGAGGTATGCAAAAAGATAAAGCTTATGAGATGGTAAAGCAAGCGTGCATAAAAATGGTAGATGAAATAGAGAGGCGTGGTTGGAACATAAAGCTTGGCTTAGAAACAACAGGAAAGCATACAGCTTTTGGTACATTGGAGGAGAATATAAGAATAGCTAAAGAGGTTAAGGGTTGCGAAGTCGTGGTTGATTTTGCCCATCTTTATGCAAGAGCATATGGGAAGATAAACTATTCGGAGATATTTGATAAGCTTAGCAAGCTTAGTATAACGCATCTTCATACCCATTTTTCTGGCATAGAGTTTACAATGAAAGGAGAAAAGAACCACACGCCAATAAATAATAACCCACCATTTGAGCCATTGGCAAAGGAGATTGTAAAAAGAAAGCTCAATATAACAATAATCTCCGAGTCCCCAATCCTTGAGCAAGATTCATTAAAGATGAAAAAGGTATTTGAGGGTGCGGGCATAAAAATTTAAATTTATTATTTAATAGTGGTAGTATGAACCATTATGATGTGTTGTATTTGTCTTGTGCAGATATGTATAGAGAGCTTGTGTTTGCAGCAAATTTATATGGAAGTGCTATCCCCGATAGGCAACTTGGATATATAATGGGTGAGCTTGATGATAGGAGAGATGAATACAGAGAGTTGCTATATACCATGGAATACAGGGTCGCTTTAGGTAAGAAGAGAAAGAGATTTAAAAGAGCGGAAAATGAAGCGGAAGTTGTAGACTATATCATAGAGTCCAACCCCCTTTACTTAAGGGAGCTTGAAAGAAAAGACCCAAAGCTAGCGAGATTTTGTAGGGAATATTTACAAAATAAAAGAAGATACATAAAAAGAATTTTGAAACAACAGGCTGTCGATTGTGTAATGATGAGAAATATGGATGTGATTTGGCATGAACCATGTTTTGCAAGTGGAAGAATAAAGATGCCTATGCAAACATTTTACAAGATAGCAAAAAAAATAATTGGTGTAGAGAAATATGAGAAAATGTATGGTAAGCTGGATGATGAGGAAAAAAGAAGATTGGTAACACCGCAGGACTTTTTAGCGATAAGATGGGTGTGGCATACAAAGAAAGGGAAGCTTGAGGAAGATGAGCTAGATGATGCCATAGATAAATTGATAGCAAAGGTTGTCAAATTATTTCCTTTCTATGTTAGAGAAGAAAAACCAAGAGGCACAAGAAGAAAGGCAAGGTTCATACCTACAGATGAGATACACACGAGAACAAGAATACCAGGCTTCCCCCTTGATATAATCTCTGCAGAGTTTGCTACATTGGAAGAACTTTACGATAGAAATGTTGTGCCTCATACACCTGGAAATAAAACACACGGAAGGTATGAGATTGTAAAGAGGAGCAAGGTATACTTTGGTGATATAGAGATAGAGTTAGATGATAAAGAGCTGGAAATGGTGAAAGAGATATTTTTGAACACATTAAAGATGATGGGTGTGAAGCCAGAAGATGTAGAGAAGGTTGTTGGTTTTAGGTATTTCAGAGAGATATTAAGATCTTAGATTTTAAATCTCAACAACGCGCCTATGCCAAAATGGCCGAATTGCTTGCCCACATCATGATCATCACTAACTATAGCTATTCTCCCACCCTGCCTTTCAACATCCTTCATGATATCCTCGTAGCTTTGGATAACATTTTGAGAGATAATAAGCATATCTATGGCTCCCAACGCTAGCGCCCTTTTAATATCCTTATCGCCATAAACAGCCAAGCCGTTCTTGGCGAGCTCTTCAAAAAATTTATTAACAATTCTTGATTCTCTAGCTATCCTAGCATCTTTTATAATTTTGCTCTTTGCCTTTTTCAAAAGTTCGTTAATGCCTGCATACCCTGTATATGAAACATGCTCTAATACAATTCTCTTGGCAATATCCTTATCCATTTTCTTTATAAATCTGAAAAGGTTTTCTCTTTCAAATCCGGGGCCTGCAATAATTATGTTCTCATGCTGGGCATGCTTTTTAATGAAGGCTAAAGCTTCCTTATAGTATTTTTCTCTTTCTTCATCGCTAACATGACATTTTATATTAGCAAGCATATCTGCACCACTCTCACCTATTCTAAAAAAATATGCTTGTTCCCTGTCTATTAGGCACACAAGTACAGGCTTTTCCTTCTTCACGCTCTTTTCAATCCTTTCCAATTGCTCCTTCCTCCACTCTTTTATTATAGTCAGCTTTTCACCAATACTCACTTTTATACTGTGATAAGATAGCTCGATATCTTTTGGACCTTCAATTATTTTCCCCAAGATCTTCAATACCCCCGTGTACCTCTCAAACTCCGTTTTTTCTACCTCTATGCCAAGCACAACACTTTTTCTTTCGCCATACTTTATTACATCCCCACTTTTTATTGCAACCCTTCGCCTGGTCTTTGCCTTAACAATATCTCCCTTCTCAATAATATTAAACAAATGCCACAAGTCGTCCTTATCCAAAGGCAAAACAACAACTTCACCACTTTTTAAATCCATCTTAATGAGTTTCATAATATTTAAAACTTGCAAGGAAAAATATAAAATAAAAGTGGTGTGCATATGGACGATTTTATCTATGTTCTTATAGCAGCTGCGATAGTAATGCTGTTGATAGGGATATTTGGTGGGCCACTTGCAGATTTTTTGTCGGCAAGCGCTCCTGGCAAAGAAAAACTTATTGCTGAGTTTGCTCTCGGAAATGTTGGTTACTTGGAGGATAATGTAGAAAGAAGTATTGGGTTTGGCTCTTTTACTGTGGGGAGAACAAATAAAGAGGTTGTTTTTAAAAGGCCAAGCATCGGAACAAGCAATAGTTATTTTGGTAAGGATTTTAAAAAATGGGATGTTAGGATAGATGAGCACATCTTGGATGGGCTTAAGGAAGTGAAGATAAAATTCTTTATTGGAGAGAGCAATCTGCTGAACAATCTTGTTATAAAATGGAATGGGAAAGAGGTGTTTAATAAGATTGCAAATCTCAGGGAGTATGAAATAACAATAGACAAAAGGAATGTTAAAGAATCGAATGTGCTAGAGGTTTCATGCCTGCCACCAGGGCTTATGTTCTGGGGATCAACAATATACGAGCTAAAGGGCTTTCAGGTTGTCGCTCTGTATGGACCGGAGAAGATCTTTGCCTTTAAGCTTTACGCAAACGAAATAGAGGCATGGAACAAAGGTATATTGAGCTTCTATACAACTAAAGGTCAAAGAGGTGAGCTTGAAATAAAATTCAACGGAAAGGTTATATACAAAGACAGGCCAGAACATTTAGTTAGGGTAAATATAACCTATCCAGAGGTGCCGATAAACCTCGGAACAAATATAATAGCGGTCAAAGCAATAGATGGTATGTTTGACATAGATGATATGAGACTGGATATAATTTTGTCAACCACAAAAACGGAAAGGAGCATGGAAATAAATGTGAGTAAAGAAATCTGTGAGATGTTAAAAAGCAATAATGGCGAGCTCGCCTTCTATGTTGAAAATATATACAAGCCTGGAGCATTGAAAATAGAACTAAATAACAAGCGATTGAATGTACAAACTATAAAAGAAGGGTGGAATAACATCACATTTAACAAAGACTACATTACTTGCGGTATAAACACAATAAGGTTTGGAGGAACGGGTGGTTGGCGTATAGGAAAGGTTATGGTAAAGGTAAAGTAAGGCAAGCAGTTTTATTTTTTTGGGTGCAGGAATGATCGAGGTAATTGATATACTGGCTAAGATGCAGAAAAAGGTGAGCATTGAGGAGCTCGTATTTTCAAAAATAAGAACCAAAGATTACATATTATCCATACCTCACGGTGGGACTTTAATTCTAGCTAAGCTTAGGCATAAGCTAAACATTGGAAAATCCTTGCTTATCGGCACAGACCTTTTCACAGAACAGCTTTATGATACTTCCAAAGGTATTGTTGTTATATCAAAGCTCAATCCATATCTTGTAAATATGAATAGATTCAGAGACGAGCAGCATAACAAAAAGCTACCGTTACATTTGCAACAGGATCCGTTGCACGGGATATCGCTAACCGGTGAGGAAATATTGAGAGAGGAGTACAGCGCTAGCGAGAAGGAGATGCTGTTAAGCCTTTATGATAGATACCATACCCTTCTTAAAGAAGCTATTGAAGAAATGAAACAGGAGCTTGGTTTTGCATTAATGTTTGACTGTCACTCCATGAGCTCAATAGGACTTAAAGGCACGCCAGATGAAGGTAAAGAAAGGCCAGATTTTGTAATAGGAACGGCAAACGATAAGGCTTCGCATCATAAAATAATCTCCGCATTTTATGAGGCATTAAAAGAGGAAGCACAAGCATACGGGATGAGGGTTGAAAAGAATCGCCCATATAAAGGTGGTTTTATAACACAAAACTATGGAAAGCCGGATAAAAAGGTTAATGTTATACAATTAGAGGTCAAGAAGGCAACATATATGTATGAGGGGCTGAGAGACGATTATAGGAGTTGCTTTGCAATAAAGCCAGAGGAAATGAAAAGAGTAAAATCTATTATAGCTACGGCATTTGCCTGTGCTGCAGATAAGGCAAAGGAGATATATAGTTAAAGGATGACACTAAATAGCTGGTGGTGGCGGTGGGAGTTCTTCGCTCTCTGTTATATTAGTTTTATTCTTTTTCTCAATGATTTGTGCCTGTTTTTGATGCTCCAGAGTGGTTTGTGGTGTGCTTTGTATTCGCTGTGCCTGATTGGATACTTGCATAATAACTACATATCCGATTAAAACTACTACCATGATCAAAATTATTATTAACAATGCATACACTTTTCTCATACTATCACTCTGGCGGTGTGGGTATAGATACCCTCTCTATACCTTTCCCAGATCTACAAGTTTCTTTTACCTTTACCCAGTAACCCTCACCAGGTTTTAATATACCATTTTTAGGCTTTTCATAACTTTGGGTTATAGGGTTCCATCTCCATGGACCGCTAAGAAGTTCACAATTACCCTTTATATCATCCCATCTAACCTCTTCGTAACCAACTCCTATCTGATTCCAACCCTTGTATAAAAGAACACCGCGTTCATCATAATTGTATGGAGCAGGAGGGCCCCATAATGTTATATGACACCTTTTATTTACTTTAAACCAATAAGCTGATCTGCTCCCTATTACTTTACTATTTGTATACTCTTTAACGATAGAAGCGCTGTAATGCCATAGATCCAAATCACCGCACGTATTCTCAATCACCTTTACGTGAAAGTAACCAAAGATGGGGCAAAAATCGATTGGTGAGGAGAACATATTCCATCCTGGATAGAATTCTATGGTAAAGGTTTTGAAATATTGCTTGCTCTTAACCCCTATCTCTACCCACTCTCCTTGTGTTGTTTGATCTTTCTTCCACTCACCTCTTACACTTTTTATGGTTAGCTCCAAACCACACCATTCCTTTTTGATCGGTAATTCCTTAACAAAGAGTCTGATAGTTTCAGGTAAGCCGTAGTTACACATATCCCCTAACTCATTTCCGCCTTCAAGCTCTATTTCAGCTTCATTTTCATAGTTATTAAAACTAAAAGAGTTTAATTCTATTGTAGTTACATTCAACCTTATATTATTGGATGCTATAACGCTATCACCTGCTCTTAGCCTGTATGTGCCATCACCTCTATAAACCTTTGCTAAGGATAAATCTTGAAATAGAAAAATAATTAAAAATATTATCAATACGATCATAATCCCATTACGAACATAAAACATTTTATCTATTTTATTTTTTGTACACACCCAATATTTAAAATTCACTACCAACAAAAAACTATGAGCAGGGTAAAAAGAGCTGAAAAAGAGTTAGTGATACCAAGGATTGATATTAAAGAGGCGCTGACAATAGATAATCTTGCCCAAACGCTTAAGGAAAAGGGAGAGGAAATGTATATTTCGCCACGTAGCATAATAAATAATATCATACCAGAATTAACCAAAGCGGCTGAAGAGAAATCTCATAAGAAAAGGATTGGGTTATTTGGAAGGGAGGAAGCAGAGGTTTTGGATACCGTTGATATATGCGACATTGCCTGTGAAGTTTTTAGAGAATACATAGTACCAGATTCTTTTGGTATGCACGAGTATAAGATATTCCCACCTTTGGATAGGGCCATGGGCAAGGTTAAAAGGCTTTGCAGTCATCTTTTTGTAAAGAAAAGGGGTACAGGCAATGACCTTACTATATACCCATTAAAGCCTGAAGACATAAGGTATTTCACCCAGGAAATAGTCAATAATATGAGCGAGCATTATAATGGGATTAGAAGATTCGAGGAAGAGACAAGGGAATATAGAAAGGATGTTAAAACAAGGGACAGAGGGCTGGAGATTATATTATCAATAATTGATGAGTGCATGCATGGACTTTCAGAAAGCAGCGAAGCACTGGAAAAGGCTGGATACTATGCCTCACATTTAGGCGAGCACCTTCGTATATGGAAAGAGGAGCTTGATAAAAGATTCGAGAAACTGGAAAATGCATATGGAGGGGCAGTGATTGCTTATCAGCGAATGGAAGAAGAACTAGAGAAATATATTATAAACGAGCTTTTACCATCTCTTGGATATAAGAGAAAGGGGGATAGGTTTGTTAAGCTGGCCTGATTTTTTGAAATAAAAAAGCATTAATAAGTCTGAAAGAAATAAAATAATATGAGAGTTGTGATTGTTGGCGGTGGAGAGGTAGGCCAGAGTTTGGCAGAGTTTTTGATAAAGGAAAAGAACGATGTTATTATTATAGAGAGGGATGAGAAAAGAGCAGAGGAGCTTGCTGGTAGGCTTGATGCCTTGGTATTGCATGGCGATGCAACAGAAGATAGTATTCTGAGGGATGCGGATGTTGAGCATGCGGATGCCGTTGTAGTCGTTACATCTGATGACAAAACAAACCTTTTGGCTTGCGAGATAATAAAGAACAGAGGAGCAAACAATATAATAAGCAGGGTAAATAACATAAGCAATGAGCCAGTTTTTATGAAGCTTGGCATAAAATCAATAATAAATACAACAAATGTTATAGTCTCAGCTTTTAAGAAGGCACTGGAAACACCTGGAAGAAGGCATCTCGAATTCAGTGGTGCAGGAAAGGTTGAAATATTTGAGATCCTCGTTCCGGAAACTTCTAAGGCAATAGACAAGAAGGTAAAGGATATAGGAAAGAATGTCATAGTTTGCACTATATACAGGAACGGGGAAGCCTTATTACCGAATGAGAATACAAAAATAATGCCAGGTGATGTTCTTACCATAGTGGCTCCATTGGAGAAGGTAAAATATGTAGAAAAGATTATTACATCATAAGCCAGAAGGAGTAGAAAATTATTTATACAGGTAAAGGGAAATAGAGAATAATGGTTAATATGATTGAAATAAGGTTTCATGGAAGAGGTGGACAAGGCGCAAAGTCTGCTGCTCAGCTTGTTGCAGAAAGCGCGTTGGATGATGGAAAGTATATACAGGCATTTCCAGAGTATGGGCCTGAGAGGTCCGGCGCCCCCATGAAAACATTTGTAAGGATATCCGATACCCCAATAAAGACGTATCAGCCTGTTGTCAATCCAAACATAGTTATTGTAATTGACCCAACATTGCTTGATTCTGTTGATGTAACAGAGGGCTTAGGTAAGGATGGTATATTGTTAGTTAATACAAAATACGATGCAAAAAGCATAAAGAAAAAAACAAAATTTGGGGGCAAGGTCTATGTTGTTGATGCAACAAAAATAGCGTTGGAAACGCTTAAGAGAAATATACCAAATATAGCAATGCTCGGCGCCTTAATAAAAATAACAAATATTGTGGATATATCCAAGCTCAAAGAGAAGATAAAGGCTATGTTTTTGAAAAAGCTTGGAGAAGAGCTGACGAAAGCTAATATAGAGGCATTAATGAGGGGTTATAAAGAGGTAAGAGGTGAATAAAAATGGAGCGATTTCCAACAGAAAAAATATTGAAGAAAAAGCCGGGTTGGAAGGAAATACCTATAGGTGGCATAGTTACAAATGCTGGCTCTTCTTTACTTAAAAAAACAGGGAGCTGGCGATCATTTAGACCAATACTCGACAAGGCTAAGTGTATAAATTGTTTTACATGCTATGCATATTGTCCAGATAATGCAATAAAGGTCGAGAATGGAAAGGTTAGAATAGATTATGAATATTGTAAGGGTTGTGGTATATGTGCAAATATGTGCCCTGTGAAGGCAATAAAGATGGAAGAGGAAAAGGAAAGTGAAAAGTGATGGTATGAAGGCGCTCACAGGTGCATATGCAATTGCTGAAGCTATGAGGCAAATAGAACCAGATGTTGTTGCAGCCTATCCAATAACACCTCAAACACCTATTGTTGAGCAATTTGCAAAATTTGTTGCAAATGGTGTAGTTAGAACAAAAATGATAAGGGTGGAGTCGGAGCATTCTGCAATGAGTGCATGCATTGGAGCGTGTGCAGCTGGAGCAAGGGCAATGACTGCTACAAGCTCTGCAGGCTTGGCATTAATGTGGGAGATGCTTGGTGTTGCAAGCGGTTTAAGATTACCCATAGTTATGGCTGTGGCAAACAGGGCATTGTCTGCACCTATAAATATACATTGCGATCACAGTGATAGCATGGGTGCAAGGGATCATGGGTGGATACAGATTTATAGCGAGAATGCTCAGGAAGCTTATGATAATTTTATCATGGCTGTTAAGATTGCAGAACACAGGGATGTTATGTTGCCTGTTATGGTAATGCAAGATGGATTTATAACAAGTCACGGTGTGCAAAATGTAACACTGCTGGAAGATAACATAGTTGGGGATTTTGTAGGGAGCTATGAACCACCTTATACATTACTTGATACCAAAAATCCTGTTACATTTGGTTCTATCCAACTTCAAGATTTCTACTTTGAAACAAAAAGACAGCAGGAGCATGCTATGGAAACGGCAAAAAGTGTAATAAAGGAGGTTGCAGATGAGTTTTGGCATGTGAGCAAGAGAAGGTATGGGTATTTTGAGAGATACAAGCTTGAGGATGCGGAAGCTGTGATAGTAACAATGAGCTCCACAGCCGGTACAACAAAGGCTGTTATTGATAGAATGAGGGCTCGAGGAAAGAAGGTTGGTCTGCTAAAAATAAGGGTATTCAGACCATTCCCTTACAAGGAAATTGCAGCTGCGCTTAAAGATACAAGCTATATAGGTGTGCTTGATAGATCCATGTCTTACGGTGCATACCCACCCCTTTATACAGAAATAAGGAACGCTCTTTATTCCCTTACCTCCAGGCCAAAGGTGCAAAGCTACGTATTTGGCCTTGGTGGGAGAGAAATAACGGAAAATGAAATAGAAAATGTGTTTAATGAGCTACTTGAGGGTGAGCTTACAGAAAGCATGAAATATATAGGATGTAGAGGTGAAGAATGAATTTTAAGGAAATGGTAGAAAAGAAAGAGAGGTTTGTGTCTGGGCATGGGGCTTGTGCCGGCTGCCCTATAGGTATAATAGTTAGGAATGTTTTGGCTGCTATAGAGGATGATGTTGTTGTGGCATGTGCAACAGGCTGTATGGAAGTAACAACAACTATATACCCTTACACTGCATGGAAGGTTCCGTGGATACATTCAGCATTTGAGAACGCGGCATCAACTATGTCTGGTATTGTTGCTGCATACGAAGTATTAAAGGAAAAGGGTAAGATTAATAGGGATATAAGGTTTATTGCATTTGGTGGTGATGGTGGCACGTATGATATTGGTTTGCAGGCATTGTCCGGGGCATGGGAAAGGGGTCACAGATTCCTATATATATGCTACGATAACGAAGCATACATGAATACGGGGAATCAGAGAAGCGGCGCCACACCCTATGGAGCTGAAACAACGACAGCACCTTATGGTAGGGTTGAGGCAGGAAAAATGGAATTTAGAAAAAACCTGACCCAGATAGCTGCTGCCCATAATATACCTTATGTAGCACAAGCAAGCATAGCAAATCTTCCAGATTTGCATAACAAGGTAAAGAAGGCTATAGCCAGTGATGGCCCCTCATTCATAAATATATTTTCGCCCTGTGTACTTAATTGGGGGTATGCGCCGCATAAAACAGTTGAAATAAGCAAGCTTGCTGTAGAAACAAGATTCTGGCCCATATATGAGGTTGAAAACGGTAAGTATAGAATAAATTATAAGCCTGCAAAACCCTTACCTATAGAAGAGTTTCTTAAGACACAAAGAAGATTCAGATATATGCTAAAAGAAGAAAATAAATGGATGGTTGAGAAGCTTCAAAATCATATTAATGAGGAATGGGAAAAATTATTAAAATTGGAGGAAATCTCAAAGGAGGGATAGCATGGCATGGAAGATAGAACAGGATAGAGATGCATGCATAGGCTGTGGGGCTTGCGCATCCATATGCCCTGATAACTGGAAGATGGAGAGCGATGGGAAATCCAAACCAATAAAAACAGAGATTGAAGAGCTTGGATGTAATAAGGAAGCGGCCGATGCATGCCCAGTTCAATGCATAAAGATAGAAAAGGCTTAATTATTTATAGAAAGAAGTAGAATAAATAAAAAGATGAAAGCGCAAACCGAAGTTATATCACTTGTATTGATAGCAGGCATTATTGTATCACTCGTAGGAGTAGCGTATTTCTGGGGCAAGCCTTTAATAGAAAAAAGGACAACAACCAGTCAATTCTTAACTGCTTCGCGATTCATGGACACATTAAACGATAGAATAGTAACGGTTGCGAGATGCACCAAAAAAACAGGGTGCAGTGATGAAGTACTATTTCCGGTAAAGGGGCTTATGAGCATCAACGAGAAAAACAACTCTATAATATTTCTCATGCACATTCAGCAGCCCATTTTAACGGACGGCGAGATACCAATGAACACGGCAAATATAGAGAATGTGACATACTATGGAGAAGTCCCAGGTGTTATATTCTTTGAGGGGGAGAAAAGGGGTAGTGAGAATTTCATCAAGTTCAGGCTGTGGTACAGGACGCTTGAGGATGAAAAAAAGAAGACAAGGTATATAATAAAGCTCAATCCGGGGGCATCAAAAGCAGGCACAAACAGCATCAGGATATCATTTATAAACACGACAAGCGAGCATGTTGAGGGGTATGAGATAGTACGTACAAATATTGAGGTATCAGTGCTTTAGGTACCTTGACCTTTTCTTTTTGTCCGAGAATATAGCATTGACAGCCTCTAAAAACCTATCAAATGTACCTTTTGGTATTCTCGCTCCAGCAGCCCTTTCATGACCACCACCACTCCCTCCTAATGATATTGCAACATCCTCTGCAAGCCTATTTAGCGTTATGGTTTCATCCCTGCTCCTTATGGTGAGGTCAAGCTTATTCTTTCTCGTATGAACACATATGCCAATTAATGCATTAGTCACAGTAGCTGAAAAAAGCGCAGAGGCGCTTCTAAATCCAAAATGTTCTGGATCAAAAACATAGCCAACAACACCATCCCTCACAGCCTTTTCTTTAATTTCTTCATAAAGCTCAAACTCCCTCTTTGCAGCCTTTTTTGCAGATTCTACCAGTTCTGGAACCTCTGATGGTATATTACCGTTTGCAAGTGCATATACTATTTCTCTTTTCCCGTCATAGCTCTCAAATCTCTTATCCTTTATTCCAAGTATTATTGTTGAGACCTCAAAGTAAAGTGAATTTTTGTCCCAATTTGCAAGCTCCTTCCTAAACGACTTTGTATTATCTGTGTAGTCCCCTATTGCTCCATATATCGCTATCCATACCCTCTCCTTTGGCAGGTTATCTTTGAAATACCTATACACAAGCTCAGACGCGCTGACACCGATCTTATGAATAAATATTGATGATTGCATAATACTTGCCTTTGTATTTCTCCTTATGGGATGGTGGTCAAAGTAATAAAGCATGGTGCCTTTTTTATTCAGCGATTCAAAAAGCTGTATCAGCTCGCTCTCATACCTTCTATCTATAGCTATATCACATATTATTATTTTTTTAGCATCACATGAGCTGAGATCATCGAGAAGTGAGACGGGCTTTGTGAAAAATACCTCAGCATTTGGGAATGCGCTTAAAGCTATGGCTCCTGCGCAAATACCATCACAATCTGCATGTGTGAGTATTTTTGTTTCCATATAAACTATATTAATTAAAATCTAATTAAAATCATGGTATTATGAATGTAAATAAGATAAGGGAGGACTTTCCATTACTTAAAAGAAGGATAAATGGTAAGAAGATAGTATATTTTGATAGCGCATGCATGAGTCTTAAACCGAAACAGGTAATAAATGCCATGCTAGAGTACTATGAATTATTTCCCTCATGTGTAGGTAGAAGTACTCATAGATTGGGAAACGAGGCGACAGAGGCATACATGAAGGCAAGAGAGGAGATAGCCAATTTCATAAATGCCAGGCCAGAAGAGATAGTGTTTTTGAAGAATGCAACTGAGGCAATAAACCTCGTTGCACATTCCTTTGATTTTAAAAAGGGTGATGTTGTTATAACAACAGATAAAGAGCATAATTCAAACATGCTTCCGTGGAAGATACTTGAGGAAAGAGCCGGAATAAAGCATGTAATAATAAAAACTACCAAGCATTTTGATTTTGATCGATTTGAGAAAAATGTGAAGAAAGCGAAACTCGTATCTGTTGTTCACATTTCAAATTTCGATGGTAGCGTTATGCCTATCAAAGAAATAATAGAAATAGCACATGGTAATGATGTTCCTGTGCTCATAGATGCGGCCCAATCAGTCCCGCACACAAAAATTGATGTAAAAAAGCTGGACGCAGACTTTATTGCATTTTCTGGCCATAAGATGCTTGGACCAACAGGAACTGGCTGCCTCTATGGAAAATATGAAGCACTTAAATCACTAAAGCCGTTCATAACAGGAGGGGAAACTGTTAGCAACACCACTTATAAAAGCTATGAGATGCTTGATCCACCAGAAAGGTTTGAGGCAGGGCTTCAGAATTATGCAGGGTTTATAGGGCTTGGAGAAGCAGCAAGGTATCTGCGAAGGGTTGGCTTGGATAATATAGAGGAGAGAGAAGAAAAGATAAATAGAAAGATAACTAAAAGCATCTTGGATCTAGGCTTCAATATAATAGGGCCAAAAGATGCACGTGAAAGAAAAAGTATACTATCATTTTACAAAGAAGGTATTGATGTTTATGAAGTAGCCTTGCTTTTGGATGAGATGGCAAACATAATGGTTAGAGCAGGCAAACACTGTGCACATTCATGGTTTAACTCTCATGGTATAAAGGGTTCTGTAAGGCTGTCCTTTTACCTTTACAACACATTGAAAGAGGCAGAAATATTTATAAAAAGCATGCAGGAAATAGTAAAGATATTTAAGCGGTAGACTTAAATTTTTATGCTCTAATATTTCAAAGGGGACTATGAGAATGCTTAAAATCGATGAAGATATTATCATGATAGCCCTTTCTGATCTTGATTCAAATATTTACATTATTGGTGATACTGTTATAGATACTGGTACAGGCTTCAACTTCACAAGACTTTATGATATGTTGAAAAGGATTAATAAAAGCTTTGACAGCTTTAAACTAATAATAAATACGCATTGCCATTTCGATCATATAGGCGGAAATGGCTACTTTTACAATGCAAAGATTGCTATACACAAAGATGATGCAACATACATTGAAAATGCAGATATTAAAATGACAAAGGCAGATTTCTTTGATGGCAAGCTACACCCTATGAAGGTTGGGATTAAATTGAATGATGGAGATGAGTTAGCGGGCCTGAAAATTATGCATACGCCTGGTCATACAGAAGGTAGCGTATGTATTTACGATAAAAATAAGGGGATTCTGTTCACAGGCGACACGTTATTTGCAGATGGGGTCGGCAGGAGTGATTTACCTGGTGGTGATCCGCAAAAACTTGCACTTTCTATAGAAAGGTTATCAAAATTAAGCGTAGAGAAAATTCTGCCTGGGCATGGCGAACCTGTATTAAAAAATGCATCAGAGGTTTTCACAAAGATTCTCGGCTAGTTTTTTAATTTTGTCTGCAAGGTATTTAATTTCTCTATAGCCCATTTCCGCTACTTTCTTATCTAGTAATGTTTCTTTAATAACTAAGCTACTTATTATTCCTCTTGCCTCCCTCTTCGTTAGTTTTTTATCACATACGTTTTCATAGAATCTTATTAACGCCTCCCTCAACGCATTCTTCATTTTTTTGTCCCTTTGCATAAACACCTCTCTGATAATATAATCTGCCTTTCTCCTTTTGTATCCCTTGCTATCAATAATTTTTAACAATACTATAACAGAGTCCGTTTTTGGTACAGGCGTAAATGAGTATCTGCTTACATCGCATATCTTTTTGATGGTGAACGTAGATGAAACAAAAAGTGAGAGTTTTGTTTTGTTGCCTGTTATTCTCTTGAAGAAGTTTGTTGGAATTGTTAGCACGCACAGCTCAAAATGCTTTGTTGGCAAAAGGTAAAGCAAAGGCTCAAGGATAGAGTAAGGTGGATTTGAAATGATTTTATTAAAATCGCTAACCTTCTTTATAATCTCTAATGCATTCCCAATAATAACTTTAATATTGCCATATTTTTTGGCAATTTCATTGAGCTTGTCCTCAAAGCCTTCATCTATCTCTATGGCTATTACCCTTTTTGCCCTCTCTGCAAGCATCACCGTCAAGCTACCTGTACCAGCACCGATCTCCAAAACAATATCATCTCTATTTATTTTGGAGCACTCCAAAACCCTTTCCATTACATTCTTATTAATCATGAAATGTTGATCCCTTGTCATTTTTCCATTCCACCAAGAAGGTAGGAAATACCATCTACAAGCTTTTCACTACTCGCTATCTCGGGTATTATAACAAAATCACACCCTGCTATATGTAGCTTTTTTGCCTCCTCTTCTGTGTGCGCGATGGCTAATATTCTTGCACCAGGATTGACCTTCTTGAGCTTGCTCGTTACAAACAATGATGCCTCAACATCAGGCATAGCAAGCACTACTATAGATGCCTTTTCTATGCCTGCAGAGCTTAAAACATCCATATTTTCTGCATCCCCATATATGGCATAAATCTTTCTTTTTATCAAATCCTTTATAACTTCTGGATCATGATCAATAGCTACAAAATCGTATCCTTTATTCTTTAAGTAGTTTATAACCAAACTTCCGGTCCTATGGCATCCTATAACCACTATATGATCTTTAATCTTCTTAGGTAAGGATGAAAGTTTTTTAATGGCATGGTTCTTTATCATACCAGCAACCCTTTCACTCCTTAATACCCTTTCATTTATAAAGTCCCTTAGCCTCATCAAATAGGGCGTAAGAATTATAGAAATAACTATGATACTTATTATTAATGAGTATACCTCATTGGAGATATGTGCATGCAACAACCCCAGGGATGCTATTATAAACATGAACTCGCTCCCTTGACCAAGACCAAGCCCGATATCCAAAGCCGTTTTCGACCCATAACCAAAAATATTATAGATGGCAATGAGAAGCATGGGCTTAACCACAATTAAAAGTACCAGCATAAGTATGAAGAATGCAAACATATCCTTTAAAACAAACACATTAAGCTGCATACCAAGTGTTGAGAAAAATATGGTAGAGAAAAAATCTCTTAAGGCTCTGGCCTCTCCTATTATCTCTATATTGTACGGAAAGTTTGCAAGCGCTAAGCCTGCTATAAACGCGCCTATCGCTATTGAAAAACCTAATATGTATGAAAGGGATATGAAGAAGAAAAAGGTTGTTATGGCTGTGAGGAAAAATATATCATGGTTTGTTGCAGCATAATCCAATACCCTAGGGAAAAAGAATCTGTTTAGTAGAATAGCGAGGGAAAACAGGCCGATACCATTAATAAAAACCATTCCCAACAGGTTTGGTGATAGCCTGCCTATTGCGTTCAAATAGGAGATTGAAATTATTGCTGCTAAGTCTTGGAATATCAATATACCTATCATTATCCTCCCATGCAATGTTCTTATTTCCTTTTTATCAACAAGCAATTTTGTAACTATCATGGTGCTACTGAACGAAGCAAGCAATGCTATGTATATTCTTTCCATGGGCGATATTGAGAAGAAGAAAGCAACCATATAACCAAAAATGAATGTAAGTATCATTTGTATGCAAGCACCAGAAGCTGACACTATGCCAACATTCTTTAATGCCTTATAGTCTATCTCTAAACCAATGCCAAATAACAGGAATGCTACGCCAAGCTCTGCCAATACCATTATTTCTGCACTATTTACTATTAAACCCAGCCCAAGTGGGCCAAGGATTATTCCAGAAATAACATAAGCCACAACCAAAGGTTGTTTTAGAGCCCTTGCAATGTATGCAAGGATTGTTGAGAAAACTATTATAAGTCCCATGTCAAACAATAGCTGCACATCTATTATCATAATACATATTATGGTTTACATAAAATAAATAGATATGAAAGAGGACAAGCTCAGGGAAATAAAGGAGGAATTGAGAAAAACGAAATATAATAAAGCTACCCAGCACCATATAGCATTATTGAGAGCCAGGCTTGCAAGGCTTAGGGAAGAGAGGGGTACAAAAAGTGTAAGAAGAGGCTTAAGAAAAGTTGGGGATGCAAGTGTAGCAATTGTTGGCTATCCATCTGTTGGTAAATCTACACTTCTAAACGCACTAACAAATGCGTACTCAAAAACTGGAGATTACGAATTCACAACAACTGAGGTTACATGTGGGATAATGGAGTATAACAAAGCAAAAATACAGATTTTTGACGCACCGGGCATAATAGAAGGCGCATCCATGGGCAGAGGGAAAGGTAAAGAGATACTCTCGTTTGCAAGAATGGCTGATTTGATATTAATATTGGTTGACAACCCCGATCAAATAAAGAGTATAGAGAAAGAATTGCACAATTCCAATTTCAGGCTAAACAAAAGCGCGCCGAAGATAAAGATATCTAAAAGCTACTCTGGCGGTATAAATATAATTATGCCAAGCAACGCTGGTATTGATAAAAAAATAGTAAAAGAGGTGCTGCTCAAATTTAAGATCTATAATGCAGATGTGGTTATAGAGGATAACGTAGCAATCGAAGATGTCATGGATGCTATTATGGGCAATTGTGTTTATGTTCCTTGCATAAAGGTTCTAAATAAGATAGATAAAATGAGCAAAGAGGAGTTAGCAAAAGCAAGAGATGTTGATGTTTTCATTTCAGCAAAAACAGGTGAAAATATAGATGTTTTAAAAAAAGCTATATGGGAAAGGCTTGGTTTAGTAAGGATTTATCTCAAAAAAATCGGCAAGGAGCCAGATATGTCAAGCCCTCTGGTATTTAAAGGGCAACCAAGCGTTCTTAACGTGGCTGAAAGGATTCATAGTGATATTGCAGAGAATTTAAGGTATGCAAGAATATGGGGCACATCAGCAAAATTTGATGGGCAAATAGTAGGGGGTAGTTATTTGCTAAGCGATGGGGATATAGTTGAGCTCCATTTTAAGTAAGATAAATTATAAAAATTATGAACCTATGTTCATTATTATGGTAAGACCAAAAAAGTACAGATTTGTGTCTGCGTTTCCAAAAATATTATATTTTAAGCCACATGGTATGCTTTCTGAGTTGGAGGAAATTGAAATGTATGTTGAAGAGTTGGAGGCAATAAAATTAAAGGATTTAGATGGGCTCAAGCAAGAAGAGTGTGCCAAAAAAATGAAAATCTCAAGGCCAACATTTCATCGAATCTATAGGCGAGCAAGGAAAAAGATAGCAGAGGCTTTAATAAATGGAAAGGCATTAAAGATTGAAAGAGCAGCCATGGTAAATAAAAGGGTGTTTGAATGCTTAATATGTTACTATAGATGGGATCAACGAGGCGGCTCATGCCCAAAATGCGGGTCTAAAAAAATCAGGTCTAATTTTATGGTAAGATAGTATGGAAATTTGTATATGTACAGAGGAAATTAAAGATATGCTTTTTGCCTTTGCTCTAATAAAGAAAAAAATAATAGCGTTATCATTTTCCTTCTTTAGCTGTAAGGAAGCGGAGGAAAATGTTTTAAGACATGTAAAGAGGTATATGAGGAGGAAACAAAAAACGTATGAAGTTAGGAGGTGCGATTCAAATAGCTACACAAAATGGCTTGGAAGTAAACTTTATGAATTGGTACACAAAGGAAGGGTGTGTAGCTTAGAAAAATATATAGATACCTCCTCCCTTACCCACTTTGAGCTGGCCGTTTATAAAGAGTTAACAAAAATAAAAAGAGGGGAGGTAAGAAGTTATAAAGATATAGCAAGAGAATTAGGGAGTAACGCAAGACCTGTTGCTTCAGCCCTCTCGAGAAATCCATTTCCATTGATATTCCCATGTCACAGAATAATAATGAGCAATGGCAGACTTGGAGGATATTTTTCAAAAAAGCAAAATAAGAATAAAGAGATTATATTAGCCTTGGAAAAAGCTTTATAAATCTATGAGTTTTTAATAATTCTATAGTGGTAAAAATGAAAAGATTGTATCATGTGGAGATAGAGGGCGATATATATTTTGGAGACTTGTATAGAGGGGAAGAGGTGCCATATTATATAGATATTATAGTTGGCTTTACTCACGCATCAAGCAAGAAACAGGCATTACTCAATGTTCTTCGCAAGCATGCCAATAGCGATGGCTTTTTGTTGGGTAAGCCTGTAGGGGTTGTTTATAGCGCAATATTAGAGCAATATCCACTGGATGATATAGTAAGAGAGGTCGTCAAAGATGCTGGCAAACATAGCAAAAAAATTGAAGAAGCTGGTAACAAAAAAGGAAAACGTGCACAGCAATTATGCTTCCAATTTTAAGGTTATTAACCTATTGTTAGAGAATGAAAAATTCAAAAACAACAAGCCCGTTGGATTTCATATTCTCAATTATCTTTCCTAAACAAAAACCAAAAGATACAGCAGGAGAGCATGGGAAAACATAAAAATTTATTTTTTATCACCTACAATAATTAATAAGCATGAGGCGTGAAATTTTATTGGAGCCTGATAGCGAAAAAGGTATAAAGGCTGTTTTTAATCCCGCAGTATCAAAAAAGGACGGTTGCACGCACATTTTTTATAGAATGGTGGATGAGGAAGGGTATTCCAGCTTAGCACATGCGAAAATGGTTAATAGAGAAATAAAGGAGCGAGATGTGATAGTGTTGGCGCCGAAGGAAGAGTATGATAGTAAGGGTTGTGAAGATCCGAGAATAACGGAAATAAATGGTACATATTATTTAACCTACACAGCGTGGGATGGAAGAAATGCAAGAGTAGCACTCGCTGTTTCAAAGGATATGGAAAATTTTGAGAGGGTTGGTATAATAAGTCCAAATATACCCGTTGGCAAAGCGGTAGAGCTTACGAAATCTGAAAGGTACAAATCTATGTTTAGAAAACAGATAGAGGGGCATGGAAAGGATTCTATAGTTTGGGATAAAGACTGTGCCATATTCCCTTATCTGTTTGATGGTGAATTTGTAATGTTACACAGGATTGAACCAGATATACAAATGGTTCGATTCAGCTCTTTTGGTGATCTTCAAGACGATAAATTTTGGGAAGAGTATATAAGGGATATTGACCATTATGTTTTAATGCAACCAGCTCATTCCTGGGAAAGTGAAAAGATAGGGGCTGGTGCAACACCTGTAATGACAAGCGATGGTTGGCTCCTTCTCTATCACGGTGTTAACAGGCAAAACAAGCATGCGATATATAGTGCAGGTTCCGCACTCCTTGATCCTGAACATCCAGAAAAGGTTAAGGCAAGAAGCAAATACCCTCTTTTTAGCCCAGAGTTTGAATGGGAACGAAGTGGTATGGTGAATAATGTTGTGTTTCCGGAAGGCGTGGAGATAGAGGGTGATCAAATAAGGGCATATTATGGGTGTGCTGATAAAAGAATAGGCTTGGCCGAGCTTAGTTATAAGGAGCTTAAAGACAATTTAGAGAACATCTAAATATTTAAATATTTAAATAATCCTATTTTTATGCCACGCGGAGTGGAAATAAAGATATTAAAGGCAATATCGAACCATACAAGAATAAAGATAATAGAGTTTCTTAGAAGCGGGGAGAAGAGTGTAAATGAAATAACGAGGTTTGTGAAAAAATCCCAACCTACTGTTTCTTTACATCTAAAGATATTAAAGGATGCTGGTTTGGTTAGAGAGAAAAGACTGGGAAATGTAACACTTTATAGAATAATACGGGAGGAGATATACAAAATATTGAACATTTTAAGAGATAAAAGGTGGCATGTATGAAAGAGACTGAGATAGTTGTCGAGAGCGTAGAAAGATGGCTTTCAAATCCCTTATCAAGGGCTATGCTTAAATGGGTTACTAAAAGAAGCAATGGAAGGAGTAAACTTGAGCGCGCATTAAAAAAATATGCCGGAATGGATATTAAGCTTAATCTTTCTGAGACTATTACCTATTACATTGCATCTTTTATATTAAATAAAAGCTCTTCCATCCTCTCTATAGAAAAGGAAAGGTTCAAAGAGGCATTAAAAGAGAATATTGTTAGAAGGGGTATTGTTAACATACTTGAAGGGATAGCATATTATGGTGTTAGAAGGCCCCAAATCACAGCAGCCCCGTTTTTAATAGTCTGGAATCTTACAAGGCAATGCAATCTTAGGTGCAAGCATTGTTACGAGAATGCAACATCCACAGCTGGGAAGGATGAGCTTACAACAGATGAAGCAAAACAAGCCATAGACGAGTTCGCAAACGCTGGTGTTGTTGCTGTAGCATTTTCTGGTGGTGAACCGTTGCTAAGAAAGGATTTTTTTGAGATAGCAAACTATGCCAAGCAAAGAGAATTTTACGTTTCTCTTGCAACAAATGGGACGCTTATAACAAAGGATGTGGCAAGAAAATTAAAGAGGGTAGTGGACTATGTAGAGATATCGCTTGATGGGTTTGAGGAAGTGCATGATAGATTTAGGGGTGTAGAGGGGGCATGGAAAAGGAGTGTTGCAGGGATAAAGAATTGTGTTAATGCTGGCATTGATACCTGTGTTGCAACCACCGTGACAAAATATAATCTTAGTAGCATACCACGCTTGCTGGAGTTTGTTGAGAAGGAATTAAAAGCTAATCGCTTCATAGTATTTAATTACGTGCCAGCGGGTAGGGGAAAGGGTATAGTAGAACATGATATAACTCCAGAAGAAAGAGAAAAGTTGTTAGCATTTCTCTATTCAAAGTTGATAAGTAAGTCATGTATGCTTGATGTTTTCTCAACAGCTCCACAGTATGCTGTTACTGCGGTTAGAAGTGGTAGTGAAAGTATAGTAGCAACACACTTTACCAATAAAGCAGCAATGGATATGCTTAAGGGCAGGGCAAAAGCACTAGCAGAATTTATAGGGGGATGTGGAGCAGGAAGGCTTTATTGTGGGCTGGAGCCAAATGGTGATGTTGAGCCTTGCGTATTTATACCAATAAAATTGGGAAATATAAGGGAAAAGAGCTTGGTAGAGATATGGCATAACTCTGAGATATTAGACAAGATAAGGAAAAGGGAAGAGTTTGAAGGTTGCGGGGAATGTAAATATAGATATATATGCGGTGGCTGCAGGGCAAGAGCATATGGCTATTTTAATGATTTGCAAGCCCCAGATCCAGGTTGCACGATCAATAAAAAATATTGGGAAAAATGCAAAGCTCAGCCAACATAACTTGTTTCTTCAGACCTCTCCATTTCCCTTGTTTTTAATCTCTCTGTTATTGATTGATAGAATTTTATCATTTCCTGTGTTACAGAAGGTTTTACCTTGTCCATAGCGCTCATGAAGTGCTTATTCTTCACTTCCTTGCACTTTATATTCTCTCTTAGCGCATTTAATGCCGCCTCCCTTACCAAGGCTTCTATATCCGCTCCTGTATAGCCCTCTGTCATTTCTGCAAGCTTCTCCAATTTTACATCCTTTGCAAGTGGCACATTTCTTGTGTGTATCTTAAATATCTGCAATCTTGCCTCTTTGTCTGGAGCTGGTACATATATTTGCCTGTCAAACCTTCCTGGTCTTAATAGTGCGGGATCAAGTATATCCGGTCTGTTTGTAGCCGCTATTACAATAACATTATGCAACTCCTCCAGCCCAGACATCTCTGTAAGGATTTGGGACACTATATTCTCTGTCACCCTCGTTCCTATTTCAAGCCCTCTCCGAGGGGCAAGGGAGTCTATCTCGTCAAAAAATATTATCGCTGGAGCAACTTGCTTTGCCCTTTTAAATATCTCTCTTATCTTCCTCTCACTCTCCCCAACCCATTTTGTTAGCACCTCGGGCCCCTTAACACTTATGAAATTGGCACCGCTCTCATTGGCTACAGCCTTAGCGAGCAATGTTTTGCCAGTGCCTGGTGGCCCATAAAGCAACACACCTTTTGGTGGCTTTATACCAAGCCTTATAAATGAATCGGGATATTTTAATGGCCACTCAACCACCTCTTTTAATGCCTGCTTCACATTACTCAGCCCACCAATATCTTCCCATTTCACCTTTGGTACCTCTACCAAGACCTCTCTCATAGCGCTTGGTTCAACTATCTTTAACGCATTTTCGAAATCCTTTCTATTAACAACAACCTTCTCTAGCACTTCCTCTGGTATTTGTTCATCCTCTTTCCACGATATGTTTGGTAATTGTCTTCTTAAAGCAGACATTGCTGCCTCTTTGCAAAGGGCTGCTAAATCTGCCCCTACAAAACCATAGGTCACGCTTGCAAGCCAATCCAGATCAACATCCCCCGCTAAAGGCATATTGCGTGTATGTATCTGTAATATTTCCTTTCTTCCTCTTTGATCAGGTACACCGATCTCTATCTCTCTATCAAACCTACCGGGCCTTCTTAATGCCGGGTCAATGGCATTCTGCCTATTTGTTGCGGCAATAACTATAACCCTTCCTCTTGCCTTTAGCCCATCCATTAGCGTTAAAAGCTGACTCACTACCCTTCTTTCTACCTCTCCTGTAACCTCTTCCCTTTTTGGTGCTATTGCATCTATCTCATCTATAAATATTATGCTTGGCGCATTCTTCTCAGCCTCTTCAAATATCTTTCTTAAATTCTGCTCGCTTTCCCCATACCATTTACTCATTATCTCTGGCCCATTTATGAAGTAAAAATTGGCACCGCTCTCATTGGCTACAGCCTTAGCGAGTAATGTTTTGCCAGTGCCTGGTGGCCCATAAAGCAACACACCTTTGGGTGGATCTATACCTAAGCGTGTGAATAGCTCCGGATGGCGTAATGGTAGCTCTACCATCTCCCTTATTTTTTCTATGGCATCATGCAATCCACCAATATCCTCATAGGTTATGGTAGGTATTCTCGCTTCCTCTATTTCAACGGCTTCTGGCTTTAACTCAATCTCCGTGTTTTCTGTTATCCTCACAACACCGCTTGGTATTGTTGAAACTACAACAAGCTTTGTTTCCGTTGGCATTGGTGTAAATATCATTTCTTCCAGATCCATACCAAAGAATTCTTCAAAAGGGCCGCCGTATCTCCTTTTTATTATGGGAAATGGTGATATTATATCACCCTTAACGACAGGTCTCATGAATAGGTTTCTTTTTACAGGCTCGGGATTCATTTGCAATATTATTCCCTTCTGAGCAGGAGCCAAAACAACCTTTTTTGCTTCCTTTACATCGGCAACCCTGACCTTTACGGTTTCGCCAACACCAACACCGGCATTCCTCCTTGTTAGCCCATCCATCCTAATAATATTGAGGCCAACATCAGCTGGATAGGCTCTGACTGCTATGCCTGCTGTCTTACGTTCCCCTTCAATCTCAACTATATCCCCTTCTCTTATTCCCAAGCTGCTCATATTCTTTGAATCTATCCTAACTATACCCCTACCAAACTCAGTTCTGTTTGTGAGTTCTCCAACCTTAAGCATTATCTCCTTTTTCTCCCCCATCAAAAACACCTTATATATTATTTGTTATCATTATATAAATCTCATACAATTTCTGTTGGCTTTATACCTTCATTAACCAATACAAACTTTACAGACCTCCCCTCCGGAAGTGAGCGATGCTTTACTATTGTTGCTTTTCTTTCCCCCATCTTTCCCGTATGCTCCAAAAACACTATGGCTTTTGACCAATACTTTATTGTATAGCCACCAACAATATAGCTCTCTTTGCTTTCCCAGTTTTTATACACATGAGATGTTACTATTACCGCAAGCTCTCTATCTCTTGCTATGTTAGAGAGTATAGAAAGCTGGATAGAGAGCTCCCTGTTGGCTTCTAGCGTCTCTATAGCAGGGTTTGCACATTCGAGCCTATAAAGGGATACCAACGAATCTATAACTATGAGATCCGCCTTTCGCTCCTTCAACGCTCTTATAACATTTCCCTGCTCCTTGAAGCTTTTTGGATTTATTATTTGCACGCCTTTTAGCACATCTTCATACTCTTTTGTTAGCTGTTTTAACCTCTCCAAGGAGAAGCCTCCCTCTGTATCTACATAAATAACCCTACCACCTTTATTTACACAGTCTATGCTTGCAAGCATGCAAAGGTTTGTTTTTCCTGTTCCGGGAGCACCATAAAAGTTTGTTATTGCTCCTCTTTCCACCTTACCCATCAAAGATGCCATGGGCTCCGGCAGCATTATTTCTTCCATACTAAAAAGAATTACTCAGTTTTAAATATAAAAAGGAATTCTTAATTATGAGTGATATAAATATTAGATTTTGTGTGATTGATGCTGACCATATTGTAGATGAAAACAACGCCTACGTTAGACTTTGGGGGATCGATAAAAATGGGAGAAAAGTGTTATGCGTAGATAGATACGATCCGTATTTTTATGTTCAACTTAAAGATGAGCTGGATAGCAATGTAGGTATAAAACTTTTTAGGGAGCAGTTAGCAAGGCTCAAAGAGTTTGGGGGAGGCATAAAGAATATAGAGCTTGTGAAAAAGAAGCTTTTGGGTGTGGAGAAAAATTTTATAAAAATCATCGTTAGGCAACCTTCTGATGTTCAAAGGTTGAGGGATATAATAAAAAATTGGGAGATAGTAAATGAGGAGTACGAGTACGATATACCTCTATATAGGAGATATTTGATAGATAAAGGTATAGTACCAATGGGCTGGGTAGAGGTGAGGGGCAAAGCTAAGCCTTGTACCGAGCATTGCGATATTAAAGTGGAGGCAAGGGATGTTATAATATTTAAAGACGCTCCTGCTCAATCCCATATCCTTGCATTTGATATAGAGATGTGTGGAAATGACATAATAATGATATCCATGGTGGATAATAAAAACTTTAAAAAGGCATTGGCATGGGGTTGGCAAAAAGGTAATAAGCGTGTAGAGATTCTAAGTAATGAGAAAGAGTTATTAGAAAGATTCATATCTTTAATAAAAGAGAGAAACCCTGATATAATAGTTACCTATAATGGGGATAGATTTGATTTTGCAAAGATAAGAGAGAGGTGTGATGTGTACAAGCTTGCATTGAATTTGGGAAGAGATGACAGCGTGGTGGTGTTTACAAAAAGGGGACGGATAAGATCGGCAAAGATAAAGGGTATAGCTCATGTCGATATCTATGATTTTATTGAGCAAATACTTGGTCCAAGTTTGTCTTCGGAGATACTTACGCTTGATATGGTTGCAAATGAATTGCTTGGGGTTGGCAAAAAACAGCTCGAGTGGCAAGATATAGAAAGCCTTTGGAGAAAGAGGGAAGGTCTTGATAAGATAGCAGATTACTGTCTTTTTGACTCCGAGCTTACGTTAAGGCTTGCAGATTATATACTCCCACAAATATATGAGCTTTGTAGAATTGTTGGACAACCTCTATTTGATATAAGCAGGATGCCATATTCACAACTTGTTGAATGGTTGCTAATAAGAAACGCGTATAGAAAGGGAGAGATGGTGCTTAATAGACCAAAATTTGATGAAATAAGAAGGAGAAGAGAAGCTGAACCATATACAGGTGGCTATGTATATTCACCTAAAGAAGGCATACATGAAGACATAGCACTTTTTGATTTTCAAAGCCTTTACCCATCCATTATAATAACCTATAATATATCGCCAGAGACCCTTGACAAGAAAAATGGTGAAGAGCATAAGGTTCCTGGTAACGATCATTTCTTTACAACAAAATTTAAAGGCTTCATACCATCTATCGTTGAGGAGCTCATAAGAAAAAGAATAGCAATAAAAAGAAAGATGAAAAAGGTAAAGAAAAACAGCATCGAGCATAGAATGCTGTATAATAGGCAATATGCCTTAAAGATCCTTGCAAACTCTAGCTATGGTTATTATGCATTCCCCGGTGCAAGATGGTATTCAAGGGTATGTGCGAAATCTATAGCTGCCTGGGGAAGGAAATACATACAAGATGTTATAGATTTTGCAACAAGAAATGGGTACGAGGTGGTATATGGAGATACAGATTCCCTTTTCATAAAGGATTGTGATAAGAAAAGGGCAAAGAATTTTTTAGAAGCAGTAAACAAAATGCTTCCCGAAACCATGGAGCTTGATTTGCAGGGTATATACAAATCCGGTATTTTTGTTCTTACCAAAACAGGCACTGTTGCAAAGAAAAGATATGCATTGTTGGATTATGATGGAAAAATAGTTATAAGAGGGTTTGAAAAGGTAAGAAGGGATTGGGCAAATATAGCAAAGGAGACGCAGGAAAAGGTTTTGCTGGCTGTGCTTAAGGATAGGAATGAAAAGAAGGCGCTAGATATTGTAAGAGCCACGATAGAAAGAATAAGAAGCGGAAAGGTGGATATGAAAGACTTGGTAATATATACCCAGATAACAAAACCCCTCAATGAATATGATCAAAACGCGCCTCATGTAGCAGCAGCAAAGAAATACGTGGGCAGGGGCAAGGTTATAACAGAGGGTTCTGTTATAGGTTATATAATAACCAAAGGTGACGGTTCCATATCTGATAGGGCTGTTCCATATGAGTATGCGAAAGATTATGATCCAGAGTATTATATAAATAATCAGGTTGTACCAGCAGCTCTGAGGGTATTACAAGGTCTTGGATACAAAGAGGAAGATATATTCTCAGCGACAGAAAAAACTCAATCATCATTGGAGTCATTCTTTAGAAAATCCTTTAAAAATAGGATATTTAGGAGATAGGATGGAAGAAACAATAATGGAGAGCTATTTAAAGGCCGGAAAGGTTATAAAGAAGATAAGAGAAGAGCTTGATTCTATTCTAAAACCCGGCCTTCTTATCTTAGATATAGCAGAGTTTATAGAGAGCAGGATAAAAGAATTGGGTTGCATGCCCGCATTTCCAGTAAACATAAGTATAAATGATATAGTAGCCCATTACACACCCACATACAATGACAAGACAAAAATAAGAGATGGTGATTTGGTAAAGATAGATATAGGTGCACATAAAAATGGTTACATTGCAGACTATGCATTTACCTATTGCACAAAAAGAAACGAGCTTGTTGAGACGGCAAATAATGCATTGAATGCTGGAATAAGCATGCTAAGGCCTGGTATAAGGGTGTGTGATATAAGCAAAGCTATATTTGAGTATGTAAGAAGTAAGAAAAAAGGGGTTGTGGTTAATCTTACAGGGCATGGTTTAAAGAGATATGATATACATGCTGAGCCAAGTGTGCCGAACATAGAAAATAGTTCAAGCTACGTTATAAAAGAGGGCGATGTAATAGCCCTTGAACCGTTCATAGCAAACACAAACAGCTATGTTAAAGATTCCACACCGGTGGAGATTTATAGTTATTTGGAAACAAAGCCAATAAGAATGAAGGAAGCAAAAAGTATAATGGATTTTGGAAAAAAGCTAGCTGGCATGCCATTTGCAAAGAGGTGGTTAATTAATAACGGTATTTCTCCTTTGAAGGTTGAGCTTGCTTTAAAACAGCTTGAAGCTATAGGGGCTATTAGGCGGTATCCAACACTTAGAGAATCCGAAAGAAGGAGTGTTGCACAGGCAGAGCATACAATAATTGTTAGGAAAAAACCAATCATAATAACTGCATAATTTTATTTGCAATGAGATTGCAAATTATATAAATATTTATTTGCAATATTAATACATGGAAGAACAAAACCCCTGGTGGAGGAATGAGGAAGATGATGAGTATGAAGAATGGAAAAGGGCAAAAATAAGATGGGTGCCAAATATAATAAATCAATTTACTATAAAACCATTTTCTCTACATTTCCTTGTTGGCCCAAGACAAATAGGAAAGACAACATCCCTTAAAATTTTTATCCAAGAGTTATTAAAAAAGGGTAGGAATCCAAAATCAATCTTTTATTATTCATGCGATGAGTTGAGTGATTATAAAGAGCTGGGAGAGATCATTGATAATTATATTTTTGCAAGAAGAGAATGGGGTATAAAGAGCTCTATAATAATTTTAGATGAGATAACATTTGTAGATGAATGGTATAGAGCAATGAAATCAAGGATAGATAGAAAGGTGTTTAGGAATGATGTGTTAATTGTTACAGGTTCAGCGAGCATTGAGATACTGAAAGGAAAGGAGAGGTTTCCGGGAAGGAGAGGTTATGGCAGAGATATTTATTTTCTCCCGATCGATTTTAATAACTTTTCAAGAATCTTTGGGAAGATGGAATTAAAGGACTGCTCATTGGATTTTAAAAAATTGGAAGGTGTTATAAAAGCTAACAGGGTGTTTAAGGAAAGGTTGTTTAGATTATTTAAGATGTATCTAGAGTGCGGTGGCTTTCCCCTCTCTATTATAGATATGTTCACAAAAAATAAGATCACGTTTAGAACAATAAGAACATATTTGGATTGGCTAAAAAATGATTGGAGAAGGGCAGGGAAGAATGAAAAGTACATGAAAGAAGTTATTTCTTATATATTGAAAGCTAGAGCATCTCCTATAAGTTGGTTTAATATAGCTAAAGAGACCTCTATAAATTCACCCCATACTGTCCAGTCGTATGTAGAAACATTGGAAAATCTATTTTGCGTAAAGGTATTGAATATGATTTCACCCGATTTTAAAATCCTTTATAGAAAAAACAAGAAAATCCATATTGCAGATCCCTTTATCTATAGAGTATTGTCTTATTATACTAGATGTGAGGTTTTGGAAGAGAACATAGTCGAATCTGTTACAGCTTCTCATTTTTCAAGAATAGGCGAGGTATTCTTTTGGAGAAACAAAAGCGAGGTTGATATGATCTTTTTAAAAAACAAAACGCAGATAGGTGTAGAGGTAAAGTGGGGGCTTAAAAAATGGAGAAAACCAAAACATTTGAAAAAAACAATTTTACTTGACAAAAACAACCTTCCAGTTTTCTTATCCAGTGTTAGGTGGATTGATAAAAATTTTTAGTGAAACAGCCATTTCAGACTCTTTTTTAAAACATTATCAGCTATTCTATATCCTTCCTTTTATCTAATCCCATTACCCCCACTCCACTATCTTAAACCCTTTATATTTGTTTTTATCAAACTCAAACTCACTAACTATCCATATTCAATTCCCCTCTTTTTTAGGAAATATAGCAAAAATACAATCGCATCATCTATTGTTACCAGTTTAGAGAGAATCTGATGCGAATTGTATAGCTCTGCAAGATCTGATATAGTTAAATCCTTAACCTTCACCTCATCCATATACTCAACATCCTCCATCTCCAAAATCTTATCCAAAGCTTCCTCTATGAAATCTTCCAACTCATCTACATGCCTTGTCATCTCTATTGCTATCTTCCAGCTCGGTATGATCAAATAATTAACCCATCCCATACCTACCACCTTTTCCAATACTATATCACATCATATTCATAGCTTTTATGTTTTTTATCTCTTTTGTTTGACCAAGCATCACACCTAAGATAATTGCATGATGATCTATTTTTAAAATTTATTAGCTTATTTCTTATATGAAAAAATCTGGTAATCCAGAGGTTGGTGAACTTGTTGTATGCAAGATAACGAAGCTTAATCCGAATTCCGCATATGCTGAATTGCTAGAGTATCCTGAAAAGAATGGAATAATACATATATCTGAGGTTGCAAGCAGGTGGGTAAAAAATATAAAGGAGTTCTTAAAGCTCAATCAGTATGTTGTTTGCAAAGTTATCTATTTTGATGGGAAAATGGTGTCCCTTTCCATAAAAAGGGTAAGAAAAGAGGATGCTAGCAGAAAGCTCGATGAGTTTAAGAAAGAACGAAGAGCAGAGAAAATGCTCGAAATGGCAGCAAAGCTCATAAATAAAACGATAGACGATGTTTATAGGGAAATAGGAGATGTGGTTGAGAACGAGTTCGGCAGTTTTGAAAAGCTTATTGATATTGCGATGAAGAATGAAGATATGCTTGCGAGCAAAGGTATATCAAAAGAGTGGATAGATGCGATAAAGAACATTGTTGAAAAAAGTCGTACAAAGAAGGTCTATGAGGTAAAATGCATGCTGGAATTGTTTTCTTATAAACCGGATGGTATTGAGCTTATAAAGAATGTTTTAAAGCAGGCTGAGATAAGAGGTGTTGAGATAAAGTACATATCTGCGCCAAAATATATGTTAATTGGAAGAGGGGAAAATTATAAAGAACTCAAAGTAAGCGTAACAGAGATTTGCAATAGGATAGTTAAAGAGATAGAAAGGCTTGGTGGGAAGGGAAAATTTAAGATTTTGAAATAGCTAGATTTTTTGAACATAACCCGGGCTTGGTTCAAAAAGCAAACCTTCCCTTTTTAGTTTTTCTATTATTTCCTGTATCTCATCTGTTTTATCTATACCCTCTTCTCTTGCCGATTTTTCTATTTCGCTGATAGGCACCTCTTTCATTTTTGTAGAAAGCTCATTGATTATATCAAGCACTATTCTTATTTTTGATCTTTCCTTTGAGGTTACAGCCCCTTCCGTTCTATCTATATCTATTTGGCCTGTCTCGTAATCAAAACCAAGTTGCATCAATGAATATTTCATCAATCTTATAGCCCTTTTCGCGTCCTCCTTTCTTACAACATCGCTTAGCTGCACCCTTGCTGATGCCTCAGATAGCCTTATTAAAGCTTCAAACTGACGCAAGGTTATGGGCACAGCTCCCCCTGCCTCAGCCCTCTTCCTCATATCTACATAGAACTTTTGTAATATTTTTCCAGCCTCTTTTGTCAGTACAGGATTACAATGCTCTTTTGCATACGCCACATATTTTCTTATCAGATCTATATCTATCTTTGGTTTTGTTAACTCATACTCTTCTTCCCTACTTTTTAGGACATGCTCAGATATTTTTTTGTCAAGCTCTGCATTAGGCTCATCTCTCAATGCAAACTTTAGGTCAAACCTCGTTAATAACGTTTCTGGTATGGTTATTTGCTTTGAAATAGGCATGTACGGATCAAAGCGTGAAAACTTTGGATTGCCACCAGCCAATAAAGATGTTTGGGCAGGAAGTGTTGCCACTATTGAAGCTTTGGCTATACTTATTGTACCTTGCTCTAGAGCTTCGTGCATAGCTATCTGATCATCTTTATTCATCTTTTCAAACTCATCAACAGCAAGCAAACCTTTGTTAGCAAGCACAAGGGCTCCTGCTTCTAAAACCCATCCACCCATAAACTGTTCATCCTTTGTTACCGTTGCCGTTAAACCAGCTCCCGTAACACCTTTACCACTTACATACTTTCCTCTGGGAACAAGGGTTGGTACAAGCTTGAGCAATTGTGATTTTCCACTTGATGGATCACCTATTATAAGAATGTGTATATCTCCCCTAAACCTTGTCCCATCACGAAGTGTTCTTTTAACACCACCAAATAATTGCAGCACTATAGCCTCTTTTATTTCTCTCATTCCATAGAGTGATGGTGCTATGGAATCGATAAGCCTTTCATATATGTCCTTCTCTTTTGCCAATGCCTTTATCTTTTCCTCATCTTCCTTGGTTATTTCTAAATTGTGCCATCCTACCTCTACAGGATCAACATGATTGGCTTCAAGATAGAAATCAAGTTTTACAGATTGTGCCTTGCCTTTAGGTATGTCCCTCAGCGTGCCAGTTATTTTTAATCTGTTGCCAGGATCGGTGTTCCTCCTTCCTTCCGGAGATACCAAGTCTTCAGTAAGTAATACAGTGAGCTGAGAAGGCTTTTCACCCTCTGTAAGCTCAAATGGTTCCTCTATAACTATCCACCTCGTATCTATCATCTTCTTTTCCAAATCCCTAAACCCCTTTTTGTTTCCGCATTCTGGGCATTGGAACGGTCTAACAACAAAACCTCCCCTTCTCGGCTGGTTTATCTTTGCACCACATTCTGGACACTCCCATACTGTTTCTACTATCTCCGGCCTTATCTCCGATGCCTTCCTCACTATACCCTCTATCGTTATAAATTTCCCTATATGCCTTGCCCTCAAATCCCTTATTCTAACCTCTTTTGCCCCTTTAACCCTTATTTTGACCTTTGCTGGCAAGCTCAGCCTGTCTATGGCTTCTTCTATAATCTTGAAAAACTCGTCGGGGTTGTTAGAAAGTATTTCACCCATTTCAGGGTTAAACTTGTCTATCTCTATAAAGTCCAACACCAGAGGTTTTCCTTCGTTTGCACATACTATTAGCTCATTCCTGTACACACTATCCAAAAAGGCAACAAATTTTGATACATCGCCCTCTGTGATCTCATACTTCTCCATGTATATCGCAAGAAAAGATTGTATTTTATATTTAAAAATCAAATCAATCGCTTACTGGTGTTACCTTTATTCCTATCTCCTCTAGCTTTTCCTTGAATTTGTTTAATGCTCTTTGAACATCCTTTATTCTATGGGCACCAGTGCATATTATTTTTCCAGAAGAGAAAAGCAAGAATGCCACCCTGGGGTCATTTATCCTATACACAAGCCCGGGAAACTGCTCTGGCTCATACTCCGCATTCTCTAGCGAGAATGCTATGTCTTCGAGATTAAGCTCTGCCTTTATTTTAGCAGACGCTACAATATTTTCAACGTCTATTGGGTACTTATCAGGAACCTTTATACCAGCTCGTTTTATCCTTTCTACAACCTTGCTCATTGCCTCTTTTGCCTTCTCTATACTTTTCGTTCCAGTGCATACTATCTTTCCAGAAGAGAAGAGAAGCGCAGCTGCTCTAGGATTATTTATCCTATACACAAGCCCGGGAAACTGCTCTGGCTCATACTCTGTATTCTCTACGCTGCTAACCAACTTGTTTAAGGATATTGGGACACCAAGCGTTGTAAATGCCACAACATTTTCTATCTTTATCTTGAACTCAGCCATTATCCCACATCCTTTCCTTTAATTATTGATATTGGTAATTATTTGTAAGTTATTTAAATATTTCAAATCTCCAATCCCCTTTCTTCCAATATTTCAACCTTTATTCCCGATGCCTTTTCAACACCTTCTTTGAAGGCAGCTGGGTCTCTTTCCAATCCTTCTAAATAATTATAATGCATTGGTACAGCTATTTTTGGTTTTATTGCGAGACAAGCATTTATCGCATCCTCTACATCCATAGTATATGTTCCACCTATGGGAAGGAGTGCAACATCCACATTCCCTATTTTTTCCATTTCAGGAATAAAATCCGTATCACCAGCATGGTATATCCTTTTTCCTTCAATGCCTATTACATACCCTACTCCAAGCCCCCTTGGGTGAAACGGCTTAGATATATTATATGCCGGCACCACTTCTACCTCTATGTCCTTTATCTTTATGCTCTCCCCCTCCCTCACCACCTTTACATTACCTCCTATCTTTTGGGCTGCAGAACTTGGTGCGATTATGATAGTTTCTTCATTACTTATAGTTTTTATCTTTCCTATGTCCATGTGATCAAAATGCTCATGCGTAATAAATATTATATCAGCCTTCTCCCCGTTTTTAATAACATACGGATCTATATATAGCACACCACCGTCCCACTTTATTTTAAAACTTGCATGACCAAGCCATTCAATCCTCATACTATCATCAAATAAAAATATATAAGAAAGATTTATAAATGAGTGGAAACAATTATAAAATGATAGCTATGAAAATGAAAGGACAATCTGCAATGGAATATTTGATGACCTACGGATGGGCAATAATAATAATAGTGATAGTGGCAGCGGCTCTCTACGCATTAGGTGTTTTCAACCCAGCAACATACTCTGCAGCAAAGGCTTCAGGATTTCCAAACATGGGAATTCCAAAGACTGGTTCATGGGTATTAAGAAGTGATGGTAGTTTTCAATTAGCATTGAGTAATAATATACCAGCAAGAATAAATATAACTGCTATTGATGTTGATCTAACAGGTATAGCTGGAGATCAGTGTTCAGGTGAAAGTATTGTTGGAGGCTCATTCCCGTACACGGTACCAATAGGTGGTTCCTTCACATTAAATGCAAGCTGTAGTGGCGTGTCAGCAGGAAGTGCATACACTGCAAGTATAGAAATAACTTATACAAACCTTGATACAGGAATAACAGGAATAAAAGAAAGAGGCACGGTCATGGGAACTGTCAGTTAAGGGAAAGTAATTTTTAGTTTTTTCTTTTATTTTTATATTTTGAAATATTCAAGGATCAATAAAGCTCATCAACAATTTCTTTGAGGATTTTGTGGATTTCTTTTAGATCAAAATTCTTATAGGCAAGCATCTTTACGATCTTATCTGTCTTCATTTTATGCCTCTTGGACATCTCATTGGATCTTACTTTTATAAGGTATAG
>Ga0164318_10000195_pt1 | contig 39900 bp, 42 predicted proteins | sample GuaBasSedimGuay9_FD_113734 | JGI IMG/M metagenome (GOLD analysis project Ga0164318, IMG submission 113734) | Subseafloor sediment microbial communities from Guaymas Basin, Gulf of California, Mexico - Guay9, Core 4571-4, 0-3 cm | ecosystem: Environmental > Aquatic > Marine > Hydrothermal vents... | reverse complement strand
ATTGGAATGTCATAGGTGCTCCCGTTTTTTGATTCTTTTACTTTACTGTTTAGCCGGTCAGACAGGATTTTTGATGTATACATTTCTTTTACCACCCTATCATTTGGATTATAAATTTCTATGGTTTTAATCCAAGCCACAGGTTTTCCAACAAATATTTTGTTGGTTTCAAAATTACTCTCTTTTATCTCGAGGTTCTGAAGTTTCCAATATTCTCTCCTTATTTTTGTAATTGCATCTTCAAACATATGGATGTCATCGTAATAATTATATCCGTATAAACGAGTTATAATTTTACTGGTGCCTAAAGGAATATATGCCCTGTAATTAATAATTAAGATATCTTCATTCTCAAGCGCAAATATTTCTGTAGATCCTGTTATTTTTTGAACCACATATTCAGTGTAACTTCCTGAACCTATTATTTTATTACCTGTTTTTTTAATTTCAACATTTAATTTTTCTTTTCTGTTATTTCTTAACAGGAAGACATTTGCTTTGTCCAAGTACATCTTTGATTTTTCAGGCAGATAAATGAAAAATATTGGATCTCTGATTCCTTTGTTTCCTGCATCAATTATTTTAAATGATATTTCATTTTCAATCAGAGCCGCAGTTATAAATTTATTGGTGGCTCTTATTTTTAGAATATCTATGAAATCTTTTGTTTCGAACATACTACCCCCACCACCTCCGCCACTACTTCCCCCACCTTCTTTTTTAAGTCCAGGTACCGTAATATTCTCACTCAAATTTTTTTCTACAGGAGTTCCGCTTTTTGTCGTGACTATTGTATTTAACCCAAAATTATATGTATGGTCAGAGATTTCAGGACCACGGGAGAGATTGTATTTAATCAAAATAAACTCATTTACTTGAATTTTTTCTGAGGTGGTTGATGGTATATTTATTGTCAGAATATCGCCGGTTCGCAGGCAGGTGTAATTAGTTATCTTTGTTTCATTTGTGTTATTTACATAAAAAATTTCCGGAGTTGAATTCTCCCATCCATCCAATCCAGTAATATTTATGCTGATATTTGCAAGTTGCAGGGTTGCATGTCCAAGATGTTTTATTTCATCTTCAATACTGAGAAGCCTTTTGGTTTCATCATTACAAATAAGATTTATTCTTTTGTCCAGTTCAACATCCATCTGGTAAAAAATAGGGAGATTTACTTTTTCATTAATAATCCCAAAGTAATCTGAGATGCCCCATTTAATACTCCAGTTAAAGGAAGGTGCATAGTATATATTTGGTGCTGTTGGCTTTTCAATGGAGGTTATTGGAATTCCGGTATCATAGATATCTGTGCAGTTGGTGGAATTATCCTCACAGTCAAGTTGCGTGATTGTCATACCTCCTGGGTAAAGAAAGTCTTTTTTTATTGGACTGGATAATACAGAAGTGTTTTCAAGAGAACCATTGTTAAGCACTTTGTAAATATTCCAGTTATAGACTTCATATACAAGTCCGTTTGCTATATTTTTCATAAAACCCATTATCGTCCAGTTTGTTTCTTTTGCTATTATACGCAACCCTTGTCTTACAGGACCTTTTGCAAGTCTGGTTGAAAATGTGATTCCTGTAAAGGTTCCTGATTTATAATGATTAAGAGAACTTTCATGCGAGTCAATATCAATCATCAAGTGGTTTTCAGGATAATTTATATTTTGGATTATTTCACTTGTAAAATTTATTTTTACATTTGGATTCAGGTTGCCATTCCATTGAATAATATCATTAAAACCATCAAAGTCGCTATCCACCAAAGAAACCGTTCCTGAATCTGCATCCACTGTCAGGATATTCATAGAATCATTTGTTCCCGAAGCATCTCTATTTATTCTTAGACCGAATTCTGTATTATTTAGAGATTCACTTGCGTTCAGGAAGATTTCAAAATTAATTGTGTTGTTTTCAGGAGCAAGGTCTTTCCCTCCAATTTCGTTCCAGTAGTTAATATTTATTGTTACGAGAGGCGCATTATTAAATCTGTAATAAATTGTTTCTTCACTTTCAGTTGTATCCAAATATAATCTTGTCCTATCGCCGCTTGAAGGGGAGGCAGCAACTGCTGCGTAGGCTTCACGGTCAACTAAGTTTGTTCCAATTATATTTGATAAAATGAGTTCTATGTTTTGGAGAACATCTTCTGTATTGAATAATTCTACTTCAACATAACCAAGATTTGCCCGGGTTATAAGTGTTCCATTATGGTCAAATTCTGCAGTAGCTATTTCTGTAAGGTATGTTGCTGGAGAGGCCAGAATTACAGAGCAGGTGGGCAAAATTATTAAAAACATCAAAATAATCGAAATTTTAAGGTAATGGGTGTATTTTGTTGAATTAGGAGAAAACCCTTTAAAAGATTGATTACCCATAATAGTCTCTAGGTTTATACAAATAGAACTTTCAGTAATATAGGTTATTTTAAAATTTATTTAAGAAAGTTATGGTAGATGTATATTCAATGAAAGGGGAAAAACAGGGGACTGTACAATTAGGCAAAGTGTTTAATTACCCTTTAAGAGAGGATTTAATAAAAAAAGCAGTTGTCATCTCACAGGCAAACAGAAGGCAAAAATATGGGGCAGATAAGCTTGCTGGTTTAAGGACAAGCGCGCATTATCATGGCAGTTCTACAGCTTATACTCACGCAAGAATGGCCGGAAGAGAAATGGCGAGATTACCAAGGATTCATGGTCAGGGACCTATGTTATTCAGGGCAAGAGAAGCTCCTCAGGTAATAAAAGGTAGAAAAGCCCATCCTCCGAAAGCGGAGAGGAATTTTGGGAGAGAAATGAATAAAAAAGAGAGGAAACTCGCTCTTTATTCAGCCATTTCAGCTTCAGTAAATAAAGAATTAATATTAAAGAGAGGTCATAAAATTGATAATTTGAATGAGGTGCCTTTGATAATCTCTGATGATTTTTCTAGTATACAGAAAACCAAAGAAGTGTTTTCTGCTTTAGGGTTATTAGGTCTTGAAAAAGAACTTGAGAGGGCAAAAGAGAAAAAAGTCAGGGCAGGAAGAGGAAAAACACGGGGAAGAAAGTACAAAAAGAAGAAATCCACTTTAATTGTTGTATCTGATAAATGCGAATTACAGAAAGCAGCAAGAAATATAGAAGGTGTTGATGTATCTCTTGTTAGTGAATTGAATGTTGAGAAACTTGCCCCAGGAACAATACCTGGAAGACTTACATTATGGACAAAATCCGCTGTTGAGCAGACAAATAAATTAATATGATGGACGAAATTAATTTTTGGGATTTAGTTGATTACCCGGTAACTTCAGAGAAAGCCGTAAGATTGATCGAAGATGAGAATAAGTTGGTATTTCAGCTAAAAGGGTTGGATATCTGGAGAGAAGATGTTAAGGAAAGTTTTGAAGAGGAGTTCAAAGTAAAATTAGACAAAGTAAATATATTGATTACAAGAAAAGGAGCAAAGAGAGCAATATTAAAACTAAACTCTGAATTCTCTGCCGGAGATATTGGGGTTAAGTTGGGAATTATTTAATTAATATTTATCTAAATATTGAAACCGATTTTCAATGAGTTTTATTTAAGTTTGGTTTTAAATTCTATTCAAAGGATTATATAATCACTATAATTATATATAATTATGACTAAACTACGTCTGGATATAGAAAACGAACAATTAAAAAATTCTGTGAAAAATCTTTTTTCAAAAATTGATTACCCCCTTAGATTCAATCACATAAAAATATCAACCAGCTACAAGACCGATTTTATTGGAGGTGAAGCAGACGAAGATATGGAAATTATTATCAATCCTGAAAGCAGGATTCTTGAACATAATTTTTTATTTAACGGGTATTTCGCAAGGTTTGTTTTTATGTTGATTGATGAAAAAGAAAAAGTGAACCAGGAAATTAAAGAGAAACTTGAAGTTCCAAAACTTGTTGAATTTGTGCAGAACTTTTTTGCTGATTTGAAAGCTGTCAAGTATGGGTTTAAGCAGGATATGCACAGATTTTTCCTTGAGAAAATTTCAAAGAAGATTTATAAAACTGAGAGCGTTTCAAAAGAAGAATATCTTGAGTTTTATTCCTATCATTTAATTTTCAAAAAGATTGGCGAGGAAGGGGAAATAAAATCGCTTCTTGAACTTGTAAAAGTTCAGGGGTTGGACAATTTATTGAGAGAACTTGAAAAATTAAATTACCCTTTTTTCCTTGGGGATGAAAACCTGAAGAAAGCCTGGGTTGGGGTTTTTGATTTGTAATTGAATGTCAAAATCATTTTTAAATTAATATTCCTGGTTTTTGAATTAGAAAGAATGAATTATAAATTAAAATATACAAAAAAATTAAAAAATAGTTTACCAGCGTTTGTACCTGATTGTGTATTCCAAATTAGACTCGGAATTTGCTGTTACGGGAATCTTCCATTTCAATTTATAATTTGATTCTTTGGTGTGCGGGTAATTTTCGTTAACAATTTCCCAATCACCTCCAGTATTCTCAAGAACTGTGACTTCAATATTTTCGTCTTTGTGGTTTTTTAGAGTTACTTTCCATTTATATTCATACCATCCCGCTAATTTATTATAATCCACTTGCGTTCTTTCACCCACAATATCAAATGCCTGCCCTACAAGCAGTCTCAGGGTTTCATCTTTTGGTGTGTGGTCAATCCCATCTTCTCCTATGAACTGAAGTTTTCCTTCATTGTCCTTTTTGAAGATTTTTATTGTTCCTTTTGGGAGTGGAATGCCCAGGTTATTGATTTTAGTATTATCGAAGTTAAGCATAACATTTATTTTTTTGTTGCTTCCATACCACCGGTTATTTTCATACACAAATTCTTTTTCAACATTAATATTTTCTGAGTCGATGAAAGAAATCTGTTTTTGTTCATTATTGTTTAGGGTTGTTCTTCTCTGTAGTGTGTACATATAGTATTCAAACAAATTTTCTTCTTCAAAACTGCTTCCACCACCACTGGATTTTTCAGCATAGACCGTATTATCTGAATACCCTCTTGGTGTGGTTACCCTATTTACATCTCCGGCGACCAGTTTTAATGAAGTGTTTTTAAATGTTGTTCCAGCATTATTTGTCACTGTTACCCAACCATTGAAATCCAGTTTTGTGTCATCTTTATTTATTGTTGCAACATAGTCAGCTTTCCAACTCATCCCGGAAGTCATATAAGACATTTCCAGATTATGTGTTTTTTCTTCTTCGGTGTATATTTGCCAGTCAAGAGTTGGAACTGTTATCAAACCTTCAGGTAATTCCTGCAGGTCAAGATCATCCGAAGAAAATAATTTTATTCCTTCCCGGGTTTTTAATACTAGTTGATTATTGCTGTAGCTTAATAAAGTCCCCTCCACAATTTCTTTTTTGTCTCCGTAAGTCTGATATGCGGTTATATTTTTGCCAATATATCTTTGCAAGATTTTAGATTTGCTTATTAAATCATACCTGTAATTTTGTTCGATTATTTCCACATTTCCATTTATTGATTTTATTTTTACAGATGTTGGGTCAATCTTTGAGGCAACTCCTTCATAAAGAAGATGGTTAGTTCCTGTGTTCAGGTATTGCGTTCTTAGTTCCTTAATCACTCCAAGGTTCGAATTATATACGGTTACTTCCAGATTTTCAGGATTATTTTTTAACACATATGTATTGGTGATGCTTAGACCTATTACTGCTGATAAAGCCACTAACATCAAAAGTATTGAATATGTAAATTTTTTCATAATTGATATTGGATTTTTATTAATATTGAGATTTATAATCCAGATTAATTAAGTTTAAAATGAGCCTGGGAGGATTTTCAGAGACCTTTCTTTTCGTTGCATTTAATTATTTTTCTTTTTAAAATAAAGGGCTCACTCGAACCCCCAACACCTGGATCCGAAGTCCAGTGCTCTATCCAATTGCCCAAAACTGTTATCTGGTTTACAGTTTCATTGAGCTACAGGCCCATAATTTAGTATTTAATTATAGAATGATATCTTGGGTTATTTGTTTGTAAATGACACTTGGTTTTATTGATATATCCAGAACTCTGCTTAATTGAGTAATTCATATAAATGAAAATATAATTATGAGAACCTTGAGATTTTCCCAATTAAATTTAAATCGGGGGGGGCGATGATGAATATAATGCAGCTTATCAGTATACTGTTGTGATTTTAGAATCCTTGACAACAAATATCAACGCAACCTGCCGATATTCCAATATCTCAAACACAAATTATACAGACCTGGAATTCAATTTCACAAACACCAACTCAACAAATCATTCTACTTTGGTTACTGACTTGGAAAACACCCATACTTATATCTATTACATAAGATGCAATTCCACTGACGGCTATTACAATGAAAATGACTGGAATATTACTTTTTCAATTGGTAGCGGGCACAAAGCAGACACCAACCATGACAATCTAATTGACATGCCCGAACTAATGTCATTCATAGCCAGATGGAAAGCTGATTCCAATGAGGTGAATAAATCAGAAGTAGAAGAAGCAAGAAATATCTGGTTTAGCGGAGGAGTGTATTGAGATAAGCTTGTAAGCTATATATTTTTAAGTCGCAGAAACTAACGGAAAATTTATAGACTCATGTTTAAAAATATTGAAATTATAAATTGGTCATAAAATAGATAAAAAATGCAAAATTATTGTCTTTGAAAACAGGAAAATAAGGAGAATTTGACACATTCATGTTTGAAATATGGAATGCAGAAGATATTTCCACATAATTCAATCCATTCTCTCGGAAAAAATAGAACTCAATAATAAATGTAAATAAATATTGAGGAGTTTATAATTATTAGATAAATTTATGCACTGGGCGGATAATTTTGCGAAGCAGGTTATAGAACGAGGAGCTAAGGAAGATTATATTGTAGAGAGCGGTATTACCCCTTCAGGAGTGGTTCATATAGGGAATGCAAGGGAAATAATGACCCAATATTTTGTTTATCAGTCAATTTTGAAATCAGGCAAATCTGCGAAGTTTTTGTATATTTGGGATGATTTTGATAGATTCAGGAAAGTTCCTAAAGGAGTTCCTGAAGAATTTGAGAAATATTTGGGAATGCCTCTGAGCGCAGTTCCCGACCCTTGGGGATGCCATAATTCTTACGCAGAACATTTTGAGTCTTTGATAATTCAGGAGATGAAACAATTAAATATAGAACCTGTTTATCTGAGAGCCGCGGAGTTATATGGGAAAGGAACTTTCGCGGAGAATATAAAAATTGCTCTGGAAAAAACAGAAAAAATAAAAGAGCTTCTTAATAAATTTAGGAAAGAACCTTTGGCTGATGGCTGGGTTCCGGTGGGAGCTTATTGCGAAAAATGCGGGAAGGATTTTACAAAAATAGAATATCTTGGAGGTTATAAAATATCTTACACCTGTTCCTGCGGAAATGAAAACGAGATTGATTTTAGGGAAGTTACCAATGTTGTGAATATTAAATGGAGGGTGGACTGGCCCGCAAGATGGGCTTATTATGGAGTTGACTTTGAGAGTTCTGGAAAAGACCACAAATCAAAAGGAGGTTCGTGGGACACAGGAGTTTTAATTTCAAAAGAAATTTTTGGTTATAATCCTCCAGTTGGTCCAATGTACGAATTCATTCATTTGAAAGGACAGAAGGAAAAGATGTCAAGTTCAAAGGGAAACATAGCGACAGTTTCGCAGTTGCTTGAAATCTATGAACCCGAAGTTGTAAGATTTATTTATGCGCAGAGATTAAATAAAACAATATTTATTCCGTTTGATTTGGATGTTTACAATATTTACAATGAGTTTGACAAGTGCGAGAGAATTTATTTTGGTCTTGAAGAAACTGATGAGGATTTAAAAAGAAAATATGAATTAGTAAGAATCAAAGAGTATAAAACTTGTCCAAAAAGAGTTTCTTTTTCAGAACTTGTTTTATTAGTTCAGGTTGTTCAAAAATCAGAACTGAAAAATTATATTTCAAAGATGATGAAGGAAAGGGGAATTGAGATGGACGGAATTGATCTGGAGCTGGCAATTGAAAGGTCAAAAAAAGTGGAGAATTGGGTTGAGAAATACGCCCCTGAAACTGTTAAAATTCAACTTGTTGATAATAAAGTGGAAATCACAGAAGACCAGAGAGAAGGATTAAAAGAAATTATGGAACTTCTAAAAAAAAATAGTTCAACTGATGAATTGCAACAGCAGATTTTTGGAATTGTAAAACCAAAAGGGAAAGAATTTTTCCAGTTAATTTATCAGGTTTTGATTGGGAGGAAACAAGGACCAAGGATTGCAATGCTGGTTGATGCGATTGGAAGGGAAAGAGTTATTGAGAGATTTAAAAATTTATAGAACTTTTATAAACTTGATGCGATTGGAAATTTGATGCAATTACCAATTTAATTCGGCAAGGCTTTAATTTAATAAAATATTTAATTATTTTTTATTAATAAAATCATATATCCTTTAAAATATACTTTTAATTATAAATATATTAAACTAATATTATGTTGTTTTCATTAAGCGGATTAAAAATAAGAAATTCAAAAAAGTTGGCAATCTCTGGTCTGTTTATTTTAACTTTGATTTGTTTGTCGGTTATTGTTCTTGCAGTCAATATAACAAATATCTCTTTGGATGGAAGTGATATTTCTTCAAACAACATGACTCAAATAAATGTTTCTCAGGGATATTCATTTAATTTTATAATAAATACTGAAAATCAAAATGTTTCTGAAATCTTTGTGAATACTACAGGGAGTGTTGAAAACATTTCAAGTATTTTTATAGGTTCAGAAAACACAAACTGGACTTCTTTATTTGAAAATACAACCAATTTACTGAACTGGACAAACACTTCAAACCAGTTAAATGGCACCGCATGGTTTGGTTTTAATTTCCAAGTTCCAACTCATTTGTCAGGAGAATTTAATTTCACAATATATGCCAATAATGGAACAATGAGTTTGGTAAATACAACACAATTTATTGCCAGGGGTTTTACCCCAATCAATATTACTTTACTTTCACCCCAAAATGGAACTATAATGAATGTAAGCACTTTCAACCTTACTTATAATGTTAATATTCAGGCTAATTGCACCATTCAGGTATGGAATGGCAGTGGTGCAGAAATCGACACTGGAAATTCAACAGGCAGCGGACTTATGAAATTTATTATAAATGAGATGGATAATGGAAATTATTCCTGGAATGTTTATTGTGTTGATGCGGGAAATAGTTCAAATGAGGCTTTGGGGAATGAAAGTAATTGGACTTTTACAGTAAACGCAAGTGAAGAACAAATCCCTGTAAACGTAACCCTGCTTGCGCCTGAAGATAATTCCACTATAAACATATCTTATTTTTCCCTTAATTTTACTGTAAATATTTATACTAATTGCACAAAAACTGTGTGGAACAGCTCTGGTTATGAGGTTGATAGTGGAACTGCGGGTGCAAATGGATTAACAGGTTATGGCTTAGATTTATCAAATGGAAACTATTCCTGGAATGTATTTTGTTGGGATATTGGAAACGAGTCCAACAATGATACAGGCGCGTTGGAAAATTGGACTTTTATAGTTAATGCTAGTGGAGAGGAGGTTTCTGTTAATGTAAACAAACAAGACACAACACCACCACCTTATGAAATAAATTCCACCATTCAGTTTATTATAACTATAACAAATGATGGTTTTGAAAACCTTACTGAAATAAATCTTACTGATATTTATAATGCCTCTTATATAACCTATACATGGGCAAGTGTGCAGCCTAATGAAATATACCCAGGACAAATAAACTGGATAAGTATTGATAATGGAACCCCCCTTGAATCAGGCGATAACATTACAATTTATGTTAATTTTACAGCAATTGATGAGTGTATGGAAACTTCTAATGTTGCAATAGTGAATGCAACAAATGGCACCGTTTATGTCAGTGACAATTGGGGATTTGATTTTAACATTCATGGTGAAGGACCGGGACCAGGACCTGAAGATGATTGGGAGAAGGGTCTAAATGAATGGCAATCTAATATTGTTTCACCTTATTTAATAAAAGATCAATGGAAATTGATAAATTTTTCAATATATCGTGAAGCTGGGGAACAATCTTGTTTAGATAATCTTACCATAATATTGCCAAATTCTAATTTTACTTTTAATGGTTACAATAATTCCACTTCAGATAATTATACTTTTAGTGTGGAGGGAGATGAATTAATTTGGCAGTCAAATCAGAGTAATAGCACATTTTTCTGCGGCAGAGGACCAGAAAATTTTGTAGTTAATATATCCTCTAATGATTCATATGGTTCTGATTTATTTCAGGTTATTTCTGGGAGTGAAAATATGATTGATGACATGAATTTAACTATTTTTACAACAACAACTTTTTCTTATAATGGAACAATATATGATATAAATGGCAATCCCTTAAGTGGCGCTGTTGCTTCCATTGTTGCTTCAAGTTTTGGACAACAGGGTGATACTATTTTAGGTAATTTTTTAGCCAATACTCTTGAAAATGGGATATTTAATATTACAAATGTGCCTGGTCTCAATGCATCTTTAGATGAAGGACCCGGAGGACCCGGAGGTCCAGGTGGCGAAGGTTCTATTTTTTACAGATTAACCGCGACTAAATATAATGATTCAGAAAATCATTATGCAATGTATGTAGGACCAAGTCTGCCCGATCTTCCAGAATCAGAATTAAGGTCAGATTCTGGTTTGAATAATCCAGAAATATATTTAAAGCCGGCTATAACTTTCCATATCCATGTTGGAGGTCATGACTATAGGTCAGAACCAAATAATACTAATGAAACCTGTCCGGGCCCTCAATGTCCTGGTTGGGAGCCCGAATTTAACTGGACAAATATAGGGTTCAGTTATGGGCTTAAAGATAAAAAAATGGGATTCCCTGTTTCATCCGAATTTTCTTCAAATACAATAGAAAGATATTTCTCAGCCCCGCGCGACAGAAATTATTCTTTAATGATTTTCCCGGAAGCGTCTTTCCCAATCTATGTTGATTTTGAAAGTATTAATTCTACTTGTAACTCAACAGGTTATGATTTGAGTACTACAGGTGTTAATGCAACCTGCACAATAAAAAATGGTACTCATGTTATTGATGCAATTATATCTTCTGCCATGAACCTAACTCCATTAACTGGGAAGGTTGACATAATGAATTTAACTGATTTATGGATCATACCTTATAGGCTTGGAGCGGGAAATATGATCTTTGATCAGGATATATTACCATTTAATTTAAGACAGATGGATAGATGGCCAAAAAATGATACACAATATGATGATTTCTACAATAAATCTTCAGGTGAGTATTCGGTCTATCTTCCTGCAACAGAAGCGCATTCTGATATTATGTTAATGGCTTTTGCAGAGAAAAATAATACCTATTATCTGGACTATTTTAAATTATCTTCTGAAGGACAGAATTTTAGTGTATCTGAATATAATTTCACCTTAAATAAATTGATTGGCGGTGTGAGTAAAACAATTTCTTCTAATAATATTTCAGCTGATTGGAATAGCACTGTAGTTGTCAATACAACTGCGGTTAGGTTTAATCTGATAAATAATGGGTGTGTGTTGCGTGATGAAAATGCATTTGTGGATATAAAAATGGAACTTGATGGCGATGAATATATGCGGATGACTAATTCACAAAATGGAGCCTTTACAATACCTTTAATTGAAGGGGAAGGAATAAAAAAACTCACCATATATTCCCAAAGCTATGCGCCTGTTTCAGCACCGGTTAGCGCAAATGTGTTAAATGGTTCAAGCAATACATCTACAATAAAATGTAAGGATGGTGAATGCAATATAACTTTGAGCAGATTTGACCCCTTTGACCCCGATGACCCAAATGCAACATTATCCATAACGATGGATTTCTATAAATCAAATTCTACTTGTGATGTTCCAAATCCACTGGAGGGATGCAATATGGTGGGTGATATGAATGATACTAAGTTTTCACCTTTAAAGGCAATATTGATGGGGGATATTAGTTTAAGGATTACAAGCGGTAATATATCGGTTCATTATGTAAAAACTGATTTGCTTGCTTCCGGTCCTCCTGACGCAGCATTTTCACAAAATTCTACAGGCAGTGATATGGAAGCGGCATGGAAATTTGGAAGCAAGGGTCCTGAGATATATGATGAAGTTTTAATCAGTATGCCTTATGCGGATTCTCTTTCAGATAAAATTATAACTGTCAATATTACTCTTTTGTATGATAATGAATTTAATACCATCTGGAATGCGAGCGCAGGGGATACAATAGAAAATATACAAAATAATGAGAATTTAGAAGATTATAGAGATTACCTGAACAATTCATATGAGGCCTATTTAAATGGGACTGGAGTTGTATGTTCAGAAACAGATGAAAATCTTTCAACAGGTTTGTGTTACAAAGATATGATAAGTAAGGTTATTTGGATTAAAATACCGCATTTCTCAGGAGTTGGTCCGCAGGTTACTGGAACGGGCACAATCGCGGGAGAAGTTAACTTTACAGCCACCAAGACCGCATTGAATTCGGTCTATGGAATTGGAGATTTTGTTGAATATATTATAAATATAACAAACAATGATGATCAGAATATTACTCTGGTTAATGTAAATGATACTTTTAACAGTGGTTATCTTGCATTTAATAGTTCGAATGTTACTGAAAGCTCTACAGGCCTGGGTTGGGTATGTTGGTTTAATGTAACCAATGGTGCTGTGGTACAACCCAACAATACATTTTCATTTGCTGTTAATATGACGGCTTTTACTTTAGGCAACAATATTACAAACAGTATTTTTGTTAATGCCACTCAGACTGATGGAGGTAATAGTGCTGCAAATGCTTCGGTTGATATAAATATTGATGATATAATCCCCCCAATTTGGTTGAATAACAAAACCAATTCATCCACCGCAAAAACACAGCAATCAATTCAGTTCAACGTCACTCTAAATGACAACGCAGCCGGAGGATATAATATTTTTTCATTCAACAATGGAACCCATTGGACAAACAACACCGCAGAAACGTGGATATCAGGAACAGAAATTTCAGAAGCAAAAACAATAACCGCAACAAGAGGACAAATAATAAACTGGTACTGGTGGTTCAACGACAGTTTAGGAAATGAAAATCAAACGGATATATGGAACTTCACCGTTGTAAACACTCAGCCAACCCAGCCGATATTAACCTACACAAATAACTCAAACACATCAATACAACCAATATTGAGATGGATAAATGCAACAGACCCTGACAACGACCCGTTGACCCATACAATTTATATTTCAAACAATTCAGATTTTACCCAAATCAACCAGTCCTCAACAGGAAACCAGCAATACCAAACAATAGGTTTAACAGATGGAATCTGGTACTGGAAAGTAAATGCCTCGGACAATTACGCAAACACATTAAGTGAAATAAGACAGTTTACATAGGATGCAACTTCGCAACAAATAGATTTCATAAACCCAATCACAGCACCAGGATCTCACTCGCAAAATTACCTGGAGGCAAATGTAACCTCGAGCGATCCAGGAGCAGGCTTGGATGAAGTAACAATCTATTTATATAACTCAACAGATTTACTCTACAAATATACAAGTTCAACAGGATTCTTCCACAATTTCACAGGATTGTTTGATGGAACCTATTACCTGAACGCAACAGCAAATGATACTTTTGGGAATATTAACCGGACAGAAACAAGAATAATAACATTAGACACAACAAATCCATTAATCTCAGGAGTAAATATAAATAACCAATCATTAAACTTAACAGAAATTGTTGAGATAACCAATGCTGATGGAAATCTGACAATAAACTGGACTGTAACTGAGATTAATCTTAGTATTACAAATCTTTCAATAGATTCAGGAATAATAGTTAATGAAACTTCAGAGAACATCAACTCATTCTTTGCAGTGGTTGATGCAGGATTCCATATACTTAAATTTAGTGCAGTGGATTACGCAGGCAATGCGATAAATTACAATTACAATATCAAAATAAATGCAATGGAAAATCTAACAGAAAAGATGGAGTCAATAGAATCTGATTCAAACATTCTGGATGCGGTCCTAAAAACAGATAATGGAACAAATCTCACTGGATTGGAATATCTGAACAAAACACTCAGTTTGGAACTTGAACTTAATGTTTCAGGAACAGGCGCTACAATAACAATTCCCAATTTCACAGGCCTTGATGCCAACTGGAACCAGACAGATTTTAGTTCTGTTGTAAATATTTCTTCAACACAAGCCACCAATGCTGGTTTAAACGCAGGCGCAAACTTCACAATTTTTGTATTATTGATTAATGCAACAAGTTTTCTTAATTCAACCAATTTTGAAAATGGAGCAAGTATATTTATTAACCAGAATGTAGCTGGTCTGGATGTATTTTATATAGCCGATGATATTGGAGATGAAATATACAAATTAGGTTATTGCCCAAATGGATTAAGACCAAACCAGATTAATTTAACCACAATGTGTTATCTAAATACATCAACAAATGTAACTCTATACACACCTCATTTGTCAGGAGGAGGTCTGGGTAATGATACTGTATCGCCAACATTAAATATAACAACCCCTGTAAATAAGAGTCTTGTAACCAACAGTTATTTTAACTTTAATTTCACGGCAAAAGAAGCAAATCCAAAACAGGACTTTTGCTGGTTTAATCTTACAAACGGAACCGACACCATTAAAAATGGAACAATAACAAATGATAGTTTAACTTGGATTGGAACTTCTGGGATTTATGCAGATATTTTTAGGGAAATAGGTAATGGATATTATAACTTGACAATAAACTGCACGGATTTAAACAACCAGAGCACGCAGCTCCACCACAATTTTACTGTAAATGACACCCTGCAACCTGAAATAACAAATATATCAACTGCAACCTCAGGCACAGGAACCAGTACAGTTACAATAACACTTTCAGTGACAACCGATGAATATGCTGTTTGCAGATATACCACTATTTCAAATGAGACAAACTATTCTTCTATGGGCACATTTGATTCATCAGGAACAACAATTCATTCAAGAGTATTCACTTATAATTCAGATAGTTCAGGAACCTATTATGTGAGGTGCAATGATACTGCAGGAAATGTTATGAATATTTCAAATAACACAAATTATATTGCTGATGTGGCTGCTAACGATGAAAGAGGAAATAATAATGGAGGTTCTACAGGAGGAGGCACTTACACTCCGCCAAAAAAAGAGAAACTGAAAAATGCAACAAAGAAATTAGATTTAATTCCCGGTGTTGGTTTGAGAAATAATACAAAATTGCAAGCAGCAATTGAGAAAGTTCTTGCAAAGGGAAAAATGAGCGAACAGGCAAGGCAGAATATGTTAAGATTATCTGAGAGTATTACATCTAATTTTGAAGCAACAAGAGAGTTCAAGATAGAGCAAAATAAGTCAAGGTTATCAATGAAGCTTAAGTATAAGGGAAATGAAACCGTGAATAATTTCATGATATATGAAAAAATTCCAAAAACATTTGCAAATTCAACAGATTTAATTACAGTGACAGCTTTAGGAGCAACAATAGAAATTGTTGAGGAAGACCCGGAATATCTGTTCACTTATTCAGAATTGAGCGAAGGAAATGAAATCGTTATAACTTACGAAGTTTTCGGGGAGAAAGATGTTGGGTTAATAAATGATACTTCTGTGGAATTTTATGCAGAGGGTTTAGGGGAATCTATTATTGAAGTGGAGGATGAAGAACGGGAAATACCTGAAAAAATATGTGATGAAGGAGACAAGATATGTTTGGGGAATATATTGCAGGAATGTAAAGATAACAAATGGATGGCAGTTCAGACATGCGAATATGGTTGCAATCCAACTTCTTTAATATGCAATTCGTCGAAACCAGGGGAATCAAATTATTTGATTGATTTATTTATTCTTTTAATCGTTGGATTGGGTATGTTGGTCTATTTAAAAAAGGACAAAATTATAGATTTAGCAAATCACATAAAGACAGAAAAGATATAGAACATGGATTGATGATTCTTGCAAAGTAAAGGATAGAACGAATTTTGGAATTTATAAGAAAACAATCTAAAAAATAGGGCCGAGAGGGGGATTTGAACCCCCCCTAAGAGATTTCCGTTTTGTTAAAGCATATCGAGCCAACATTAATCCTTCGGACTATGCATCTTTTGCAGGGCAAAAGAATGAGGCGAAGATATGGTAAATGATAGAACTTTTTGAAGTTCCTCCACAGTCTCTCATGCTACCTTACAGAGCCAAGTTTTGTTCTTCCCTTTAAGGGCTACTTTCTTTTTGAAAGAAAGAAGGGCTTAGCTACACCATCCCGGCCATAAAATAATTAAATTATTTTATTCTAAGATAACTTTCTTTTATTTACAAATTATTCAGGATATTCTCAGCTTTTTCTTCAATTGTTTTTGTTACAGGTACAATTATTAAGTCATAGCTTAAATCAGTATATGCTTTAAATAGGAGTTTGCTGATTCTTTTTGATGTTTTTATATCTTCTGTTCTCGCATAATCATTTTTAATTTTAGGTTGTTTAAGGAAGAAAACTTTTTTGTATTATCTTTTACTGGATTCTTTAACAGCAGTGTCTACTTTAAGTCCAGCTTCTTTGAAATAAACAATGGAATCAGGAATTCCCCGGTCAAGGAAAATTGTTTGTTTTGGGCGTAATTTATTTTCAAATTTAATTTTAAGGTTTAAGATATCATTTTGAAATTTTATTTCATCTTTCCTGATTTCTTCCACAGTTTTTCCTTTTGCAATTCCTTTATCTATTACCTTTCTCGCAAATTCTTTGGAAGTATTGTATCCTTTGGATTTGAGATATTCAATAACTTTTGATTTCCCTGAACACGGACCTCCGGTTAGTACATACCAGTTTGTTTGGACCCTCATTACTATTATTCTATTAGGTTTTTATGTAATTTACGGACAATATCTTCTGATTTTGAATCCGGTACCATCCCTTCAAGCCCCCAGGAATCTTTAGCTGGATAAGAGCCAATAAGGGCTTCTTCAGGGAGGGTATTATCTTCAAGGGTTTTGTTAAATATGTAACTTATATGGGAATCAAAACCAATATTTCCAATTGCTCTGAGTATGGAAACTTTAGGGGATATGATTATTTTTCCATATTCAGCTTCAAGTTTTTTTCTTACCAGATTTATGGATTCTTCGGTTGTGTTGCTGTCAGGCACAAAGATTAAGTGATTAAATCCATCTCTTGCTAATTCAAGGTTTATCCCATAATGACCCATCGAAGTGCTCATAGCTCCAAGCGCCCCCACTTCTTCAGCCATTTTTGGATCATCAATTTTAATGAGGTAACAACCAGGTTCACAGGTAATCAGTTTTATTCCTTTTTTAGTATTTTTATTTCCATTAATAATGGTTTTTATTTCAGGGTTTAATATACTCCTGACTGTGATGGGTATTTCTCTTTCTCTTGCATATTCCACGCCTTTATAATGAGTTATTTCTCCGGTCTCCATTGCTTCGTGGTAATTCATAAAAGGGATTGTTCTTGCTTTCCCTCCAACTATTTTTGGGTCTGCGCTCGTAACCCCTTCTGTGGTTTTGTATAAATTAATTTCTTTTGCATTTATGTCGCATCCAATTACGCAGGCAGTGGTATCAGAACCGCTCCTCCCAAGTGTTGTGGTTTTTCCTTCAGGTGTTTTTCCGTCAAATCCGGTTATAATTGGAGTAATTCCATCTTCAAGCAAAGGTCTTAGATATTTTTCAATATTTCCTGCTGTAAGTTTCCAGTCTATATCAGCATCTCCATAATTATTGTTGGTTATGATACCAATTTCTCTTCCTGTGAAAATTTCCGGTTCAATGCCTTTTTTAGAAAAATATCCCCCAAATATTTCTGAAGAAAGATTTTCTCCAGATACAATAATTTTATCAGTTATTAAAGAATCGGTATGGTTAAGATCGTAAATACTGTAAAGATGTCTTTTAAGTTCCTCTAATTTCCCCCCAAGATTTTCTTCAATAATTTCCTGTTCTTCAGGATAATTAATTTTGTTATAATGCATTTGCCTGAGTTCTTGGATATAAGAGTCAATTTCAGATTCAGAACCTCCTTTTGAGAAATAATTACACTTTTCTGCCAGACTTTTGGTAACCCCTCTCAGAGCCGATATTACTGCGACATTCGCATATTCGGAGTTATCTTTGATAATCTCAGCGCTTTTTTTAAGATATTTAGAGGTGCTGGCTATTTCACCTCCAAATTTATGCACTAATCTATCTTTAACCATTACTCAATTATTTATTAAGTTTAAGAATCTTATTTGGGGTTTGATTATCAATTAAAAAGTTGTTTTAGAGAAAAATAGAGTGATAATCCTGTTGTAAATCCTATATTGCTTGATTTTAAATAATTCAGACAAGTTCCTTTTTCAGGCTCTCAATATTAAATTTTGTATTCAAACACCCGTTTTTTGTAAGGGGTAATCCTTTACCAATTTTATTTTTGCTTTTTATAAACTTTGCCCCCAATATTAATTCTTCTGTGCATCCAATACCTAGAACAGCATCACATTTTACTTTGTCCAGAATTTTTATAATGCAACTTCCCCCCGCAAGAATAAAAACCCGATAACCTTTAGATTCTCCGAGTTTTGTTGCTTTATTTGCAAGACAGTCTTCTGAACAATGCGTGCAGGAATAAGAGGAATATTTTGGGTCGAATTTTGCTTTGCACCTGAAATCTATATATTTTCTGCAGCAGTGAGGCAACAGCAAAATTTTTGATTTTGCTTTTTTGAAATCTTCCGCATAAATCATGTTTTTTACATAAACTTTTGTCAAATCTTCAACAATTGAGATTGCGTCTTTCGAGTTTATTCCCAGAGTTTCATCAACCTTGAATTTTTTAACAATTAATTTAGATAACCCCCCGAATTTCTTGTGCAGATCCTTTTTATCCACTAATTTAGCAACATCCCTGAAAAATTCTCTTGGAAGTTTCCCTAAATCGTAATTGAAAGAGTATGACATAATTATGTAGTATTCATTTTTATTGTTTCTATATCAAAGCCTTTTTTAGAGTTGCCAGGCTAAATTTTGTGTTTGAGCACCCGTTTTTTGTAAGAGGTACTCCTATGCAAGTTTTCCCTCTATTTTCAACAAGTTCAACACACATATTTATTTCTTCAGGGCACGCAATCGCAAAAACTACTTCGCAGTTCACTTTGTCCAGAATTTTTTTAATGCAGCTTCCGCCGGGGAGGATAAATACCTTATATCCTTTAGATTCTCCGAGTTTTGTTGCTTTATTTGCAAGACAGTTTTCTGAACAATGCGCGCATAAATAAGAAGAAACTTCTTTATCAACTTTTGCTTTGCATCTTGAGTCCATATATTTTCTGCAGCAGTGAGGGAGAAGAAGAACTTTTTCTTTTTCCCCTTTAAATTTTTCCCTTTTAATTGCAGTGTTGAGATTTACTTCTATTAAATCTTCAACAATTGAAATAGCATCTTCAACCTGAATTCCAAGAATATTATTAACTTTGAATCTTTTAACAATTAATTTCGAGACATTACCCATTTTTTTGTGTAGTTTCTGGTTATCAACAATTTTAGCAATTTCTCTGAAAAATTCCTTTGGAAGTTTCCCCAAATCATAGTCAAAAGAGTAGGACATAAATATAGATGAATCAATCTTTAATTTTTCAGTTGTTCTAATTTATTGCCTTAAGCTCTGTTTTAGAGGTTATTTGCATCCATTAACCCCAATCTCTGTTTTGTAAACTTTGCAAAAATTAAGTTTCTCAATTATTTTATCTTCTTTCTCTTTGCTGACAAGAATAATCGCAGCCCCGCCTTTTCCCCCGCCGGAAAGTTTTGCTCCGTAAGCTCCGTTTTCAAGGGCAATCTCCACCATCTTGTTTAGTTTAGGATGAGATACTCCAAGGTCTTTTGCAAGAATTTCATGGTTTTTTATCATCAGGTTTCCAAGCACAACAAGGTCATGGTTCTTAATTGCTTTTTTTCCTTCTTCAACAAGTTGCCTGATGCGATAGAAAATATCTTCATAACTGTTTTTGTCTTTTTCCCACCCATTTCTCACATAAGGAACTGTCTCTGAAGTTTTTGCTTCAATTTCAGTGTCCGCAATCAATATTGGCAATTTAAGTTCTCCAAGATTTTCGCATCGTACTGGACCAATTCTTACTTTATTATAACCCCCGAAAGTTGATGAGAAAAGTTCAACCCCGGAAGCATTTCCTCCGTGAATTTTTTTCTGGAAAGGAAGCAGGAATTCATAATAATCTTTTTTATCAACTTTCTGAAATATTTTATTTAATCCTTCAAGAACCGAACACAAAACCGCTGTTGAGGAACTCATTCCTCCGGAATCTTTTGGAATATCCGAGGTGATTTTTAAAGTCACCCCCTCTTTAATTTTAAATTTTCGGTAATAGGTTGAAATCAAATCGCAGAGCAAATCAATTCTCTCCGCATAATTGCCAACTGGTTTTAAATTTTCTATTTTCGCGCTGAATTCCCCGTAACCCTCAGAATAAATATTTATCAGAGAATCTTCATTTTTTTCAATTTCGCAGTAAGTTCTTAATCCTATTGCTGAGATAATCCCAGGTCGATTATAAACCACAGCATGTTCTCCAAATAGGAAAATATTTCCCGGGGCAGAGGTTTGCATCATAATTAATTATTTTTCTAATTAAGATATTGCGGGTTTTAGAGACTTATTAGAAATTTCAATAGAATAAGATATGGACAAAAAAGAAAAAATTAAAGAGAGGGCTTTATTGATGGAGCGATTTTGTTGGTATGATAAAATATATGGAATTGGTAGGGAACTGGATTTGCCTTCGTTTAAACCTATGGAAGGATTATTATCCAAAGCAATACCTATTTATTGGAATTATTCAAAAGAAGCTTTAGAGATTTCAGAAGTAATTAACGATGGTGATTTATTAAAATTTGTAAAAAAATATCCCCCTGAGTATGAACTGGGTTTAGGGGGATTTCATGGGAAATATTATACAGCGACGGAAAAAGCTGAAGTGGCAATTAAAGGTTCGTGGGATGAAATAAAGAAGAATAGTAAGAAAGCATTTGATCGCTGGGGTGAAAAAGTTTATGGAATCTTACAAGCAATAATTAATAAAAATGGAGAATCTGCGTATTTTGATATAATAGATGAAATTGAAAATGTACTTGGATATAGTTATATACCCTCATATATATTACCTAGATTGCGAACCTTAAAACTTGTTTTTAAAACAGGCAGTAATAAATACCCCAGCTGGACTATACCACCAGAAATTATTCCTCTTTTGCAAGAGGAATTGAAAATTTATTTAGAATCAGATAAGAAAACAAAATATGTTAAAGAAAAAGTTTCTGAAAAAGATGGTATTAATGAAGTAGTATTACATTCAAGTCATAATCTTGATAAAATTACTGAAGGGATTGTTCAGAAAAGAAGAGAGGTGAATATTGTTTTTGAGTATAATTTTGGAATAAATTTATTTAAGTCTAATGAATTAGCAATCTCAGATATAAGAAAATTGTGTGACGATGAAGATGCATTTAATAATAGAATTCAAAGTTTAACAAATTTAATTGACGAAATAAATATCAAAGATGAATCTACAAAAGGTTCAATAAATATTTTGGAGAAATTTTTAGAGGCGAATTTATCAAAGCATAATAAATCTATTATACTCAATTTTAGGAATATCATGGCATTAAGAAGTAATAAATACCCCATTCATTCTGATAAACCAAAATTTATGGTTGCATTAAATTTTTTTGGATTAATTTATCCTCCCGATTGGGAAGACTTGTGGGAAATTGTACTTAAGAAATATTATGAAAGTTTAAATCTTCTAAAAGAAGCAATAGATATGAAATAAGAAATTAGCTTGAATTTAAGTTTAATTACCAGACCATTCCTTGTATAATTCATGCCCAATTCCAAAACAATCAAGAACCTTCCCGCAGATATAATCAATTAATTCTTCTTTTGTTTCAGAGGAATAAAACTGGATTGATGGGGGAACAATATAAGCATTAAGTCGTGCAAGTTTTAGCAAATTTTCAAGATGAATTTCGCTTAATGGATTTTCCCGCGGAACAATAACAAGTTTCCTTTTTTCTTTAATGCAAACATCCGCAGCCCTCGCAATTAAATTGTGCGAAAATCCATTTGCGATTGCGGATACAGTTTTCATTGTGCAGGGCGCAATTATCAGCCCTTCGGTTTTGAAACTTCCTGATGCTATATTGGCATCGAATTCTTTTTCATCATAAACAATAATATTCTCTGAGTTCTTAAATTTAATTTCTTCTTTAAGTTCATATTTTGCAACCAGCTTTGCCGCGTCTGAAATAATTGCGTAAACTTTGTTTTCTTTTGAAAGTATTTCAATTAATCGTTTCCCGATAATTACGCCACTTGCTCCTGTAATCCCAATAATATAGGTTTTTGTCATAATATGAGTTGGAAACGAATTTATAATAAATCCTTTAATTTTACTTTATTTAATTATGATGCGTTCAGGAAATCCAGTGTTGAAGAATGATAAAATATTTTCAAGAGAAGGTTCTTTTTCATCAAAGCGGGCAATGACAATTAACGGAACTGTGAACAAAACTTATTTTTTATTATTGCTTACTGTAGCGAGTTCTGCATGGAGTTGGAGTTATCCTGAATTGTATTCTATTCTTTTAATTGTTGGGTTAATTGGGGGTCTGATAACTGCGATAATAACAATTTTCAAAAAACCTCTGGCGGGATATACTGCCCCGGTTTATGCTCTTTTTGAAGGATTGTTTCTTGGGGTAATTTCAGCCATGATGGAGCAGGCTTATCCCGGAATAGTAATACAAGCGGTATTGCTAACATTTGGCACGCTTTTTTGTCTGCTTACTGCTTACAAATCAAGACTGATAAAAGTAACTGAAAATTTTAGACTGGGTGTTGTTGCGGCTACCGGAGCTATTTTTTTAATATATGCTCTTACTTTTGTGATGGGACTTTTTGGAATGAGCATGCCATATATCCATGAAAGCGGTTTGATAGGAATTGGATTCAGTCTGGTTGTAATAGTTATTGCTTCATTAAATCTGGTTCTGGATTTTGATTTTATTGAAAAAGGAGCAGAAGCCAAAGCCCCAAAATATATGGAATGGTATGGAGCATTTGGTCTGATGGTAACTTTAATCTGGTTATATCTTGAGATATTGAGATTATTGGCCAAGCTTAGAGACAGATAATTCTTAAGTTAATTATTTAAATAAGGTTTTTAGTTTTACCATTTAAATGGTATTTATTTCAGTTTATATAAATATTTTACCATTTTTTGGTATTTTTTGCACCATTTTATAAAATCCTTATTTCTCCTTTATTCCCGTCAACTTCAACAACATCCCCGTCTTTCAGGGTTTCAATTAAATTTTCTTCCGGTTTGTCAACGCAGGGAATCTCCGCTAAAATCACCCCTGTTGCAACAATGGTTTCTGTTTCAAGGTTGATTATTGCGGATGGAGCCACACCATTCTTTTTCAGCCCATAAATCACATAAGACCCGACTGTGCTTCCTTTCCCGTTTGGAAAAACAAAAATTTTGTCTTTTATACAAACGCCTTCAAGAGGATTTCCTTTTTCAATTATGATTCCTGTTTTCGGGTCAATATTCCCGTAAAATCCAAAAGGTTCTTTTATAATTATAACTTCGCCTTTTCCGATTCCTTCTGAAATCCCCCTTGCTTTTATTGCTCTCATTTTCTTAAACCCTTTTCAATAAGAATATTTAAATCACCGAAAAATACTTTCTTTTTGCAAAATCCTGGAATATATTTTGCGGCTTTCCCTGAATTAGTTCCAATGCATTCATAATTAGTTTCTTCAAGAGGTGAAACAACCATGCAGGTATCGCACACAATCTTTGCTCCAGCATCATTAATTATTTTTGTGTAGCCCATCCTGTCCGCCCAGGTTTTTATTGATTTTGAAGTGCAGACCCAGAATTCTTTTTCAAGTTTTTTATTGTTTAATTTTTCGGCAAGAATTTCTATTTCAGAAATTGATGCGTGCGGACAACCAATAACAATTAAATCGGGTTCTGGGCTGTCTGTGAGTTCTTCATAACTTTTTTTCAAATCTTCCGCAGAGTATTCAACTTTTTCCAAACGGTTAATTAAGGATTCATAATTTTTTGCTTCAGGCGTTTTATTTTCAACATGATATAAAGCAACAGCTCCGGATGCGGCCATTGCAGCTCCAAGGAATTTTAAATTATCTGTGTTGCATTTGTTTATTCCAGAGAAATAAGGTATTTTGTTTTTCACAACTTTACCAATAAAATATCCAAGAGCCCCAAAATCGGAACTTGTTTTTAATTCAACTTTTAAATTTATTAAGAGATTGGGCTTACGGTTTTCTTCAAGATGAAGTCCATAATTTGCGGTTCTTCCTGTGATCCCAGCCGCCAATGCTGATGGTCCTCCTTCCCTATTTGTTCTCGCCCCGATTACGGAGTTTGCGAATGATACTGCAGATGATTCGCTCCATGCAATATGTTCTCCAAATCTCGGAAGATTTCCAAATAAGTAAGGTGTGCAGGAGCAGGTGGTCACTACATTCATTTTCCTAAATGCTGAAATAATTTTCATTTGCTTTCCCGCAAATGTTTCAGAGATTCCAAGTTCTTTCCAGTTTTCAAGGTCCATTCCCGCGGGATTAAGAAAGGTAGGCACTCTTACTTTCGCCCCTTCATCCGCAAATCCGTTAAGAAATTCAAGACCCGGGTCCCCAATTGATTTATAGGAAACTCCTGATGCCTGCGATGATGAAATACTTATCATCTTGTCAGCCCCGTAAATATCCCCTAATCTTACAAGGAGTTTCATGCATTTCGCCACAACTGCTCCTTGTTCTCCTTTAAGCATTAATTCTTCTTCATTTGTCAGGTACATAATTAATTGTATTTTAGTATTTTAGGAAGGTTGATTTTTAATGATTCTAGAATAAAATTATTATGATAAAGAAGAGAAATATTATAAAGAAATTGAGAAGCGAGAAAGATTGGTGACTGCATTCATCCTTGTATATGGGTTTTTATTGACTTGTGCTAAAGAAGAAGCAAAAATTGTATTGGGGATAATATTCCCGGGTTATTTAATTATGTCTCTCAGGTATTATATATTTATTTCAAGGACAAAATATATAGCTTTAAGCGATTGGTTGGGTGCTTATTCTTCTTATTTCTATAGTTTATATCTTTTATTATTTTTAAATTCTTTGAATACTCCAATGCCGGATTTGGAAGTATCCATTTTCTTTATTACATTTTTTGCAGTGTTTACATTTTCTTTATTATCTCTAAGTACCACTGAAGATTTTACTAATTTAATAGATGATTTAAAAAAGGAACATCCAAAATTGTTTGGAATTATCTTTTTAATAATCTTAGTAGGTTTTTTAATATGGATTACCCTTTATGCTTTTTCTAAATGGTAATATTATTCCAAATAATCCTCTTTCTTCAATTTCAAAGGCAACTCAACTTTGTCAAACAACTTTCCATCTTTGTCAAGAGGTTTTGTTGCATCAAGACCCCATTTTGAAGTTGTGTGTTTTTCTAAATCAGAGGAAGGGTCAAGACTTGAACCTCTTGCTCCCGGAATAATAACCAAATCATTGTCTGGCTGGAACCTTGTAGTGATTGCCCACTCAACATCAAGTGGATTAAAAATATCAATATCTTCATCAACAACCACAACTCTTTTCATTGAAGGGTGGGCTGCAAGAGCCGCAAGAATGGCATTTTTGCCATCGCCTTCTTTTCTCTTCTTGATTGAAACAACACCGTGAAGCCAACAGCATCCTCCTTCAGTCAGGCACACATTTTTGGTTGTTGGAATGGTATTGGATATAATTTTATACATCCTTGGTTCCTGAGGCACACCCATTAAAATTCTGTGTTCCAGTCCTCCGGGAATAATAACCCTGAAATAAGGTTCATTTCGATAATAAAGGGTATCGCATTCAAAAACATTTTGTTCTCTTTCAATATCTGTTGTTCCGGTCAAATCAACAAAAGGTCCTTCTTCCGCAAGTTTCTTTGTTATTCTTCCATGCAGGACAATTTCTGATTCTGAGGGAACAAACAAATTCCCGACTTTTGTTACATTAAGCCCCCCCAATAAAGTTGATGCAAATTTAAGTTCATCAAAATCAGGTGTGTATGAAGTTGCTGCGGCAAGTTCAACAGCTGGGTGAACCCCGATAACAATTGCAACTTCCAAATCACCGGATTCTTTGTTAAATAATTCGTACAAATGTCGCGGAGTAATTCTGATTGAAAATTTATTATCTCCAATATACATCATCCTGTGAAATGACATGTTCTGGATTCCGGTTTCCTTGTTTTTTACAATAATAATTGAAGAAGAAAAATATCGTCTTTCTTTTTCCCTGTAAAAAATCGGCACAGGAATATGTTTTATAATATCTGGTTTATCTATTTTATTTTCAAGAAAAGGCGCATTATCCAAAATAGAAAGTTCGCTCTGTTTGTCCATTGATTTTGAAATCTTAAAAATTAATTCTTCTTTTGTGGTTCCAACTCCTTTTGCAAGCGAGTCCCTGTTTCCGCAGAGACCAACAACTGCTTTTACAGTTGGATATTCTTTCAGTTTGAGTATTGTTGGTTTATCCTCAATTTTACTGCAGAGAGAAGAAAGTTCATAGTCAATAGAAACTTCTTTTTTTATTTCTCTTGTTTTCTCAGTTTTCAAATAAGTTCTCATAACTATATCTTATCTTTAAAATTAATCCCAAAGAAGATAATCTTCCATGCCAGACTTTAATTTTATCAGGTCTTCAGCCAATTTGTCCATAGAATCATAAGAAGTTTCTAAGATATATTTTGCGGTATTTATTACATCCTGACCCACATCACTTAATACCGGCACTTCATTTAGATAATTTAAATTAACCCCAAGCAATTCTTCTATTCTTTGAGTTTTATATTCTACTAAATTTACCATTGAAAGATTTCAAAAAAACTTTTTAAACCTGTCGAAGTGCAATTCGTCATTTGACGAGTAGCATATTTTAGTGATTTTGCGATTATTATAGTTTATTTCTGGGAGATATTTAATCTAATAATCTTTCTCCGAGACTCTATTAAGATATAATATTTAATTTACCATTTAATCAAAGTCCCTACTCTTTCGCCAAGCAAACATTTTTTAAGATTTCCTTCTTTCAACCCATTGATAATCTCAATCTCAACACCTTCTTTTGCGAGTTCAATTCCTTGTTCAATTTTATGAACCATACCCCCGGTTACATCAGTTCCATCTGAACCCCCAAGATATTTTTTAACTTCTTCCCAATTATCCTTATTTATTTCTTCCACGAATTTAGCTTTTTCATCTTTTGTGGGGTCTGCGGTGCAAACCCCGTCAACTTTTCCAACCATAATAATCCTGCTTTCAAATCCAAGGTTTTTTGCGAGATGGCTTAGGATTTCTTCTGTGGATAAAATGCAACCTTCTTTTTTTAAATCAAGTCCAATATCTCCATAAGGAATAGGGATCATACCATATTCAAGAAGTTTTTTTATTGGTTTCAAATAAAATTCCTTAATTTTTGAGTTTTCCGCAATGCAACAAGATGATGGTTGAATAGAAATTGCTTTCTCACCAACATTTAATAAATTGTTAACAACAATCCTGTTTAATTTTGCGGCATCATTCTGCACAACACAAATCCCATATTTACTTTCATCATTCACAAATCCTTCCGCAGTCCTGTATTTTTTTGCTGAGCTATGCCCGAAAGATCCGCTCCCGTGACCTATTATCAGATTAAGTTCTTTTTCTTCCCTGGCTTCTTTTACCTCTTTTGAAAGTTTTTTAATAACCTCAAAATTTGCGGTATAAGGTTTTAGTTTATCTGTGATTGCAGAACCCCCGAATTTTATAAGAATTAATTTTTTGCCCATTAGATTATCTGAAAATTAATTATAGCCTGGATTTGTCATGTTTCGACAATTGCATAATAAGCCCCAATAAAGGGTTATTAATTGATTATTATTCCTATAAATGGAATGCCTTTGGGTGGTTGATGAACAGGATGTCCCGGTCAGGAAAGAAACAAGAGAATATTGTCATGAAAATCATCTGATTCATAGGGGTGTGCTCGTTGGGGTCAGGAATCCTCAAGGAGAATTATATTTCAAGAAGAGAAGTCCTGATAAAAACTTATATCCGGGAATGTGGGAAATTTCTGTTGCTGGACATGTGCCTTATACAGAATGTTATAAACTGGCTGGAATGAGAGAGCTTAAGGAAGAACTGGGTTTGGAATCTAAAAGTTCAGAATTAACGCGCATTGCAAAGTTCATTGATTTTAATGAATGTGAAAAAATGATTGATATGTTATATTTATATAAGATAAATAATCCGGAAATAAAACTAAATGAAGAAGCGACTGAGGGAAGATTTTTCAGTTATCCTGAATTTTGCGATTTAGCAAAAACTGGCGAAATAAAAGTCACTATTTATACTCAGATAATTTTAAAAAATTATAAAGACAATCTATTTTAATCAATATTTCCCAAGAGGGATATTATATTTTTGAATGCATCCAGCCCTTCCAAGTTCTTTATATTCCTTAAGATCTACATGAATTTCTTCATCTGCAAGGGGTATGACTATAATATCTCCGTAACCAACCATATATAAAATACTCCAAAATTTTAAATAATCTTGTTAAATTTGGGTTTTTAAAGTGGGAAAAAGGAGCACATCTTTGATGGAAGCCTTATTTGTCATAAGCATTGCAAGACGATCTATACCAATACCTAGACCTCCTGTAGGTGGCATACCATATTCCATTGCTGTAAGGAACTCTTCATCTAAGAGATGAGCTTCATCATCTCCAAGAGTTTTTTGTTCAATTTGTTCTAAGAAACGTTTTCTTTGTTCTATAGGGTCATTGAGCTCAGAATAAGCATTACCATATTCTTTTCCGTTTATGAAGAATTCAAATCTTTCAACTAAACCCTCTTTATCTCTATGTTGTTTTGCTAAAGGAGAAATCTCTGAAGGATAATCCATGATTATTGTAGGTTGTATTAGATTATTTTCAACAAATTCTTCGAATAACCAATTAAGTGCTTTCCCTTTTGTATATCCTCCTTTTTGTTCAATTTTATTTTTATCGAGAATATGTTTAAGTTCTTCATCGGAGGTATTTTTCCAATTAATCCCAGAATATTTTTTTACTGCGTCTTCCATAGTCATTCTTTTCCAAGGTTCTTCAAAATCAATTCCAATTCCTTGGTATTCTAGATTATTAGTTCCATTTACTTTTTCACATACATTCTTAAAAAGTGTCTCGGTAATATCCATCATATCTTTATAATCAAGATAAGCTCCATAAAGTTTAAGTTGAGTAAATTCAGGATTATGTGTAGAGTCTATATCTTCATTCCTAAAATCTTTTGAGAATTCGTATACTCTGTCTAGTCCACCGATAATCAATCTTTTTAGATATAATTCATTTGATATTCTCATGAACATGTCTTGTTTAAGAGAGTTATGTTTTGTTATAAATGGTTTGGCATTAGCTCCACCATACATTGATTGCAGTACAGGCGTCTCAACTTCCATGAAATCCATATTAGTCAATAGCTCTCTTATAGAATTAACCATTTTTGTCCTTTTTTTGAATGTTTGTGCAGTGTTTGGATTCAAGAGATCCAGATATCTTTGTCTATATCTATTTTCAACATTAGTCATACCATGGTATTTATCTGGATGAGGTCTTAGTGTTTTTGATAATCTTGTTGAGTTATCTGGGGATAATGAAAGTTCATCTTTTTTATATCTCTTGATATAAGGATAATCTTATTTTTTGAGAATGATAACTTTTTTGCGGTAGCTTCACCTATACCCGAACTTGCACCTGTTATGATAATTAATTTTTCTTTCATTTTAACACCAAAACTGTTTTATCATCAGGTATATTAAAATTATCAGGTAGTTGTTTTTCAGCATCTTTTGCTGACTTTTTGTACCAATGCTCAGAGAATCCAATGAGATATATTTTCTTGGCATTGAATTCCTGTATTTTTTTAATAAGTTCCTTCCCGCCAAGATGGTCTTCATCATCAATATATTTTCCAAGTATATACTGTCCGTCAATCACAAGAATATCCGCATTCTCGCATTTTTTGAGATTTAAATCTGATATGGCTTTTATGTCTGGTATATAAACAACTTTTCTGCATTCATCTCTTATTATATAACCGGATTTTTCAAGGTAATCCGCATGTTCTATTTTGATGGCTTCAATTTTAAGACCCTTTAGATTTATATGGTTATTGAAATCAAGGGTTTCACATTTTAATTTAATCCAAGGAATACTTTTTAAGTGTTCATAGGTATTATTGTTTAAATAGGTGGTGAAATTTCCGAGACCAACCCAGTTTAATTGCTCAAATTCTGCAACACCCCAGAAGTGATCAAAATGATAATGTGTAAGAAATATTGCTGATATCTTATTGATGCCACTTTGAATTATTTGTTTTCTGATATCAGGTCCTGCATCCAAGATTATATTTTGTTCATCTTGTTGTATCATTAGTCCGGGTCTTAGCCGTTCTTTTGAAGAGGCACATAATTTACATCCGCAGAGCATAACTGGGATACCTTCAGGAGATCCCGTGCCAAGGAATGTTATTTTCATAATATAATTTTTTCTATATTTATATCTTTAAGTTTTGATCGGATTTCATTCTAGTTAAATAAATGAGGTGTATTAAATAAACCATTCTCTAATTTATATATTTTATCATGCTCCCATTCCATCAATTTTTCTTTGTTTGGTATAATTTTATTGTGGTTTGAAGATACAAATCCTTCTTGTGTGAGTATTGGAAATACTTGAGCATATATTTCTTTTAAGTCGTTTTGGTATGTTTCGGAACCATTTCTTAATCCAAGAAACTTTCTTTCTCCTGATAATATCTTATTTATCAATAACGTTTTTAGTTCTGAGATATTATATTCTTTAAAACCGTCGGTTTTTAAATGTTCGATGAGCAAATATTTTGCGATTTCAATGTTTAATAATAATCTATCTTCTTCAAACTGTTTTTTATCTCCTGTTAAGAATTGATTGTTGTTAAAAGCCAGCATACTTCTCCAGCAGCGATATTCTAATTCAGGGTCATCCCATTGTTCTTCATAGATTATATCTTCAAGATAAAGACCTTCTTTGATTTTGTAGCCTCTACCATTTATTGCATCATAAATCATATCTTGGGAAATAATTTCTCCTGGAAAATAAGTATCAGGATTTAAATTATATTCATCATGTATTTTTAGATATTCTTCTGTAAATTCATATCTTTTGGATTTTAAGATTTCTTGATTTTTACCATTAGGGTCTAAAACTATAACTATATCAATATCCGAAAATTTTGTCGGATTTTTGTATGCAAAACTTCCTGTAATAAATCCATACCTGACTTCAGTGCTAAAAAGATTTTCAATAGATTTTTTGAATGCTCCTTTTACTTCTTCGAATATGTCATTCATAAATAATAGTTTTCAAAATCTATTTACAAACAATCTTTGCGGCAGAAACTAAAAATATCCCTGCAGCCAGCATCAAAACAAATGCTATTGCAAGAGTTCCATAAAAACTTGCTGTTGTTGTTCCAAGGACCCATTCAGCGTTCCCTGCAAACAAACTTGCGATAAGCATGCAGATTGCTCCAATCACCAAAAAAACATATACTTGCGGTTCTTCCATAATAGTATATTATTTAAAGGATTATTAATCTCCAAAAGAAGCGCAGTCGGGAGGGGGATAATAGATTGTGTCGCAAATCCCTTTAAATAGGGTTTCTTCCTTAAAATCAGTTATAATTACAAAATCTCTTATGCTCTCCAATTCAATTTTTGTTTCATCGGATTTTACTTTTTCAAGAATTACCTGTCCTTCAAGGGATTTTACAAGATCTTCAAGTTCAAAGAAACCGCTTTCAGAGGCATAATAATATGTGGCTATGGTAACCCCTTTTTGAATCATAAACTGTTTTTCCTGCTCTGTGAGATTTTCTTCAAAAATCCATTGTGTTTTGAATTTTTCAGCAAGTTCTTCAGGCGATTTTATATTTGTTTCAGGTTCTTTGTACATTAAAGGTATGGCTATTATTTCCAGAAGGAATACCCCTCCGACAAGAACAGCAAAGAATACCATTATAAATTTCTTCCTTTGTTCCCTGTTTCTGAACAATTTTTTTCTCATAATAATGTTTATTTTTTAAGATTCATACTAAAAGTCCTTTAAAGTGTAAATAATACGGTTTAAGGGGCTATATTTAAAAGTTTTATTTACTATTATGGCAGACAAAACTCATGTAAATTTGGTTACAATCGGACACATTGACCATGGGAAGTCAACTTTAGTTGGCAGACTTCTCTTCGACACAGGTGCAGTAAGGGAAGAAACCATGAGAAAATTGAAAGATGAAGCCAAATTAAAGAAGAAAGAGACTTTCGAGTTCGCATTTGTAATGGATACACTAAAAGAGGAAAGGGATAGAGGCGTTACAATTGACATAGCCTTTAAGGAATTCAATACACAGAAATATTATTATACTGTGATTGATGCACCAGGGCACAGAGATTTCATTAAGAACATGATTGTTGGAACTTCACAGGCAGACATTGCAATTTTAGCTGTTTCAGCAAGAGAGGGAATTCAGGAACAAACAAAAGAACATGCTTACTTGTCAAAAATTTTGGGTATAAAACAGATAATAATTGCCATCAACAAAATGGATGCTGTGGAATACAAACAGGAGCGATTTAATGAAGTTAAAGCAACAGTTGAGAAATTGCTTCAGGGAGTGGGATACAATTTGGAAGAAGTTGAAATAATACCTGTTTCGGCATACAAAGGAGACAATATTAAAAACAAAAGCGAAAACATGACTTGGTACACAGGAAAAACAATTGTTGAAGCTTTGGATAACATAAAACCCGTAGAACGACCAATAGATAAACCTTTAAGGTTACCTATTCAGGATGTTTATTCAATTACTGGTGTTGGAACTGTTCCAGTTGGAAGAGTTGAGACTGGAGTTATGAAATCAAACCAACCTGTAGTGATAATGCCTGCAGGAACCAAAGCTGAAATAAAATCTATAGAAATGCACCATCAAGCCTTAACTGAAGCAAAAGCAGGAGATAATATAGGTTTTAACTTGAGAGGTATTGGAAAAGGAGATATCAAAAAAGGTGATGTAATATGTCCTACAGACAATCCAGCAACAGTTGCAGAAGAGTTTACAGCGCAGATAATTGTGTTGAATCACCCAACTGTAATTGCACCAGGATACACACCAGTTTTCCACATACATACAGCACAGGTAACTTGCACTGTAACTGAAATACTAAAGAAAATGGATCCAAAAACAGGTCAGGTTATTCAGGACAACCCAGAATACATTAAGACAGGTGACGCAGCAATTATAAAAGTCAAGCCAACAAAACCAGTTGTAATTGAGACTCAGAAAGACTTACCGCAATTATCAAGATTCGCAATAAGGGACATGGGTCAGACAGTTGCAGCAGGCGTTTGTATTGATTTGGTTGCTAAAAAATAATTATTTTTTATTTTGACTTAAATTTTATTGGAATTAATTGATTTGCCGTATAATCTGAAAAGAAAGTAAATAATTGATATTCTTAATTGAATAAGGTATTTTCTTAGCTAAATAAATAATTATTTAAAATTCAAATTAAATTTTATTCTCTAACCGCCACAATTGGCAAAATTCCCTTTTTGAGCTCTGCTTCGGCAATTTCTATAGGTGTCCCGTTTAATTTAATAAGTGCTGGTGCTCCGCAGGAAAGTTGCAAAACTCTTGCACCAATTATCCTAGTTTTCTCAAATATTGTAAGTCCCATTATATTATAAAGTTTAAATTAAGTTAATTGCTTATTTATTCAATATATTCAGAATAACCTTTTCCCGGTTTCTGGAACTGTTGCATTAATTGTTTTGTCTTATCTTCAATTGTTTTCATGAAAACCTCGAGTTGTTTAACGCTTTTGTCAATATCCTTTAAATCAACATCGACTTCAAGAAGTTTCATAAGAATTTTTAGGACTTCTTCTGCGGCTTTTGGGTCTGTAATTATTGGATAGCCCATAGTTTCTCCAAGAAGTGAATAACCATCAATTCCTTTTTCTTTGCCAAAGCTTAACAATAAACCGGAAACCCCGAAGATAGATCCAATTGGATTTTCTTTTTCAAAGTGAACCCCTGCTTTTTTTAATTTTGCCAAAGCTTTTGGATTTGTCATAGCGCTAAGCACATTTGGTTTCGGTTTTTCAGTGCCGATGCCAAAACCCCCTGTAGTGATTATTTCTTTAATATTGAATGCAAGTCCTATCTCAATTAGTTTTTTGCATAAAAGGTAGTATCCTTTGTAATCCACTGGTTGAGAATCCCCAACAACAAATATTATGTCCTTTTTGTCTTTGTAATAATAAAGGTCTACGCTGATAGGAGAAATCTGATTTTTTGCATCAACCATCACCAATGGAAAAAAGTACGAAGATTTAATCTCAGCGAATTTCTTTGCTTTTAATTTGTCTATTAAGTAGGAAACCGCAATTCTTCCAACATTCCCAACTCCAGGCAAACCTTCAACAAAAATCGGATTGTTCAGTTTTGGTTCTTCTAGATAATTTATTTCTACTTCCATTATTAGATTCTATCTAATTCACTAAGCAACCTGTTGATATCTTCTTTTATTGCATTCAGGTGTGCGGCGATTCTGGTTTTTTCTTCATCTATTCGGTTTACAGCATCAAATTTACTTGTTGCTTCAATGACATCTTCTGCAGATACATATGCTTTTTCTGTTTTACTTATTTCTTCCGCAACTTGATCTGCCAATTTTCCTAGCCACAAGTTAAGGTTTATTGCTGCTTTTTTCTTTATGTAAGTACCCTCATTCAATTTATTTTTTATTAATTCCTTCACTCTTGCATGAGGGAACGGTAAATTTGCAATTTCAGATTCTTCTTCACCCATAATAATAATTATAAACTTATAATAGGCTTAAATTATTGAGGTTATTTCTGAAAAAGAATTACTTTTGCGGTATTTTCATGTTTTGTCACTTTCACTTTCACTTTAGAAGGTATCTTGTGAGCTCCTCTCTCCCAGATGTATTCATTTACAGGATTATCTAGTTTTATTATTTCTGCTTTCATATGTCTTTCCACAAATTCATTTATTACTTTTATTGCGGCTTTTGCTCTCTTGTTGCCTGGTTTTTTCTTCGCTTTTCTTAATGGAATTGTGTAAATTCTTTCATTCGCTTCTACCATTATTGTTATTATTTTAATTTTTTAAGTTAACTTATGGACTTACTAATCCCGAAGGAAGATTACATCCGATACAGGGTGAATAAAGGAGAATTGAAAAAAGACAAGAAATTGGACAGATTCATCGCTTGGGACACTTCAGAGGGCAGGAATATGTTTAGTATTACTAAAATTGATGAAAGACTCAGGGTTGTTGCTAACTTCCTGTTAAATAAAGAGGTATTGATTGTATGCACTGAATTGGACGAGAAATACTGCAAAAAGTTCGGTGAATTAATAGGTGCCAAGGTTGTTTCAAATTATACCGCAAGTGTGTTGTCAAATACAGGAAATAAGGATTTTTTTGAGCCTGATTTGTTATTTGTGACAAATGTTGATGAAAACTGGAATGCGATTCAGGAAGCCGGTTTAAACAGGATGCCGGTTATTGGTTATTGTAATACAAATTCAGATGTTAATGGTCTTGATTTAATAGTTCCTATGAATATAACAAATCAACTTGCAATAGGTGTTTCTTTGTGGTTAATTTTGAATGAAATGAGGAAACTGAAAAAAGAAGAACCAGTTCCTTTGGAAGAATTTATAGGCACTAAGAAATAGAATATGGATTTAGAGGAAAGAATTGAGTTAATTCTGAAATCTCCAACTGAAGAGGTAATAACCAAAGAGGAATTGAAAGAATTGCTTGAGACAAATAATCACCCTGTTGCTTATGATGGGTTTGAGCCTTCTGGGATTGCTCATGTTGGCACAGGCTTGATGAGGGCAATTAAATTAAGAGATATGGTTGATGCTGGTTGCAAATTTAAATTAGTTATAGCTGATTGGTTTGGTTGGATAAACAATAAAATGGGCGGCGACCTTGAAACAATCCAGCAGGCCGGAAAATATTTGGTAGAAGTGTGGAGTTCTCTTGGCGTGGATATGAATAAAGTTGAAATTGTGTGGTCCAGCGATTTGGTGACTAATAAAGAGTATTGGAAAAAGGTTCTTGAGGTGGCAAAATTAACTACTACAAAAAGAATAATGCGATGCTGCACAGTGATGGGAAGGAAAGAAGGCGATATGGTTTACACCTCTCAATTATTCTATCCTGTGATGCAGGCAGCAGACCCTTTTGAACTTAGGGTTGATATTTGTCAGTTAGGTATGGACCAGAGACACGCAACTATTTTGTCCAGAGAAATTGCGGGAAAATTAGGATTCAAAAAACCTGTTTGCGTTCACCACCATCTTTTATCAGGTCTTCTTGGACCTCAGAGAATGGGTAGCGACCAGTCGGGTATCCAGCCTGAAGATTTTAAAATGAGCAAGAGCAAACCGGAAACCTGCGTGTTTGTTCATGATTCCCCAAAAGAGATTAAAGGAAAATTAAACAAAGCATTCTGCCCGGAAAAAGAAGTTAATGGAAATCCTGTTCTTGAGCTCTGTAAATACATAATTTTCCGTGAGAGGGAAGTGTTTAAGATTGAAAGACCTGAGAAATTCGGGGGCAATCTGGAATTTGAAAATTATGAATCTCTGGAGAAAGATTTTAGGGAGGGAAAAATCCACCCCCTTGATTTGAAGAACGGGGTTTCAGAGGAATTAATAAAATTACTTGAACCTGTTCGGAATCATTTTGAGAAAAATAAAAAGGCGAGGGATTTGTTGGGGATTGTTCAGCAGGCTCGGGTTACTCGATAATTATGAATTTATTATGAAATCCAAAATTGGCGGTTCAACATACTGCAAACAAAAATTGGAATCTGAATTGCAAAATTTGAAAACAACTGGTTATGATTTTGCGGAACTGGATTTGGGTTCACCGTTAGAACCTAATGAAACATTTGAACTTGAACTTAAAAGACTCAAAAATATAATTCCAATTTTGGTTGGGCATCTTCCCGAAATTGATTTTACAAAAGAAGAGCTGGATAAATGCAAGAAATTCATAAAAATTTTATCAGACCAAAATATAAATTTGTTTGTAATTCATTTGTTCAGCAGAAATTTAGCCACTAAAGATAATTTTGATTTAAAAATCAGAGCTTTGAAAGAATTGACTGATTTTGCAAAAAGTAAAGATTCTGTAATTGTTTTAGAAAATACTGAAGAAGATACAGAAATTCTTAAGAAAGTTTTTGATAGAATTCCTGAAATAAAATTCTGTTTGGATATAGGGCATGCTAATCTTTTTGCAAAGGAAAATCGTTCTTTGAATTTGATAGATAATTTTAGCAAAATTCTTAAACATCTGCATGCGCATGATAATGTTGGCGGGGATGCAGAAAAGGCTGATTTGCACCTCCCAATCGGAGCCGGGAATATTAAGTTTACACCAATTTTTGATAAATTAAAGGAAATAGATTATTCTGGGAATATTACTTTGGAGCTTCACAATCCTGATAAAGAAGATAGAAAAATTAGTCTGAACCAAATTAGAAAATTAATATAAATTATTTATTAATTATGATTGAACTGGAAAGAATTTATTTAGCAAAGTTCATACCTGGAAATTTAAAGAATTGCAAATCAAAAGAAATTCTTGATATTTATATCCCGAAATCAAGTGCACACCCAAAAATAAGAATCAGAAAAAATAGAGATAAATATGAGATGACTAAAAAAGAACCTATAAAATAAGGCGATGCTTCATATACGAGATAACAAACAATTATATTTACAGAAAGGGAATTTGAGGGACTCAGTAGATTGGAGGGGGAAGTTGTTCATAAAATAAGATATTATTACCCTTATGAAAATCAAATTGCTGAAATGGATGTTTTTCAGGGAGAATTGGAAGGGTTAGTTCTTATAGATTTTGAATTTGAGATTATGGAGAAAAAAGATTCTTTCAAAAGTCCAGATTTTTGTTTGGTGGAAGTTACTCAGGAAAATTTATTGCAGGTGGTATGATTTGCGGAAAAACCTACGGATCTATAAAAGATGATTTAAATAGATATAATTATTACAAATTATCATTAATTGATTAATTTTTCCCTTCCCACTCCCAAAAAAATTCCTCAAGAAAACCTTCCATAAACTTGTGCCTTTCTTCAGCTATTTCTTTCCCGGTTTTTGTGTTCATCTTGTCTTTCAGCAACAATATTTTTTCATAAAAATGGTTGATTGTGGTTCCTTTGTAATTTTTATATTCTTTAAAAGATTTACATTTTATTGGTTTCATATCTGGATTATGAATCTCTCTATCTCTTAATCCCCCATAAGCAAAAGCTCTTGCAATCCCAATCGCCCCAATCGCATCCATCCTGTCCGCGTCCTGAACAATTTTTCCTTCAATTGTTTTCATCTCCGAATTCACAGTTCCCCCGCGGAAAGATATATTTTTCACAATTTCGCAAATCGCAGAAATTGTTTTTTCATCAACCCCAAATTTTTCAAGCAATTCTCTGGCCATTTTTGACCCAATAGAATCATCCCCTGAATTAAATTTCCAGTCAGCGATATCATGCAATAATGCGGCTAATTGAATAACAAATAAGTCAATTTCTTCCGAGGAATTTACTTTCTCTTTTTCAGCAATTTTTAGACTCATTTTCAAAACCCTCTGAATATGCCACCACCCATGTCCTGTGGATTCCCCCTCAAACCTATTTTTTATGTATTCTTCAGTTTCTTTAATTATAAACTCTTTGTCCATAAAATAATTGTTTTCTAAATCTTTTGAGGTGATTTTTTCGGTTTATGCGCAAATCTCTACTGGATTAATAATTAACTTTAATTTCTTTATTAAATATTTAAATTATCCAGCCAATATTTAAAGTGTAGTGATTCTTAACTTTATTTAAATTCACAATACCTCAGTTATATAAATACTTTAAAATCTATTTAGTATGTGGGTGAAACAGTCACTAGTGATTGGGTGATTCACGGGTAAATAAGATGGATGAATTGGAAGAAATCAAGAAAAGCAGGATGGAAAAATTAGTTAAGAACTCTGGAGTTGATGTAAATGAAATTAAAATTGATGTCAATGACAGCAGTTTTGAGAGAGAGGTAATTGAAAAATCCAAAGAAGTTCCTGTAGTTATTGATTTTTGGGCTCCTTGGTGCGCTCCTTGTTTAATGTTGGGTCCTGTGCTGGAAAAATTTGCGGAAGAGTATAAAGGCAAATTTATCTTAGCAAAAGTAAATGTTGATGAAAATCCTCAGATAAGTCAGGGCTATAATATCATGAGCATCCCAAGCGTAAAGATGTTTAAAGGCGGCGTCATTGTGGATGAATTCGTGGGTGCTTTGCCTGAGTTATCAGTTAAACAATGGCTTGACAAAAATTTAGGTGATTAGAATGCAGATTGAAAAGATTACTATTTTTGGGGGATATGATAAAGAAGGAAAAAAAGGAAATTTTGAAAAAGT
>Ga0164318_10000194_pt1 | contig 39918 bp, 43 predicted proteins | sample GuaBasSedimGuay9_FD_113734 | JGI IMG/M metagenome (GOLD analysis project Ga0164318, IMG submission 113734) | Subseafloor sediment microbial communities from Guaymas Basin, Gulf of California, Mexico - Guay9, Core 4571-4, 0-3 cm | ecosystem: Environmental > Aquatic > Marine > Hydrothermal vents... | reverse complement strand
CCAAATATTCTTCCGCAGGATTTACATCCATAAACCCGAGTCTTCTTTCTCGAAAGAAAATATACAGCTTGGCAGGATAGAGGAATTTCCATCAAGAATTAAATTTGCAGAGCCCGTTTGAATCTATGAAACATTATTCGGGGTTGATACAGCTATTCTAAGTGCAAGAGAAGCAAGAAGATCGTTTGCGATTTTCATTCTTTTGCTCCTCTTGTACCCATTCCAATCCACATTTTTGCCTTTTCTAAACGCATCTATAACACTCCACTCCCTATTGCATACCAGTATAGCTGCAGCCTTGACGTTTCTTAAACAAGACGCTATAAATAGCGAGGAGCATTCCATTTCAACACCCACAACGCCTGCATTTCTCCACGTTTCATATCTGAACCTAATATCTGGGCTACTATCTTTAACAATAGGCATATACGCATTTGTGCTCCACACTATTCCATATCTATAGCGTGCCTTGGCATTATCTAAAACCTTGCTTATTATTTTTACAAATTCTATATGAGGTACAGCAGGAAATTCTCTAAGTACGTAAGCATCACTAACTCCATCACACCTAACAGCTCCTATAGGCACTAAAATATCCCCAAGCCTCCAATCACCTTGTAAAGCCCCAAACGTTCCTATCTTAAGTAAATAGCATGCATTATTATCAATTAACTGATCTACAACTAATGCGGTATTTCCAGCCCCCATATGGGTATGCACAAGCGTTATTTCTTTACCCTTGTAGCTTCCCTTATATATTTTATACCTCCTGCTACTTAGCTCAACTACATTTTCCATCATACTTTTTATTTTTCCCAGAAAATCAAGACTATCGTGCAGAATCACAAATTCCGATATCTCTCCTTCTATTTGATGGCTTAGTTTACGTTTGCTTAATTTTTTAGTCATAAAATCACTAAATAAAAATAAATAGATAATATTCTTAAATAAATTATGAACATATGTTCATTATAAAAGCAAAAAGGAGGTGAAAGAGCATGCCGTTTGGTTGGGGAAGAGGATTTAGATGGTGGTATTATCTAACAGGAACTCCAGGATGGTCAAGAGCAAGCTACCCACAGCTAGCATTCGGTAGATGCTTTTGGTACCCTTGGCTCCCAAGATGGTGGTGGACTGGCATGTACGGCAGGGTTGTTTGGACACCCCAAGGTCCGCAATTAGAATCGCAAGTAGCACAGACGGTAACTGAGAGCAAGAACCAAGAAATTCAAGCGTTAGAGCAGGAGAAAGAGATGATAGTAAACGAAATGAAGGCTATGGAAGAAAGGATTAAAGAAATAGAGAAAAAGCTGGAGGAGCTAAAGAGAGGTAAGGAAGAATGAAGGTTGCTGTTAGTTCGATGGGAAGCGGGCTAAATAGCCAAGTCAGCCCAGTTTTTGGTAGATGCCCCTATTTTGTTATCGTTGATATAGAAGGTAAAGAGATAAGGAGCGAGAAAAGTATAGAGAATGCAGCTATGATGCAAAGCGGTGGGGCAGGCATAATGGCAGCGCAATTAGTTGCTAATGAAAATGTTGGTGCTGTGATTTCCGTTGCCATTGGTCCCAGAGCGTTTGCTGTTTTGCAACAACTCGGTATTAAAATATTTACAGCTGTACCCGGAACCGTAGAAGAAAATGTTAAAATGATGATTGAAAACAAGCTTAAAGAGGTCTCAGCACCAGCACCAATGGGTTTTGGTATGGGAAGAGGTTTTGGCAGAGGTGGTTTTGGGTTTGGCAGAGGTAGAGGATGGCAATAAATATGCTAAGAAAAGGCAGCAAAGCGGCATCTATCTCTTTTATAATTTGTTTTATTTTAGCTTTGGTCAAAGGCTTGGTTGCTTTTATTACAGGAAGCGTGGTATTGCTTAGTGATGCTTTGCATAGTGGAGCAGATATGGTAGTTATGCTTGCCTCATGGTTTGGCCTTAAAATAGCTGAAAGAAAGCCCAGCGAGAAATTTCCTTATGGATATTATAAAGCAGAATCATTGGCAACTATGTTCATTTCCTTTTTCATTCTCTACAGCTCTATTAATCTCTTAAAGGAGGGGTATGAAAGGCTTTTTTTAGTGCCCAAGATTCATATGCCTGCACTAGCTCTTTTCGCTGCATCTTTATCCTTTATCACATCTTTCATAATATCAAGATATCTCATGAGAACGGGCAGGGAGATCAACTCTCAATTGCTTGTGACGAGCTCAAAAGAAAGATTGATGGATGCCGTCTCCTCAGCTGTTGTGTTCGTAGCGATACTCCTTTCCTATTACAGGGTTTTATATGCTGAAGGCATCGTTACCATCTTAATATCGCTCATGATATTAAAGATAGGTCTTTCTGCTGTAAAGGATTCGGTATTTGCACTTATGGACGTCAGCCCGAGCAAAGAGAGCGAGGAGATTATTAAAAGGATTATAAAAAGCACGAGAGGCGTTGTAGGATTTAATAATCTAAGATTAAGAAAATCCGGTCCATTTATTTTTGGCGAGGTGAGCATAAAGGTCAAGGAATTTATAAATGTTGAGAAGGCCCATGAAATTGCCGATGAAATTGAAGAGAGAATCAAAAAACGATTAAACATTGTGGACTCGTTCATAGTGCATATAGAACCGTATAAAGGTGAAAAGCATAAAATCGCCATACCAATTGAAAAGCCTATGGGCATGGGCTCGAGGGTGACAAAATTCTTTGGCAGATCGAAATTTTTTCTTTTCGTAACCACCGATAAGAAAAATATAAGCGGTTTTTACTCCAAGCGAAACCCATTTAGTGAGAAGCAAATCAGGGCTGGCCTAGCAACTGCTCATTTTTTGATAAAAGAAAATGTGGATGTGCTTGTAACAAAAGAGATAGGTGAGATATCTTTCCACACACTACGTGACCACCTTGTCGATATATATAAAATAAAGGGTGAAACCGCGGGCGAGGTTGTAAATAACTTTTTAAATAACAATCTCATTAGGCTTAAAAAACCTACACAAAGGAAAGAATAGTGTGAGGGATATGGGTGTGCTGCTCTGGATAATCATAGTTACATTCCTTGTAAGTATAATATCGTTTATAGGTATATTGACACTTTTAATAAGAGAAAAGTTGCTTGAGAAGATAATATTAGCCTTGGTGGCTCTTTCTGCTGGAGCGTTAATGGGCGGGGCGTTCCTACATCTAATACCAGAAGCAGTAGAAGAAATAAAACATGCTAACGTTTTTTCTTTTGTTCTCCTGGGTTTTATACTTTTCTTTTTTGTTGAAAAGATATTACACTGGAGGCATTGCCACAAAGGGAAATGCCCAGTACATACGTTTGCATATATAAATCTGATTGGTGATGGTGTACACAATTTTATTGACGGTGTTATAATAGCTGCGGCCTTTTTAATGAACACGCATCTAGGGATAGCAACAAGCGTATCGATAGCATTGCATGAAATCCCACAAGAGCTTGGAGATTTTGGTGTGCTCGTCTATGCCGGGCTCAAAAAAATAAGAGCGCTAATTTTAAATTTTTTATGCGCCATCACAGCGATATTTGGTGGGATTTTTGGATATACCATTGGCTATAGCAACTATATTACACTCCTTTTACCATTTGCTGCCGGTGGCTTCATATACATCGCAGCCTCCGATTTAATACCCGAGATAAGAAAGGAAAAGGATATTAAAAAATCCTTAAGTACATTTGCAATATTCATTCTTGGAATACTCATTATGTCTTTAATAAAGTGAGCAAGCTATGAAAGTAGCTGTTACAGGCGGTAAAGGTGGTGTTGGAAAATCGCTAATAGCAACCGCATTAGCTTCTGAGTTAGCTAAAAGATACAAGGTATTGCTCATAGACGCTGATGTAGACTGCCCAAATGATCATATAATACTTTCAATAGAAAGAACAAAGGAAAAAGATATATTCCAGCCTGTTCCGAGATTTAACTTAGAAAAGTGCAGAAAATGTGGCATATGTTCAAAGGTATGCAAAGAAAATGCAATAGTTTTCGTAAAAAATAGGTTTCCCATTCTGATAGAGGAGCAGTGCACAGGCTGTTCTGCATGCATGATAGCATGCCCATTCGGGGCTATAAATAAAGGCAAGAGGAAGATTGGAACCATATATTCGGGCACTGCCAAGCCAAATACCCTTGCGCTGGTCTCTGGAGAAATGAGAATCGGCAATGAGGAATCATCACCTGTTGTCAATGCTACAAAAGCATTTGCAAGCAAAACGGGATCTTATGAATTTACAATCGTAGATACAGCTGCTGGTACACATTGTAATGTTATATCTGCATTACTTGGTTGTGATGTAGCTATTGCTGTAACAGAGCCAACACCCTTTGCAGCTCATGATTTAGAACTTATCTTGAAACTTTTGAAAATACTGAAAATAAAAGCAAAAGTGGTTATAAACAAATCAACTATTGGCAAGAGGGAATTGATTTATAAAGTGGTAAGGAGGTATAAAACTGAGGTTATAGCAGAGGTGCCGTATAAAAAATCTATTGCTCGGCGTTATTTTAATGGAAAGGTTGTAAAAGACAAAGCGATTGAAAAGATAGCTAAATTTGTTGAGGGATTAAATGAAAGGAGCGTATTGCTTGGTAATAAAGATAAATGATGATATAGTGGAAAATATAGGGAAGCTGGGAAAAATAAAGTTTAGAAAGGGAAGATATGTATATATAGGCTCAGCTATGAATAGCATTGAGAAAAGGGTTGAAAGGCATCTTAAAAGGAAAAAGAAGGTGTTCTGGCATATTGATAGATTACTTTCAAATAATCGCGTGGAGGTAGAAAGAGTATATATAAAAGAATCTGATACAAAAGAGGAGTGTGCAATAGCAAGCATTATTTCCAAACAAGGTTATGCAATTAAAGGCTTCGGCTCATCGGATTGCAAATGTATAAGTCACTTATACAAAGTGAAAAGTATAGATTTTTTAGAAAAATTTTTGGAGAGGATAGTATGAACGTGCTAACCATAGTTTCTGGTAAAGGTGGTGTGGGTAAAACAACACTAGCCTCTTCACTTGCTGTTTTACTAGCAAAAGAAAAAAAGATAATAGTTGTTGATTGCGATGTCGATGCACCTAATCTTGGATTGAGCTTGGGTTTGAAAGATAACAACTTCTGCTGGCAAGATATACAAACAAGCGAAAGGGCACAGCTTATAGAGGAGCGATGTATCGGGTGTGGGAGATGTGTAGATGTTTGCAATTTCTCTGCGATTACTTTTGATAATAAAAGAAAAATACCTGTATTTAATAAGTTTCTGTGTGAGGGCTGTGGAGCCTGTCAAATAATATGTCCAGCAAATGCTATAGCATTGAAGAAGGTTAAGAATGGCAGAATAGGTGTAGCTACATCTCCTTATGGCGTTAAAGTTGTTTCTGGACAACTAAAAATGGGTGAATCTGGATCTGGAAAAATTGTAACACTTATAAAAAACAAAGCAATTGAGATAGGTGAAAAGGAAGGGAGCGAGGTGATGATAGTTGATGCTGCTGCTGGCATAGGGTGCCCTGTTATTGCCTCTATAACCGGATCAGATTTTGTAGTTGCTATTACAGAGCCAACGAAACCGGCGTTGAATGACCTGAAAAGAGTAGTAAGCGTTGTGAATCATTTTGGTATAAAATTTGGTATTGTTATAAACAAGCACGGATTAAATGATCCTATGAGTAGAAAAATAGCTAATTTTGCAAACAGGCAGGGAGCTGAAATTTTGGGAAGAGTCCCCTATGAAGATGATTTTGTAAAAGCTACCGTTAATCTAATACCTGCAGCCAAATATAATAAAAAATTTGAGGCAATTTTCCACAATATTTTAGAAAATATAAAAGTTGCAATGGGTATATAAGAGCCTGTTAAGATAATCCATAAAACAATTATACAGCACCGCAAAACTTTTAACCTCGCTCCTCCAATCCTTTCTCTTTTAGCCAATTTAAGTTATATTCCGTCATGCTTCTTCCACCAACTTTCTCAGTTCAAAACAAAATCTTTTCGCTCGCTTCAAACTCTCATCTGAGTTTTTCAGAAGAATGTTAAGAATTTTCTTATCAGGTTTATCAACTTTTGTGAGCAGGCCTTCTTCCAAGTAATCTTTTACATTCCTCTCGGCTTCCCATATTCTTTTATCACTCAGCATTTTCAATCAACCTGCAAAAATCTTCTATTCCAACTAAAACAACATAATGCTTCAAAGCTTCGTTTACAACATTAAACTCTCTGCTTTTTAGCATTGAAATAAACTCCAAGTACGTGAAAAAGTTCAGGTGTAAATTCAGAGGTAAAATAGAAAGAGATTCCTCTATTTCACTTTCTCTGTTTTTTTCACATATAATAAGCAAGTCTATATCACCGTAATTTTTTCGTTTAATGAAAGAGCCGAAGAGTATGGCGATGAATTGAAAATTTATCTTTTTTAGATTATTGAAAATTATTTTAATTGTTTTGTTTTTAAGAATTTTCTCCCTTCTTTTATATTCGCCCATAATTACAATCGGATCAAACCTTTTTTTGAGGAAAACCACATAGGAATTTCCGTGTTTTTTTAGATCAAGGATTCCTTCTTTTACCAAAGTTTTAACCAGGTAATATGCATTCTTATAATCAATTCCGCTTAAATTGGCGATTTTTCTTATGCTTAGTTCCTCATTCTCCAAAATTGTTTTTACTATCTTTATCTTTTTTTCAATCATGGTATATCACCATAATATTATGGTTATTTTCCATATTTTAATATTGCTAATATTTTGGGTTCTTCCAGAACTTTTTGATAACCACGAATTTTCAAGTCTTTTGTAGAGTTGGCTAGTTTTATTCTACGAGATACAGTTTGGTTACTAAATTTAGAAAAAACTATTCCACCTCAAGATCTTATATATCTCCAACCAATAGATACTTGGATAAAAAGAATATCCTTCGAGTTATGGGAAGATTTTCACGCCTTCGAGTGGGGAGTTTTTAAAAATAAAGTTGATGAGTTGGTGCTAGCGAAACGCATTGTAGAAAATTGCATAAGACTTGGTATTTCCAGTATTAAATTTAACAGGGTGCTTGGTATTTTGGAAGTAAGGAAGTGAAAGACTGGAATTTACCAGGATAAATTTTTGTATAGTGTGGCTATCGTTTGATTTTTTATTTTTAAAAGGGTAGATTATTAATATGGGATTGATATGGAGGAGGTTATAAGAGTAAGGCTTCCTGAAGGAAACGAGGTCTTTGGTTTGGTAGAAGAAATGCTGGGTGCTGGAAGGTTCAGGGTAACATGCAGCGATGGCAATGAAAGAATATGCAGGGTATCTGGAAAGTTTAAAAAAAAGGCATGGATAAGGCCGGGTGATGTTGTACTTATAATGCCATGGGAAGTGCAGAGCGATGAGAGAGGCGACATCATATTTAAATATAAGAGAGCGCAAATTGATTGGTTAAGGAATAAAGGATATATTGAATGGTAATAGACTGTAAATTCTACCATGTTTGGGTAGTATGATAGAAATAATAAAAATACCGGATAAAAGGAAGGCGGTTCTGATAGGAAAAAAAGGCGGGGTAAGGAAAAGGATAGAGGAATTACTCAATGTTAAAATAAATGTAGGGGATGATGTATCAATAGATGGGGATGTAATAGGCGTTCTGAAAGCCAAAGATATAGTTATGGCGATAGGGAGAGGGTTTTCACCGGATAAGGCTTTAGCTTTATTAGACGAAGATTATAGATTGGAGATAGTAAGCCTTAGTGGAAAGAACAAGAACGCTCTTAAAAGAATCATAGCCAGGGTTATAGGAAGAAAGGGCACAGCTAAAAAGAAGATAGAAATATACACACATACCAATATCTCTGTGTACGGTAAAACCATAGCCATGATCGGTAAATGGGATAATGTTGAAAGGGCAAGAAAAGCCATAGATATGTTAGTTGACGGAAAAACGCATCAATATGTTTTTAGTTACCTTAAAAGATCATCGAGGGAGATTGAATGAAAGCTGAAATAAAGGAGATAAGTGTCTCTGAGTTTTTTGAAAAAAACAGGCAGCTTTTAGGTTATGATAATAAAGCAAAGGCCCTGCTAACAATAGTAAAAGAAGGCGTAGACAATGCATTAGATGCATGTGAAGAAGCAGGTATATTGCCAGACATATACGTCTCTGTCAAAGAGGTTGAAAATGAAAAGTATGAAATAAGGATAAGGGATAATGGACCCGGGATAGAGAAAAAGCAAATACCCCGTGTTTTTGGAAAGCTCCTTTATGGAAGCAAATTCCATAGGTTAAAACAAAGCAGAGGGCAGCAAGGCATAGGTATAAGTGGAGCCGTGCTTTACTCGCAACTAACAAGCGGAGAGGCAACAGTGGTAAAAAGCTCTACTGGTGATGGCAGGACCCATGTATATAAAATAAAGATCGATGTTAAGAAGAATGAACCAATAATACTAGGAGAAATGATATCTTTTGGTAATGTTTGGCATGGTGTAGAGATAAGACTTATTGCTGAGGGTGTTTATAAAGAGCATAAGCAATCGATATTGGAATATTTAAAGAGAACGGCAATAATAAATCCCCATGCAAACATAGTGTTTGATTCCCCAAAAGGCAGGGTAGTTTTCAAAAGAGCCACGGACAAGCTCCCCAAAGAGGCAAAGGAAATAAAGATACATTTGGATGGTGTCGAGATAGGATTGCTTTCAAGAATGCTTTATGAAACAAAAGCAAGAAGCTTAGAGACCTTCTTTACCACAGAATTTAGCAGGATTGGAAAGAAAACTGCGATTGAAATATGTAATAAGGCTTGTATAGACTGTAAAGCTAAGCCGAAGGAGTTGAGAGAAGATGATATAAAGAAGCTCATGCGTGCTATAAAACATGTGAAGCTTCTTAGACCACCAACAGATTGCCTTTCCCCCCTTGGCGAGGATGTGATAGAGGCAGGGCTTAAAAAAGAGCTTAATCCAGAGTTTGTTACTGCAGTATCACGTTTTCCAAGTGTTTACAGAGGCAGGCCTTTTCAGGTAGAGGTTGGCATAGCGTATGGTGGTTCAATAAAGCAAGCCGAGATAATGAGATTTGCCAACAGGGTCCCATTACTTTATCAGCAGGGAGAATGTGCAATAACAAAATCTGTATTTAGTATAGATTGGAAAAGGTATGGAATACAGGTCAATTCAGGTGTGATTTCGGATCCCGTAGTTATATTAGTTCACATACTCTCTGTATGGGTTCCGTTTACCTCAGAATCTAAGGAGGCTATAGGGAGCTATGGTGTAATAATTAAGGAAATAAAGCTTGCATTACAAGATGCTGCAAGAAAGCTAAGGCTTTACTTAGCAGGAAAGAGAAAAAGAGAGCATATAGAAAGAAAAATGAGGATATTTGAAAGATACGCTGGGGAAATAGCAAACTCGCTTTATATACTTACAGGCGTGAGAAAGGATGAAATCTATAAAATGCTTGTAGATCTTATAAATTCTAAAGTTAAAGGTGGTGAAGAAGGTGGACATGGAGAAAAGGAAGAAGTTGGTTGAACTTGGTCTTAAGGTACTTAATGATATAAAGAATAAGAAAAATCCAACTATAGAGTTACCTGTCAGAACCCTCTCCAATATATACTTCGATGAAAAAAGAAGATTAATAAAGATCGGCAACAAATTTGCAAAAAGAAGCTATTTGAACATAGCGTTTTCCCGTAAGTTCATGCAAACCTTGCTTGTTGCCGCTGAGGCCAAGAAGATAATAGACGAAGGCGTGAGGATATCTATAAGGGACCTCTACTACGCATTAAAGCATACTATAGGGGATACAAAGGAGAACACGTTTGAAGAACAAAGTGAGAGTGATCCAATAATAGAGGATTTGGAGGCTATGCTTAATCTCTTAAGAGAAGAGTTGAATTTGAATGCAGACAGAAAGGGGTATATGGCTGGGAATATAGTTTTAAGGGATGCAGGATATGAAATAGATTGCTCAAAGATGGGAAGCTCGGGATGGGCAATACCAAGTAACGTTGAGAAGGATGTAATAAAGTTTGTAAAGAACGAGGCTGAATATGTTCTTGTTATAGAAAAAGATGCTGTATGGCAACGCCTTAATGAAGATAAATTTTGGGAAAAAAATAATTGTATAATACTTACCGGAAAGGGACAGCCCGCAAGAGGGGCAAGAAGGCTTATCCACCGCCTCCACCACGAGCTTAAGCTTCCCATATATGTGCTTACTGATGCAGACCCATGGGGTTATTACATTTATTCTGTTATAAAGCAAGGCTCTATTAATCTTTCATTTCTATCAGAAAGACTGGGCACGCCAGAGGCAAAATTCATAGGGCTTACAGTTGATGACGTGAAAGAATTTGGAATATCAAAAAATGTTACAATAAAGCTTAATGAAAATGATAGAAAAAGGGTAAAAGAGCTTATGGGCTATATTTGGTTCAAGCCAAGGGAATGGCAAAAAGAGCTAAAAGAGATGCTGAGGGTTGGCTATAAGCTTGAGCTAGAGGCATTATCATCAAAGGGCATAAGATTCATTACCAAGACTTACCTTCCCCATAAAATAGAAAACAAAGAATTCCTTCCCTAACCAAACAATCTCTTGATGAATAAAAATCTTGGCGGTTGATACTCCTTTCCCATAATTTTGGCTGCTATCGTTCTGAATGCTATAGAAGATTTTGAATACGGCTTAGCCAGAACTATTGGTGTTCCGTACATTAGGCATGCTTTCATGGCTTTATCTTCTGGTATCTCGCCTATAACCTCAGCATCGCATGCGGACTCTATTTCTTCTCTTGTTAGCTCATATTTTCCGGAAACCCTATTAACCGCTATATTTATATTTTTTATCCCATTATCCCTTGCAAGCTTTACGGTCTTCATAGCATCTGTAACAGAAGCTATATCGGGCGTGGTAATAACTATAACTTCGTTACTTGCTTTGAGAACAAGGTCAACATTTCTATTCAATCCGGGCGGTGAGTCTATTATAAATATACCAGCTTCATTTTCAAGTAAATTTTTAAGAGCATTTGGGCTGTAGCTTTTTCTCGGGTTTTGTATATAAAGAGGTGTTGGTATAACCTTTAACCCTGTAGGATGCATATATGTGGCATTGAAAATATCCAAATCTCCATCCAGCACATTTTGCAAGCCCAAGGGGAATTGATAGAGGTTTAAATGCATACCAAGATTGGATGTGGAAATATCAGCATCTATTACTGTAACATCATTATTTATCTCGACCAAAGAAAGACCAACATTAGCAACAAATGTTGTTTTGCCGACACCACCTTTTCCAGAAACTACACCAATAACCCTATTTTTTACCATATAAAAATATATTTTTGTTTTATATATAAAATTATAATTATAAAATTGTAAAATACCTGCAGGAAAGAGAAGCTGGGTAGAAATAGTTAGTTTTAAAAAACTTGCTGTTGATATTATAAGGGGATAGAATGGAATATAAAGATATGAGTGACAGGCAAATAAAGAGTATTTTTAATGAAAGATATTCTTATTTAACATCTGATGAATTAAAGGAGATTGATCCAGCATTCTACAATGAGCTAAAAAGGCGCGGGCTTTTAGATAAATTTTATGGTTGGGAAAAAGAAATTGACCCTGTAGCTTTGAATGTTTACCGCTCAATTGACCCAGAGAAAAGAGAAGAGCTTGGACTAAGGCCGGAAGATTTTATGGAGAAAGGGAAAGGGAAAAAGATAGTAAGTGATAAAGGAGTGGAAGATGCTGTGATTAGTGCTGGAGAAATATTGCAAGGGCTTGATGGAGGGATAGACAGCGTAAGGAAACTCTACGAATCATTAGGCAATGAAGATGCAGGTTATTTTTTAGCTTCTCGTATCAAAACGCTAACTGATACAAGAATACCAACAGTAGATAAGGAATGGATAGAATACAGGTTAAAAGAAGCAGATACCATTGCTTCGCAAATAGATGAGGCTGTTGAGATAGGAGAAAAGGTGGGCATTGACACTAAAACCTTGAAAAAAGCAAGAAATGTTGCAAGGGCGTTAAAAAGATATGCTGATAAGATTGTCCCAATCTGGCGCGCTTTTTAATTACAGATAGAAGGCATATAATTCTAGAACTCTTGATCCATAGCTTGTTGTGTTATTTCTTATCATAATAGCAGGGATTGCTGCACGCAAGGCAGATTTTTTGAGCTTTGCCTCTGTGACATCTTTGATAAACTCTCCTGCTGTCATAATACCTTCTTGATCAAGCTGAAGCCCTAAATAATCAGCTACTACTCTAACCTGCTCTTTATATGGCATATCCATAAATCCTGGGTATTGATCAAGGAAATAATCAACTACTTCCATACTATACCTTTTACCCATCCTTCCACCCCGTATAAGTCCTTACATATTCAAGCAATGGGATATTTCTCTTTATTATTTCAATAGAATAAGGTAATATATACTTTTCCCTTATATATTCCAATGTTTCCCTTGCCTTGTTATAATTCCCACTCAAGGTTTGAAGATAGGCCTTTACTATATAAAGATTGCAAGGCATATCTACACCTTTAGAGGTGTATATGTCCTCTATTTCTCTAAGAAGTTCATATTGTTCACTTAGGTCTTTGAAAAGCATGAGGTTACGCCTTATTGTAACACTTTCTGGTGTAACCTTGAGCATACCCTTTAAGTGATACTCAGCTTCTTTCCTTCTTTCCTCTCCTCTTGCGAAATATGGAGAGAAAAGTCCAATAAATCCGCAAAGGTTATTAAAGGTCATGGCCGTTATACCTTCTATTAGAGGATACTCTATATAGATAGGAGCTCCAAACTCAAACTCAACAGGGTCAAGGATATTTTCATAACTATCAATTATTGTAGGATGAGGCTCCTCATTGTATAGTATTGCTTCTAGGATAGAAGTTTTTGCTGTTTTCCCTGTGATGTATACAGGCGTTCCGTCCCACCTTCTGCTCATATAGACTTTGTCATCCTCTATTAACTTACTTGCCATCTTTAGCTCATCGAAAAGATTATCAAGTTGATTTGTTTTTAACACCTCTGCTATTTTCGTCTCTGGAAAGATACTTGCCACTATAATTGCTCTGCCTAAACAGTTAGGCTGTTTTGTTTTAAGAAAGAAGTAAGGCATGCTTTGGACAAAATCTTTGTAGGGATCCTTGCTTATTCCCGTCCCATCAAATTCCTCAGGCGCCCCAATAAAATATTTCTTTATACCTTCATTGATTTTTCTTGGGCTATCTGTGCCCTCTACCTCTTCTCTAAACTTTCTTACGAACTCACTTTCTCTTACCTTCTCCATGCACTTCTTAGTTGTCTCAAAGCCTCTGTATTCATTATCGAGCATAAGCTTTGCCCATGCCTCTTTTACCGGCTTTTCCATCAATTGCAAAACCTCTTCCATAGTTCCACATTCAAGCTAGCTTTAATATAAAATAAAGGTATTTAAACATTTTCTTATCCAAAAACACGCAAATTTGAAAAATAATTTAAGTGTGCGGCTACAATTATACTAATGAGACTAAGAACAAAATACCTGATAATGTCTAAAAGGGAAGAGATGATAAGAATAGCGCTTTTGCAAGGCGGGATATTATTCTTCTTGTTTCTTATGCTATTCATGCTTTTTCTTTTATCGACATTAATGGTCTGAGCACGGTAAAAGGAGAATAAAAAGTGGGCGGCGTCCTGGCCTTCCCATACCATGACGGTATAGTACAAGCCACATCGCTGGGGAGCTTAACTTCCGTGTTCCCGTCAAAAACCACCGGTTGCAGGGCGGTTTCAATTTCGGTATGGGAACGGGTGAACCTCCCCGCTTTGGCCGCCCTGTAAACATATTTTATACAAAATTTTATAAAGCTTTCAAGACAAAACATAACAATAAAAACGGTGAGGGTATGGGAAAGGAGATACAAAAAATAGTAAGAATAGGTGAGACAAATATAGATGGTAATAAAGGTATAGCTAGAGGTATAATGAGCATAAAAGGCGTATCTTTTATGTTTGCAAATGCCGTATCAAAGGTCTCAGGTTTTGAAAATAAAAAGATTGGGGAGCTTAGCGAGGATGAACTAAAGAGATTGGAAGATATCATACTAAATCCAACAAAATATGGGATACCGAGTTGGCTGCTTAATAGAAGAAGGGATATGAGTACAGGGGAAGATAAACATCTAACCGCTTCCCAACTGCAATTGACAACAAAGCTAGATATAAACTTTATGAAAAAGATCAAGACGTACAAGGGTATAAGGCATGCCTTGGGCTTGCCTGTTAGAGGTCAACGAACTAGATCTTCATTTAGGAAAGGCAGAACGATAGGTGTTAAGAGAAAGGAGAAGAAGTAGTGATGGTATGAGAAGGTTTAAAAAGAGGTACAAAAGGCCTAAAAGGCCATATGATTCAGCAAGGATTGAAGAGGAGAAGAAAATATTAGAAGAGTACGGGCTTAGGAGAAAGAGAGAGATATGGGTAGCTGAAGATATACTCAGAAATTATAGAAGGAGGGCAAGAGAACTTATAGCGGTAAAGGATAAAGAAAAGATTGATTTATTGCTTGCCAAGTTAAAAAAATTGGGCTTGCTAGGGAAAGATAGCACGCTTGATGATGTTCTTGGATTAAGTGTAAGGGATATATTAAATAGAAGGCTGCAAACAATAGTATGGAAAAAAGGTATTGCAAATACACCAAAGCAAGCAAGACAGTACATAGTTCATGGTCACATAATGATAAATAAAAGGAGAATAAGCTCTCCATCCTATCTCGTCCCCGTAGAAGAGGAAGAGAAGATAGAGGCCAGGATTAAAGGTGGTTAGATGCATGATGAGAAAAAATGGGGTATTGCACATATATACTCCTCTGTTAACAATACCATAATCCATATAACCGATATAACGGGAGCAGAGACAATAGCAAGGGTTAGTGGTGGCATGATGACAAAAAGAGATAAAGACAAAGGAACACCATACCCAGCCATACTTGCCGTTAAAAAGGCTGCAGAGGAGGCGTTAAATAAAGGTATAATAGGTGTTAATTTGAGGGTAAGGGCGCCAGGAGGACATAAAAAGAAGATACCCGGCCCGGGTGCTCAGCCAGCAATAAGGGCATTGGTAAGGGCAGGATTAAAAATAGGGACAATAGAAGATGTTACACCAATACCTCACGATACTACCAGAAAGCCCGGTGGAAGAAGGGGCAGAAGAGCATAGTTAAAGGTCAAATCTTCATTTGCTCTTAATTTGCATAAATTTTTAAATATACAAACCTTCTTATATATAACGAAATCTGAGCAAGATATCTAAGGAGGGAGAATATGGCAGAAAAACCCCACATTAATTTGATAACAATAGGACATGTGGATCATGGAAAATCCACACTTGTAGGTAGGATATTGTACGACTCAGGGGCTATCTCAGAGCAGGATATAAGGAAGCTCAAGGAATTGGCAAAGGACCTCAAAAAAGAGACATTCGAGTTTGCATTTATCATGGATAAGCTGAAGGAAGAGAGGGAAAGAGGGTTGACAATAGACATAATGCACAAGGAGTTCCAGACCGACAAATATTACTTGACAATAATAGATGCACCTGGCCATAGAGACTTTGTAAAGAATATGATTACAGGTGCGAGCCAAGCAGATGCAGCTATACTTGTTGTGTCAGCAAAGGATGGTGTGCAGGAACAAACAAAAGAGCATTTGTACCTTTCAAAGGTTCTTGGCATAAACCAGCTTGTTGTTGCAATAAACAAGATGGACGCAGTAAGCTATGACGAGCAAACGTTCAACAAGGTAAAGGATGAAGTATCAAAGCTGTTGCAGAGCATAGGTTATAAGCTAGAAAAGATACCATTTATTCCAGTATCGGCATATATGGGAGATAATGTAGTAAAGAAATCAGATAAGATGTCATGGTACAGTGGACCGACATTATTGCAGGCATTAGATCAGACCATAGAGGTTCCAGAGAAACCCGTCAACAAGCCATTAAGGTTGCCTGTTCAGGATGTGTTTATGATTACAGGTGTCGGAACAGTGCCTGTTGGAAGGGTAGAAACAGGTGTTCTAAAGGTTGGGGACAAGGTGGTCTTTGAACCATCACACAAAGAAGGGGAAGTGAAGAGTATAGAGATGCACCACAAGCCATTGCAAAAAGCAGAGCCAGGAGATAACGTAGGGTTTAACGTGAGAGGTGTATCAAAGAAGGATATAAATAGAGGGGATGTTGTTGGTCATCCCGATAATCCGCCAACCGTGGCAAAGGAGTTCACAGCACAGATTATCGTGCTTCAGCATCCAACAGTTATAACGAAAGGCTACACACCTGTATTCCATGCGCATACAGCACATGTTGCAGGAAGGATAACAGAAATAGTAAAGAAGCTCGATCCTAAGACAGGAGCTGTTGTAGAAGAGAATCCGGATATGCTTAAACCAGGAGATGCAGCCATAATAAAGGTTCAGCCATTGCAACCATTTGTTATAGAGAAGCAATCAGATTTCCCTGAGTTGGCAAAGTTTGCAGTAAGAGATATGGGTAAGACAATAGCAGCAGGGGTATGCATAGATGTCACTAAGGCATAAAATAATTTACCTTTCTATTTTTCTATTTTTATAACGGGCCTTTTTATTAAAAAGGTATTCGGTATTCTTACTATCTTGTTCCCATTCTTTAACACAATAGAAAACGGCTCGAATCTCTCTACCCTGCCTTTATACTCACCTATAACTACCTTGTCGCCAATTTTAATCAATTGCCTTGCACTAAATCCAGCTGAAAACTCGGGAAGGACGTCTTTAAAGCTTATATATAACATGAGTATAACAACACCTATTAGCGCGACCAGTAATATTAACAAGGCGCTAACATCAAAACCAAGCAAAGCCAGAGCAAGCGTAAGCGATGCCATTGCAATAGAATATTTTGCTACACCACCTGACAACTTCCCTACACCTTCATCGCCAAAGAACTTGAGTGCAGCCTCCTCAAAAGCCTTTCCAAAAAAATCTGCTATCAAAAATCCAACTATAAGCAAGAGAACAGAGAAAATGAAGCGTGGTATGAGGTTTATTATCTCGGCTGATACGAAGGATATGCTTGAAAGACCGAATGCTTGTAAAATAAGGGTTATAGCTAAAATATATATAGCCCACTTTACAATGTCACCTATAAGTTCTACAACATCCTTTTTATAGCCAGATATCTTGAGAAATTCATTAATCCACGCATTTTGTGTCATCCTTCTTATGCCTGTTGTAACCAATATCTTCACTATTATAAATTTTAACAGCCTCCCAGCAATGAAACCAAAAACGATTATTGCAACAATGCTGATTATAAATTGCAGGTTTGTTATCAGTTTTAGCTCGTTTATTAGGATGGAAAAGAGTACGTTAAGATAAGTACCTATAATTTTTGCAAGATGCGCACCTATTTGGAAAACATCCATATTAAAACCTATTAGTTAAACTTTATATTAATATCTTGCTGTTCTTTAACACCTCTTTAACAACAGATTTTGCATCTTCAAAAAATTTAACCAGCAACGGCTTTTCTTTATTCTTTAGATAGCCTGTATAGATTGTATCTATTATACGTTTAGCAATATCTACCTTACACACCTTGCTTACATCTATGAGTGCGGGATTAAGCTCTATATTAACAACCCTTGGCTGTGGGATTGTTGTTATATCTATTCTCGCTATTTGTGTATCTATAGCATTTGCTGTATCCGTGGCGATATATTTTACCTCAGCATCTATATTACCCTCTTTTTTAATCTTCCCCTTACCAAATACTAAATCCTTTTCTTCACTTTTCTTTCTTACAGCAACAACAACCTCATTACCAACCACGTAAAGAGAAACGAGATCTTTTATAATCTCTTCAACTATTACGGGACTTTTCAAGCTTTCTATAGTCTCGACTATAGATTTTGCCTCTTTTTGCGTCTCAACAACAACCCCTATATCATTTCCTGGTACCCTTAAAAGTAAGGGGTAGTTGGCATTTTCCAATATAAATTGAATTGCTTTAGAAGACCTTGCAAGATTTATATCTATAGTAGGTATATTCCTTTTTCTCAAAACACTCATCATGAAAAACCTTTCCTCTGTAACAAGAAATGATATGGGTTTTATTGGCATGTATGTGTCAGGAGGGAAAAGAGAAAGTAGCTGGTATGCAAAGGTATAAAACTCCTTTGGTATCCTTGTGAGCACGGCATCAAATTTCATGAGGTTTGTAGTTCTATAGTGTATCATGAATTCTTTACCTAGGGTTAGTCTTATACCGTTAATGGGAACTAAGAACACAGAATCAAATTTTCTTTTTGCATACTCTAATAACTTCAGATTACTTTCAGACTTCTCACTTCCAATAATACACAAACCCATAAGAACAAATTGAAGTTAGGTTTAAAAAGATTTTCCCTCGAGAAGAAACTGACGTATGTAATTATTTTAAGCCTCACCAATAAAATTTAAATGTAGTGTAAGAAAGGGTGACCATTCTCATGCCGACCAAAACACATTTACTATATTTAAACATGAATGGCTTGCTCCAGATGTTAATATTTACTCCCATTCTGGAATCCTTGGAGATACAGAATTTCATAATGGTATCCTAATAAATGACCTTGGAGAATATAGATGGCATAGCAAGTCTAGCAAGATTGAAAAGTATGAGTTTGGAGAAGGTTATGTATATATAGTAGGAAATGCTACTGCGCCATATAATCAGAAAAGAAATCCTCCCCTACTAATACCCAATGCAAGCTATGCCATTTACAAGAATGGCAAGCTATTGTTTGAAAAGAAAGCATCACCTCAGGGCACTATATACTTTGAATCCAGCCCTGGCACCTTCACTATTTCCTTAATAACAAATTCTTGCTTAAAAGCTAATGGAAAATGCTATCCAAATCCTTGCAATACATACCATGATTGCAATGCCATTGCTGGTACATGCCAACCAAACTATTACTGTTGCTCTGGAACATGTAGCTATACAGAAGATTTGAACAACGACGGTATTGTTAATATCTTTGATTTGGTTATTGTTGCAAAGAGATATGGAGCAAAACCAACAAATCCAAATTGGAATAGTAAGTTTGATTTGGAAAAGGATAATAGAATAGATGAGAAGGATTTGTTGAGGGTTGTTGAAAGGTTGAAATGGGTAAGGAAGATGAGGAGAAAAAGGCATGGATAATGGGCGATCATATTTATCTATTTTGAAACAATAATATATTATGCTAATAAGGAAAAAAGCATTGAAAATACAGGAAAGGTTAGGGATGAGAATAGGGGTCGCATATGGAAGCTCAAATATAGGTATTGTTGAGAAAACTGAGGATGTTTTTACAGCCTTAGAGGATTTTTACAGGGCTGGTTTGAAAGCATTTCTCTTGCCACAACAGCTTTTTAAAGATATAAATGATCTTTCAGAATTATACAAGGAGCATTACACTAATCTGATAAGGATAAAGATGCTTGCAAGCAAGTATAACATAGAGCTTGCCATACACAACAATTCCTTGCCTGAGGAGCCATTTCTAGGTGATGCCTTAAAGATATACTCTACAATTGCAAATGTAATGGATTGCAGGCTGTTTGTTCTTCACCCCACATTTTACAAGATGATGCCCAAGGATCAAGCATTAAAGCTTGTGGTTTATAAGTTGAATGAGATTGTGAGTGAAGGGGATGTTAGGGTAAAGTTTGGTATAGAGACCACTGGCAGGGTTAACGAGGTTGGTAGTCTTGAAGAGGTTTTGGATATAGTTGATAGGACGAGAATGACAGAACCTGTTATAAATTGGGCCCATGTACATGCAAGGGGCTCTGGAGCATTGAGAACAGAAAAGGATTTCATGCAGGTTGTTGATATTGTTAAAGGAGGTATTGGCACAGGGTGGCTTAACAATGCATACTTTATATTTTCTGGTATTATTTATGGTCCATCTGGAGAAATAGAACATAGGAGGATAATAGACACCGATTTAAAGCTTGAGTATCTGATAAGGACTATAATGGCTTATAACATAAAAGGTACACTTATCTTTGAAACACTCAATAGGGAGAAAGATATAGTAGAAATCTTAGATTTGCTGGCTGATCTTGTCAGATAAAATAAAAAGAAAAAGAAGAGATAAGACTATTCTTTAAGTAAGAGAACAGCAACCCACACTGCACCTATTAGCAATAACAGCCAGCCAAGCACTTCAAACAACATTGTTCCAAACAAAGCCAGAGAACCAAAACCAGCAAATACTGTTGCACCAAAGCTCAATGAGAGCAAGAAAAACAGCCCTGAGACCACAAGCATACTAAATGCCTTTTCTGCTTTCGCTCTTACTTTTGCGTACTCCGCAAATACTGGTGCAAGCAAAACTGCCACAGCAAGGTATACATCCACACCCATACAAGCACCTAATATATACTTAATTTAACCTAAATATAAAACTTTGTTCGTCAATAAGCGAAAAATAAATAAAATACAAGAGCTTATACTAAATTTATGGAAGAGAGGCTAAAGGATATAGAGAAGGAAATATATAATATCTTTGCAAGTGTTGCCAGTACTATAGGCTATTCCCCTATACATGGAAAAATAATAGGTGTGCTTATAGTAAAACAAAGGCCTGTATCATTGCAGGAGCTGGCAAAGGAAACGGGATATTCTTTATCAATGATCTCCTTGAGCTTGGATTTCCTTGAGGTTATAGGTGTCATAAAGAGAATAAAAAAGGTAGCAGATAGAAAGCTTTATGTTGAGTTATGTGGTGATTTGCTTGAGCTTCTAAAAGGGGTCACATTAATGAGGATAAAGAAAAGTGTGAGTGAATCCTATGTAGTTTTTGAAAGAACGAGAAAAGAGTTAGAAAAGATAAAGGACGGGAAGGAAAAAAAGAATGTTATGCTGGCCATAAAGATGTTGGAGGGTGAGATAAAAAGGCTTGAAGGATATGTGGATATGCTTTCCAAGATAAAACTTCCAAAGGATAACAAGGTAAGTCTTTAATTTCTATACAACCCATACCTCCTTTTCTCCCTTAGCTTTCCCTCTTCTAAAGAAGATTGTAATCTTATAGCTTGTGCCGCTTTTTGTATTAAAGCAAAAATAATACCTCTTGTCATTTATCTTATAAATAAAATTGGTATGGCTTGCTGGATATACTATTCCATATCCTCTCTCTGATTCAGGCAAGAATACAAGCTCCCTCCCTCTGTTGGAAACTACAGCTGAAAGGTAAATGTTTTTATAGCGTGAATCTATAAACACATGGGCTATATTTTCAATCTTCTTTACCTCCACCTTTATCATTCTTTCACTTTCTTTATAGCCATACTATATGCTGAGAGATAGTTTTTTATGAGTGTTTTCCAGCTGGCTTTATTTGCTACACTTCTCGCATCAAGCTTAGCCTTTATTCTTTCATCTTCTCCCATGCATACAATTTTGAACATATACTGTGCAAGATCTTTAACCACAGCCTTGTATTCCTTCCCTATATCTAAAATCTTAATCCCATTATTGCTTCCAATGCTCTTAACAAAGCTACCGAAACCTGTAATATTTGTTGTAACAGTGGTATTCATTAATGCTGCTGCTTCATGTGGTGTATAGCCCCAAGATTCATAACGAGATGGAAATACGCCCATACTAGCCGCTATAACAACATCATAATAATTCATACCAAAGACATCATCAGCTATGCTAAGATAACGTGGATAAAATATAACCTTTACCCTGTCTTCCTCCCTGTTTAACAATCCATTGTCTTTTATCCTCTTTATTATCAAATCCTTGCTTTCTGGATAATTGAGCTCGAAGGGGCATATATCTGGAAGCTCAGATCTTTTAATATCCTTTATAAAGTTACAGAGTATCTTTGAGTGAAGCATGAAATCCTTGGAAAGCATATTACTGGCACTCAATTCTTCCCTCCTCAATAACAACCTTATAAGTCTATGTTTAATGCTGTCAGTCTCTTCCTCAACAAGCTCTTTTAGCCTGTTAAATAAATCGTTAAGCTCATCAACATGCTCTTTCAACCTTCTCACATCCCCAGGCACTAATATAAGCACATATACCTCCTTCTCCATATCCCTTTTCTTCATAAGCTTGTTTAACAGGCCAAGCGCATCTATAAATATATCATACCCCTTGTTAAAGAATTCGTAACGGCCACTAGTAAAGAATATAACCTTATCCCCGCTCCTTACGCTATAGTATGGAGAAAAGTACGCTTCGAAAAAGCTCAAAACCCTTTCCTTATATTTTAGATGGAGTTTATTTAGCGCCCTTATATCGGGAAGCAGCGAAAAGTCAAGCCCATTAGGCGTTATTATGTCCGCTTCCCTCCCCAATACATACTTTGCTTCCTCATTTAAGCCTTGGGACACCACTGTAAACACATCACAATGCTTTGCACATGCAACCTCCATCAAATGCTTCGCCTCGACCCCATACTTATATGCATCCCTTACGTCCACCATGGTACCATTGCTTAATCCCTTTCTAACCTCTTTGAAGAACTCTATATTATAACCACTCTTCGTTCTTCCTAAAACAGTAGCATGTATAGTAAAGACCGTTGGTATAGGAACGCCATTATTTTTGAGGTATAACATACCAGTACCAGATAACCATTCATGAAAATGAGCAACAATAGTATTGCCAGACATAACCCTATTATACAGTTCTTCTAAAAGCATACCTGTTGCATAACTCCATGCTACAGGGGTATCGAAATCATCCCCAGCTCTTATGGAATCTATTTTGAAGTTTTTCCATAGCCAATACTTTATGCTGTTTATCCTTACGTCCCCATTATCCAACATCTGTGCAAATCTTTTGGTATCCAATAGCACAAGCCTTGCATTGTTTGCGTTTATCCATCTCCCATAGTAACACTTTATACCTTTTTGTGCGAGGGAATTAAAAACCTCTTGCCATTCTTTCTCTGGCGCCTGGGGAGAAAATTCCTTAACGGCCTGGACGGGATCGTAAAAACCAATAGTAATATATCTGTTGCCAAACCTTTCTACCATCTCCTTTGATTTTGAAGAGATAACAGTATATATGCCACCTACCTTATTTCCACTCTCAAAGGATACCTCAAATACAAAATCCGGCTCTATTGTATCACCTAGAGCTTTTCGAACCTCTTTGCCTCTTCCAGCTCCTTTTCAACAGCTGTTATCTTTGTATATTCCATTTCATCCTCCTCCAGTCTGTGTGGCTGGAATGTGCCGTTCCTTCTTATATAATTTGCCATCTCGATTGCTTGCCTCCTCGCGTCATCAAACGCTGGATCGTCAAACATATCTACAGGACCCTCGAGCTTACCATTGTTTAGCTGGAAGCCTAATGCTATTATTCTTGGTGGTCCATCAAAACGTGATGTGTTGGCATATCTTTGAGGAACGGGCATTAAAGGTCCATTATGGCTTCCTCTATTCCATCCAGCAACGAAGTGAGGGATTGCAAAGGGTTCAAGGATCTCACCAACATCTGGAAAGCCATGCTGGGCTCTTACTATTAGCACGGGATCATCTTTACCCACATACTTTCCAGCTATGAGATTAAGCCTTTCAGTAGATGTCACAGCTGCAATCTCATTATCCTCTCTCCTAATAACACTCTTTATCTCATACCTTCCTACCGTTCCTATAAGCCCGAGCAACTTATACATCTCCTCTGGGAGGTGAAGCCATACATGTCTGTGCTTTTTAACATCATGAACATCAAAGCTAAACCCACCTCTCATATTGGGATCTATAACAAGGCCTGGGGTATTGAACGCATCTCCAAACATTTTGTAGAGAGGTAAAGAGAATGCACCGGGCTCTGTTTTATCAGCCATAAATATTATAACAGGTTCCGATTCCCTCTCCTCAAACTCCATTTCAGCAACACCTGGACCAAGCCCCCTCAAATTCCCAGAGAATGTTGTTTTTAGTATATCTTGGCCAGCCCCATATAACTTTAATTCCTTAGCTAGCTTACTTGTTTCAGTAAATATGCTCCATGCAATACCATGTACCTCTTTGTTCTCTATACCTTTGTTATGTGTTATTATAAGTTCCAGATCATCGCCACATGCGGTAACATAAAAATCTATTATCTTGTTATCATTTTTCGCCTCTTCTAGCATCTCTCTAGCCTTCTTCAATATATCGGGATGGCTATGGCTGTGTCCAACAAAACCGCCAACATCAGCCTTAAGTACAGAAAGCGTGATCTTCATTAAAGCTCACCTCCATTAAATATTTATCTTAGTGCAAATAAAAAGATTAGATGCATTCTCTGATTACTTAAAGGTCAAAAAATTAATAGCCTAAATAGCCTGCACTTTTATTTCTCAAATATCCTGCTTTTTATAACATTCCTCATACACTCTGAGCATAAATTTCCGCCATAGGGCCTATTAACAGTTTTTTTACTCTTTGCCATATTTTTCATTTCAGAGGGCCTGGCTCTGGGTATGCCGTGTAACGGCTTTTTACATAACGCGCATACAACAGGCTTCCCTTTCCTTCTCTCATAATGAATAATCTGTTTACCGCCAGGGCTTCTTTTCTTCACCTTTCTCAAACCCTTTGTTCTTTGAGCCGGTCGCATTTTTTCACCTTAAAATTTTATTTATGGATTAAAGATAAAAGCTTTTACATTCCTGCTTAGCTATAGCTCTAATTTTGCTTAATCTTTATTAAATTTCATTACAAATATTTACTATTCAACCCGGTGAAAATAATGGAGAGTTCTTCTACTTATACCGCAAGAGAAATACACGTATTAGAAGGCCTTCAAGCTGTTAGAAAAAGGCCTGGAATGTATATCGGTAGTACTGGTGCTAGGGGCTTGCACCATCTCGTATTTGAAATAGTTGATAATAGTGTGGATGAGGCCGTTGCTGGATTTTGCAATAATATAATCGTTGTGATACATAAAGACGGCAGTGTTAGTGTAACAGACGATGGAAGAGGAATACCTATAGACAAGCACCCTGTCTATAAAACTTCAGCCCTTGAGATAGTGATGACAAAGTTGCATGCTGGTGGCAAGTTTGATGCCAAAGCTTATAAGGTTTCTGGCGGCCTGCATGGAGTTGGGGCTTCGGTAGTAAATGCATTATCAAAAAGGCTTATAGCTGAGGTCAAAAGGGATGGAAAGGTTTATAGGCAAGAATATGAGTATGGGAAACCCGTATCCAAACTGCATATAGCGAATGTGCAATTCCCATTTAAGAGCGGGACAAGAATAAGATTCTGGCCCGACGATACGATTTTTGATACCGTAGAGTTTTATTATGACATAATAGCTTCCCGCCTCAAAGAGCTCGCATTCCTTAACAGCGGGCTAAAAATAAAGATTATAGATGAGAGAACAGGAGATAAGGAGGAATTTGTTTATGAGGGCGGAATAAGGGAGTTTGTAAAATTTCTTAATGAAAGCAAAGAACCGGTATTTGATGATATAATATACATTTCAAAGGTCAAGGGAAAGATAGTTGTTGAGGTAGCGATGCAATACACAAAAGGGTACTCCGAAGAGGTGCTATCATTTGTTAATAATATAAATACAGAGGAAGGCGGCACGCATTTAGCTGGATTTAAAAACGCGCTAACAAGGGCTATAAATAAATACGCTATAGAAATAAACGCAATAAAAAACGGTGAAAAGTTTACAGGCAATGATGTGAGAGAAGGGCTAACAGCAGTTATAAATGTAAAGGTACCGGAGCCGCAATTTGAAGGACAAACAAAAACAAAGCTTGGGAATGAAGAGGTAAAAGGGATTGTAGATTCTGTGGTATATTCTGAGCTTTTGGTATTTTTTGAAGAAAATCCGCATGTAGCAAAGCTGATTGTTGAGAAGGCAATAAACGCTGCCAGGGCAAGAGAGGCAGCAAAGAAGGCAAAAGAGTTGATAAGAAGGAAGAATGCCTTGGAGGTCAGCTCTTTACCGGGGAAGCTTGCAGATTGTTCAGAGAGCGATCCAGAGAAGGCAGAATTGTATATAGTAGAGGGCGACTCTGCTGGTGGCTCTGCTAAGCAAGGCAGAAATAGGGAATTCCAAGCTATATTGCCATTGAGGGGAAAGATAATAAACGTTGAGAAAGCAAATATAAACAAAGTGCTCAGAAATGAAGAGATACAAGCAATGATAACTGCAATAGGGACGGGAATAGGAGAGTTCTTCGATATAAAGAAGGCAAGATATAGAAAGATAATCATAATGACGGATGCGGATGTTGATGGTTCCCACATAAAAACGCTATTATTAACATTTTTCTATCGCTATATGCGTCCACTCATAGAAAATGGATACGTGTTTATTTCAAAGCCGCCCCTTTATAGGATAAGAAAAGGGAATAACGATTACTATGTTTATTCCGATGCTGAAAAGGAAGAGTTGCTGAAGAAAATTGGAGGCAACGCTATTGTTCAGCGCTTCAAAGGACTGGGAGAGATGAACCCTGAGCAGTTGTGGGCAACAACTATGGATCCACAAAGAAGGATAATAGTAGAAGCAACAATAACAGATGCGATGGAAGCGGAAAGAGTGTTCAATACGCTTATGGGGGTCAAGGTAGAGCCGAGAAGGGAGTTTATAGAAAGATACGCAAAGAAGGCAAGAAATATAGATATATAGGTATTGCTATGGAGAAGGTGATGGTTGTTAGAAGGGAGAAGCTTTTTGGCAGCAATGGTGAAAGATTTTTTGTGGGATTTAGAAATATTAAAACAGCAAATCTATTGGATATAATTAAAGAGAATTACTTGTTTATGCCACGGAGCGATGTTGAACAAAATCCAGAGTATAAACAAATAATACCCTATATATTATTCATCACACCCAATAGAAAGATATTCCTTTACAAAAGGTTAGCAGGCTCTGAGGCAAGGTTGCAGGAGAGATACTCGATAGGTATAGGAGGACACATAAATCCCATAGATAGCAACGCATGCAATATACTTGTGGCTGGTATGAAAAGGGAGCTCAATGAAGAAGTAGAGCATGATGCTGAATCTTATAAGCTTTGCGGCTTTCTTAATCTTGAACAAACAAGCGTCGATAGGGTTCATTTTGGTGCGGTTTTTGTTGTGAAGGGGAAAAGTGTAAAGGTAAAGGAAAAGGAAAATATAGAAGGTGAGCTTGTGGATATAGGAGAGGCGAGGAAATTTTATAATCTGATGGAGGATTGGTCAAAGGTAGTGTATGATGCTTTGATTAGAGGTGAGATCGATGCATAAAAGGGGAATAATTTCACGTCCTATAGAAGAAGAGATGAAGGAAAGCTATTTGGATTATGCAATGTCTGTTATAATAAGCAGAGCTTTACCAGATGTAAGGGATGGTTTAAAGCCTGTACACAGACGTATACTTTTTGCTATGCATGAGATGGGCATGGGGCATGATAAGCCCTACAAGAAATGTGCAAGGATAGTTGGTGAAGTGCTTGGTAAGTACCATCCACATGGCGACCAAGCAGTCTATGACGCCTTGGTAAGGATGGTTCAACCATTTTCTTTGCGCTATCCACTTATAGATGGGCAAGGTAATTTTGGCTCTGTTGATGGTGATAGCGCTGCAGCTATGCGTTATACTGAGGCAAGGCTCGCAAAGACAGCGGAGGAAATGCTTGCAGATATAGATAAGGACACAGTTGATTTCATGCCCAATTTTGATGCCTCTCTCAAAGAGCCAACGGTATTGCCTGGTAAGTTTCCTAACTTGCTTGTCAATGGTGCAAGCGGAATAGCTGTGGGTATGGCAACAAATATACCACCGCATAATCTTAGCGAAGTGGTAGATGGGATAATAAAGGTTATAGAAAATCCGAAAATAGATACAAAAGAGCTTATGGAAACGATAAAAGGTCCTGATTTCCCAACAGGCGGTATTATAATAAAGAACGGCGCAATGTTAGGTATATACCATACTGGCAGAGGAAAGATAATAGTAAGGGGAAAAGCGGAGCTAGATGAAGAGAAGCATAGAATAATAGTAACGGAAATACCCTATATGGTTAATAAAGCTGAGCTTATAGAACATATTGCTGAACTTGTTAAGAACAAGGTTATAGACGGCATAACAGGGCTTAGGGACGAATCAAGCAAAGAGGGGATGAGGATTGTTATAGAGGTTAGGAAAGATATCCCACTGGAGCTTATTCTGAACCAGCTTTACAAGCATACAAGGCTGCAGGAGACATTTGGTGTTATAATGCTTGTATTGGTTGATAATCAACCACGTGTTCTTGGAATAAAGGGACTCATAGAGGAGTACATAAAACATAGAAAAGAGGTTATTACAAGAAGGACAAGGTTTGAGTTGAATAAAGCAGAGCACAGAGCGCATATACTTGAAGGGCTAATGACAGCACTTGATCACATAGATGAGATTGTTGCATTAATAAAGGCTTCAAAGAGTGTGGATGAAGCAAGAACCGGTTTGATGGAGAGATTTGAGCTTACAGAGATACAGGCTCAGGCAATATTGGATATGAGGTTGCAGAAACTCACAAATCTTGAAAGAATAAAGATAAAGAATGAATATGAGGAATTGCAAAAGTTAATAGCTGAGCTAAGAGCGGTGCTTGCGAGCGAAGAGAAGATATTGGGGATAATAAAAGAAGAGCTGAAAGAGATAAAAAAGAGATATGGAGATGAAAGAAGGAGTGAAATTGTTGAGATAGAGAGCGAGGTGGAAATAGAGGAAGAGGATTTAATAAAAAAGGAAGAGGTGGTCATATTACTCACGCAAAACAATTACATAAAAAGATTACCGCTTAGCGTTTACAAAGCTCAGAGAAGAGGTGGCAAGGGGATTATAGGGACACGTACAAAGGAGGAGGACATAGTAAAGGATGTTTTTGTTGCAAATACCCATGACATACTCCTTTTCTTTACAAATATGGGCAAGGTTTACATGCTCAAGGCATACAAGGTACCAGATGTTGGAAGATATGGAAGAGGAAAGGCTTTAGTTAACCTATTAAATCTGAATGAAGGCGAAAAGGTTGTTTCACTCATACCTATAAAAGGATTCAGTGATGGTAAGTACGTGGTGATGATAACCAAAAATGGAACAATAAAAAAGACGGCTTTGCAAAATTTCAAAAATATAAGAGGTAACGGAATAATAGCAATAAAACTTAATAAAGATGAGCTGGTAAATGTGATACTTACCTCTGGCAAAGAAGAAATAGTAATAGCAACGAAGAAAGGCAGGGCAATAAGGTTTAAGGAAAAGGATGTAAGAGCTATGGGGAGAAATGCCGCCGGCGTTAGAGGTATAAGGCTCGCTCAAGATGATAAAGTAGTGGGAAGTGCTGTTGTTGATGAAAATGGTAGCTTGCTAACGATAACAGAGAAAGGTTACGGAAAGAGAAGCAGATATGAGCTTTATAGGATAACAAGGAGAGGCGGCAAGGGGATTATAAATATGAAAATAAGAGAAAAGAATGGTGATGTTGTTGGTATTAGTAATGTAAGGGAAGAAGATGATATAATAATAGTGAGCAAAAATGGAATAGCGATAAGAGTTCCAGCAAGCCAAATACCCATCATGGGCAGAGCAACGCAGGGGGTAAGGGTAATGAGGCTTGGTGAAGGAGACAAGGTGGCATCTTTTGTCAGAGCGGGCGGAAAGCATGCCTAAATTTTATTTTTATTTCTATAGGTTTAAAAATCTTATTTATGAGAAATTCATAGCTTGATCGTGGTTGGGATGAAGGACAGGTATAGAGAGCTTATAGGCATTATTAAGCACTTAGAAGGAATTAAGGGCAGGCATACAGAGCTTGTAACAGTCTATATACCCCAAGGCTATAACATAAACAAGGTAGCAGAACAAATAAGACAGGAACAAAGCACAGCCCAGAATATAAAATCAAAAACCGTTAGGAAGAACGTGATGTCAGCCTTGGAAAGAATATTGCAGCATTTAAAGTTATACAAAGCCACACCAAAGAACGGTCTGGCTATTTTCGCTGGAAATGTTTCGGAAAAGGAGGGTGTGGCAGATATAGAGATATGGGCAATAGAACCGCCAGAGCCCCTAAAACACAGGCTTTATTGGTGTGATCAAAAATTTATTCTAAAGCCATTAAAGGAGATGGTAAGAGAGAAAGAGGTATATGGTGTTATAGTTATAGATAAATCAGAAGCAGACATTGGTGTTTTAATAGGCAAGAGGATTGAGCATTTAAAACATCTTACCTCCATAGTACCAGGAAAAACAACAAAAGGTGGATGGAGTCAGGCAAGGTATCAGAGGATAAGGGAAGGTTTGCTCAGAGATTTTATGAAAACGGTTGGTGATATAGCAACAAATGAATTTAGGAAGTACGGGGAAGATTTGAAAGGTGTGATAATAGCTGGTCCTGGTCCAATAAAAGAGGATTTCTATAAAGGCGATTTTTTAGGGTATGATATAAAGAAAAAGATTCTAGGTATTGTGAACACCTCGTACACGGGCGAGTATGGACTGGAAGAGGCTATAAATAGGGCTGAGAACCTGCTCACGGAAGCATCTATAATGAAAGAAAAGGCTGTGCTTGAGAAATTTTTCACATTATTGGCTAGGGATTCGAGGCTTGTGGCTTATGGTTTACAAGAAGTTGCCAACGCGCTGCAAAAAGGGAATGTGGAGGTATTGCTAATATCTGAAAAGTTTGACTATGTAAAGGCAAAATTTAAATGCAACGCATGTAGCTGTGTATATGAAAAGATTATAGAAAGAAAGGATTTGGATAGCGAGAAATGTAAAGAGTGCGGGGGTGATGTGGAGATAATGTATGATGAGAGTATAGAGGATAGGATAGTAAAGGCAGCAGAGGATACAGGAGCAACAATAGAATTCATTTCCACTGACACAAGAGAAGGGAAACAATTTTTGGAAATGGGGGGTATTGGAGCCATATTAAGATTTGCCCTGTCCTAACATATTTAAGATAAATTCTTTCTCATAATCTATTTTCCTCATGCCGTGTATTCTTGCACTATATTTACCATTTACTTCATAATGCACTATATTATTTATCATATCAACGATATCTTTCTTATCCATACCCTTGCATATTAGAATACCTTTCCTTTTTGGGAAATTGATGTGTGCATGCACAATATTTTCATTAAGCAAAAGATTGTATTGGATATGCTGTGCATCCCTGTTACTTCTCATTCCTTCTATCTCAACCTCAAACATGACCATTTCTTTAGCCACTCTAACCACCGAAATAATCAACAAGCCTGTATGCTTCCTTGTATGCGGGGGTATTCTTTAACTTTTCTATATCTCTTTTGTATTTCTCATCTTCTAGCTTTTTCCCCTTGTTTCGCTTTTTCCACTCTGTCCATGATATGCTGTGCTGTCTTTGAATTTTGTCTCTGTATATTTCTGGGAAAACATTGAATGTACAAAATGGAACAACCTTACCGTTTGGCAGCACATAATGTATGTTACATCTCTGAACCCTCTCTATATCATAATTATACTTATCCATGAAATGCATCATACCTATAAATAGAACCTTATGATGAAGGGCCCCAAGAGCGCTATAGTTATGTTTTATTAGGGCATTGAACAAAAGTTTGGTTATATTGAAACCTTTGGGTTGCTTCTCCTTTATTACAAATCTTCTAAGCTTTAACAACAATTTAATCGCTATTATCTTCTTACTTTTCCCTTTCTTTAGCTCCTCTGTTTTCTCTTTAAGATATTCCATGAATCCATCAACATCTATGAATCTTGGCAATGGTATGACGCTTTTTTTCTCCTTATCCAAATATACATAGGTTGCTGCACCACATGCAAAATGGTTTGAAAGGGTATATTGAGGCTTGCCCGTGAATGCCTTAACAAAGTGGCTTACTGGTGTTATGACAGGTATTGGATAAAAGTCCTCCTTCGCTATAGCTCCGTTGCTTTGCTCTTCCAGCAAGCTAATCACACCAGGTATTGTTATTCTCTGCTTTTCTCTCAGCTTTGCTGGCATTCTGCCAACAAGTGATACGGGCTGGAAATTAATACCCCTTACTATATCTATATGGTTTAAACCGAAATTGACTATTCCACCAATTTCATGATCGTTAACGCCCCTTATAACAGTTGGAACAAGAACAACACCTAGCTTAGCTTTTCTTAGGTTTTCCAATGCAAGTGGTACCTCGTAATGGTTTTTAGGGTTTGCGCGCTCGCTTATACCATCGAAACTCATGTATATGGTGTTTGTTCCAGCTTCTCTTAATTTAATAGCAAGCTCAGGATTAAGTGCAAGATTTATACCATCTGTGTTTACCTGTACATGATCAAACCCTAAGCCCTTTGCAATCTTCACTATCTCTACTAAATCCTCTCTAAGTGTTGGTTCACCGCCCGTTATCTGTACAGCATTTGCAGCTACAGGCCTTTGTTCTCTTAATATTTTTAGCATACTCCTTATTTGTTCTAAACTGGGCTCATATATAGGGTCACCTTCTCTGGCATAAAAAAAGCAGTACCAGCAACTTAAATCGCACCTATTTGTAACAACAAGATTGATAAGGGCTGTATGGCTTTTATGCAAGCTGCAAAGGCCACAGTCGTACGGACAATTTATACCGCTAACACCGATTTTGGACATATTCGGATTCTCAAGCCTTATACCAGCATCATAGTATTTTCTTGCTCTATCATAGTATTCAGCAGATTCCCAATAAACTTCTTTCAGCTTGCCATGCTCTGGGCATTTCCTTTCTATCCACACCTTCCCGTTTTCCTCATAAACTATTGCATCCAAAACTCTTCCACATTTCCAACATACAGATAGTGTTTTGTGAGGAAGCTTACCGGCATAGGATGTTGTAACATTTGTAACATCTTTTACATTTTTCATATTTATCTTATGTTTTTAATATTTTTAAACTTTTAAAAAGTATTAAAAGAAAAAATTCTTTGCTCCAGATAAAACTAAATTAAGCTATTTATACTCGCTCTTGCTTGCATACTCCGATTTCATAGTGTATTCTGATTTTGCTTTATAGCTGTCAAATTCCTGCATGGCCAAGCTTCTTGAATATTTATCTTCTTTGCTTTCTTCATATTCTTCCCCGCCTTCTGTCTTTATCTCTGTTTCCCACTCCTCATAGGCAGGGGGCAGATATGCAGGCTTGCCAGATGTGATGGCATGTTGCCAAATTTTCCTACCGTCCATAGTCAAGCGATAAAATTTACCATTCCATGATGAAAAGCATAGTGTTTCTCTAAATATTTTTATGGAATCGAAAACACCGCTATCACATTTGAAGCGCCATAATTCATTACCATTCGTATCCAAACAATAAACGTTCGTATCCTCTGAACCAAAATAAAGCTTTCCTTCATAAATTGTTGGCTTTCTAAGCAATATTCCACCACCTGTGGTAAATCTCCATAATTCTTTGCCTTCTAATGTTATTGCATAAAGCGTACCATCTCTGCTACCATAATATAAAATATTGTTATAAATAAGGGGTGTTGCCGCATTTCCATACTTTCCCGTACTGAAGCGCCATAGCTCTTTCCTTTTATATATATTTACCGCGTACAAATAATCATCATATGAACCAAAATATACAACACCATCTTTTACTGTGAAATATCCAGAATCGTTGTATATTTCATCTCCCGTCTTAAACCGCCAGAGCTCATTACCATTCAAATCCAAGAAGTATAAAAAGCCGGTAGATGAACCAAATATAACCATGTTCTCATATATGGTTGGAGAGCTATTAACAGCATCTCCAGCATAGTAACGCCATAATTCACTACCATTGCTTGCATCTATTGCATACAAATGGCCATCCTTAGAGCCTATGAAAAGCATATTATCAAGAATATTAGGAATGCTCAAAATCTTATCTCCAGTCTTAAAACGCCACAATTCACTACCATCCTTTATGTCTATCGCATAAACATAGCTATCATATGAACCAAAATAAAGCACACCATTGCTTACAACACCATTGCTTAAATTTATCCCCCCGCTCATAAATCTCCATATTATCTCCCTTTTCTCTATATCAAAAGCATAAACATTTCTATCGCAGGCAAAAATAAAAGCAATGCCGTTGTTTATTATACTTCCAGCACTGCTTCCACCTTCTGTTATCTTCCATACCCTCTCAAACTTTCTTGCCTTCTTAACCTCTAAGCTTGTAAGCTCTGTTGCAAAGTCATCAAAGCCAAATGAAATGTCCATGATTAGGAATTAGAATTGGATAATAAAAATTATGGGGTTGCGGGGATTTGAACCCCGGTCGCGGGCTCCCGAAGCCCGGATGCTAGACCAAGCTACACCACAACCCCCTATAAATTTATTTATTCCTTTTATTAATCTTTACAGGGTTTTTTATGTGCTTAGCGTTTCCAGGAAGGGTTGTAAAGATTTATAAGAAAAAGGAAAAGGCATTGATCGATTTCGGAAATGTGAAAAGAGATGTAAACATAACACTCTTGCCAAAGGTGAGGGTAGGAGATTTAGTGATGGTACATGCTGGTTTTGCAATAGAGAGGGTTGAAGAGAATGAGCTCATGTAAAGAGAAAGATATGGCTAGAGATATACTAAGGGATATAAAAAAGCTGGGAATAAAGAAGGAAGTAAGGATAATGGAGGTCTGCGGAACACATACACAAACGATCGCAAGATACGGTATAAAAAACATTCTTCCAGAAAACATAAAACTTATATCTGGACCGGGTTGCCCTGTGTGTGTCACCCCTGCCTCTCATGTTGATCTTGCAATAAAGCTTGCAGAAGAAGAGGATGTTATTATAACTACATATGGAGATGCATACAAACTGCCGGGTAGCGAAAAAAGTTTGGCTGAGGTTGGGAAAAACGTAAAAATAGTATATAGTGTTGATGAGGTTATAGAGATGTGCAGAGCTCAAAGGGATAAAGAGTTTGTTCACCTTTCCATTGGCTTTGAGACAACCGCACCAGCTATTGCTTCTGTCTTATTAAAAAATCCCGAGCTAGAGAACTTTTCCATAATACCATCTAACAAGCTTATACCACCAGCTATGCAATATCTTATAAAGAATGATTGCAAGATAGATGGGTTTATATGTCCTGGCCACGTTTCAGCGATAATAGGAGCAAAACCCTATGAAAGGATAGCAAAGGTTTATGAAAAGCCCTGTGTAATTTCCGGGTTTGAAGCTATAGATGTTTTAAAATCTATACTTATGATACTAAACCAAATAAAAAACAATATAAGCAAGGTAGAGATAGAGTATAAAAGGCTCGTAAAATACGAAGGCAATAAGATTGCAAGAGAAAAAATGGACAAAGTGTTTAAAGCAAGCAACGCGTATTGGAGAGGTATTGGTAATATTCCAAGCTCTGGTTTAAAGCTAAGAAATAGGTTTAAGAGGTTCGATGCCCCAAAAAGGTACAAAATAAAGCTCAAGGATGCTAAGGAAATAAAACCAGGCTGTCTATGCAGTAAAATAATAGTTGGCAACGCGCTGCCAACACAATGCAAGCTATTCAGAAAGGAATGCACTCCTTATAAGCCATATGGCCCATGTATGGTCTCCGTTGAAGGTGCATGCAATGTTGCATTTAGATATGGATAAGGCAAAGATAAGTGTGTCGCATGGAGCTGGCGGCAGGATGATGCAAGAGCTTATTAAAGAAATAGCTAGTATTATAGAAAACAAAAAAACAAGAGATGGTAGGGGTATAGATGTATTGGAGGATGCGGGCATAGCTAATATAAATGGAACAAAGATAGCATTCACGACAGACTCTTATACTGTAGATCCCATCTTCTTCCCTGGTGGTAGTATAGGTAAGCTTGCTGTATGCGGAACTATAAACGATCTTGCCGTTATGGGTGCAAAACCACTGGCATTAACCCTTGCTCTTGTTTTAGAAGAAGGATTCCCTATGGCGGAGCTAAAGAAAATAGTCATGGATATCAACAAAGAGGTAAAAAAAGCAAACGTTGCCATTATAAGTGGAGATACAAAGGTAATGGAGAAGGGGAAGATTGATAAGATAATAATAAATACAGCTGGTATAGGGATAGTAAGGTATGATGTAAGCGATTACTATGCAAGACCAGGAGATAAAGTAATGGTTAGTGGTAGTATTGGTGATCATGGGATGGCTTTGCTTGCAAGGAGGTTCAAATTTGAAACAAAACTTAAATCAGATTGTAGCTCTATAGCAAGCATGGCGCTTTCCTTACTAAAAACAGGGGGTATAAGGGTTATGAAAGACCCAACCAGAGGCGGGCTGGCAGCATGTCTGAATGAGATAGCAGAGAAATCAAAGGTTGATATGGTGGTGTATGAAGACAAGGTACCAATAAAGGAGGAAGTAAGAAGTGTAGGAGAGGTGCTGGGTATAGATCCTATGCACACGGCATGCGAAGGGAGGTGCGTTATAATTGCAAAAGAAGAAAAGGCTGAAGAGATTCTAAATATGGCAAAAAGGTTTGATAGAAATGCAAGCATAATAGGCGATGTGGTGAAAGGGAGCGGGAAGGTTTTTATTGAGACAAAGATAGGAAGTAAGCGCTACCTTGAGTCACCAATAGGAGAACTCTATCCCAGAATATGCTAATCTAGAACTTTTTTGTTGACACGTAAATCTTATCCCCATACTTAACGGAAAAGCTATCACTTGTGCTCGATGCCTCATACTCTATTACAACCTCTTCCCCTGGTGGAAGCTCTAATATTTCCCATGTAAGCTCATCAAAACTACCTCTATCTGTTATCAAGGGATTCACATTGCATCCATAAAAGCTACCTTTAGGTACGCTATCTGTAACAATCAAATTCCTTAGTGTATCCTTGGATAGATTCTTTATAACCAAAAGAACATTCCTGCCACCAACATGCTTCTCTAACTTTAATATATCCTTTTTTCTGTAATAGTAAAGATACAGAGCTGTTGGCGTAGCTATTATTATTACAAGAGAAATAATTACGATCGCTATATTAAACGGTTCTTTCACATTGCGTTGAATGTAAGCTGGGGTATATCTTTTTTTTCTTACAGAAACAGCAAAAGGGCCAGATTCCAAGAGCTTTACCCTAGCCATGCCATTCTCATCCGTGACAGCATTTATTGTATTACCACTAGCAAATGTAATAGTTATATCCACTCCAGCAACCGTGTTATTGTACTGATCTCTAACGATAATTTCTATCTCATCACCCTTTAGAAGCTCCTTTTTCGGTATCTCTATATGGAGGTATTGAGTTACGCATTTATGCTTTTCTGTGTCACATATTTGCCTTTCCCCACATTCATGATCCCAGCAGCAATAACCCTCTGGCTTTATGCATTCGTGATTGGTTATTATCCCACAATTGTCTGGACATGTTACCTCTTTGCATTCGTGATCCTCAAGATCGCAATATTCGTTATCTTCGCACGCATCATTTGAACAGCACTCATACACCTTGCATTCATGATCCTCAATATAACCACATTCACAGCTCACATTCTCACACAGGTTTGCGTTGCAAAACTCATCGTATTCGCAATCATCATTTGTTAAGCATTCATAGCCGGGGTAAACGGTGAACATAACAGATGTGGTATTTTCCATGCCGTTCTCAAATGTACATGTAAGCAAAAGCTTTATTTGACCTTGGAGCGGGTAATAATTCACATCTATCCTGCTCTCAAACATTTTTTCAGATGCTTTAGAACTCATCTTTATAACCTTCTTCTCACTAATAATGCTATAATTGCACTTACTCATGTTGAAATTTGAGTAAGCCTCAATAAGGATGTAAGTACCATTTATTAAATCCCGTTTCAGGTATGTTTTGTTCTCCGGTCTCTTTATCTCAACAATCACAGGACCTTTGTAAACCGTGATGTTTGTCTCATTAGTCTCATTAATAGCAAGCATTAGTATTATATTGGTGTCCCGTGTTATATTGCAGACTGTAGTATTCGCTATGTTATTTTTCGTGGCAATAATGGTGTATGGATTTTGGCTTAGCTGGTGTGTCTTATTCTTAAATGTTTCATTAAGCACCACATCAAATATACCCTTCTTCGCACCATCTCCCGTTTCTCCTACCGCAACACTAACATTCCTGCTATCTTTTATTGTTATCTTTGCATTCGGGACATGCTCGCCTTTTGCGTTAATAACCTCTATAGAAACAAGCCAAGCTTTGAGATAGCTTTCATATTTAACATTATCTTCCTTTAAGGATGAGGAAAGGGAATAGAGATCAAACGGCCTCCCATCAGTTATCGTTGTATTTCTTATAGTTGCGCTTGTTGATATGAAAGCAAGTGTTATATTATGCCCATTGCCATCAAACACGCTGTTGGATATGTTTATCTTACTGGCAACGATTGCAGCATCGCTGTTGATTAATTTATTGTTTTTAAACTCCGTAGAAGAGCTCTCAATGTACACACTGGCTTCTTGGAATGTATTATCAAAAACATAACTCTTATTCAAAGCAATTACAACAAAGGAAGAATTTATCTTGTTTGCTATCAATGAATTGTTATTCCCAGCAACACTAAAGTCAGCTTGTTTAGCTTGTATCTTGTTGCCTTTAATAATATTATTGGCCCCATTTATAAATAAAGAAAAATTTAAAAGGGTGTTGTTTATAAAAGCTATATTGTTTTCCATAATAACCATGCTGTTAGGCTCTTTCCCGCTCTTTCCAACAAACGTTGTATTTATTATCTTGCTATTGGAAAGATAAGCATCGAGGGAATAAAGCATAGAGGAGTTTATAAGGCACATGCCACTACTTGTAAACTTCCATTTTGAGTTGTATGGGTATGGGTTGATAATTGTGCTTGATAACAAAGCAAGTTCACCATCGTTAATAAACTCCGGCTCCTCCTCCTCGCTCACATTAAGCCATATCACAGAATCCTTTAATATTAATTTTTTGCCTTCGGGCACTTTAACAGTGGAATTGAAGGTTAAAACCTCATTGCTACAATTCCCGTAAATAACCCAGATAGCATCAACATAGGATGAGTTGCACACCTCTGCATAACACGTATCTATAAACAAAAGAAAAAGTGAAAATATACAAATACCTAAAAAACTGAATTTATGCATATAAAAATTTTAAGGTGAGTATATAAAAATACTTTTATTCTGTTATACCTTTTCTTTCCTTTATCTCCTTTATTACCTTTGCCTCAAGCTCTTTTGGAAGCGGTTCATAAAGCACGTCTACGAGCCAATAAAAGCCCTTACCAGATGTTGATGACTTTAAAGCTGAGTTAAAGCCAAACATCTCTGCCACAGGCATCTTTGCTTTTATTGTCGTAACACCTCTCTCTTCCTTCATCTCCAATACTTGTCCCCTTCTGTTTTGTATCTCCTTCATTGCACCGCTTAACTCTTCTGTAGGAACATCTATCCTTATTATCTGTTTTGGTTCAAGTATATATGGCTTAGAGTTTAGCATAGCCTCTCTTATTGCTTGCCTAACAGCGGGTATAACCTGAGCAGGACCACGGTGTATGGCATCTTCATGCAAGACAGCATCAACAAGCTTTACCTTAACGCCTGCTACAGGCTCTCTGGCAAGCGGTCCTTCATCCATAGCCTCTGTAAACGCTTGTTTGACCATTTCTATTACCTCAAGTATAGCTGTTACACCATATGTCATATCTAGCAATATATTTCTCTCGTGTATGAGCTTTACCTTCTTTGCTTCATCTTTATCAAAACCCAAATCTACAAGCTTTTGCTGAAGTTCAAGGTTCTTCTTTTTTACCTCAAGCTCAGAAGGTATCTCCCCGTTTACCATTGCCTGATACACCCTCTCTTCTAATGGTTCAACAACAATGTAGAAACGGTTGTGTTTGTTAGGAGACTTTCCCTCTACAGGTTTTGGTGTGGCTGTATGCACACTTTCCCT